>Ga0070662_100002144_pt1 | contig 12094 bp, 9 predicted proteins | sample KBSC53metaG_FD_65648 | JGI IMG/M metagenome (GOLD analysis project Ga0070662, IMG submission 65648) | Corn rhizosphere microbial communities from Kellogg Biological Station, Michigan, USA - KBS C5-3 metaG | ecosystem: Host-associated > Plants > Roots > Rhizosphere > Soil ...
AATCGACCCGCTCGTGCGGCTGCTGCTCGTGGCGATCGTGCTCGCTTCGGTGCTGCCGGTTTCCGATCGCTGGCGCGGCGTGGCGCAAGGTGTGTCGAACGCCGCAGTGTTCCTTCTCTTCCTGCTCAACGGGCTGCGTCTGCCGCGGGCCGAGGTGATCCGCGGAATCGGCAACCTTCGCTTCCTCCTTCCGCTGGTCCTGTGGTGCTTTGGGGCGATGGCGCTCGCCGGGTGGGGCCTGTCGCTGCTAGTCGCGCCGTCGCTGCCGCCGCTGGTGGCGCTTGGTTTCCTGTACCTCGGTACGCTGCCCTCGACGGTGCAATCGGCGACCGCCTACTGCTCGCTCGCCGGCGGCAACGTCGCTCACTCGGTGGTCGCCGCGGCGCTGCTCAACATTCTCGGGGTCGTGGTCACCGCGCCCCTGTTCTCTGTGATGGCGGGGAGCCGGGAGGCGGCGTTCGATCTTGGCGGGCTCGAGAAGGTCGCGCTGATCCTGCTTCTGCCCTTCCTCATCGGCCAGGCAGCGCAGGGCCGCTTCGGGCACCTGGTCCGCGAGCACCGCGAACTTGCCGTGTGGATGGACCGCATCTCTATCGCCATCCCCGTCTACGTCGCCTTCTCGGGCGCGGTGCGGGAAGGGCTGTGGACCTTGGTCGGGCCCGGCGAGTGGGCCGTGCTCATCGCCGCCGTGCTCGCCCTCCTGACGTTCGCCTTCGCCGGCGCCTGGCTCGTCGGGGGCCTCGCCCGGCTGGCGCGCGGCGACCGCATCGCGCTGCTTTATTCGGGCGCGCAGAAAAGCATTGCGATGGGGGCCCCGCTGGCCAGCGTGCTGTTCGGCCCCGCCACCGCTGGGCTCGTGCTGCTGCCGGTGCTCGTCTACCACCTGCTGCAGCTAGTCCTTTCGGCCCCGCTGGCGACGCGCCTCAGCCGGACCTAGCGTCGCGCCGGTTGTAGGCCACCGACCATGCGAACGACACGCCGATCATCACCGCGCCGATCAGCCCGGTGACAGCCTCGGGTATCTCGTAGCGGGCGGACAGCAGCATGATCACGCCTAGGGCGAGAATAGCCCAAAAAGCCCCGTGCTCGAGATAGAGGTACTCGGCCAGCGTGCCCTTGCGCACCAGCATGATCGTCAACGAACGGACGAACATGGCGCCGACCGAGAGGCCGATGGCGATGATGATCATGTTGTTCGACAGCGCGAAGGCGCCGATCACCCCGTCAAAGCTGAACGACGCGTCGAGCACATTGAGGTAGAGGAACCCGCCGAGACCCGATGTGATGATGACACCCCGCGCCTGCGCCGCCTCTTCGCGCAGCTCAAGGTAGCGGCTGATCCCTTCGACGGCGACGAACACGACGATGCCCATCATTCCGGCGCCTAGAAACGGCAGCGCTTCGGCTTCGGGCAGCACCAGCGAAATCGCGAACATCGTCATCAGCAGCAGTGCGATCTCCACCGAGGGGATATGCGAGAATCGCGCAAGCTGCGCCTCGACCGCGGTGATCCAGTGCAGGTTTTTCTCGCGGTCGAAAAAGAACTTCGAGCCGACCAGGCACAGAAACGCGCCGCCGAAGCCGGCGATGCTGACATGGGCGGAGGAGACGATCCGCTCGTATTCTTGCGGGCTCTGCAGCGACAGCCGCACGGCGTCGAACGGACCGATCCCGGCGGCGATGGCTACGATCGCAAGCGGGAAGGCCACCCGCATGCCGAACACCGCGATGGCCATGCCCCAAGTGAGGAAGCGCCGCTGCCAGACCGGGTCCATGTCCTTGAGCACGGTGGCGTTGACCACCGCGTTGTCGAAGCTGAGCGAAACCTCGAGCACCGACAGCACCAGCACGATCCACACCGCCTGCAGCATCGCCTGCGCGGAATGCGTCTCGGACCAGCCGTACCACGCGGCGAGCCCGAGGCCGACGAGCGCGAATACGATCGATCCGCCGAAATTGCGAAGCATCAGGCGCTCGCCAAGAGGTGAAGGTCACACGGGTGCCGCGGGCAGGAGGGGATAAGCGTAAAGGCTGCCAGGCAAGCTTCGTTCATGTCCTCTCGTGGCACGAACCGCACGATGTAGGAAAGCGCTTTCGGCAGGAGTCGGAGGCAGTGGAGGCCTTCGCCCGCTCACTCCACGTCGAGCACCCCGCATTGAGGAATTGCCGGCCGTCGCGTCTGTCGCTAATAAATATGATTTATTAGCGATTGGCCGCGCTCAGCGAATTTTTTGGGAGGGTTTTGAATGAACTTTGGCACGCGCGCGCAGGGACGCATGATTCTCACTGCCGTCCTGGCCTTGGGCCTGAGCGCATGCGGCGGTGGCGGCGGGACTTCCACGCCGGCTCCGACCCCAGCCCCAAGCCCAGTGCCGAGCCCAACGCCAACCCCCGCGGCTTTGCCGTCCATCGGCACACCTGCCCAGGTCGTCGTGGCGATGGCCCCGGGCATCAACCTGGGGAATACGCTCGAAGCCCTGGATACGTGGGATACCCCTCCCTATTCTGATTCGAAGGAGACGGTGTGGGGCAATCCCGCGGCGAATCAGGCTATTTTCAATGCTTACGCTTCGGCCGGCTTCAAGAGCGTGCGCATCCCGGTCAGTTGGGAGCAGTATGCCGATGCCAGCGGCAAGATCGCGCCATTCTGGCTCGCCCGAGTCAAGGAGGTGGTCGACTATGCGCGCAACGCGGGCCTCTACGTGATCATCAACATTCATCACGACTCATTCCCGATTCCCGACAACGCACACAAGGCGGCCGCGAACGCCACGATGAAGTCCTTCTGGACCCAGATCGCGGACTATTTCAAAGACTATGACAACCACCTGCTCTTTGCAGGGACCAATGAAATCCACATGCCCAATGTCTGGACTGCGCCCACGGCCGAGAATTGCGCGGTGCAGTCGGGCTTCAACCAGACCTTTGTGGACGCGGTTCGCGCCACTGGCGGGAACAACGCCTCACGTTCCCTGGTCGTGCAGCTATACGCAACCAACATCGATTGGGGGCCGGAAATCTGCAACGAGGGGAACCTTCCGACCGATACCATCTCCAACCGTCTGATGGTTGAAATGCACTGGTATGACCCGTTTGACTTCACGATCAACGACCAGAACCTGAACATCTGGCAGTGGGGCGCTTTGGCGACCGATCTTTCGGCTGTAGAGACCTGGGCTAACGAAGCCCACTCACGCCAGGAATTCGGCAAGGCGAAGACCACCTTCGTGGACAAGGGCGTACCGGTGATCATGGGCGAATTTGGCGCCTACCCCAAGAACTCGGGGCCGGGACAAGGCGTCGAAACCTACACCAACTACTGGGCGCAATATAACACGTATGCGGCGGTCACACGTGGCGTCGTTCCGATGTGGTGGGATACGGGCTCGATCATCGACCGCAGCACCGGAACATTGAAGGATTCCGGCCTGCTTCAGGCGCTCAAGAACGGAATGACGACGGATCCGGAGCCTGCGGGGGGCGTGGGCGTGAACGGCGGTTGAGCGAGGCCGGAACCGCACCGCGTTTGACCGGACTGGGGAAATCATGATGAAGACGCTTCTGGCGCTCGCGCTGAGCCTCGTTTGCTGCGTGCCGGCCGCATCGGCGAACCAATGGCCGGGCGGGGCCAAGGCGGCCATCGTGCTGACCTACGACGACGCGCTGGATTCCCAGCTCGACCATGCCGTGCCCGTGCTCGACGCGGCCGGATTCAAGGCGACCTTCTTCCTCACCGGCATCAAACTGGCCGACATTCCGCGCTGGCGCGCCGTGGGCGCGGAGGGGCACGAACTCGCCAACCACACCATCTTCCATCCTTGCCCCGCCTCCAAGGAGTCCACCGACGCTCGCTATACGTCCGAGGCGTATACGCCGGCGAACATGCTGCGGGAGATCGAGCAGCAGAACGTGCTCCTGACCGCGCTCGACGGCAAGCCGACCCACGGTTTCGCGACGCCGTGCGGCCAGAGCATGGCTGGCGGCGTCGACTATCTCGAGGCGCTCAGAGCGGCGAACCTGGTGACTTACGTGCGCGGGGTCTACACCTCGCCCGAGGATCTCCGGGCCGATGTCGGCCGGATCGATCCGATGCACATCCCCTCGCGCGGGTTCGACGAAAACGTCACGGGCGCGCAGTTGATCGACTTCGCCAAAGAGGCGGAAGCCGGAGGCGGCATGGCGGTGTACCTGTTCCACGGCGTTGCCGGCGATTACCTCCAGGTATCCGACGCCGCGCACCGCGAGCTGATCGCCTGGCTCGTCGCCAACCGCAAGGAGGTCTGGGTCACCACCCTGCAGGGCGCGCTCGACTGGGCCAAGGCGCACCGGGAGCCGCAGCACTAGGGGTTGTTCGGGGCGGAGCGCTCGCCGCTGCAACCGATCGCTACTCCGCTAGGTAGACCTGCTCCGCCCCCGGAAAGCTCCGCTCGCGCACTTCCCTCGCGTAAAGCTCGGCGGCGGCGGTGATCGTCTCGGCGATCGTGCCGTAGCGCTTCACGAACCTCGGCACGCGTTCGAACATGCCGAGCATGTCTTCGGTCACCAGCACCTGCCCGTCGCACTGGGCCGAGGCGCCGATGCCGATGGTGGGAATTTCGAGAGCCTGGGTGAGGGCGATAGCGATCGGCTCGACGACGCCTTCGATCACCACCGCAAACGCGCCGGCGTCCTGCACCGCCTGGCCGTCGGCGACGATCTTCTCGTGCTCCTGCTGGGTGCGCCCGCGGGCACCGTAGCCGCCGAGCGCGTTGACTGCCTGCGGGGTCAGCCCGACGTGGGCCATCACCGGGATGCCGCGCTGGACGAGGAAGGCGATCGTCTCGGCCATCGCCGCGCCGCCTTCGAGCTTGACCGCCGCGCAGCCGGTTTCGGCCATCACCCGCGCCGCTGAGGCATAGGCCTGGGCCGGGCTCTGCTCGTAACTGCCGAACGGCATGTCGACGATCACCACGCTGTGATAGCTGCCGCGCACCACCGCCGCGCCGTGGGCGATCATCATCTCGAGCGTGACCTGCAGGGTCGAAGGCAGGCCGTAGACCACCTGGCCGAGCGAATCCCCGACCAGCAGCATGTCGCAATGCGCGTCGAGCAATTGCGCCTGCCGAGCGGTGTAGGCCGTCAGCATGACCAGCGGCCGCTCGGTCTTGCCGGCGAACTTGCGCCGCTGGATTTCCGGCACCGTGAGCCGCCGCATCGGCTGCGGCGTGGGATGGGCGCGGCTGGTCGAGGTGTCGAGCTGGAAAGTGGTGGACATGCGCGCGTGTTTAGGCGCGCGGACAAAGCGGGGGAAGCCCAAGCGTTTCAGGCTTGTCATGCCCCGTCAGCCCGCTAGCTTCCCGCGCCATGCACGAGGTGGGGGTCTTCTGCCGCCACCTGCACAGGGACTAGAGGGAAACACCTCATGATTTTCAGTCGCGTCAAACCGCTCGACGCCATTCTCGCGACGGCGGAGAAGAAATCGCTCAAGCGCACGCTCGGCTGGTTCCAGCTGACCTTGTTCGGCATCGGCTGCGTGATCGGCACGGGCATCTTCGTGCTGACCGCGGTCGGGGCGCAGAAGGCCGGTCCGGGGCTTATGCTGGCCTTCGCCATCGCCGGCGCGGTCTGCATCGTCGCCGCGCTGTGTTATGCCGAGATCGCCGCGATGGTGCCGGTGGCGGGCAGCGCCTACACTTATACCTACGCGACGGTTGGCGAGTTCTTCGCCTGGACCGTCGGCTGGGCACTGATCATGGAATACGCGATCGCCGCCAGCGCGGTTTCGGTCGGCTGGTCGGGCTATTTCCAAGGTACGATCCTGCACGACATCTTCGGGATATCGTTGCCACACTGGCTTAGTGCAGGTCCCCTCTTCCTGGTCGGGGCCGAAGGTGGACTCATCAATTTGCCCGCGTTTATCATCGCCCTGCTGGTCACCTGGCTGTTGGTCATCGGCACCAGTGAGAGCGCCAAGGTCAATGCCGTTCTGGTGCTAATCAAGGTGGCTGCGCTAACCGCGTTCATCGCCCTGACGCTGACAAGCTCCGAGTTCAGCGCCGACAGATTCAATCCGTTCCTTCCGGCCGGCGTGTTCGGCGGATTCGGCACCGGTGTTGGTGCGGTTGGCGCGGCGGCGACCATGTTCTTCGCCTATGTTGGCTTCGATGCCGTTTCGACTGCGGCGGAGGAGACGAAGAACCCCCAACGCAACGTGCCAATCGGACTCGTGGGTTCGCTGCTGTTCTGCACCGTTTTCTATATTCTGGTGGCCGCTGGCGCGATAGGCACCATCGGCGGCGACCCCTTAATGGGTTTGGGGGGCGTGCCGCTCGAGACAGGCTCGCCGGAGCTGGCACGGCAATGCGCTATGCCTGAATACGCGCAAGCGCTGGTCTGCTCGAACGAACCGCTAGCGCATGTCCTTCGTGTGCTCGGATTTTCTGGAGTTGGCAGGTTTGTAGGTATTGCCGCCATTTTGGCATTGCCGTCGGTGGTGCTTGTGCTGATCTTCGGCCAGACCCGCATCTTCTTTGTAATGAGCCGCGACGGTTTGCTTCCGGAAGTACTAAGTCGTGTGCACCCGCGGTTCCGCACGCCTCACGTCGTGACCATGATCACCGGCATTGGCGTGGCGGTGGCGGCGGCGTTCTTCCCCGTGGGCAAACTGGCCGACATCTCGAACGCCGGGACGCTATACGCCTTCCTTATGGTGGCGATAGCGGTCCTTGTACTGCGAGTTAGAGATCCGGGTCGCCCGCGCAGCTTTCGAACGCCCGCTGTTTGGCTCATCGCTCCGCTGACGATTGCCGGATGCATATTTCTGTTCCTGAACCTGCCGAGCACAGCGATGAAGTTTCTGCCCGAATGGGGGGCAGGCGGGCTCGTGATATACTTCCTCTACAGCCGTGGCCGCAGCCACTTGGGCCGCGGAATCGTTGAAGTGGTAGACGAGGTTGCGGGCGAAGATACGCAAATCCCGATCCATCCGCCCAAGGAGTAGCGGCAGGACAAACAAAAAGGGGCGCCGGTCTCGCGACCGGCGCCCCTTTTCGTTTGCCCGCCTGATGCTCAAAGCTGACCGAGCATGTGCTCCGCGCTGGAAACGTTGAAATCCCCCGGCGCTTCGACGTTCAATTCTTCGACTACGCCGTCGTCGACGATCATCGAGAAGCGCTGGCCGCGCTTGCCCAGGCCGAAGCCGCTGCCGTCCATCGTCAGGCCGAGCGCTTCGGCGAAGTCGCCGTTGCCGTCGGCCAGCATGGTGATGTCGTCGGAACCGTTGGCCTTGTTCCACGCCTGTAGCACGAACGCGTCGTTGACCGCGGTGCCGACGATCTCGTCGACGCCCTTGGCCTTGAGCTCGCTCGCCTTGTCAACGAAGCCCGGCAGGTGCTTGGCCGAACAAGTCGGGGTGAAGGCGCCCGGCACCGAGAACAGCGCGACCTTCTTGCCCTTGAAGTATTCCCCCGACTGGACCTTCTGCGGCCCTTCGGGAGTCGCCTTGACCAGCGTCACGTCCGGCAGCTTGTCGCCCTTGGCTATCGTCATCTCGTATGTTCCTTCCTGTCCGTCCAGCGGGCTAGATAGACTTTCGCGATGCGCTTGCAATGGCCGCTTGGGCTTGCCGCGGGGGCGCCGCAGCGTATATGAGCGCCGCATCTGGCGACGCATGGAGCCCCGGCTCGCCTCCCACCACTTCGCAGGAGAACAGCCCGTGGCCACCGCCGTCCTCGAGCACGACTACATCGTGAAAGACATTTCCCTCGCCCAGTTCGGGCGCGACGAGATCGCCATCGCCGAAACCGAGATGCCCGGCCTGATGGCCACACGAGAGGAATTCGGCGCGTCGCAGCCCTTGAAGAGCGCGAAGATCACCGGTTCGCTGCACATGACGATCCAGACCGCGGTGCTGATGGAGACGCTGCAGGCCTTGGGCGCGGAACTGCGCTGGGCCACCTGCAACATCTTCTCGACGCAGGACCACGCCGCCGCGGCGATGGCCGCCGCGGGCATCCCGACTTTCGCGATCAAGGGCGAGAGCCTTGCCGAGTACTGGGACTACGTCGGCAAGATCTTCGACTGGGGCGACGACGAGACCTGCAACATGATCCTCGACGATGGCGGCGACGCGACGATGTTCGCGCTATGGGGCGCTCGCGTCGAAGCCGGCGAGGACCTGTTCGAGCCGACCAATGCCGAAGAGATCGAGTTCGTCCGCGCACTCAAGGATTTCCTCAAGCGCAAGCCGGGTTACCTGACGCAGACGGTCAAGGCTATTCATGGCGTTTCGGAGGAAACGACCACCGGCGTCCACCGGCTGTACAGCCTGGCCAAGCAGGGGAAGCTGCCGTTCCCGGCGATCAACGTGAACGACAGCGTCACCAAGTCGAAGTTCGACAACCTCTACGGCTGCAAGGAATCGCTGGTCGACGCGATCCGGCGGGCGACCGACGTGATGCTGGCCGGCAAGGTCGCCTGCGTCGCCGGGTTCGGCGACGTCGGCAAGGGCAGCGCGGACAGCCTGCGGAACGGCGGCGCGCGCGTGCTGGTGACCGAGATCGACCCGATCTGCGCATTGCAGGCGGCGATGCAGGGCTACGAGGTCGTGACGATGGAAGAGGCCGTGAAGCGCGCCGACATCTTCGTCACCGCCACCGGCAACGAGGACGTGATCACCGCCGAGCACATGAAGGCGATGAAGAACATGGCCATCGTCTGCAACATCGGCCATTTCGACAGCGAGATCCAGATCGCCGCGCTCGACAACTACGACTGGAAAGAGGTCAAGGCGGGCACCGACGTGGTCACCTTCCCCGACGGCAAGCAGATCATCGTGCTGGCCAAGGGCCGTCTGGTGAACCTCGGTTGCGCGACCGGCCACCCGAGCTTCGTGATGAGCTGCAGCTTCACCAACCAGGTGCTGGCGCAGATCGAGCTGTTCACCAAGGGCGACGAGTACGACAACGACGTCTACGTGCTGCCCAAGCACCTCGACGAAAAGGTCGCCGCACTGCACCTCGGCAAGCTCGGCGTCCACCTGACCCAGCTCAGCAAGCGACAGGCCGACTACATCGGCGTTCCGGTGGCGGGGCCATTCAAGCCGGATCACTATCGGTACTGATCCGTCCTCCCGGACTTGATCCGGGACCGCTGGACGCCGGGTTCGACCTGGCGGTCAGCGGTCCCGGCGTTCACCGGTACGACGCCCCCATTGCATCCCACCGTTCGCCCGCATAGCTGGGGGCGGATGGAAGTATCCCCCACCGCGCTGGTCCTGCTCGGGCTTTTGCTCGCTGGTTGGACCTTCGCCGCCGCCTGGCTCGCTCTGGCCGCGCGGCAGCGGGCGCGGCAGGCGACGGCGGCGCGCTCGACCGCCCGGCGACTGACGCGGATGATCGACGATTCGCCCGCGGTGCCGATGTTGGTCAAGGCCGACGGCAAGATCGAGGCGCCCGAGCGGATCGCCGCGTGGCTCGGGCTCAAACGCATGCCTGGCTACCTCAGCGAGCTCGGCGGAGAGGAAGACGGCCTATTCCCCGGCGAGCTGGCCGAGCTGAGCGAAGCGGTCCGCAAGACGCAGAAGACTGCCTCCGCTTTCCGCATGGTGTTGACGCCGATCGGCTCGGGCCGCAGTCTGGCGGTGCGCGGACAGCTTGCCGACGCGGCAATCTCGCCCACCGGTGCGGCGCTGCTGTGGTGGTTCGACTTTTCGGAAAGTCAGGGTGAGCTGACCCGGCTGCGCGCGGAAACCATGCGGGCGCAAGGTGATTTCGCGGCACTCGTCGGCCTGATCGAGGCAGCGCCGATCCCGATGTGGTTCCGCGGCCCCGACATGAAATTGCGACTGGTCAATAGCGCTTACGTGAAGGCGGTCGACGCCACAGACGCCGAAACCGTGGTCAGGAAGCAGATCGAGCTGATCGAACGCGTGGACGGCCTCAGCCCGGCACAGATCGCCAAGCAGGCGCGCGACAAGGACTTGCCGGTCGAGCGCATTGTCCAGGCGACCGTCGGCACCCAGCGCCGCACGCTGCGGGTCAGTGATCTGCCTCTCGTCGGCGAAGGCGTTGCCGGTTACGCGATCGACATCGAGGAAATGGAAGAGCAGGGCCGCGAATTCCGCGCCTTCCGCGAAGCCCAACGCTCGATGCTCGACCAACTATCGATTGGCGTCGCGCAGTTCGACGGCGACCGTATGCTGGCGTTCTCCAACCAGCCGTTCCAGCGCATCTTTTCGCTGCCCGCCGCATGCCACATCGACCCGCCGAGCTTCGACCGTTTCCTCGACATGGCCCGCGACGAAGGGCGCCTGCCGGAAGTGCGAGACTTTCCCGCCTGGCGGCTCGAGCTCGGTGAATGGTTCAATCCGGGGCCCGCACGCGAGGAACCGTGGACCCTCAGTGACGGCACGCACTTGCGCATCGTGGCCCAGCCAATGCCCGACGGCGGGTTGGTGCTGATCGCCGAGGATCGCACCGAATCCCTCGCTCTTTCCGCGACGCGCGACACTTTGCTGCGTACGCGGGCGGCAACCTTCGACAGCCTGTTCGAATCGCTTGCGGTGTTCGCGCCTGACGGACGGCTGCAGCTGTGGAACCGGCTGTTCAGCAGCATCTGGGGGCTGCCCGAGGAGTTTCTCGACGAGCATCCCAGGATCGACGCGGTGCTCGAGCGACTTGGGCCGCGGCTCGCCCGGCCCGGCCAACGGGCGGCAATCGGCGAGATCGTACGTGCGGCGACCCTCGACCGGCAGCAGCGCGGCGGGCAGGTGCAGATGTCGGACGGGCGCACGCTCGAATTCGCCGGGGTGCCGCTGCCCGACGGCAACGGCCTGCTCACCGTTCTCGACATCACCGACTCCAAGAAAGCCGAGGACGTGCTGCGCGAACGCGCGACCGCGCTGGAAGAGGCCGACGCCGTCAAGACCCGCTTCCTGGCCAATATGAGTTACGAATTCCGCACCCCGCTGACCTCGATCGGCGGCTTTGCCGAATTGCTCCAGGGCGGGATCGCGGGCGACCTGACGCCTCAGGCGCAGGACTACGTCGCCGCCATTCTGTCGGCCGTGGAACGCCTGCGCGCGCAGATCGAGAGCGTGCTCGACCTGACGCAGAGCGAAGCCGGGCTGCTGCCGATCGCGACCGAGGAAGTCGACTTGCTCTCGTTCGTCACCAACGTCGTCCGCGAGCGCGAGGAGGCGATCGAGGCCAAGGATCTTTCCCTCGACTTGCGTGGCGACAAGGGGGCCGGCGTCGTCCAGGCCGACAAGCGGCAGTTGGGACGGGCGATCGGCAACCTGATCGACAACGCAATTACGGCTACCCCCCGGAAAGGTCGCATCCTCGTCGCGCTCTCGCGGCACAAGAAGGGCGCGCGCGTGGTCATCTCGGACAACGGAGCGGGCATGAAGCCGAGCGAGCTCGCCCGTGCGCTCGACGGCATGCGCCCGGCGGCGGACAGCACCGCCGACGCGCGCCGCACCGGCCTCGGCCTGCCACTCGCCCGTCAGCTGATCGAAGCGCACGGCGGGCGGCTCGAGCTTCAGAGCGAACCCGGCGTGGGCACCACCGCAACCGTCTGGCTACCGTGAACCTGGACTTGCCGGACCTTGGGGCGATGCAAGCGTTGGGCGCACGAATCGCCGCCCACCTTCGGCCTGGCGACGTGGTTGCCCTTTCCGGCCCTCTCGGCAGCGGCAAGACCACGCTGGCGCGGGCGATAATCGCTGCGCTTGGGCACGAAGGCGAGGTGCCGTCGCCGACCTTCACGATTGTCGAAACCTATGAGCTAGATCCGCCACTGGTCCATGCCGACTTCTACCGGCTCGAGCGCCCGCGAGAAGCCGACGAGCTGGGGCTCGATGACTACCGCGAAGGCGCGGCGCTGATCGCCGAGTGGCCCGAAAAGGCTGGCGGCTTCGCGGAAGAGCTGGGTTGTTTGTCCGTTGCGCTGGAAATTGCGGGCAGCGGGCGCAAGGCGATTGTCGAAGGCGGCGCGGCTTGGCATGGACGCATGCCATGAACGCAGAGTTGCCCGAAGGGCTCGACGAATTCCTTGAGCACGCCGGTTGGGCCGGAGCTACGGTCGAGCCGCTGGTCGGCGACGCCAGCTTCCG
>Ga0070662_100002156_pt1 | contig 12052 bp, 13 predicted proteins | sample KBSC53metaG_FD_65648 | JGI IMG/M metagenome (GOLD analysis project Ga0070662, IMG submission 65648) | Corn rhizosphere microbial communities from Kellogg Biological Station, Michigan, USA - KBS C5-3 metaG | ecosystem: Host-associated > Plants > Roots > Rhizosphere > Soil ...
CGAGACTGAAAGGGTGGAGATTGAAAGGTATAGTCTATAACAAGTCAGGCAAAGAACTGAAGCAGCTGGAACAAAAACAGTCGACCTTTCCGAATAAGAAAAGCGCTCACTACGCTCTTAGAGGATGCCGCTACTGGATCGATATTTATGGCTCTGAGTTGCTCCCATTACTGAACTGGTATAGAGGCCGACTCAAAGAAGCACGTCTGATCCAGGTGCAGCTAACCCGGTAAGGTTGGCGACGGACAGAAGGGGCGGCGATGTGGGGGGATTTTTAGGGGCATGGGCGTGCGATACAGTTTTTAATTGCGAGTTTTATAAACGTTTTGCGCGCAAAGTGCTGTTGTTCGAATGGCATTCGATTGTCGAACGCTAGTTGAACTAGCTTAACCAACAACCGTCGAAAACTGACCTACTAATCTTCCGTGAGTTAGCTTACAGTTTTCCTGTTATTCTCGAACTTTGCGGACCTGTTTTCCTAGTGATCCATGTTCGTAGCCAAAATCAGTACAACAGCCTATGGTGAATAACCAGGATCTTTCTGACATGATTGGACTTCAGTCGGTTTAACGTGACTATCTAGATGGCATTCGTGCCATCTTTAAAAGGAGGTTCCAAATGCCGGCAACAAAACTCGAGCCGAGACTGGCAGTCTTGAATACGTTCTTTTTCAATTAATCCGTAACGCGGTACGAGCAGAGATTCAGGAGATCACAACGCTCGATAAGGATCGGTTGTTAACAACGGATCAGGTGGCAGAGACCTAGCAGTATCGAAGAACTGGATCTATCGTCATGAAAAGCGATTTGCTTTTACGAAAAAACTCGGTCCGAAATTAGTTCGTTTTTCCGAGATCGGCTTTCAGAAATGGCTAAGAGAGAAGGGCGGTAACCCACCGTTTCATAATTAACGCGTCCCGAGAGTTTAGGCCCGATCTAGATCACGGACAGTTCACGGACAGTTTGCAAATTTACGTGCTGGAACTGTGCTTGAAGACGGACCATTTGACTCAATCAATTGCGCTCATTAGGTTCTGCCGTAACGACGCCGGCAGAATCCGCCGGATACAATGCCGTACTGGATGCCTGCCACACTCCTGGACAACAAAGATACAGGTCACGTTTCGTTTGTGCAGCCGCCACAATTTTCGAGGCCCGGCATGCATAAGCGACGAGTCACTCCAATCCAAGACGGCAAAGACGGACGAACTTTTCTTCAGGACGACTTTCCTTTTAGAGAGCGATAGAGGACCGTCTGGCTCTGCCGCTGGTAGACAGCAGCGTGCCAAGCGCGCGCAGTTCAATCTGTTTGTATAGGGCGGGTGACGTTGAAGTTTTGAATCTTGCAGTCAGCGGCCACAATGACTTTGTCTAATTCAGTCAAGGCTTCTTAGGAACAAGTCTTTCTCGCTCTTAACAGCCGAGCAGCCACTTGGCGCTTTCTTTCCGGTGAACTTGAAGGGTATAAAATCCGACCATGGTAGTAGTTTATTTTAGACCTTTTCAGTTGATTTGCTTACAGACTTTGAATATCTAGTGACCGCATGAACATTTACGATGCGACGATTAAGCAACTCAGGCGGGCAGTTTCCATCAAAGAGCAAATAGCAAATCTCACTCGGGAGCTCCGCAGTATGTTTGAACCACCGGCCGATCAACGGCGGCTGGACGAACAAAAAGGCGCGGACTGAGTACTGCAGCGCGAAGGAAGATTGCCGCTGCTCAAAAGGGTAGATGGGCAAAGTTGCGCCAGAGTGAGCCGGCGCGTTCCGCTAAGTCCAGTTCTAAAGCATCGAAGAAGAGAATGAGTCCAGCAGCCCGGGCGAACCTCTCGGCTAAACTGAAGGCTTTTTGGGCATCTAAAAAGAAAGCCGCCAAGCGATAATTCACTCTCAGAACCATAATGGGCACCTAAGCTGTTGGTTGCAACCGTTCGGTGACCGCAATAGATGGCATCGCGTTTGGAATCTATCTGGGACGACCGTCCTGATTGTTCCGTCGTCTTGAACCGCTCTCGGCAGCTTCTTCGTCGCGGCAGCGTCGTCGTTGCTTGCGAATGCAACTCTTTTCATTAACTCTTTCATGTTGACACTGGCTTCCGTTCTGTGGCATGAGACAGGAGTTTTCCTCCAAAAGGGGCCTGTTCGTTCTATCGTCGCGCAAAAGGAGGTCGCCATGAAGAGTTATGCTCTCGTGCTCCTACTAGCAATGTCATTCTGGAGCATCTGTGGAGTTATGCACGACGCGATCGGTGCGGATCGGCAGGAGTTCGTTTGCGGGCGGCAACAAACAATCAATGATATTCTCAAGCGTTTGAAATCTGGCGATATACTGTTTGTTCGTGGGAATTGTAATGAAAACATTTCAATACCGGAAGAAATACAGAATGTCACGATCGATGGTCAGGGACAGGCGACGATCAGTGGTGTAGATGCACCTAACGTGACGGCGACGATCATCGTGCGCAGTAAGGGAATTACGATTAAAAATTTTGCTGGGATCACCGGCGCTACCGACGGAATTTTGGTGACGCGCGATTCGTCGGCTACAATCGACAACAACGTCATACAGAACACGGGAAGGAACGGCATATTGGTATCCAGGGAAACACAGCGGATGGGATCGTGATACCGAAAGCTCATCAGCCCGCATTGGGATTTCTCCAGCTGCAGGACTCAGGCGAGACCAAACTTAGTTCAGAATAACGGTGACACCGGAATCGGTGTGCTCCGATCCTCTAGTGGCCGCATAATAGGCAATACGATCCGGGGAAATGGTGGGGACGGAGTTCTTGTGAACCGGGTCTCACACAGCGATATTGCTTCCAACGTGATCGAGGAGAATGGCGGTGACGGGATTTGGTAAATCGGAATTCTGGAGTCAATCTGGGCGAAGATACTGGCACCGGAATCTTTGACTCGCCAAATAGTACGAACGTGAATAACAGCGGCTTCGGACTGAGATGTGCTATAAGCTCCTACGCTGACGGACGCGTTGGAACTCTCAAGGGGAATAGTGGTGTTGCGAGCTTTGCGGCCAATTGCGTCAATGCAACGAATCCCTGATGGGTAATCCGTACACCACTTGTGAGACTCCAATCGCAAAGTTCACATTGCCAGCTCCGATTCTTTCCTCGAGGAAGCTGGCCGTATAGGCAGGCCCGGCTGACTGTCGGGGAAGCCAGTTCTCGAGAAGCCATTTTCTCTTATCGCGCTCGAAACGTTGATTGAACGATTTGCCCCTAGCGCGTAGCCTTCGTTCGTGCTCGGTCGCGGAGCCAAGGGTCACTTAAATCATGCCGATTCTTCCGGCATTTGCTGGAGATTCTCACTGGTGTTTGCTCCCTGAAACTCTCAACGTGCCAAACAACTAAATCTCGAGACCTCTGCATGACGGTACCCGGGCGCCAACTAGCCAGAGAGTGCAATAGCCCTTGGATGCATTCATACTTTGGTTGCTTTCCGCTTCCGCTTTGAATACGATGTCATGCAGGCCGATTTACAAGATCAAAGAATCTTATCGAAGTCAGCACTACTTCGTGACTGTCTCCTCGGACCGTTCCACTGAGCTATGGGGATGGAAAGGTCAAATCGACTTTTCTGCGGGTCTGCATGCTTTGTCCACCAATCGAACATTCAACAGCGCAGCCGAGGCGCAAGACCACATGCGCCAATCCGTCCACCGCTGTATCGATAACCGTCTCGGCTAAAGCAGTCGAATCAATCTCAAACGCGTTTTCTCCATCGTCGCGTATTGGGTAGTGCGACCAGCCGGACCTTCTTTGCGTGAGGCTTGTCTTGCCGACTCCCGATTCGCCACTCAGGACGATCAGGCCCAGCCGAAGCTCGATTCCATAACGGACTGCGATAAATGCGTCGCGATAAGCATCGTTGATGTAAAGAACTTCAGGGCCCGTGCGTGTTCGAAACGTGGTTTGATGAGCACCCGCGGGGTGTCTCGGGTTCTTGGCCCAAAAAACCTGAAATACAAATGTCACCCCTTGGCGAGAATCTTGGCTAGCTCGAAGGTGCGAAAAAAAACCAGCCTAACACTCGAAGAACGGCGATCAAGTATCACGGGTGGGAGCGGAGAACTCGCCTAGGCAATGACGCAACGGGGCAACGGGCCGCATGGAACAGAAACAATCGCTCTGGCCTTTGTTAAAGCTCTATACGAGTTTTTAGAATCGACCGCGGAACTGGTGCACAGTTGAAGACGTTTTAATTTTTCTTCGGCCGCGAGGAATTCACTTTCACAACGCTCCGCTCTCGGCATGCACAAGCGGCGGCGGCTTGTCGACAGCCGGCTTCTGTTTTGTTTGTCTCATCGTGGGCCTTTGGGTTTGCGGCAGCGGCGCGATTTTCACCACCCTATGGCGGTTCGCCGAGCGATAGATCGCTTCGATAATGCGCACGTCGGCGACTCCCTCTCTTCCGGATGGTTCGGGAGTTAGGTCGTTAAGAATACAGTTTGAAAAATATTCCAACTCGGGTGCGAACTGGTCGCGCTTGCGAAACGTTTGCTTACGAGTTTTCCCTTTGATCGTAACGTGGAGATCGATCGGATAAACGTATTCGTAAGCTTTATCGAGTCGTAGATCGCCCTTCGTGCCCACCACGCGATAACTGGCGACGTCGGCTGCGCCGAAGCTGGAGGTAAATTCTGCCAACCGACCATCGGGAAAGCGCAGAATCGCGCTAGTCATTTCGTCGATTTCTTTGAAGCGGTCGTCCTTTTTGCTTGCGCTGCTGAAAGCAAAGACTTCCATCGGTTCGGCACCGAAGAGATAGCGCGCGGCATTGATGCAATAAATGCCAATGTCATAGAGCGTGCCGCCACCTTTTTCCTTATCCGTCCGAATATTATCCGGACGCACCTGCATGGAAAAGGACGACACGAAAAAGCGCGGATCCCCGAGTTTTCCGGAACGTAGGAGCTTTACGGCCGTCATATTCGCATCTTCGAAATGCAGCCGATAAGCAATCATCAGCTTAACACCGGCAATCTCTGCGGCTCCGATCATCGCCCAGCATTCCTTCTCAGTAACCGCCATTGGCTTTTCACACAAAATGTGTATCCCGGCCTTTGCCGCAGCAATGGTGTATTTGGCATGGAGATGGTTCGGTAAAGCTATATAAACCGCGTCGACGAAGCCGCTGCGTAAGCAATCGCCATATTCATCGTAGGAAAAGAGCTGGTCGACTCTATAACGTCGGCCCAAACTTTTTAGTTTTTGTGGATCATCGGATAGCAACGCCGTCAGTTGAGAATTTGACCGCGCATGCGCAAACGCCGGCAAAACAGCGACTTGTGCAATATGTCCCAGTCCGACCACTGCATAACGGATCTTGCCACCATTTTTCGAAGCAGCCATAGCTTTCCTCTAACAAGGGGCCTTGGAAGTGCTTTGAGCTTGCTACCCGTTGAATGCGAGATCGGACCACCGGAAAAGTTAACGGCTGGCCGATATTCCAAGGCGTCGGTTTCTTCTTTGTTTGCTTCCGCTCATACCGTTAGCATGGCATACGAAAAAAACCGTTTCGCCCCCTGTGACTCGACAAAATTGCCGGCGGACTCGCTCATCCGCGGCTTCTTGCTCTTTTCTGTCTCGCTCTTTTTTTGGGTCAATAGTTTTTTGCATCGCTGCGGCGGCCCTCGAAATTTTCCAGGTCGCGGTTCTTTGGCCGGGATCAGGCCTACATTCACTTTGTGAGCTGGGGAAATCTTCATCCGCGTGCCGTGATTCTGACGCTGCCGCCTCTGCTCCCCCTTCTGTTTTTTTGCTCTCATCTAGAAACCCCTTGACCCGCCAATTTTCCGGAATCAGTCTTTTATTTGTGGGGGGGTGCGATCTACGAAAGGACGGTCACCATGGAATACAGAGCGCACGCAGGTAGCCAAATCTGGCATTTCTGCTCGAAGTGTTCGCAATGGCCTAAAGAGTTTAACCTCATAGTAACCGACACCCGGCCAGCTGATCATCGACTTTGCATTGAATGTAAGGACCTGAGCCGTAAAAAAGCGCCAGATAGATCGACCTCCAGATAAGCAGCTCGGCCGTTAGAGGCTTTCCTGCTCAACTTCAACAAGATTTTTCCAAACTCCGCGCCTGCTCGATGGGCGCCAACAGTACAGCTGCGCGTTGGAGTACCCAATGCGTCAACCTGCATTTCTCATCGCAGGCATCTTGGCTGACCCCGCTTAGATTCGGATTGATTCAATTGAGTGCTGCAAAGGGGGTTGCCACAAGCTTCAGGCATGGTTAGTTTTTCAGCGTTAACACTTCAATTTGCGCATCCGGGGCCGCAGGACCGGAAGCCCAACCCAGACAGGGGAGATCCTGCCAATGAAAATAACTACCGATAAACCGGAGACGAGCAAGAATCGGCGCGATTGGCTAAATTGTCTCGCCATCGGGCACTTTGACGGTGTGGACACAAGCTTACTCAACACCGAAGGCCGCAAAAACATCCCTGTTAACGATACTCGGTTCATTTATCTCTGCGCGAAGCATTTCCGAATTGGCGTGGCGCACTTCAACCCGGACGAAGTTAGAAAGTAAAGCTCTAAGGCGCCTGATATAAAACCTTGTGAAACGTCATAATGCCAACTCGTTTAATCAGCGCGTTGACGGCCCTAAGTGCGTGATAGTCGTATTTGCACGCATCGCTACAGAAGCGCCGTTGCGTCCTTCGCCATCGGCCATGATTCAACGGCTCATGCCGGCCTTGCAGAACGGGTTAGCACATCGCTGAGAATGCCCGCTGCTAGTCGTAACGACTAGATTGGCGCATTTTTCCGGCCCTGCTTGCGTACTTGCCTCAGTTCGGCCGTCTGACTGCGTTAAGATGGCCTTACCATTAAAACGTTTGCGAGAGCCTAGCCTGTGGTTCAAGCTCCGGATTCTATCACCGTTTGCTTCAAGTCCTCTGAGATGGCCAACGAATTGCACAGAACAGACTAGAGGGTTCTTGAAGGCGTTTCGCGTGGAGTTGTGACTCTAGGAACCGGGATTTTTGGAAATGGAACTGGAATAATGAGAGGACTGACTGACAGAGTAGAAACTTCCTACGGTCGACGTATTTCTCAGCTGCAGGACGGTCGATTCTATATGAAATTGCGTGAGCATCCATTGGTGAAAAAGCACTGGCCACCGAAATGGCGACCCTTTTTCGGATCAACTGCTCCAGTTGCGGGGGAGATCGGCATCCTCGATGAGGTGCGTCCATCTGTACTATCTAACAGATGCTGTTTTGTCCTGATGGATTTTGGAGGGAAGAAATATATCGCTGAGCTTCGATGACGATGGTTTGCCGGAAATTTATTGATTTCGTGCGACGGCAGCGTGGGAAGCCTATCGCTAGGATTGCGGAACTTGAGATTTCATTCGCTTAAAAATTCCACAGCCGCCTAGATACTCAGAGCGCCCGCGTTCTTTAGAGAGGGACTAACATGGTGCTGACGAAGGCTGAGATTGTCGGTCGTATCTGCGGGAAAGACAGGATTTCCAATCCTGAGACTTTTAATGTTGTACAAGCCACATTCGAAGTTATCAAAGCCTCCTTGGAACGAGGCGAAAAAGTGAAAATTAAAAACTTCGGGAATTTTGCTGTCCGTACCAAGCGGCGCAGAGGGCGCAACCCAAACCGGCGAAGAATTAGTCATCTTCGGCCGGAAGGTTTTAACCTTTGTAGCCGCCCGAGCCATGAAGAAAGCTGTCAATAGCGTGTCCTCGGCTTAACAAACTGCGAAGAAAAAACTGAGTGTTCGGATTCTTAGCTGTCAGCTGCATGTGTAGGTGATTTCTCTCTAGACTGTTTTACCGATCGCTTTTCCCAGACAAAACGAGTCACACACCTCTCCTGCGTGCTCGGCCATGATGTCTAATGCAGTTGATCTGAAACGATTACGCAGTCGGCACCCCTGCATCGAAGCATGAATTGAGTACGCCTGAGGCATACGAGGTCATCCCCTGCGAGGACTTGCCGATCCAATTCGCGCCAATGCACTCGTTACGGCCGATTCACCACCGAATGCTAGTAATGTATCGCCAAGACATGGGTCGGCAGTGGCTCGAAAGACCGATCCGTGACGATTTAGGATTCTCGCTGGTAATACGATCAGCGTTAAGAGGGACGCAGCCATACGCCCCCCTGAAAGGTCGACGGATTTTGGTAAAGCACGTTGAAGCCTACGAGGTCTCAACTGCTGCCCGCTTGGCTGTCTCTATCTCTTTGTTACTTTCGGCTGCTGCTCTTGTCTGTCTCCTCCGACTTTACATACTTAAACTCCGGCATCGATTTTAGCGCCTCTTTCGTCGCCCCCGCCAAAATCAACTTATCATTATCGTGTTTGATGCGGCTTAACGGAACTGCGACATCGTGCTCACCCATGCCAAGAAATCCACCCACTCCGATGACCACGAACGATGCCGAGTTCGTGCGCGAAAAAATGACATCATTCACGTCGCCAATTTTCTCATTGTTATCGTTGTAGACCGCCTTACCCTGTATGTCTTTCTTGGCGCTCCACCCCTTCTGTGCAAGATTCATTTCTTGTTGGCTGACACTCAGGGTCTTGGAAGCCGCGGCCTGAACATATGCGCTTGGTGCTACTAGCGCCAAGGCTGCTGCAATTCCGACCGTTGTGACGGCGTTACTTGCCTTCTTCTTCAGTAAGGTATCCATAACTTTTCCTCCTTCATCTCAATTTGAGGAGGGGCAACACCTGTGCCATGGTGAAAACCCATATTTAGGGCCACTTGGGGGCTCCGTGTATCCGGCTTTTTCTTCCAGAGTAGCAAAACAGCTACATGGATGCTCGGTGGTTATTGTGATACCCATGGAAACTACTACTCAGTCCGGATGTCTCGCTGGCGCGTTTAGCCGCCGTCGAGACTTGTTCAAACGTCGTCGCTGCGCTACACTAATCCCGTCAAATGCCCGTGCGGTAACTCAATTCCTCGTTCAGCTTGTTGCCGATGGAGCCGTGATTACCTCTAACGCGATTAGTCAGACAATAGCTTTGAAGCGGTGGCGGCGCTGACAGCATCACGTTACGGGACCTCACTTCTATCAACGTAGACTTTGTTTTCTGGTCCGGGAGAATTTCCTCCCCTGTCCATAAATTTTTCCTACTGAGGCTGCAGAAATCCATCTATTTTATTCAATTTACTGGTGGCATAGCCATTGCGCTATATCAGCTTGGAATCCGAAAGGAGGACAAGATGAAAACCAAAGCTTTATTAGCGGCTGTTGTCGTGACTGGCCTTTTGGCTGTTCCGCACGCAGCGGTATCGCAAACCGATTACAACAGAAGAACCGACTGGTCTGACAGGTGGAACAATAATGATGTACGTCACCTCCAGGGACGCTGGTATCTAAATGGCGATTCCAATGGGCCCACAGACATCCATATGAACGGGAGAAGGCTCGAAGCAACAAAAGAAAATGGTCGCACTACTAGACTGGAAATGGATCGGCGTGGCGATATTCGTGCTTCTGACTGGCAGGGTCTTCGTGGTGATGTGAAGGGTAACCGAATCGAATGGTTCAACGGCACGACTTGGACGCCGTCCGATAGGATGGGGTACGGAGATGCACGTCAGCTGCAGGGCGCTGGTACGTGAACGGCGACCCCAAGAAGCTCGCGGAGATCAACGCTGATGGTAGAAATCTTCGGGCAAGGAATGAAACGGCGACACTACCCAGATTAGAAGTAGAACGTGACGGTGATGTCCGGGCGCTACACTGGCGTGGCCTTCATGGTGATGTGAAGCGCGACCGAATCGAAAGGGGGGAACGGTACTACTTGGACAAAAAGCCCGTCAGACCGATTAAGTAGACGGTAACGCTTCTTTGCGAGCGATCATGGGTGCCCATAGCGGAACAACGATTTCGCCGTCGGCACTTTTTTTTTCACGGGAGGTTCAGAACCAGTTAGGCCTAAATTCTTCTCACCTTCGCCCACCTCGCCCGCTGAGCAGCAGCAATCTTCCTTCTCGCCGCAGCGCTCATGGTGCGCTTTTTCCTTGGTGTGCGTCGAATGACGGACGATTGTCCCAAGTAGCTTACGCAATTCTATGTTAAGCTGACTAATTTTTTCTTTGATCGCAGCGGCACTTGAGACAACTTAGTCAGTGAGGTGCTTCTACGGCCGGCCGCCCATCAGGTAGGCTCGATGCAACCCAGCCATGCCGTTCAACCAGGCATCTAATGATCTCATCAGCTCTGTCGTGAGCAATCAGCCAGCGCCCACCGAGTGTGTCGTAAACGTAATCCGACTTTGTTCTTTTCTTCGCATCCTCCTCCCCGACAAGATTGCGGTCGCACTCCCTGATCGCTTCAAATTCATCTGCCGGTCGGCTCAAAGCTATTGATTGGGGAGCGCAGGAAGTTAGTGCCAATACGACAGTAACCGAAAGCAAAGCCACCGCTGAATCGACTTTGACGAATGTCACTGATGCCGCTTCAAAAGCAAGAGCCGTATCGCTCAACGTATTTGGGATCGGCGAACATGCACGACTCACACACATACCGCTCGTTATCGCGCCGATAGTCTTCCCATTTGCTCATGTCGTAAAAGCCGGCGCTAAACTCCTCGCCTCGAATGCCCTCAACGACTTGCTTGCATCGGTCACATGTAATTTTGATTGACTTGACTCGCGAGAACGTTTTCATTTCTCAACGCCCAAGCTGTCGCGATTGGTTGAGCAAAATCAGTCTAGAAGGAGCCTTTTCAAACATGCGACTTCGGGCCAAAAAGATTGCAGTCTCAATGTCTCGACGCACTTTGCTCTCAGTCAAGTTATGCCGCTTAGCCAGCTCGGCAATAGTCATCCCGGTGGTGATACGTTCTATCGCAAGCTCGATACACTGCAGTGCTCCTCTCTGGCGCTTATTGAGCTGAACGATTTCTCGCCGTATTTTGGCAAGTTTCTTTTCGGCTCTGATCATCACCGGATCGCGAACTGGTGTTCTCAAAGAATCCTCCGCAGTCTTAGTTGCGCGGGAACGAAAACTTCAGAGATGTCGGCGCGAGAGGTGCGGCTTACGTTGCCCGGCTAGACATTTCGACTGAGCAGGGGACGTGCCGTTAGTCGTGAGGGTGTTCTGGAGTGATTTCTGTCAGATCAAAGAAAAAAGTGCGCATCCAGCGAGTTAGATTATGCGCGGGCGCTAAATTCACCGTGACTGGATGAAGTCAGTAATGTCTCAACGGAGACAATTTGACGGTTAGCTGTCACAGTGACTTTGCCGAAAGCTCGGACACTTACGGGTGGACTTCTTATTGCTGTTTGCCATCGTTCACCGGCCTTTCGACATTAGGGCTTTTCTGCTGGGCGAGGAAATCGGCAGAGCGACGGAGAGGGAAGACGCTCTTAAGGAATGCCTCGATGGATCTCGATCAAGCTGCAGGAATTAAAGATCGAACGGCTAGCGCTGGCGGCGTGGATACAAAAGTGTTGATTATGTGCGCTGAGTGGCTGACTCAATCTCGACCGTCTCAAACTGTTCTTTTGGAATATGAGCTGAGGCAAGCACCTGGTCTAGTTTAGCGGGGTTATAATTATCGGCTGATTTAGCACGCTGCTTTATGATCATGGTAAGCGTAACGCACAGCGACATCGACGATTCGCGCTCAGTTCGTTTAGGATAATGGCGCTCCCAAATAATACCGATATCTTCGTCGTCCAGTCGGTCCATTTCACTTCCACACTGAGGAACATAGTATTCAAAAATTGTAGAACAAATTTATCGCCCCGCAAGGCCCCATGACAAAAGAGTGAAGAAAATTGTCGATAAATGTCACTATTTTTCTGTATTTGTCAATTTGATTTGGCTCTTGGCGATGTGCTAAAAGTCGGCGCTTATTTACGGGAAAGTTGTGATTCTGCTCGTAGATGACGAAGAAGGATACCGAGAGCTTATTGCTCGGGTTCTTACGAAGGCTGGGTACGAAGTCCTTCAAGCAGCCGATGGACTGGAAGCACTATCGCTGCTAGAAAATTCAAAGGTCGATTTGGTCATCTCCGATATCTTAATGCCCGCTCT
>Ga0070662_100002167_pt1 | contig 12031 bp, 12 predicted proteins | sample KBSC53metaG_FD_65648 | JGI IMG/M metagenome (GOLD analysis project Ga0070662, IMG submission 65648) | Corn rhizosphere microbial communities from Kellogg Biological Station, Michigan, USA - KBS C5-3 metaG | ecosystem: Host-associated > Plants > Roots > Rhizosphere > Soil ...
GGTGCGCCGCGGTCGAGCTCTTGGCGATGTGGTCGTCGCCGGCGATCGCGATCACGCCGCCGTGCTTCGACGTGCCCGCCATGTTGGCGTGCTTGAAGACGTCGGAACAGCGGTCGACGCCCGGACCCTTGCCGTACCAGATGCCGAAGACGCCGTCGAACTTCTTGGTCTGCGGATAAAGCTCGAGCTGCTGCGTGCCCCACACCGCGGTGGCCGCCAGCTCCTCGTTGACCCCCGGCTGGAAGACGATGTTCTGCGCCGCGAGGTGCTTCTTCGCCGCCCACAGCGACTGGTCGTAGCCGCCGAGCGGCGAGCCGCGGTAGCCGCTCACGAAGCCGGCGGTGTTGAGGCCGAACATCGCGTCGCGCTTCCTCTGCAGCATCGGCAGGCGAACGAGCGCCTGCACGCCGCTCATGAAGGCGCGGCCCGACTCGAGGGCGTACTTGTCGTCGAGGGTGACGCTTTCGAGCGCCTTGCGCACGGCCTCGGGGAGAGGGGCATTCATCGTTGTCGACACTCCGGTGGGAAGCTGGTGAGGGCGCGGTCCCGGCTCGTGACCCGAACGCGCAACAGCGAGTGTAGGGATTCGCCGACAGCACCGCACCGCGGGTCAATTCGACGGCACAGAGATTGCCGAACATTGCCCGTGCTACCTCGGCGTCCTGCCGATCGGCATCAAGTGACATGACGCAACAGGAGATATGCATGAGACAGACTTCCAAGATCCTCACTCTCGCGGCGGCAGCCGCTTTGGCCTGCGGTGGCGGCTTCGCGCTCGCTCAGACCGGCGGCGCCGCAGGCGGCACCGGCTCCGGCACGGGCGCGGCGGGCACGGGCGCGGCGGGCACCGGCAGCGCCGGAACCGGCAGCACCGCCGGCACGAGCGGCGGCACGTCCGGCTCGACCAGCGGCACGGCCACCGGCTCGACCTCGGGCTCGGGCAACTCGTCGGGCATCGGCGCGAACAGCAGCGGCACGACGCGTTCCGGCACGACCGGCACGGCGGGCACCGGCTCGTCGACGACGGGCACCGGCTCGACGTCCGGCACCGGCTCGACGTCCGGCACGACCGGCTCGGGCACGACCAGCGGTTCGTCGAGCATGGGCAGCGGCACGACCTCCGGCTCGACCGGGTCGTCGTCGATGAACAGCGGCACGACTTCAGGCACCGGCTCGACCTCCGGTTCGACCGGCAGCAGCATGGGCTCGAGCGGCACGACGAGCGGCTCGAGCATGAGCGGCTCCTCGACGTCGAGCGACACGTCGTCGACGAACGGCCGCAGCTCGACCCGTCGCGCGCGCGCCGACCGCAACTGATCGGACAGAGGGCTTCGGCCCTCGGCGCCTGGCGCCGAACGGCAGCTGCCGTCCGGCGCTAGACGCTCGTCGCGAACATGAAGGCGACGGCGGCCGCCATCACACCGGTGGCCGCCCAGCCGAGCCAGCGATGGCGGCGGCTGATCGTGAACCGGCCCATGATCTCCTTCGACTGGCCGATCAGCATCAGGACGACCATGATCGGCACCGAGATGACGCCGTTGACGATCGCGCTCAGCACCAGCGCCTTGATCGGATCGACGTCGAGGTAGCCCATCGCCGAGCCGACACCGGTCGCCGCGACGATGATCGAATAGAAGCCGCGCGCTTCGTGGAAGCCGCGCGACAGCCCCGCCTTCCACCCGAACAGCTCGCTCACCGCATACGCGGCCGAGCCCGCGAGAACAGGCACGGCGAGCAGCCCGGTGCCGATGATGCCGAGGCCGAAGACGAGAAAGGCGAACGCGCCCGCCACCGGGCGCAGCGCCTCCGCCGCCTGCGTCGCCGTCTGGATGTTGACGACGCCGCGCTCGTTCAACGTCACCGCCGTGGCGACGACGATGCAGAGCGCGACGGCGTTCGAGAACCCCATGCCGACCACCGTGTCGAGCTTGATGCGGCGCAGGTGCTTCTTCACGTAGGCGGGGTGACGGCGCAGGCGCTGTCCTTCCGGCCGCCGCCGGCTGTCTTCGACCTCCTGCGTCGCCTGCCAGAAGAAGAGGTAGGGGCTGATCGTCGTGCCGAGCACGGCGACGACCATCGCGGCGTACTCCTTGCCCGTCGCGCTGGCCGGAACGAAGGCCCAGGGACGCATCGATTCGGCGACCGCCTGCGCCCACGGCACGGAGACGACGAGGACGACCGCGACGTAGGCGAACAGCGCCAGCGTCAGCCACTTGAGGACGCGAACCGTGCGCTCGTACGAGAAGAAGATCTGCATGGCGATGCAGAGCGCGCCGATCGCGAACACATAGAGCGGCTGCGGCCCGCCGATCAGCAGCTTGACCGCCTCGGCCATCGCCGCGACGTCGGCGGCGATGTTGATGGTGTTGGCGACGACCAGCAGGCCGACGAGCGAGACGGTGAGCCAGCGCGGACAGAGCTTGCCGATGTTGGTCGCCAGCCCCTGGTGCGTCACCCAGCCGATGCGCGCCGACAGCATCTGGATGCCGATCATCAGCGGCGTCGTCAGGAAGAGCGTCCAGACCAGGCCGAAGCGGAACTGCGCGCCGGCCTGCGAGTAGGTCGCGATGCCGCTCGGATCGTCGTCGGCAGCGCCGGTGATGAGGCCGGGACCGAGCCGGCTGGTCAGGCTCTGGTCGTCATCGTCGTCGGCAGTCGCGCCGGCAGTCGTTCCCTTCTTCTCGGCTGCGGCCTTCTTGGCGGTCGGCATGCGGCGATTGTCCGGCCCCCGGGCGCGCCGCAGCCTTCGGTTCGTCCCGAAGTCGCCGCGCTCAGGCGAGCGGCGGGTGGAGGAAGCGGTGAATCGACTGGACGACGACCGAGCCTTCGCCGACGCCGGAAGCAACGCGCTTCACGGAGCCCGAGCGCACGTCGCCGACCGCGTAGACGCCGGCGCGCGACGTCGCGTACGGCGAATCGGCATCGGCGCCGGCGCGCGAGCCGGTGCAGACGAATCCCTGCGCGTCGAGCTCGAGGCAATCCGCCGCCCACTGCGTGTTGGGCTCGGCGCCGATCATCACGAAGATGCTGCGCGCCGGACGCGTCGTCGCCTTGCCGCTACCGCGGTCGGTCCACGTGACCTCGCGCAGCGAGGCGTCGCCCGCCAGCGCCGTCACCTCCGAATCGGGATGGAGGGTGATCTTGCCGGAGCGCTCGATGCGCTGGACCAGGTAGTCCGACATCGTCGCCGCCAGCCCCGCGCCGCGAACCAGCATGTGCACGTGCCGCGCAGTGCCGGCGAGGAAGACTGCGGCCTGGCCGGCCGAGTTGCCGCCGCCGACGACGACGACCTCCTCGTCGGCGCAGAGGCCGGCTTCCATCGCCGTCGCCGCGTAGTAGATGCCGGCGCCCTCGAAGCGCTCGTAGCCGGCGACGCCGAGCTTGCGGTAGCGCGCGCCGGTCGCCACGACGATGGCGCGCGCGCGGATCGACTGGCCGTCGTCGAGCTTGAGCGTGTACGGGGCGGCCTCGCAGTCGAGGCCGACGACAGCGCGCGAGAGCGCGAGCCGGGCGCCGAACTTCTGAGCCTGCACCTGCGCGCGGCCGGCGAGCGCCTGGCCCGAGATGCCGGTCGGAAAGCCGAGGTAGTTCTCGATCTTCGAGCTCGTCCCGGCCTGGCCGCCAGGCGCCAGGCTTTCGAGGACGATCGTCTGCAAGCCTTCCGACGCGCCGTACACGGCAGCCGCAAGACCTGCCGGGCCGGCGCCGACGACGGCGAGATCGAACACGGCCGCGTGGTCGAAGGTCTCGGTCATGCCGAGGTCGTCGGCCATCTGCGCGAGCGACGGGTTCTTGAGGACGCGCTGGCCGGGCGCGATGACCACGGGGAGGTCGGCTGCGGTGAGCGAGAAGCAGTCGAGGAAGCCGCCCGCGTAGGCGTCGGCCTCGGTGTCGAGGAGGCGATGCGGATACGCGTTCCGGCTCAGGAACTGCTGCAGTCGCAGCGTGTCGGCGCTGTGCGCCGGGCCGACGACGACGACGCCGCCGTGCACGTGGCGGATCAGGCCGACGCGGCGCAGGATGAACGCGCGCATGACGATCTCGCCGATGTCCGCCTCGGTCGAGACCAGGCGGCGGAAGTCGGCACGCTTGACGCGGAGGAGCCGGCTCGCTTCGCCGGCGCGCGCGCTGACGAGCACCTGGCGCTCGTTGAAGAGGTCGAGCTCCCCGGCGAACTGGCGCGTGCGCAGGACGACGAACACCTGCGGCAGGTCGTGCTCGTCGACGTCGAAGATCTCGATCGATCCCTCCAGGACGACGAAGAAGTCGACGCTGCGGTCGCCGCGCGAGAAGACCGGCGCGCGCGCCGCGAAACGCTCTTCGCTGCCGTAGCGCATGACGCGCTCGATCATCTGCGCGCTCAGGCGCGGGAAGGTCTGCGCCTCGCGCGCGATCGGATCGCTCGCGTCGAGCGCGGTGTCGAGGGCGCTGTGCTCAGTCGCGTCGGCGGCGCCGTTGCTGTCGCGGTCGGCCATTCGCGCAGTCTACGAAACCCGTGCCGCGCGCGCTCGCTTCGACTCGCCGCTCGGGCGAGCCGCCCACGCCATGCGGCTACGCCGGGATGAACTTCAGCGCGACGCCGTTGTTGCAATAGCGCTTGCCGGTCGGCTTCGGTCCGTCGTCGAAGACGTGGCCCTGGTGACCGCCGCAGCGCGCGCAGTGGTACTCGGTGCGCGGGATGATCATCTTGACGTCGGTCTTGGTCAGCACCGCCCCCGGAATCGACGCGTAGAAGCTCGGCCAGCCGGTGCCGCTGTCGAACTTGGTGTCCGAGGTGAAGAGGGGCAGGTCGCAGCCGGCGCAGACGAAGCGGCCCTTGCGGTGCTCGTCGTTGAGCGGGCTCGAGCCGGGGTACTCGGTGCCTTCGTGGCGCAGCACCTGGTACGCAGCGGGCGCGAGACGCTGCTTCCACTGCGCGTCGGAGAGCACCAGCGGCTCGATCTTCGCCGCCCCCGCCTGCGCGGCAGCGAGGCCGGGCGCGAGGCCGAAAGCGGACAAGGCGGCGAGGAAGGGACGGCGGGTCATGGCGGAAGTCTCCTTGAATGGCAGTCGATCAGTCGGCGCAGCCAAAAAAACCTTTCTGCGCGTGCGCCGTTCTGCGCGATCAGGTCTCGGCGGGCCAGGGCGTGAACAGGTGCGCGTCGACGCGATGGCGCACGGCGAACGTCGGTGCCGCGTTCGCTTCGAGCCACGCGTCGAGCGCAGCGTCGAAGGCAGCGACGTCCGCCTCGGGCAGCGATGCGCCGACGCCGCGGCAGGCTCGCATCCGGCCGCGCCAGCCGACACGCGTGAACGGCACCTCGGCGTCGAACCAGAACATCGCCGCGACGCTCGCGCGACCGGCCGCCCACGCCGGCTCGGTGGCGATCCGGCCCGACCAGTCGGCGCCTTGCCAGGCCGGATTGAGGCGCAGGACGAGCGCCTCGCTCGCCTGCGCGATCGGATCGACGCGCGGCAGCCAGCTGAAGTGCGTCGTCACCAGGACGCCGCCCGGCCGCAGCACGCGCCGCACTTCGGCGAGCGCTCGCTCGACGTCGAAGTACATCCAGCACTGGCTGGCGACGACGGCGTCGAAACTCGCGTCGGCAAAAGGAATCGCCTCCGCCGCAGCGACCGCGAAGTCGACCGCCAGCCCCTCTTCGCGCGCGCTCGCGCGGGCGGCGGCGATCTGGCCGGCGGCGACGTCGATGCCGCTGACGACGGCGCCGCGGCGGGCGAACTCGCGCGCGACGAGGCCGGTGCCGGTGCCGAGGTCGAGCAGCTGCCGGCCGGCGGCGCCGACGCCGAGCGCGGCCAGCAGTTCGTAGAGCCGCGCCGGCGGGCCGGGCCGATGGGTCGCGTAGTCGGACGACGTGCGGCTCCAGTCGATGGCGCGGCCGCCGTCGATCGGCAAGGCGCCCGCGGTTTCGACGGCGGTCGTCATGACACCGGCCACAGCACCCACATCCGCAGCGGCTGCTTCATGCGGCCGGCGGCCGCTTCGGCGTCGTCGCCCCAGCCCCAGAAATAATCGGCGCGAACGGCGCCGACGATCGCCGAGCCGGTGTCCTGGGCGACGACGAGTCGGCGCAGCGGCCGCGTCGCGAGCGGCTCGGTGGTGTCGAGCCAGACCGGCGTTCCGTACGGAACGCTCTGCGGATCGACGGCGATCGAACGGCCCGGCGAAAGCGGCACGCCCTGCGCGCCTTTCGGGCCGACGCCGGGATCGGCCAGCGGCTCCTCGCGAAAGAACACGAACCTCGGGTTGCTGCGCAGCATCTCGTCGACCCGGCCCGGGTTCTGCCGCGCCCAGGCGCGGATCGCCGGCCACGACGCTTCGCTCGCGCGCAGTTCGCCCTGCTCGATCAGCCAGCGGCCGACCGATCGATACGGCTGGTCGTTGTGCGCCGCGTAGGCGACGCGAACGAGCGTCGGGGCGCCGCCGCGCTCGCTCGTGAAGACGAGCCGGCCCGATCCCTGCACCTGCAGGAGCAGCGCGTCCAGGCGATCGCGCACCCACGCGATCTCGCGGCCCTGCAAACTTCTTTGCGCCGCCGGCACGGTTTCGAGCTGCTGCCGCGTCCAGTAGGGGCTTCGACTCGCCAGGTCGGCCGGTGGACCGTAGAGCGCGACGCGAAAGCCCGGGCGCGACACGCGCGAGGCCTCGACGAGCGGCTCGAAGTAGCCGGTCGCGAGGCCGACCGGGTCGCGTTCGAGCGACTCGACCCGATAGGGGCGAAGCTGCCGCTGCAGCCAGTCGCGCGTTGCGCCGTCACTGCCGGCGTTCGGCCCGAGCTGGCGCGCGCGCGCACACGCGTCGAGCCAGGCGGGCGCCGGCCGCTCGCAGCTGCGCATCAGTGCGGCCCAGAAGTCGGCGAGGCGATCGCCGTCCCAGCCGGGCAGATCGCTCCAGCGCACCGCGACCCAGCGCGCGCGCGGCCGCTCGATGACAGCGGCGCCGAGGTCGTCGCGGGCGAGGGCGGGGTCGGCGCTGCGCGGCCCGGCGGCCGCGGGCGTCGGCGTCGGTGACGCCGTCGTCTGCAGCGGCGCGCTCGAGCAGGCGGCGAGGACGGCGGCGAGCGTCGTTCCTAGAATCGGCGCCGCCGCCAGCCGCCTGGCGCATCGGAAGGCGCGGGTCATGTGGGTCATTCTGCTGGAAGCCTTGGGCGCCGGCGTGCTGCTGGTCTTCATCGTCTGGTGGACGATGTTCTCGGGCCGCACGCGGGGCGAGCGGCGCCCCGAAGGCCGCCCGCCCGACGACGACGCGTGAGATCGCGGTTCGTCAGCGGTCGCGGCTCGGCACGGGCGACGGCTCCAGCGACGGCGCGCGCGGCGGCGCCGGCACGACGAGGACATCGGCCTGCGATTCGGTCAGCACGCGACGGGTGACGCTGCCGAGAAAGAAGTGCTCGACGCGGCTCGCGCGGCGCGCGCCGACGACGATGAGATCGCAATCGTTCTCCTGCTCCTGCTCGAGGATCCGCGCGACTGCGCCGCCGTGCAGGATGAGCGCGGGGCTTTTCGCCTGCTCGCGGCCGTCGTCTGCACGAAGCGCCGCCATCTGTTCGTGCGCCTCGCGCTCGGCTCGCTTGCGGTATTCGCGCAGGAGGCGCTCGCGCACGCCGGCGTTGCGCAGCTTGCCTTCGAACGGCGCCTCGAACGCATGCAGCACGCGCAGCCGCGCGCCCGGGGCGACGGCGGCGGCGCAGCGGAGCGACGGCGCCGATGCGGCCGAGAAGTCGACCGGCACGAGGACGCTCTGGTACGGTGCGTGCGCGATCTGCCTGACCACGAGCATCGGCCGCGTGCACGTGCTCACGAGCCGCTCCGCGGTCGAGCCGAGCACGAAGTGGCGCACGAGGCTGCTGCCGCGCGCGCCCAGGACGATCAGGTCGGCCGACGTCGCGTCGGCGACGCGCGCGATCTCGCCCAGCAGCGCACCGCTCGTCACGTGCACGCCCGCCGTGATGCCGTGGCGGTTCTTCAGCGCCGCGGCGAGCGCGTGCAGCGCCGCTTCGCTGTCGGCGAGCCAGCGCTGCGGCAGATCCTCGGGCAGGTCGGCGACCAGGCGGCGCAGCCAATCGACCGGCGGCGCTTGCACGACGTGGACGAGATCGAGCTTCGCGCCGAGGCTGCGCGCCAGTGACGCCGCGCGATCGGCGGCATGGCGTGCCGGCGCGGAAAGGTCGGTGGCCGCAAGAACGTGCAGGGTTTGGCCCATGTCTGCTCCGGTGATGATTGCGCCCTTCGAAGATCGGCCGTCTAGGCGAGCTGGCGATCCGTCGACGCCGCGTCTTCGCCGAGCGGGGGCGGCAATGGATCGCCCGCCTGACGGCGGCGAAAAAGCGCCGCGCGCGCGAGCAGCACGGTCGTCACCGGCGCCGAGATCGCGAGCAGCACGTTGATGACGAGGACGTGCAGCGAGAGCCGTTCCTCGAGAACCGAAAAATGGACGATCGATGCCAGCGACACGCACCAGGCGGCGAGCGTGTTGGCGAGCGACGGCGCGTGCATGCGCTGGAAGAAGTCCGCCAGGCGCAAGAGGCCGAGCGCGGCCGTCAGCACCAGCGCGCCGCTCGCCAGGAGCAGCGCAGCGACGACGATCTCGGCGGCGAGCGCCGTCGTCATTCGATCACCTCGCCGCGCAGCAGGAACTTGGCCATCGCCGCCGAGCCGACGAAGCCGAACAGCGCCATCAGCAATGCAGCTTCGAAGTACATGCTGCTCTGGTAGCGGATCGCCAGCACCAGCATCGTCAACAGGACGACGACGAACAGGAAGTCGAGCGCGAGCACGCGGTCGTGCGCGTGCGGGCCGCGCACCAGGCGCAGCGCGCCGATCGCGACCGCAAGCGCGTACATCACCAGCGTGGCGCCGACCGCCAGGACCAGCAAGTTGCTCATTCGAAGATCTCCTGCAAGGGCTGCTCGTAGCGCGCCTTGTAATGGGCGACGAAGCTGGCGTCGTCGGCGCTGTCGAAGACGTGGAGCAGCAGGCGGCTGCGATCGGGCGCCAGCTCGGACCACACGGTGCCGGGAACGATCGTGGTGATCAGCGCGAGCGCAGCGAGCGCATGCACGTTGCGCACGTCGAGCGGCACCACGACGAAGCGGGCGCGCGGCGGCCGTCTCCGTGCGGCGAGCACGCCGCCGGCGACCTGCAGCGCGGAGCGGACGACGTCGATCGCGACCGCGGCGATCAGGCGGAGCGCCGCGCGCGGGCGACGTACGCTGCCCACTGCGGGCCGCAGCGGCGCGATGAGCCGCGGAATCATGAGCGCCGCCACGCAGCCGATCGCGATGTGGCCGGCCGCGATCGACTGGTTGAGCAGCAGCCAGAGCAGGAGCAGCGCGATCGAAAGCAGCGGAGCGGGCAGCCAGCGTTTCATCGCCCCGTCTCCGGCATGCGCACGACCGGCTGCGCCGCCCGCACCGATTCGATGTAGCGCTCGGGACGGTGCAGACTCTCGGCAGCGTCGCGCAGGTAGCGCAGCACCGGCTCGCCGCGAACGACCAGCAGCATGCAGGCGCCGAGCAGGAGGCCGATCGGGACGCACTCGGCGATGCGCAGGTGCGGTGCAGGACGGTCCTGCGGCGCCCAGAACTGGCGGATGCCGACTCGCATCAGCGCGATCGACGAGAGCAGCCCCGAGCCGATGAGGAGCGCGAACAGGCCCCAGCGCGCCGTCGGTCCGGCGCCCGGCACGGCGCCTTCGCCGTCGAGCAGCGCCGACAGCATCGCCACCTTGCCGACGAATCCCGACAGCGGCGGCAGTCCGGCGATGACGAGCGCGCCGACCGCGAACGCCAGGCCGAGAAAGGCCAGCGCGGCGGGGATGGCGCGCCCGATCAGCGGCGTCTCCTGGTCGTCGAGGTTGACGACGGCGAGCGAGCGCGCATCGAAGAAGGCAGGCAGCGGCCCCGCAGCGACTTCCACGGGCGGATCGGTCTCGACCTGGCGGGCCCGCTCGAGCAGCTCGACGAGCAGGTACATCGCGGTCGCTGCGAGCGTCGAGCTGGCCAGGTAGAAGAGCGCCGCGGCGGTCAGCGCGGGCCGGCCGAAGCCGATCGCGGCGAGCAGCGTGCCCGAGGTCGCGACGACGCTGAAGCTGGCCAGGCGGCCGAGCTGTTGCGACGACAGCATGCCGACGGCGCCGAACGCGAGCGTCGCCATGCCGCCCCAGACGAGCGCATCGGCGCCATACAGCGCCGAGGCGCCGGCGCTGTCGGGGAAGCACAGCGACCACAGGCGCAGCACGGCGTAGATGCCGACCTTGGTGAGGATGGCGAACAGGCCCGCGACCGGCGCGCTCGCCGCGCCGTACGCCGGCGCCAGCCATGCATTCAGCGGCCACGCGCCTGCCTTGGCGAGGAAGGCGACGGCGAGGATCGCGGCGCCGGCGTGCAGCAGACCGCGGTCGGCGGCGGGAACCTGCGGCAGCCGCTCCGCCATGTCCGCCATGTTGAGCGTGCCGGTGACGCCGTAGAGCAGGGCGACGCCGATCAGGAACAGCAGCGAGGCCAGCAGGTTGATCGAGATGTAGTGCAGGCTCGTGCGAACGCGCGCCGCGCCACCGCCGTGCAGCAGCAGCCCGTACGAGGCGGCGAGCAGCACCTCGAAGAACACGAACAGGTTGAACAGGTCGCCGGTGAGGAAGGCGCCGTTCAGTCCCATCAGCTGCAGCTGGAACAGCGGATGGAAGTGCACGCCGGCGCGGTGCCATCGGGCGAGCGAGAAGAGCAGCGACGCCAGGCCGGCAGCGCCGGCGAGGACCAGCATCAGCGCGGCGAGCCGGTCGAGTGCGAGGACGATGCCGAACGGCACCGGCCAGTTTCCGGGCAAGTACACCGCGCTGGTCGGGCCGTTCGTGTCGACGTGGACGAGCAGGGCGATGGCCACGCCGAGTCCGAGCAGCGTCGAGACGACATCGACCACGGCCCGCGCCGTGTGCCGCTGCTCTCCGAGCATGAGCAGCACGGTCGCGGTCGCGAGCGGCAGCAGCACCGGCACGACCAGCAGGTGGTCGATCGAAGCCAAGGCGGTCACGGCCGCTCTTCCTCGCCGTCGACGTGGTCGCTGTCGGTCAGGCCGCGCAGCGCGAGCAGGACGACGAGGTACAGCGCCGTCGTCGCGAAGCTGATCACGATCGCCGTCAGGACGAGCGACTGCGGAATCGGATCGGTGTAGTTCAGCAGGTCGGCCGGCCGGCCGGCCTGAACGATCGGTTCCTTGTCGATCGCCAGGCTGCCGACGCTGAAGATGAACAGGTTGACCGCGTACGACAGGAGCGAGAGACCGAGCAGCACCTGGAACGTGCGCGGCCGCAGGACCAGCCAGACGCCGGAGGCGACGAGCACGCCGACCGCCAGCGAGACGACGACTTCCATCAGGCCGCGCCCTCGGCCGCAGCATCGGGCGGCGGCGCGCGTCGCGCCCTGAGCGACTGGTGGCCGAGGGACGTCAGCAAGAGCAGCACCGCACCGACGACGACGGCGAACACGCCCAGATCGAAGAAGGTCGCGCTCGGCAGGTGGACCTCGCCGACCAGCGGGACGTTGAAGTGCCAGACGTGGGTCGTCATGAACGGATGGGCGACGGCGAGCGAGCCGAGCCCGGTGACGATCGCGAGCGCCAGGCCGACCGCCATCCAGCGCGCCGGTCGAAGGTGGGTCCGGTCTTCGACCCACTGCGTGCCGCCGACCATGTACTGGGCGATGAAGGCGATCGCCATCACGAGGCCGGCGACGAAGCCGCCGCCCGGCTCGTTGTGGCCGCGCAGGAACAGGTGCAGCGCGACGAGCGCTGCGATCGGCAGCAGCAGGCGCACGAGCACGGCAGGCACCTCGAGGTAGGCCTGCGTCGCGTCGGCCGCGCCGGCGCGCCTCGCCAGGTCGGACGGCGCTTCGGGCGGCAGCGCGAGCTGCTGCTGCGGCGACTGCAGCGCCTCGCGCGGCGGCCGAAAGCGCCGCAGCAGCGCGTAGACGGTCATGCCGACGACCGCGAGCACGGTGATCTCGCCCAGCGTGTCGAAGGCGCGGAAGTCGACCAGCAT
>Ga0070662_100002176_pt1 | contig 12017 bp, 10 predicted proteins | sample KBSC53metaG_FD_65648 | JGI IMG/M metagenome (GOLD analysis project Ga0070662, IMG submission 65648) | Corn rhizosphere microbial communities from Kellogg Biological Station, Michigan, USA - KBS C5-3 metaG | ecosystem: Host-associated > Plants > Roots > Rhizosphere > Soil ...
TGACATGGACGGCGATGCTCGAGCACCCCACGCCGCAGTGGAAGCCCATGGTGGATTCGATGCACGTGCACGGGCGCCTGACGAACGGCGACACGATCGACTACGCGCTCGGCCTCTTCATCAGCGACTACCGTGGTGTGCACCGCGTCGAGCACAGCGGTGCCACCGCCGGATATCGCGCCGAGCTGCTGCGGTTCCCCGGCAAGGGGCTCGCGGTCGCGGTGCTCTGCAACGCCGCCAGCGCGAACCCCGTGTTGTATGCGAGCCAGCTCGTCGACTCGCTGCTCCCGGGGCTGGGTCCCGTCGCCGCGAGGCCGCAGCGCCCGCAGGCAGACACCGCGATTGCGGTCCCGACATCCGCCCTCGCTGCCTACGTGGGCACCTACTACAGCCCGGACGTCGAGACTACGCTCGAGGTGTCTGTCACGAATGGCGCGCTGACGCTCTTTCGCCGCCCCGCGGATCGGTTCGCGCTGCGTCCGACGTCGATCGACTCCTTTACGGGCTTCGAGGATCGCGTGTGGTTCACGCGTGACGCGTCAGGTCGCGTCACCGCGCTCCACACTGGCGGCGGCCGAGCATACGACGTCGTGTTCGAGCGGCGATAGTCCGTCTTCGCAGCCATGACCGCAGACGAGTTTCGCCGACTGGCGCTGAATCTTCCCGACGTCGTCGAAGGGTCTCACATGGGCCACGCGGACTTCCGTGTTGGCGGCAAGGTCTTCGCGACCCTCGGCTACCCTGACGAGCGGTACGGCGCCATCATGCTGACGCCGCAGGATCAGGACCTGCTCGTGAAGGACCATCCAAAGACATTCGCGCCCGCGGCCGGCGCGTGGGGTGCGTCCGGCAGCACGCACGTCCTTCTCCGCGGCGCGAGCAAGCGAGCCGTCGCCATTGCGCTCGAAGCCGCGTGGCGAAAGCGCGCGCCGAAGAGGCTCTCGACCGAGTCGCGTGGCAAGCGCGCGCCGAGTGCCCCCCGTACCACGAAAGACTACTTCGCCCGCGTGAGACGACTCGGACTCGAGCTGGCTGACGTCGAGGAGGCCACGTCGTGGGGCGCGCCGGCGCTGAAGGTTCGCGGGAAGATGTTCGCGTGCATTCCGACGAACAAACAGGCCGAGCCGGAGTCCGTGGTGTTTCGACTCAGCTTCGTCGAGCGCGACCTGCGTCTCGACGCGGAGCCGAACCACTACTACCTGAAGCCGCACTACGTGAACTACCCGTGCGTCCTCGCCCGCGTGCAGCGATTGAGCGACGGCGCGCTGAAGGAGCTGCTCGAGACGAGCTGGCGATTCGTCCAGACGACAGGTCGGGCGTCGAAGGCCGGATCGCAAAGCCGGCGGCGTCGCCGTTAGGCAGCATCGTTGAAGCCAAAACCCCAGGTGCGCGCCGATAGCATCAGCGGCCAGTCATGCCCGAGCGTAGTGAAGCCCGACCACCCCGGTCGGATACGGCGTCGCCGACTTGAGACTGAACTTCGTGAGCCCCTCCTCCGGCAACACCCGCTTGCCCTTGCCTAACGCCAGCGGGTAGAGCAGCAGGTGCAGCTCGTCCACCAGGTCGTGCGCGAACAGCGCGTGGATGAGCTGGCTGCTGCCATCCGTCAGGATGTTCTTCCCCGGCTCCGCCTTGAGGGCGCGCACCGACTCGATCACGTTGTCGCGGATGATCGTCGTATTCCGCCAGATCGGAGCCTTGAGCGTCCGCGACACCACGTACTTTTTCGGCGCGTTCATCATGTCGCCGAACAGATCACCAGCCGGCAACGGCTCGAACGCCTCCGCGTGTGTCACGTACGTGCGCCGGCCGAGCAGGAAGGCGTCGGTGTCAGCCATGAGTGCGCCGAAGCTCTTGCCGATGTCGTCGTGCCAGTAGGGGATGGTCCAACCGCCGTGCTCGAACCCGCCATCTCGATCCTCGTCCTTGCCGCCCGGCGCCTGCATCACGCCGTCGAGCGTCATGAACTCGGATACGATGAGCTTCCTCATATGAACTGCTCCTGTGAGGGACATGATTGGTTAGCCCGTAAAAACTCTCAGTCCTCGAGCATAAGCGGCCGGAGCTCCAGTCTACCGAAGCGAGCCATGGGATGTTGCGACGCCACTTCGATCGCCTCATCCAGGTTGGCACACTCGAGCAGATCGAAGCCTGCGATCCATTCCTTCGTCTCGGCAAACGGGCCATCGGTAACGATGACCTTGCCGTTGCGCCGCCGGATGGTCCTGGCGTCCTTCAACCCCTCGAGACGACTTCCGAGAATCCGGAGCTTCCGCTGCTCGGTCTCGGCCACCCACTGGTCGATGTTGTCCTCGTTGGGGATATACTCCTCAGCCGCTGGATCGACGCACACGAACAGGATGTAACGCACGGGTTCCTCGTGTGAACGGGTTTGTAGATACGTCGAACGAGACTCTCGGCGATCGACGGGGGCTTGTCCGGCATCGTGTCGGCGTCCTGCCGTTGATTGGCGATGGGTTACGGTGGGGTGGACTAGTGGCCGCAACGAGCCAGTGCAATCTTGTCGGAAACGAGCCTCCGGACGGCCTGGCATGCCCAAAGTAAAGATCGGGATCGTCGGTTCACGATTTCAGGCTGACTGCATCGCTGCATCTGTGAAATCGATGCCCGAGGAAGCGGAGGTCGTCGCCGTCGCCTCGCCCACGCCAGGCAACGCCGAGGCGTTCGCGCGGAGACACGGCATCGCCTCGTTTCATACCGACTACCGCGAGATGCTGCGCGACCCCGCGATCGAGATGATCTCCGTGTCGGCGCCGAACAACCTCCACGCGCGAATCACCATCGAGGCCGCACAGGCGGGGAAGCACGTCGTGTGCGAGAAGCCGCTTTGCATGACGCTCGAGGAGGCCGACGCCATGATCGACGCGTGTAGAAAGGCCGGCGTCCTCCTCCTCTACGCCGAGGAGCTCTTCTTCGCGCCGAAGTATGTGAAAGCCAAGCAGATGGTGGACGAGGGCGCGTTCGGGCGCGTGCACCTCGTCAAACAGGGTGAGAAACACAGCGGCCCGCACGCCGACTGGTTCTGGGACGTCGAGCGATCGGGCGGCGGCGCGCTCATGGACCTCGGCTGCCATGGCATCGCGTTCTGCTGGTGGCTCCTCGGCAAGCCTAACGTGAAGCATGTCTACGCGCAGCTCGCGACGCAGGTGCACGCGAACCGCACGCAGGGCGAAGACGAGGCGCTCACGATCATCGAGTTCGACGGCGGCGCCATTGGTGTGGTCGAGAACAGCTGGACCAAGCCCGGCGGGATGGACGATTCCATCGAGGTTTTCGGCGCCCAGGGAATGACCTACGCCGACATGCTGATGGGCAACGCCCTGCCGACGTACTCCGAGGTCGGCTACGGCTACGCGGTGGAGAAGGCCGCGTCGACCAAGGGCTGGTCGTGGCCGGTCTTCGAGGAGCACTGGAATTACGGCTTCCCGCAGGAGATGCGGCACTTCGCGCGATGCGTACGGGGCACGGAGACGCCGATCTCCGATGGCGAGACGGGACGCGTGGTGCTCGAGGTGATGTACGCGGCCTACGCGTCGGCGGGACTCGGGCGGAAGATCGAGCTGCCGTTCCGGCCGAACGGCATCGTGAAGCCGATCGATCTGTGGCGGAAGCCGGTGCCACGATAGCGTGCTGGCGGTGTACGGCGCGAATGGAGCCAACGGCGTCGTCGTCATCACCACCAAGCAGAACCCGGGACGAAGACGTTAGGCGTCAGCCGTCATCGTGGTAGCAGCTCGCCGAAGTTCCGGATCATGTAGACATCGTTCTTGTCGTTGTGACCGAACGCCGCGACGTGCCTGCCATCGTTCGACACGCTGAACTCGGCCCGATAATACGGGAGGACACCGAGTTTCTCGGCGGGCCGGCCTGGCGCAACTTTATGCAGGGCGAATGCGCCGTCCGGCCCCCGAAAAACGAACATGATGCTGCCATCCTTCAGCCACGTGATTACTCGAGCATCCTCGCCCGGGTATGCTGCGCGCCGCGCGAAATGGCCCGTCTCCAGGTCCAAGTTTGCCACAACGATCGTGTCGAGCGTTATGGAGCGTGCGGCGACCGCGAGCGATTTCCCATCCGGCGAACGCGCGACGTGGGTGATGACGCTCATCCAATTGGGAATCAGCCAAGTCGTGTCTCGTTTGCCCGGTCGATTGATGACAGAGAGTGCGTGACGGTCGGTCGCGACAATGCTGACCCCTCCGTCCGCGAGGGGGTGAAAGATGATCGCCTCGGATTCGGTGAGCTGCTTGACCTCGTGCGTGCGACCAGTCGTGTCGCGTGCGGTAAGCCGAAGCTGTCCCCCTCCGACCCGGTGCAGATACATGATCTCGGCGCCATCGGGGGACCAGTCGAAGTCGAGGACATTCTCGACCGGTGGCCCGGCGACCGGCGACTCCTCGCCACCAGTTCGTCCGATGACAGAAAACTGCGACGCGTGGCCATAATCTCGCGGGATGTCACTCGCGAGAAGAATCTTGTCCGCCACAGGGGAGAATCGTCCCCTGACGAGCGTCGTCCAACCCGGGGGGCGAGGCGTCACCACCAAACGCTTGGCAGAGGCCGGATCGACGTCGATCGTCGAGAGCTCGCTCTCGACCGGCCCCGTGTAGTACAGGAAGCGCTCTCCGTCTTGCGAGAGAGAGAATATCCCGTCACGTAGTTCAATGCCCGCGAGAACCAACTCGACGCGCCGCCCGATCGCTGACGGCGTTATGTCGAGACTGAACACGTCGTATACCGTGCCGCCGACGTCCCGTTGCGTAATAGCAACCAGCTTTCGCTTTGATGGCGTCCAGTAGGTCCTCGTCAGGTTGCCTGACGAGCCAAACTTCGGGGTCGCTCGGTCGATCACCCTGCCGCGGAGGTCGGTCAATCGCAGCTCGGGCGCGCTCTGCAAAGTCTTCTTCGATATCAAGAGCAACCGATCCGGAGCCAATGAAATTACATACCAAAAACTTCCAACGTCGTGGACCGGAAGGCTATCGACCGTCTGTCCATCGTGAACCGTTACCCGCCGCAGCCAGCCCTCGGAGCCGGCTCCGGGCAACGCAACGCCGCCACTAATGAGCGCCGTATCTCCCACAAGATCCACCGCGCCGTCACCCAGGTGCCTCGGTTCTCCACTAAGCGTCGAAATCGCAAACATTCCACGGCGCGAACCGCCATACGAGCCCCAGAATACAATGAAGCGATCGTCGTCAGTCCACCGCGTCCCCCAGATCCATTCGAGATTGCGCGAGAGCACGAGACGGTTCGAGGCATCCAGGTCCTGGATGACGAGTTGATAGGTGCAGCCAGTCTGGTTGCACTGTTTTTCGCGGAAGGCCAGCCTTCGTCCGTCCCGAGACAGCGACGGAACCCCGGCATTGCCTGTCAGGGTCAGCTGAACCTTCTCCGGCTGTGGTCGCAGGGCGGATTGACGAGTCAGAACCAACACGGCGGCGATAGCCACCGCGGTGGCTAGCGCACCACCGATCGCGAGGGGTAGGAATCGTCGCGGTCTGGCAAAGAGTCGCCGCGGCGCGCTGGCGGCGGGAGCTGCGAGCGCCCGCGCGAAATCGCCCGCACTCGAGAATCGGTCGGCGGGCAGTTTCGCCAGGGCTTTTGCAACCGCCGCATCGATTCCTTCCGGCACCGTGTCACGCAAAACGCGGAGCGGTGTCGGGCGCTCGGTCAACAGCTTGGCGATGACCACCTGGATGCTCGAACCGGTGTGCGGCGGATCTCCAGCGAGCATCTCATACAGCACCGCGGCCATCGAGTAGACATCGCTCCGGGCATCGGGATCTCGATCGCCGGTGGCCTGTTCCGGGCTCATATACTGTGGCGTGCCTAACGACACCCCGCTTTCCGTCAGCCGATTCCCCCCGGCTTCCTTGACCGCCATCGCGATTCCGAAATCGGCGAGCACCGCCTCGCCTTCGCGGATCAGAATGTTCTCCGGCTTGATGTCCCGGTGGACGATGCCCTGACGGTGCGCGTAGTCGAGCGCCGATGTGATCTGCTTCGTAATGTCGAGTGCTTCATCGAGGCCGAGCTGCTTTTCTCGTTCGAGCTTGTTGCGCAGCGATTCGCCGCGGACGAACGGCATGACGTAATACAGAAATCCGTCGGCTGCCCCGGAGTCGATCAGCGTGAGGATGTGGGGGTGATCGAGCCGCGCGCTGATCTTGATCTCGTTCAGAAATCGGTTGGTCCCGAGCACTGCCGCGAGCTCCGGGCGCAGCACTTTGACCGCCACGTCTCGATCGTGCTTCAGATCGCCGGCGAGGTAGACCGTGGCCATGCCTCCCGCACCGATCTCGCGTTCGATCCGATACCGACCCGCCAGAGCGGTGGACAGTCGCGCGAGGCCTTCGCTCATTCCAGCGCTCGGATCAGATCGCGCAGCAACTCATCCGCGGTCGCATACCGCCTCGTTAGGTCCTTCTGTAGCAGCCTGAGGATCAGACCTTCGAGCGCTTCCGGGATGTCGCGGCGGAACGTCGAAGGCGGGTCGGGCCGATCGTGAATAATGGCATCCGCAATCGTGATCTTCTCATCGCCACGAAACGGCTTTCGTCCGGTGAGCATCTCGTAGAGCACGACGCCGAGCGCCCAGAGGTCTGCACGTCCGTCTTGGGTTTCGGCGCGGATTTGCTCTGGCGACATATACGATACGGTGCCGAGGCGGACACTGGTCGTGCTGAGCGTGTGGTCCCGCGCTTTGGCCAAACCAAAGTCGAGGATCCGCACGGTGCCATCAGGCACCAGCATGATGTTGGCCGGCTTCAAGTCGCGGTGGATTATTCCCGCGGCGTGTGCGGCTTGCAGCCCGGCGGCGATCTGTCGCGCGATCTCGATCGTCTCGTGCACCGAGACGGGACCTTCGCGGCTCAGCCGGGCTCGGAGCGTTTCTCCATTGTAGAGCGCCAACGCCATGAAGAGCCGGCCGTCGTCGCTCGTCCCGACCTCGTAGACCGTACAGATGTTCGGGTGGTCGAGCACGGCGGCCGCGCGAGCTTCGCGAAGGAAACGAGCTTTCGCCGAGGCGTCGAGGTTGCGGTGCGGCAGCAAGAACTTGAGGGCCACCGCGCGACCCAGGCGGGTGTCGTCGGCACGATACACGACGCCCATGCCTCCGGCGCCTAACGTTTCGTGGACATGGAAGTGAGCGATGGTGTGCCCGGCGAGACCGAGCAGATCGGATCGGCAGGACGACCCGAGTAGCACGGCCGCCTCGACGGGCGCGAGGCGCACGCCGGCCTCCGCGTCCGCCTCCAGCAACGACACGAGCGCGCGATGCAGCTCAGGATCGCTGTTCGCCAAGCTCGCGAGTCGCTCCACCCGCTCGGTCGCGTCCAGCTCGACCAGCGCGTCGAAGTTGACCTGGACTTCCTCCCATCGTTCCGCGTTCATGCGAGCGGCTCACCCTTGAGCTCGAGCGCAAGCCAGGCGCGAGCGAGACGGAGCTCGCGCTTGGCCGTCGCGAGTGACACGCCCGTTGCGGCAGCACTTTCCTCGAGCGTTAGGCCACCGAAGTAGCGATGCTGCAGCAGCCGCCCCTGCCGCGGGTTCAGCTTGGCGAGACGCTCGAGCGCATCATCGAGCTCGGTGATGGTCTCGAGATTCTCATCGGAAATCCAATCATCGTCGTCGAGGTCCGTCGGTCGCGCCCCACCTCCCCGTTTGGCGGTGAGACGCGCGCGCGCGCGGTCGACGAGCAGATTGCGCATGACCTCGGAGGCGAGTGCGAGAAATTTGGCGCGGTCGGGCAGGTCGACGTGGCGTGCGCCAACGAGCCGCAGGTACGCCTCATGGACCAATTCGGTCGTGTCGAGCGAGCTCTCGACCGGCGCGCCACCCCGCCGGCGGTGCGCCAGCTCGCGCAGCGCGCCGTACATGAGGGGAATGAGCTGCTCGCGGGCGCGCTCGTCGCCCGCACTCCAGAGCCGCAAGAGAACCGTGACTTCGGACGAGGAGGATGCCATCGCTTCCGACGTTTCCGCAGTAGTCAGGTTTCGGGAGCCCACCATACGCGCTCGACACACCGGCAGCAAGCGCGCGTGAGCCGTTTGGACACGCGATCTCGTTCCCAAGAGTGGAAGGAAGCACCGGCCTTCAACTCGCACCGAGGTCGCCATGTCCGTCTCACTGCAGCGCGGTCGGCTCGTCCGCGCAATGGACGTTTTCGTCGCAACAGCAATGCTCATGTCGAGCGCGTGCCACCAGGCACAGTCGTCAGCACCTCACCCGAAAGCGGTCGAACGATCGGAGGACCAGCGTGGGATTCCCCGGTTTGCGGGGGTCGACATCGTTCCATCAGCCGGCGCCGGATTCCTGATCCGCGTTCACAGCCAGATGGTTGGCGGCGGGGAGCCGCTCTACGTGATCGATGGGGCTCCCATGCGGATCTCGCCGACCCGTGGCATCGACTGGTTCACGCCGGAACAGATCGCCGATATCAAGGTCCTGAAGTCCCCGCACGAATTGGCGGAGTACGGTCCGAATGGTGTCAATGGTGTCATCGTGGTCACCACCAAGCACGCCCCAGTGCGCCCGTGACGTTAGGCACGCTCACCTCTCATCGCGGCAGCATCTTGCCGAAGTTCCGGATCATGTACACGTCATTCTTGTCGATGTACTTGAACATCGCCACACGCCTGCCATCGTTCGACACGCTGAAATCCGCGCGGGCATGCGGCAGGGTTTGCAGTCTCTGGGCGCGCCGGCCTGGACGAATCCTGTAAAGCACCCACGCGCCTTGCGGCTCGCGAAAAATGGCCAGGATGCTGCCATCCTCGAGCCACGTAATTCTTGGAGGATCTGACCCGACGAAACTTGCGATCCTGGTAAAGCGGCCGCTCTCGATATCCACAGTAGCTGCCACGACCGAGTCACCCGCTCGGTTCATCCCCTCGACAGCCAGCGATTTCGCATCGGGCGAGTGCGAAATGCTGCCGATGATGCCGATCCACTGTGGAAGTTGCCACGTCACATTGCGTTTCCCGGGGCGTTGGATGATGGAGATTGAACGATGGTCCGCCGGCATGATGCAGACTGCTCCGTCAGGCAACGGTTCAAATTGTGTGGCGGCGGATTGGTCGAGCCGGGTGATCTCGTGCCTCACGCGCCCAGTCGTGTCCCTTTCCATGAGTAGGACTTTGTTTCCGCCGATTCCGTGCAGATACATGATTCTGGCGCCGTCGGGAGACCACTGAAAATCCAGGAGATTCTCCACTGTGCCTGGGATCTGCGACGCGGCGCCGCCAGTACGCGGAATAATCGAAAACTGCGATGCGTGGGCGCCACCTTGCGGAGCATCGCGCGCCAGAAAAATCCTGTCCCCCGCGGGTGATATTCGTCCTCGGAGAAACGTGGTCGGAGACAATAGCTGAGTTGCCGCCAACGGCGTCCGATCGGTTTCGATCATCGAGACCGACGTCTCCACGGGTCCCCCAGAGTAAACGAGCCCCTCCCCGTCAGCCGAGATGTCGAACATCCCGATCGCGAACTGCAAACCGGAAAAAACGGTGTCGATGGCTGGCTCAATACGCGAGGCCGTCACACTCATGGTGAGAACGTCGAACTCAGTGCCGCCGAGCTCACGTTGAGAAGCAACAACCAGCTTCTTCCTGGAAGGCACCCAGCGAGAAAAGTAAAAGTGATCGAGCGACCAGAATGTCGGTGTGACCCGGGTTACGACTTGACCGCGAAAGTCAGTCAACTGCAGCTCGGGCGCGCTCTCGAAAGTCTTTCGCACCGCTATGATGAGCCGATCCGGAATGGTCAACGCAATTGTGTGGTAAGTCGCTCCCTGGTCACGGACTGGAATGCTGTCGAGCGTCTGCCCATCGTGAACGGTGATTCGCCGTACCCAGCCGCGATCTAATCCAGGCCTGTTATCGACGCTGAGAAGCGCGGTATCTCCCGACAGCAAATCGAAGAAGCAGCAGCCGAGATACCGTGGCTCGCCGCCGAGGGTCGACACTGCAAACGACCCGTGGCGCAAAGGCGGGTACGAGCCGGCGAATTCGAGAAAGCGACCGTCGGAAATCCACTGCGTCTCGTAGATGTATCCGATGTTGCGCGCGAGTACGAGGGGACGGCCGCTGCCGTCAGTGTCCTGAATGACCAGTTGATAGGTGCAGTCGCCGGCTCGGTCGCACTGCTTTTCAGCAAAGGCCAAGCGCCTTCCGTCGGGAGAGAGCGACGGGGCAATGGCGTTTCCCGTGAAGGTCAATTGAACTCGGTCGGGCTGCGGCAGCGGGGCGGGCTTGCGAGCGACAATCAAAGCGGCGGCGATCGCGGCGGCGGCTGCGACGCCTCCGCCAATCGAGACAGGAAGCCATCGTCGTGAACGAGGCGACGGCCGGTGCAGTAGTCCGCGGGTAGCGAGCGCCCGCGCGAAATCACCTGCACTGGCGTAGCGGTCGGCGGGCAGCTTTGCCAGCGCCTTCGCTACCGCCGCGTCGGTCCCTTCCGGCACCGTGTCGCGCAACACGCGCAGACGCGTCGGCCGCTCCGTCAACAGCTTGGCGATGACCGCCTGGACGCTCGCGCCCGTATGGGGCGGCTCGCCCGCCAGCATCTCGTACAGTACGGCCGCGATCGAGTACACATCACTGCGGGCGTCGAGCGGTCGATCACCGGTGGCTTGCTCGGGGCTCATGTACTGCGGCGTGCCTAACGACACTCCGCTCTCGGTCAGGCGATGTCCCGCCGCTTCCTTGATCGCCATCGCGATCCCGAAGTCGGCGAGAACTGCCTCGCCTTCATGAAGCAGAATGTTCTCCGGCTTGATGTCGCGGTGGACGATCCCTTGTCGATGTGCGTAGTCCAGCGCCGATGTGATCTGCCGGTTGATGTCGAGCGCGTCGTCGAGCGCGAGCTGCTTCTCTCGGTTGAGCCTATCGCGGAGCGATTCACCGCGCACGAACGGCATGACGTAGTAGAGAAAGCCGTCCGCCGCACCGGAGTCGATCAGGGTCAGAATGTGCGGATGGTCGAGCCGCGCGCTGATCCTGATCTCGTTCAGGAACCGCTTGACCCCGAGCACGGCCGCGAGCTCGGGGCGCAGCACTTTCAACGCGACGTCACGGTCGTGCTTCAGGTCGCGGGCGAGGTAGACGGTCGCCATTCCGCCCGACCCGATCTCGCGCTCGATCCGATACCGGCCGGCCAGTGCGTCGAATAGCCGCGTCATGGTTTCGCTCATTCGCTGACGACTTCCCATCGCGTCCGGCGGAGGGTCCTCTTCACCAACATGCGTGAACGACGGGCGGAGCGGCAGGGCGCCTGGTGGAAATTCGTCAATGGACAACGAACCCATGGCGCTCAGACCGCTCGGCTATGTCGCCATGGGGGATTGGCTCGGGCGTACGAAAGCTGTTCATCTGGCGTTAGGCGTCACTGGGCAACCATCCAGAACGGAGGGGTCGCACGCATGAGTGGCATGAGCAGCGGTTTCCCGTTCATTTCGGCTCGTGGTGAGAGGCGCCGCCCGATCGATGATGGATGCATAGCATGCTGCTCATGCCGCTCATGCGGTCGACCCCCGGGTTCTGGATGCCAGAGCGGCGCAGGCAGACCCTCGTTACGGAGAACTCTACTGGGACGATCGCGATCCCTCCCTTCGTCGCTTTCGCTCCTCAGGGCAAGCGCCTGACGGCTCGGGATGACAACGAAGCTTGGCACAGCCGGCACACAGGCGTAGACTGACGCCACACACATCTTCGTGAGTAATGCCTGTGATCCTCGCCAGATCGATCTCGGCCACCATTGCCCTCACGGTGCTCGCCGCTTGCGCTTCCCGTTCGGACAGTCGGCCAGCCGACACCGCCGGTGCAACCAGGGCCGCCGCTCCCAATGACACCGCCCGCATTGGTCGCGTGCTGCGCGGCCTCTGCCCGCCAGTGGAGATCGAGGGAAAGCCAGCCCCTCGCTGGACCCTGGCCGAGCGGATGACGCATTACAAGGTGCCGGGCGTGAGCATCGCGGTCATCGAGGGCGGACGC
>Ga0070662_100002193_pt1 | contig 11972 bp, 2 predicted proteins | sample KBSC53metaG_FD_65648 | JGI IMG/M metagenome (GOLD analysis project Ga0070662, IMG submission 65648) | Corn rhizosphere microbial communities from Kellogg Biological Station, Michigan, USA - KBS C5-3 metaG | ecosystem: Host-associated > Plants > Roots > Rhizosphere > Soil ...
AAAGGATACTTATCAATGAAAATTTTGAAGAAGCTTATCGCCAGTTCGGAATGAGGGTGCTTCCCGGTTCAGACTTTCCGAAATCTGCCTTATATGTTCCACTCCTTATTGATGACAATGTTACGGGCTATGTGAGCCTTCAGAATGTAGACAAGGAAAATGCATTCAGTGATTCCGATGTGAGATTACTGGAAACGCTGGCTAATAGCATGAGCAATGCATTGGAGAATGCACGTTTGCTAAGAGAAACAGAACAGCGAACGGCCGAGCTCGCCGTGATCAATAGCGTACAGGAGGCGCTTGCAAAGGAATTAGATATACAAACCATTTATGATCTTGTTGGCAACCGCATTCGTGAACTTTTTGATGCCCAGGTGGTGGGCATTGCTACTTTCAATCATAACACTGAACTGGAACACATTCATTACCTGATTGAAAAAGGCGAACGTTATTACCCCGCTCCAAGACCACTGAATATTTTAAGAAAACACCTGATTGCCACACGTGAAAAAGTCTTGATCAATAAAAATTTTGATGATGTGGCTGCCACCTTCGGGATGAAGAAAGTTCCCGGAACCGAACAGCCCAAATCTGCTTTGTATGTTCCGCTTGTTATTGGCGAAAGAGTCACCGGCTACATGAGCCTTCAAAACATTGACAAGGAAAACGCTTTCAGTGATTCGGATGTGAGATTACTGGAAACACTTGCAAATAGCATGGGTGTGGCATTAGAAAATGCCCGACTCTTTGACGAAACCACACGCTTGTTAAAAGAAACCGAACAGCAAAAGGCTGAATTGGGTGTAATAAACAGCGTGCAGGAAGGTTTGGCCAAAGAATTGGACATGCAGGCTATTTATGATCTTGTTGGAAACAGGATCCGGGAACTGTTCAATGCCCAGGCTGTTATGATCGCCAATTTTGATCACGATACTGCTACCGAGCATTTTAAATACCTCATCGAGGATGGACAAAGATTTTATTTGCCACCTCGGCCCTACGATAAATTAAGACAACACCTGATCGTTACCGGTCAGAAGATCGTTATCAATAAAAATTATGAAGAAGCTTACGCCCGCTTCGGATTGAAAACATTGCCTGGAACAAATCCCACAAAATCTGGAGTGTTTGTCCCTCTGGTCATTGGTGATAAGGTAAATAGTTACATCAGTTTGCAGAACATGCAAATAGAAAATGCGTTTAGTGAATCTGATGTTCGCTTGCTGGAAACTCTGGCAAACAGTATGAGCGTGGCATTGGAAAATGCAAGGTTATTTGATGAAACAACCCGGTTATTAAAAGAAACCGAGCAACGTACAGCGGAGCTCGCGGTTATTAACAGCGTGCAGGAAGGTTTGGCCCGGGAGCTGGACATGCAAGCGATCTACGAATTGGTGGGTAACAAGATCCGGGACGTATTCGACGCCCAGGCAGTTATTATAGCAACGTTTGATCACGATACCGGAAGAGAAAAATTCAATTATTTAATTGAAAAAGGAGAGCGCTATTATCCGGAAGCACGCCCATATGATAAGTTGCGCTACCAGCTTATCATGACAAAACAAAAAATTCTCATCAATAATAATGTTGAGAAAGCATTTGAAGAGTTTGGACTTAAAGTAGTAAAGGGAACAGATATGCCTCAATCGCTATTATATGTTCCGTTAATAGTAGGCAATAAAGTTACAAGTTATGTGAGCTTGCAAAATGTAGATAAAGAAAATGCTTTTTCTGAATCAGATGTTCGACTTTTAGAAACATTGGCAAACAGCATGAGTGAAGCATTGGAGAATGCGAGACTGTTTGATGAAACAATTCGTTTATTAAAAGAAACTGAACAAAGAACCGCTGAGCTATCAGTGATAAATAGTGTACAGGATGGCTTGGCGAAGGAGTTGGAAATTCAGAGGATCTATGAGTTGGTTGGTGAAAAGATAAGGGAGATTTTTAATTCACAGGTAGTGGACATTGTAACATACGATCCCAAAACGGACCTGATCGAAGACCGGTATGCTTATGAAAAAGGGGACAGGACCTTGGTAGGTAAATGGAAGCCAGCGGGCTTCAGGAGGATTGTGATCGATACGGCCCAATTGTTATTGATCAACGACAAGCTGGAAGAAAAAGCAAAGGAACAGAGCAGTAGTGTAATTAGTGGAGAGCAACCAAAATCTGCCGTTTTTGTTCCCTTAATTTCCCGGAATGAAGTGAAAGGAATGATCAGTTTGCAGAATCTCGACAGGGAGCACGCTTTTTCTGAAAATGATGTAAGTCTCCTGAAAACATTAGCCAATAGCATGAGTGTGGCATTGGAGAGCGCCCGGCGTTTTGATGAAACAAACCGCTTATTAAAAGAGACTGAACAACGTAATGCGGAATTAGCTGTGATCAACAGTGTCCAGGAAAGCCTGGTGGCGAAAATGGACATGCAGGGGATCTATGAATTAGTGGGTGAGACAATAAGAGAAATTTTTGATGCCCAGGTTATTGATATTGTTATTTACGATCCGAAAGCAAACCTGATCGAAGACCGGTATGCTTATGAAAAAGGAGACAGGACATTGCTCGGTCCACGCGAAGTAAAAGGGTTTAGAAAACATGTTATTGAAACAAAGCAATTGCTTCTTCATAACGAAAAGGTCGAAAGAGCCATGCGTGAGTTTGGCAATGAGATCTTGATCGGAGAAGTTCCTAAATCCCAAGTGTATGTGCCCATGATTACGGGCAATGAAGTAAAAGGGGTCATTAGCCTGCAGAACCTTGACCATGAGCATGCATTCTCAAGCAGTGATGCAAGTCTGCTTACAACATTGGCTAATAGTATGAGCGTGGCTTTGGAAAGTGCCCGCCTCTTCGATGAAACGAATCGCTTATTAAAAGAGACTGAGCAGCGTACTGCCGAATTATCAGTGATCAACAGTGTACAGGAAGGACTGGCAAAAGAACTGGACATCCAGGGGATTTATGAATTAGTGGGTGAAAAGATCAGGGGCATATTCAACGCACAGGTGATAGATATTGTGACTTATGATAAAAGAACGCAACTGATAGAGGATCGCTATGGCTATGAAAAAGGCGACCGGACTTTGTTAGGACCGAGGCCATTGAAAGGATTCAGGAAATATGTTTTTGACACAGGAAAGGCCCTGGTCATCAATGAAAATCTTGACGCGCAAAGGGAAAAGTATGATCAAACTGTTGTTGTTGGAAAAGGTGCAAAATCAATTGTATTAGTTCCCCTGATTGCCAGCGGCGAAGTAAATGGTGTCATCAGTTTACAAAATCTCGACCAGGAAAATGCATTTCCGGATTCTGATGTAAACCTGCTGACAACGTTAGCCAATAGTATGAGTGTGGCTTTGGAAAATGCAAGGCTGTTTGATGAGACGAATCGCTTATTAAAAGAAACCGAACAACGCACCGCAGAATTAGCTGTAATAAATAGTGTTCAGGAAGGCCTGGCGAAAGAACTGGATATAGATGCTATTTATACAATGGTAGGTGATCGGATTCGTCACCTTTTCGATGCGCAGGTTGTTGGTATCGCTACCCTCAACCCGGAAGAAGGAACGGAAAAATTTCAATACATCGTTGAAAAGGGACAGCGTTTCTATCCGGCCCCAAGACCGCTGGGTAAATTAAGACTTCACCTGATTCAATCCCGTAAGAAAGTTGTGATCAACAAACAGGAAGAGGGGCATGCATGGTTTGGAACAGATGTGGTACCGGGCACGGAAGTGATAAAATCGGCGGTATTTGTTCCGTTAATGATCGGCGATAAAATTACAAGTTATGTTACCCTGCAAAATATCGACAGGGAAAATGCATTTACCGATTCTCATATCAGGTTACTCGAAACATTAGCCAATAGTATGAGCGTATCGTTGGAGAATGCAAGGCTCTTTGATGAAACAAATCGCTTATTAAAAGAAACGGAACAACGTACATCCGAACTGGCCGTGATCAACAGTGTGCAGGAAGGTTTGGTGGCGCAAATGGATATGCATTCCATTTATGAGCTGGTAGGAGAAAAGATCCGGAAAATTTTTAAAGCACAGGTTGTTGATATCGTTATTTATGATCGCAGCAAAAACCTGATCGAGGATAGATATTCCTATGAAAAAGGTGACAGGACGCTGGTAAAAGCAAGGCCACCTAAGGGATTTAGAAAGCACGTAATTGAGACCGGCGAATTGTTGGTTCACAATAATAATGTAGAACAGGCAATGCGTGATTTCGGCAACGAGATATTGATTGGTGAAATGCCAAAGTCACAAATGTATGTACCGATGATCGCGGGAGGTGAAGTAAAAGGAGTCATTAGCCTTCAAAATCTTGACCATGAAAATGCATTTTCAAGGTCAGACATAAGCCTTCTCACTACTTTGGCGAATAGCATGAGTGTGGCATTGGAAAATGCAAGACTTTTTGATGAGACAAATCGGTTATTAAAAGAAACTGAGCAACGAACCGCTGAATTAGGTATCATCAACAGTGTGCAGGAAGGACTCGCCTCCAAACTGGATATACAAGCTATTTATGATTTGGTTGGAGATAAGATCCGGGATGTTTTTGATACGCAGGGAATATCTATTTCGTTTTATGACCAGGGAAAAAATTTTATCACTCATCCGTATTATTTGTTTAAAGGCAAACGAATTGAGTATTTAGGATTTGAACTTGGCAAGGGATTGACCTCGCACATTATACAAACAGGGCAACCGCTCCTGATCAACGAAAATGCTGTTGAACGTTTTAAAGAACTTGGAGCCGTGTTTGCCTCGTCAGAGACTGAAGAGGATACAGCAAAATCATGGTTGGGCGTTCCATTGATCTCGGGAGGACAAGTAAATGGAACGATTCGTTTGGAAAATTATGCACGCGAGAACGCCTACAGCGAATCTGACTTGTCATTATTGCAAACTCTGGCTAATAGTATGAGTGTGGCATTGGAAAATGCAAGATTGTTTGACGAAACGAGTCGTTTATTGAAAGAAACGGAACAACGCACAGCAGAACTTGCGGTCATTAACAGCGTGCAGGAGGGTTTGGCAAAAGAATTTGATATGCAGGGCATTTATAATTTGGTGGGTGAGCGGGTGCAAAAACTTTTTCAGACACATGGTGTGATCATTGCCAGCTTCGATCTTGCAAATAAAACTGAGCATTTCAATTATGCGTTTGAGAACGGGGAGATATATGTTCTTGACTCGAGGCCCATAAGCGGTTTGCGCCAAACGCTTATTAACCTGAAACAGACCCTTTATATAGACACTGAACAAAAAGCGAGAGATGAATACGGTATTGTTGCAATAGGAGATACGAAGATGCCCAAATCGTTGATGTTTGTTCCTCTTCTCAGCGGAAATAATATCAAAGGCTACGTAAGTATTCAGAATGTGGATAAAGAAAATGCCTTTAGCGAATCTGATATCCGGCTACTTGAAACATTAGCGAATAGTATGAGTGTGGCATTGGAAAATGCGCGACTCTTTGATGAAACAAATCGTTTATTAAAAGAAACAGAGCAACGTACGGCTGAATTAGCTGTTATCAATAGTGTGCAGGAAGGTTTGGCAAAAGAACTGGATGTGCAGGGAATTTATGAAGTAGTGGGTGATCGTCTCTGCAGTTTATTTCCCGATACACAAACATTGGTCATACGCACATTTGACCATGAGGCGGGTGTCGACCGGTTTCATTACGCCATAGAAAAAGGACAGCGTTTTCCTATCGAAGCACGGCCATTTAATTGGACCAGTAAAGAGCTTATATCAACAAAAAGGCCTTTGGATATTCGCGAAAACTATTTGGAAACGGCAAAAAGCCATGGCGGTACGGGGGTAACAAAAGGCAAGCCCCCTCAATCAGCGGTTTTTGTTCCCATGCTTGTCGGTGATGTGGTCAAAGGATCAGTTAGTCTCCAGAACGTAGATAGGGAAAATGCCTTCACGGATGCCGATATCAGGCTGCTTACAACAATTACAAACAGCATGAGTGTGGCGCTGGAAAATGCGAGGTTGTTTGACGAAACTACTCACTTGCTGGCTGAAGCAAAACAAAGAGCTTCTGAGTTGAGCACGGTGAATAGTATTAGTAAGGCATTGGCTTCCCAATTGGATCCTGACGACCTGATAAAATTTGTTGGTGATAAATTGAGAGACCTTTTCAGAGCCAATATAGTTTACCTGGCTTTGTTGAATCCAAAAACCAAGATGATCCATTTCCCTTATCAGCATGGTGATGATAACAGGCCAATGAAATTGGGCGAGGGTCTTACTTCGAAGATCATTCTCTCGGGTGAACCTCTCCTGATCAACGAAAATGTCCAGGGATTAAGGGCCCAGTTGGGTGTAGCAACCCAGGGCGTACCCGCGGCTTCTTACCTTGGTGTTCCTATCCCCGTTGGCGACGAAATAATAGGAGTCCTCAGCGTGCAAAGCACGGAGCACGAAAATAGCTTCAACGAAAATGATCTTCGTCTTTTATCGACCATTGCCGCTTCAGTAGGAGTTGCTTTACGAAATGCAACATTGTTTGAAGATGTGAAGATGGCGAAAATGGAGGCAGAAGCTGCAAGCAAGGCGGCCGAAAAAGCAAATGAGGCGAAGAGCGCTTTTCTTTCTACAGTGAGCCATGAGTTAAGAACGCCACTTACATCTGTACTTGGTTTTGCCAAGATCATCCGCAAAAGATTGGATGAAAAAATATTCCCCGCGGTTGATAGATCAGACGCCAAAACAGAAAAAACGATCGGCCAGATATCCCAAAACCTGGAAGTGGTAATATCCGAAGGCGAACGCCTCACACATCTTATCAATGACGTATTAGACCTGGCAAAGATAGAAGCCGGCAAAATGGAATGGAACCTGGAAAATGTGTCTATGACGGAAGTGGCGGAAAGAGCTCTCGCGGCAACTACTGCTTTGTTCGAACAAAAAAAATTAAAACTGGTAAGAGACATTGACACGGATATCCCTGATATTTCCGGTGATCGTGATAAATTGATCCAGGTGATCATTAACCTGATTTCAAATGCTGTAAAATTCACGGACAAGGGTTCTGTTACCTGCAAAGTGTATAAGAAAAATGATGAGATCATTGTGAGCATTCTCGACACAGGTATTGGCATTGCGCCGGAAGATTATGCCGCCGTGTTTGAACAATTCAAACAAGTGGGGGGTGATACGTTGACCGACAAGCCGAAAGGAACGGGTTTGGGTTTGCCGATCTGTAAAGAAATTGTCGAGCATCATGGCGGTCGCATTTGGCTGGAAAGCGAAGTAGGGAAAGGAAGCACTTTTTCTTTTTCGTTGCCTGTCGTCAACTCTAAAAAAGAAAAGCCTGTACACTTTGACGACCTGGTGAAGCAATTGAAGGAACAGATGGCAAACTCGAAATTCAAAGTGATAGGAAAAGATGCAACGATTCTTGTTGTGGATGACGATGATTCTATAAGATCATTACTGCAACAGGAGCTTAGTGATGCCGGGTATTTGATAGAGCAGGCTACCAATGGAAAAGAAGCACTGGAGAGTGTTCGCAAAAACCGGCCTGACCTGATCATCCTTGATGTGATGATGCCGGAGATGAATGGATTTGACGTAGCAGCCGTTCTTAAAAATGATCCCCAAACAATGGATATTCCGATAATTGTTTTGTCGATAGTACAGGATAAGGCGAGAGGATATCGTATTGGTGTGGACAGGTATCTGACAAAACCGATCGATACTGCGCAATTATTTAAAGAAGTTGGAACCTTATTAGAGCAGGGGAAATCAAAGAAAAAAGTAATGGTGGTGGATGAAGATGGAACCGCTGTTCGCTCTTTAACGGATGTGCTACAGGCCAAGGGTTACCAGGTAGTGGAATCAGATGGAAAGGAATTGGTACAAAAGGCTATCTCTACAAAACCGGATATCATTATCTTAAATTCCGTCCTTTCAGACAAACAGGAAATTGTTCAATCACTTCGCTTTGAAAAAGGACTGGAGAATGTCTTGTTTTTAATTTATCAATAAACAAACAGAGAAAACTAACAATGGAACAAAAACTTTTGATTGTAGATGATGAAGCGCATATCCGTATGCTTATCGGGCAAACGCTGGAAGAACTGGAAGATGAGGGAGTAAATTTTTTCACAGCAGAAAATGGTGAACAGGCTTTGGAGATCATACAGGCAGAAAGGCCGCAGCTTGTTTTTCTTGACGTGATGATGCCTAAAATGAATGGCATGGAAGTTTGTCGCCGTGTAAAAAAAGAATTGGGATTGAATGATGTATTTATTGTTTTACTGACTGCAAAGGGCCAGGAACTGGATCGTCAAAAAGGACAGGAAGTGGGCGCCGATGTATACATGACAAAACCTTTTGACCCAGAAAAAATTTTAGAAAAAGCAAGAGAGGTTCTTCAGTTGCAAAATTGATCTTACATTTCCCAACCCTGCACCCACATGATAAAACTCAGTTTAAAAAGTATTCTTAGTAAAAAGAATGAAACAGCTTCCATACTCGCTTCTTTAATTGAGCGGTTAAATACCAGTGTCTGGATCGAGGATGACAAAGGCAACACTTTACTAGGCAATAGATCGGAAGCGTACAAAGTTGAACAGGTCATTAAAGTTGACAATGAACTGATCGGTTTTGTGAAAGGCAATGAGGAAGAAGCAAACATCATTGCCGCTGTACTTAATCATTCAATAAAAAAAGAAGCCGAGAAAAGAAAGCTTGGTTCCGAGGTATTGAATTTATACCAGGAAATAAACCTGATCTACAATTTTTCTGAAAGATTAGCGCAGGCCATTGATGCTCCAACGATTTCTGAGATCACACTAGAGGAAGCAGGGCGGGTGATAAATTCAGATAGTGGTGTGGTCATACTGTGGGATGAGGCGACAGAGAGATTAAAGGTACTTGCGTCCTCAGGAGAATTATTTTTTGTTGAAGAAAAACTGTATAGTGAATTACGTCTTCTTAGTAAAATATTACTAAGCGGACAATCTGAGATCATCACGGATGTTTCTGCATTAGCCCAGGCCGGGGTTCTTTTACCCGAAGTAAGATCCGTTATTTATTCTGCTTTGAAGGTGAATAAGCGGACAATGGGGGCGATCATTCTTGCCAGTAATGAGTTAGTTCAGTATACTGCGGCAGATCTGAAACTGCTTACCACCCTGGCGTTACAATCTTCCGCGGCCATTGAAAGTGCGTTGCTCTATGAAAAAAATCTGAGTGAGGCAAAAGAAAGAGAAGAAGCCATGCGGCTTGTTTATGAGGCGACAGGAAAATTTGTTCCTTATGAATTTATCGGGTCACTGGGTCATAACGTGATCACTGATGTGAGGCTTGGCGACCAGGTAGAAAAAATAGTGACCGTTCTTTTTTCAGATATCAGGGACTACACATCTTTATCAGAACAAATGAGTCCCGAGGAGAATTTTAAATTCGTTTGCTCATTCAATGAAAGGATGGGTCCTGCCATACGCCGGCATAATGGGTTTATCAATCAGTATCTCGGCGATGCTATTATGGCCATCTTTCCCCGTAATGCTGAAGATGCACTATCAGCGGCCATCGAAATGCAGAAAGAAGTACAGGATCTTAATAGGATAAGGGCTTCTAGTGATCTAACTCCGATACAGATCGGGGTGGGCATGCATACGGGTCCATTGATCATGGGTATTACCGGGGATGAGAACCGGATGGATGCAACCACGATCTCTGATACGGTCAATATTGCATCAAGACTGGAGAGCCTTACCAAACACTATAGCGTAAATATTATTCTCAGTGATTCTTCTTTAAAACAAATTGAGCAAAAAGATGGCTTTCATCTTCGTTCGCTTGGATTGGTGCAGTTGAAAGGTAAACGTGAAGCAGTGGAAATTCACGAGTGTTTCGACAGTAACACCTTGCCTGATATGGAGAAAAAATTGAACACCCTGGCTATTTTTAATGAGGGCGTTTCTTTATTTCTGAATAAATCATTTTCTGAAGCAAATATTGCGTTCAAAAAAGTTATCGAAACTGATCCGGGCGACCATACTGCAAAATTCTTTTACAGGAATACAAAGAAAATAATTGACGAGGGCGTTTTTGAAAATGGGGCAGGCATAGTGGCCATGCATGAAAAATAGTTGCGAATCCCAGGTTCTGGTGTTATGTTAACCGTAATAATGCACATAAATTTTTGCCACAGAAACACAGAGTGAAATCAATAAAGAATTCAGTGTTTCTGTGTACTCAGTGGCGACAAAATACAATCAACTTGACACTAGTTTTCAATTCTGAAAACAGGATATCTTAAATAGTCTGGCTCCAGGTAAGCCGAATTCTGATAAACAAAATTCAATTGTTGCTGCCAGCTTTTGGCAAAGCCTGTATCAGTTTTTCTTTTTTCCTCCAGTTTTAATTGAAGATCAGGATGTTTTTTTAAATAGTCTTCGGCGATCTCGTCGAAGGCGTAGTCAGAAAAATATTCCTTCTGTCCCAGTATTGCGTCGAAGAAGTTCCAGGCAAAATAAGAGTCCTCTGCCTGTGGCTCCAATGTTTCAATTAAAAAACGATTGGCTGTTTGGTCCATCGGGATATACCAATCACCTTTTCTGAAATTTATTTTTTGTTTGGACGTGCTGATCTTTACGTTACTATTGAGGTGATGCATTTCATAGGGTCGTTGCGAAGTTTTGTAATCGTCAATATGATAAACTACCACCTCAATGGATGTATCACTTTTTAAGGGCAGCATTTGAACCTTATTCAGTTTAAGCAGGTCAGTCACTCTCCACCATCCCTGCGGGATTATGTACGCTACAGGTTTTTTGATGATTGTTTTTGGGGAGAAATAGTTGAAGATCTTTACCTGCTTTTCAAAGGGTTTCGCCCTGTCGTAATATAGTTTTGGTGAGTTAGAGACATCACTGGATTTGTGAACTGCTTCATAACCTTTATAGGTCACTTCCTTCCATTGAGAACGATCCAGCTGCCAGCTTATCGGGAACTCTATCGCGGATTTCACGGATTGTTTTGTTTGATCTCTTAGTTGTTTTATTTTATCACTATTCTTTGACGTGAATTCGACAAAACATTGCATCAATGCCTTGGTTGACCTCACCCTTTGTTCATAGGATTTCAGCATATGCGTTTCAGGAATAAACCCAAAGCTGTTCCAGAGTGTAGCGTAACCACTGCTGTACCTGGGGCTATCCCAATATTCCGGCCAGCCATCTTCAGGAGTATCACCAAATGAATTAACGTACGGAACAAGATCGTATCCCTTTTCGTTCATTAATTTATATAATGCCGGCTCAAATTCTTTATCCAGGTAATCACCCATTACTCCTCCCAGTTTATTATGCTGCGAGGTGAGCAGGGTCATAATGTGCTGGTAATCGGCACCATCGCTTACATGGTTGTCGACAAATACGTCGGGGTCGGTTAAATGAAAGATCTCTGCAAAAGCTCTTGCATCTTTGGAATCACATTTAATAAAATCACGATTAAGATCAAGATTTTGAGAATTGCCGCGAAATCCTTTTTCTGCAGGGCCATTTTGATCTATCCTGTAATTCGCACTCCTGTTTAAGCAGCCACCGATATTGTAGACCGGAATAATAGCGAGAACAATATTCGAAGGCAGTTTGTATTTACCTGTCACAATATCCCTTGCCAGCAACATGCTTGCATCAATGCCATCCGGTTCACCGGGATGAATTCCATTATTGACGAGAATAATTCTTTTGTTTTTTTTATGAATGCTTTCAAAATTGTAATCGCCATCATTGGAAACAACAACCAGGTTCAACGGAAAGCCGGCATCTGTCAATCCCATTGTCAGCATTTTTATTTTTGGTGATCGCTGGTCTAGCTTTTTCCACCAGTCGACGATCTCGTAATAGGTCGGACTCTGTGTGCCGTTGGTTTGCTCAAATTTTGTAGTGATCGTTTGAGAGAAGATAAGTTTGGCAGATAAAA
>Ga0070662_100002196_pt1 | contig 11970 bp, 10 predicted proteins | sample KBSC53metaG_FD_65648 | JGI IMG/M metagenome (GOLD analysis project Ga0070662, IMG submission 65648) | Corn rhizosphere microbial communities from Kellogg Biological Station, Michigan, USA - KBS C5-3 metaG | ecosystem: Host-associated > Plants > Roots > Rhizosphere > Soil ...
CTGCGTCTGCCAGACATGGGTCATTTCGTGGATGAACAAGCCGGCCCTCGATAGGGATACAGCCGAGAAGTCGTCGCAATAGGCATCGCCAAGCGGATGAAAATGCAGGTGTCCGCGCGGCGCCATCGTCGTGCCGCGCGGCTGCAGCGGGAAGAACTTGCGCCGGCGGATGGTGACTTTCGCGTAATCGATCGCGTGGCCGAACACGCTGCGGGCGAGCGTGACCTCGCCCTCGGTCAACGGGCGCTCGCCGCCGATCGGGCAGCTTGCCGCGCTCTCGCTCAGCGCGCGTCGCCCGCGGCGAGGATTTCAGCCGGGAACATCGCCTTCTCGCCGCTCTTGAAAGCCAGCGTCACGTCGGTCGTCCCGCCTTTCGAGAGGGTGTCGTCCAAGTCCATCGCCATCACGTGCAGGCCGCCCGGCGCGAACGCGAGAGTGCCCTTGGCCGGGACCGTGACCTGACCCATTTCATGCATGCCGGACATGCCATTGGCCATTTCGGTCTGGTGGATCATCGCGCTGGCGGCGCCTTTCACCCCGGCGTTCTCGACCGTCTCGGCGCTCGCCGAATCGTTGTGCAGCGTGAAATAGACGGCGCCGGGGTTACCCTTGACCGCCGGCAGCACGAGCCGCGCGTCGGTGACCGAAATCCCTTCCGGAGCGTCGGCCATCTCACCCGCGGCGGGGACCTTCTTGTCGTTGCAACCACCCAGCGCGAGCGTGGCCAAGGCGAGCGCCAAAGGTGCAAAAACGGTGGATTTCATGACGATTTCGAGCGCTCCTGTTCGGCCGATTTCCTAACCGGGCGCCTCTCTTGTGCCAAGGGAAACCGCTCCTATATCGCCGGCAACGTTTATTGCTCAACCGAGCCGCCAACCGGTTTCGCCCTTGGACGGGGTACCGACAGCGCGGCGTCCAAATGTAAGAGGAACTGGGGAAACCATGGCCAAAGTTATCGGTATCGACCTCGGCACGACCAACAGCTGCGTCGCGGTGATGGAAGGGGGCAAGCCCAAGGTCATCGAGAATTCCGAAGGCGCGCGCACCACGCCGTCGATCGTCGCCTTCACCAAGGACGGCGAGCGCCTGATCGGCCAGCCGGCCAAGCGCCAGGCGGTCACCAACGGCGACAACACCATTTTCGCGGTCAAGCGCCTGATCGGCCGCCGCTTCGACGACCCGGTGACCAAGAAGGACACCGAGCTAGTCCCGTATCACATCGTCAAGGGCAAGAACGGCGACGCCTGGGTCCAGGCCGGCGGCGAGGATTATTCGCCGAGCCAGATCAGCGCTTTCATCCTGCAGAAGATGAAGGAAACTGCCGAGAGCTACCTCGGCGAAACCGTCACCCAGGCGGTGATCACGGTTCCCGCGTACTTCAACGACGCGCAGCGCCAGGCGACCAAGGACGCCGGGCAGATCGCCGGCCTCGAAGTGCTGCGCATCATCAACGAGCCGACCGCGGCGGCGCTCGCCTATGGCCTGGAGAAGGCTGAAGGCAAGACGATCGCGGTCTATGACCTTGGCGGCGGCACCTTCGACGTCTCGATCCTCGAGATCGGCGACGGCGTGTTCGAGGTGAAGAGCACCAATGGCGACACCTTCCTCGGCGGTGAGGACTTCGACAGCGCCGTCGTGGAATACCTGGCCGATTCCTTCAAGAAGAAGGAAAACATGGACCTGCGCACGGACAAGCTCGCCCTCCAGCGGCTCAAGGAAGCCGCGGAAAAGGCCAAGATCGAGCTGTCGAGCGCACAGACCACCGAGGTGAACCTGCCGTTCATCACCGCGCGCATGGAAGGCGGCAGCACCACGCCGCTGCACCTGGTCGAAACGATCACCCGCTCGGACCTTGAAAAGATGGTCGCCAAGCTGATCGAACGCACCAAGGCGCCTATGAAGAAGGCGCTCGATGATGCCGGCCTCAAGGCGGGCGACATCGACGAGGTCGTCCTCGTCGGCGGCATGACCCGCATGCCTAAGGTGCGCGATGCGGTGAAGGAGTTCTTCGGCAAGGAACCGCACACAGGCGTCAATCCGGACGAAGTCGTGGCCATGGGCGCGGCGATCCAGGCCGGCGTGCTGCAGGGCGACGTCAAGGACGTGCTGCTGCTCGATGTGACCCCGCTCTCGCTCGGTATCGAGACGCTGGGCGGCGTGTTCACCCGCATGATCGACCGCAACACCACGATCCCGACCAAGAAGGCGCAAGTCTACTCGACCGCCGAGGATAACCAGCAGGCGGTGACAATCCGCGTGTTCCAGGGCGAGCGCGAAATGGCCGCGGACAATAAGCTGCTCGGCCAGTTCGACCTGGTCGGCATCCCTTCGGCGCCCCGCGGCGTGCCGCAGATCGAGGTCACCTTCGACATCGACGCCAACGGGATCGTCAATGTCCATGCAAAGGACAAGGGCACCGGCAAGGAACAGCAGATCCGCATTCAGGCCTCGGGCGGGCTCAGCGACGCGGACATCGATCAGATGGTCCAGGACGCCGAAAAGTTCGCCGAAGAGGACAAGAAGCGGCGCGAGGCGGCCGAGGCGAAGAACAACGCCGACAGCCTGGTCCATGCGACCGAGAAGCAGCTCGAGGAGCACGGCGAGAAGCTCGACGCCGGCCTCAAGTCGGAGATCGAGACGGCGCTGGCCGAGGCCAAGACTGCTCTCGAAGGCGACGATGTGGAGGCGATCAAGGCCAAGAGCTCGGCGCTGACCGACCTGGCCATGAAGATGGGCCAGGCGATCTATCAGCAGGAGCAGGCCTCGGCGGCCGAGCAGCCTGCCGAGGGCGCCGGGGCCGGCTCGGGGGGCGACGAGGAAGTCGTCGACGCCGAGTTCTCCGAAGTCGACGAAGACAACAAAGGCTGATCGCCTGATGAAAACCCTGGTCCCCACCGTCGCTATCTGCGTCGGTGGGGGCTAGAGGTTTGGGCGGGGTCATTAGATGTCTGCGATGGAAACCGATTTTTACGAAGTCCTGGGGGTCGGCCGCGATGCGGATGGCGCGGCGATCAAGGCCGCCTATCGCAAGCTGGCGATGGAGTTTCACCCCGACCGCAACGGCGGGTGCAAGGACAACGAGGCCAAGTTCAAGGCAGTGAGCGCCGCCTACGATTGCCTGAAGGATCCGCAGAAGCGCGCCGCCTACGACCGTTTCGGCCATGCCGCGTTCCAGAACGGCGGCCCCGGTGGGTTCGGGGCCCAGCAAGGCGCGGACTTCGCCGACCTCGGCGACATTTTCGAGACGATCTTCGGCAATGCCTTCGGCGGCGGAGGCGCGCGCCAACGTCCGCGCCGCGGTGCCGACTTGCGCTACGACATGCAGATCGGGCTCGAGGAGGCCTTTCACGGCAAGAGCACTGAAATTCAGGTCGAGGTTTCGGTCGCTTGCGAGCCGTGCGGCGGCAGCGGCGCCGAACCGGGCACCGGCACGCGCACCTGCAACTTGTGCCGCGGCCAGGGCAAGATCCGCGCGCAGCAAGGCTTTTTCGTCATCGAAAAGCCGTGCCACAACTGCAACGGCCGCGGAGAAGTGCTCGAAAGCCCGTGCCGCGATTGCCGCGGGGAAGGGCGGGTGGACAAGCCGCAGTCGCTCGCGGTCGAGATTCCGCCCGGGGTCGACACCGGAACCCGCATTCGCCTCGCCGGCAAAGGCGAGGCCGGTCCCCAAGGCGCGCCCGCCGGCGACCTCTATATCTTCATCCACGTCCGCCCGCATGCAGTGTTCGAGCGCGAGGGGACAACCCTGTTCACCCGCGTGCCGATCAGCTTCTCCACCGCCGCGCTGGGCGGCACGATCGATATCCCCGGCCTCGACGGCGAGACTCACGCGATCGATATCCCCGCGGGGATTCAGAACGGCAAGCAGCTCCGCAAGCGCGGTGCCGGCATGCCGGTGCTGCAGGGCCGCGGGCGCGGAGATCTGGTGACCGAAATCACTGTCGAAACGCCGACCAAGCTCAGCAAGGAGCAGCGCGCGATCCTCGAACAGTTCCGCGAGACCGAGACCGGCGACGAATGCCCCGAAAGCCGCGGCTTCTTCGACAAGCTGAAGGGCGCGTTCGGGGGCTAGAACCCTGTCAATGGTGTCAACTTCGCGGGCTTGCGTTCATGTTTTGTTCCCGCTAGTCTGGTTTCATGTCAAAGAGCAAGCGCCGCTACGTCTGCCAGGCCTGTGGGGCGGTGTCGCATCGCTGGCAGGGGCAGTGCGCCGACTGCGCCGAATGGAACACGCTGGTTGAGGATACGCCGGCCAGCGTCTTTTCGCTGAAACACGACCTGTCGAACGGCGGACGGCCGATCGAATTCGTCAAGCTCGACGCGCCGGTCGAACCGCTGAGGCGACGCTCGACCGGGTTGGCTGAATTCGACCGCGCGCTCGGCGGCGGACTGGTGCCCGGCGCGGCGATCCTGATGGGCGGCGATCCCGGCATCGGCAAGTCAACGTTGCTGCTGCAGGCGAGCGCCAGGCTGGCGGGCGAGGGTGCCGACGTAGTTTACGTCAGCGGCGAGGAAGCTGCGGGCCAGGTGCGGCTGCGCGCGGCGCGGCTCGGCCACGCGGGGGCCTCGATCCGCTTCGCTTCCGCGACTTCGGTGCGCGATATCCTGACCACGCTGGGACAGAGCAAGCCGCCCGAGCTGCTGGTGATCGATTCGATCCAGACGATGCACTCCGACACCATCGAAGGCGCGCCCGGCACCGTCAGCCAGGTGCGCGGCTGCGCGTTCGAGCTGATCCGTTACGCCAAGGAAACCGGGTGCGCGCTGGTGCTCGTCGGCCACGTCACCAAGGACGGCACGATCGCCGGCCCGCGCGTGCTCGAGCACATGGTCGACGTCGTGATGAGCTTCGAGGGCGAGCGCAGCCATCAGTACCGCATTCTCCGCGCGCTCAAGAATCGCTTCGGCGCGGTCGACGAGATCGGCGTGTTCGCGATGGCCGGGCAGGGGCTCGACGAGGTGCCCAACCCTTCGTCGCTGTTCCTCACCGGACGCGACGAGCCGGTCGCGGGGACCGCGGTATTCCCGGCGCTCGAAGGCACCCGGCCGGTGCTGGTCGAGGTCCAGGCGCTCATCGTCCGGCTGCAATCGGGCGCAACCCCAAGGCGTGCCGTCGTCGGCTGGGACAGCGGCCGCCTGGCCATGCTGCTGGCGGTCCTCGAATCGCGCTGCGGGCTCAACTTCAGCTCGGCCGAGGTCTACCTCAATGTTTCCGGAGGCTACCGCCTGGCCGACCCCGCCGCCGACGTCGCCGTTGCCGCCGCACTGATCTCGGCGCTGGCCGACAAGCCGCTGCCCTTGCGCAGCGCATTCTTCGGCGAGGTTTCGCTCGCCGGCGAAGTTCGCCCGGTCGCCCACGCCGGACTGCGGCTGCGCGAAGCCGCCAAGCTCGGGTTCGATCTGGCATGCGGCCCCGAAGACGTCGGCGAAGCCCCTGCCGGCCTTCGATATGTGGGTCTGGACAGGCTGCCGAAGCTCGTTGACCGGATCATGGCGGGCTCATAGAATCTGGGCTGATGACGGGTCTCGACATTATCGTCCTGCTGGTCGTCGCGGTGGCGGCGATCGGCGGTTTCATGCGCGGTTTCGTGCAGGAGGTGCTGTCGCTGGCGGCGTGGATCCTGGCGATCTTCGCGATCCGCTACCTCCACACCGATCTGACCGCATTTCTCGCCAACTACATCGGCACGACGACCAGCGCGGCGCTGCTCGCGTTCGCGCTGCTGCTGCTGATCCCTTACGCGGCGATGAAGCTCATTGCCGGTCGCCTCGGGAAGGCTACGCGCAATTCGCTGATCGGACCGTTCGATCGGGTTCTCGGCTTCGGTTTCGGTGCCGTGAAGGGCGTGATCATGGCGGTCATCGCGTTTTCGGTGCTGGTCCTCGGCTACGACACGGTGTGGGGCCCGCAAGGCCGTCCAGAATGGATCGTCACCGCGCGGAGCTACCCGTTCATCAACGCCGGGTCCGAAGCGATGGTCCAGCTCATTGAAGCGCGACGCGACCGGCTGGAGGAAGACGACGCGGCCGCTCGTAAGCGCCGCTGATGGCCGGCGCCGACAAGCTCTATACGCCCGAGCTGCTCGCGCTGGCGGTGTCGCTCGCCGAATATCCCGCCGACCCCTCGCTGCCGCTCCACGGCGATGCCCGCTCGCGGAGCTGCGGCAGCACTCTCTCCGCGGACATCGAAGTTGACGCAGCGGGACGGATCGCGGCGCTCGGCTTGCAGGTCCGCGCTTGTGCGATAGGCCAGGCGGCCGCGGCGATCTTTGCCCGCGCCGCGCTCGGGCGCCGGCTTGAGGACCTCCACGCCACTCACGCCACATTGACGGCCTGGCTCGCCGGGACGGGCGACCGGCCTGAATGGCCCGGCCTCGAAGCGATCGAGCCGGCTCGCGCATTTCCGGCCCGCCATGGGGCGATCATGCTGGCGTGGACGGCGGCACGCGACGCCCTTTCCAGCGCGACCGTCGGCCGCTAATCGACGGCCCGCAAGGGAGAGGAGCATCATGGCCACCGCAGCCCCGCCGGCAGTCCACCGTGAACCCAGCGTGGCCGACATCCGCCTGGTGATCGCCGCCTCCTCGGCCGGCACGATCTTCGAATGGTACGATTTCTTCATCTACGGCACGCTCGCCTCGCTTATCGGAGCGGCATTTTTCCCGTCGGATAACGCGACGTTGCAGACGCTGCTCGTGTGGGCCGGATTCGCCGTCGGCTTCGGCTTCCGCCCGCTCGGGGCAATCCTGTTCGGCTTTCTCGGCGATAGGCTAGGGCGCAAGTACACCTTCCTGATCACGGTCACGCTGATGGGCACCGCCACCGCCGGTGTAGGCTTCGTTCCCGGCGCCGCGACCATAGGGTTGGCGGCGCCCGCGATCGTGATCCTGCTTCGCATCCTCCAGGGCCTCGCCCTCGGCGGGGAGTACGGTGGTGCGGCGATTTACGTCGCCGAGCACGCGCCGCCCGAAAAACGCGGGCTCTACACCAGCTACATCCAGGCGAGCGTGGTCGGCGGCTTCGTGCTTTCGATCGTCGTGGTGCTCGCTTGCCGCGCGCTGATTGCGCCCGACCAGTTCAGCGCCTGGGGCTGGCGAGTGCCGTTTCTGCTTTCGCTGATCCTGCTGGCGATCTCGCTATGGATGCGGCTGAAGCTGTCGGAAAGCCCGGTGTTCAAGGCGATGAAGGAAGAAGGGCGGATGGCCGCCAATCCCTTCCTCGAGAGCTTCACTTATCCAGGCAACAAGAAGCGTATCTTCGTGGCGCTGTTCGGCGTCACAGGCACCCTCACGACGATCTGGTACACCGCGTTCTTTTCCGGCCTCTCATTCCTGCGCGGGCCGATGCGGATGGACGAAACCCTCGTCGAATGGGTGCTGATGATCGCCGGGCTCATCGCGATGTCGTTCTATCTCGTGATCGGTAATTGGTCGGACCGGATCGGGCGCAAGAAGCCGATCGTGATCGGCAGCGCGCTCGCGCTTCTGCTGCTGTTTCCAACTTTCTGGGGGATGGGATCGCTGGCGAACCCGGGCCTCAGCCGCAGCGCCGAGACAGCGCCGGTGGTGGTCGAAGGGTTCGATTGCAAATACGACCCGTTCGCCAACAAGCAGACGACGTTGTGCGGACGAGCGCTGCAAGACCTCACTTCGCTCGGTGTCCCCTACGACGTCCGCGAGCGAAACACGGGGCAAGTCGGCATCGATCTGGACAGCGGTGACAGGCCGCCGCCACTTATGCTGCGCATCGGGGGCGCCGGGGTGCCGATAACCGGCGATCTGTTCGACAACGCGGCCGCGCGCGGGGCGCTCGTCAAGACTTCGCTCGAAGCGCAAGGCTACGACTTCTCGCCGCAGACGCCGTCGCTCGCGAACGTCGCCGGAATCGTCGCGCTGCTGCTGGTCCTAGGAATGCTTTCGGCGCTGACCTACGGCCCGGTCGCGGCGCTGCTGGCCGAGATGTTCCCGCCGCAGATACGTTACAGCTCGATGTCGATCCCCTACCATATCGGCGCGGGTTATCTCGGCGGCTTCCTGCCGCTGATTGCCGGTTACATCGTCGCCACCACGGGCAATGCCTATGCCGGGCTGTGGTACACTTGGGTGGTGGTGGCCTTCGGGCTCCTGGTCGCCTGGTGGGGGCTTCCGGGCGGGCCACCGAAAGATTTCGAAGAGAGCGCATGACCCAGCTACCTCCGCGCACCTTGCGCCTGCGGCTCGACCGCGAGACGCTCTCGGCGAATTGGCGCGCGCTCGATCGCTTGTCGGGCAGCGCCCGCGCCGGGGCGGCCGTCAAGGCCGACGCTTACGGCATCGGCGTCCCCAATGCGGTGCCGGCGCTACGCGAAGCAGGGTGCGAGATATTCTACGTCGCGCACTGGAGCGAAGTGCCGGAGTTGCTGGCACATCTACCGCCGGAGCAGGTGGTGGTGCTGCATGGTCCTATCCGGCCCGAGGATGTGGCCTTCGCGCGGGCAACTGGCGTGCGGCCGGTGATAAACAGCTTGTTCCAGGCACGGCTGTGGCTCGAAGGCGGCGGCGGGGCCTGCGACCTGATGGTCGATACCGGCATCAATCGGCTTGGCCTGCCGCCGGCTGAGATCGGGGATCCGCTGATCGCCCGGCTCGAGGTCGAGACGCTTATGTCGCACCTCGCCTCGGCCGACGAGGACAGTCCGCAGAACGAGGCGCAGCGCCGGCTGTTCGAGGAGTTGGCGCAGCACGTGCCGCATCGGCACCGAAGCCTCGCCAATAGTGCCGGCATTGCGCTCGGCCCGGGCTACGCGTTCGATCTCACCCGCCCCGGGCTGGCCCTCTACGGCGGCGTTCCACGTCCGGAGCTGGCCGATGCCATCCGCCAGGTGGCCCATCCGCAGGCCGCCGTGTTGCAACTGCGCGACCTCTCCTCCGGCGACAGCGTCGGCTACAACGCCACTTTCACCGCCGACCGGCCGACGCGAGCCGCGACGGTATCCCTCGGCTATGCCGACGGTTTCCTGCGCTGTTGGGCAGGGCGCGGCGCGCTGCGTTTCGGGGAAGCGCTGCTGCCGTTGCTCGGGCGCGTCTCGATGGACATGGTGGTGGTCGATGCCAGCGCCGCACCCGGTTTGCGCGAAGGCGACTGGCTCGATGTGCCCTACGACCTGCCGCAAGCCGCCGAACGCTGCGGGCTGTCGCAGTACGAGTTGTTGACCACGCTCGGCCGGCGTTTTCAACGATCTGGATAAGCGTGTTGCACCGCGATTGCTGCAAGTGCTAAGCGAGTTTGCTGCGCAGCATGGAGTCGGCGAGATGGCGAACCAAGCTTCTGAAAACGCCGAAGAACCCGTCATCGTCAAGAAGTACGCCAACAGACGGCTCTATAACACCCGCAGTTCGAGCTACATCACCCTCGACGACCTTGCGCGGATGACGCGGGAGGGGATCGACTTCCAGGTGCTCGACGCCAAGACCGGCAACGACATCACCCACCAGATCCTGACGCAGATCATCATGGAGGAGGAGGCGGGCGGCGATCACATGCTGCCGATCGGTTTCCTGCGCCAGCTGATTTCGATGTACGGCAATTCGATGCAGGCCATGATGCCGCAATATCTCGAGGCGTCGATGGAGAATTTTCGCGCCAACCAGCAGAAGCTGCAGGACGCTTTCAAGACCAGCATGGGCCCTGACGCATTCGCGCGCCTCGCCGAAACCAACATGGCGATGTTCAAGGCCGCCGCGAGCGCTTTCATGCCCAAGGACGGCGCCGCCGCACCGGCCCCCGCCGCCAAGCCGGCGAGCGACATCGACGTCCTGCGCGAGCAGATGGCCGCGATGCAGCGCAAGCTCGACGAGCTCGGAAAATAGCCGTTCTGCTCCGTTTGTATCGGGCGGAGGCCGCTGGCCGCAGTCGAGATATCACGAGCCGCGCACAACGTATCTCGACTTCGCTCGACGCGAACGGCTAGGGGCTCAGCCAGCCCAGTTTGACAGGTAATCCATGACCGCCATTCGCCATGCATTGACCATCAAGCGCGAAGACGACTTCGCGCAATGGTACCAGGAAGTGATCTCGGCTGCCGACATGGCCGAGGAATCCGGCGTGCGCGGGTGCATGGTGATCAAGCCGTGGGGCTTCGGCATCTGGGAGCGGATGCAGGCGCTGATGGACCGGCGGATCAAGGCGGCCGGGGTGCAGAACGCCTATTTCCCGCTGTTCATCCCGCTCGGCAATTTTGTTCGGGAAGCTGCGCATGTCGAAGGTTTCGCCAAGGAAATGGCGGTCGTCACCCACCACCGGCTGATTGCCGACGGCAAGGGCGGCCTGATCCCCGATCCCGCCGCCAAGCTGGAAGAGCCGCTGATCGTGCGCCCGACCTCGGAGACGATCATCGGCGATGCGATGAGTCGCTGGATCCAGTCGTGGCGCGACTTGCCCCTGCTGCTCAACCAGTGGGCCAATGTGGTTCGCTGGGAAATGCGCACGCGGATGTTCCTGCGCACCAGCGAGTTTCTCTGGCAGGAAGGCCACACCGCGCACGAGACGCGCGAGGATGCGATGGCCGAAACGCTTCGCGCGCTCGAAATGTACCGCGCCTTCGCCGAGGAAGACGCGGCCATCCCGGTCGTCGTCGGCGAGAAACCGGCCAACGAGCGCTTTCCCGGCGCGGAGGCGACATTCAGCATCGAGGCGATGATGCAGGACGGCAAGGCGCTCCAGGCGGGCACCAGCCATTATCTCGGCACCAGCTTCGCCGAGGCGGCGGACATCAAGTTCCAGGATCGCGAGGGCGCGCAGCAATTCGCCCATACTACCAGCTGGGGCGTCTCGACGCGCATGGTCGGGGCGATGATCATGGTCCACGGCGACGATGACGGCCTGCGCGTGCCGCCGACGCTGGCGCCCTTCCAGGTGGTGATCCTGCCGATGCTGCGCGAGGACGACGGCGATGCCTCATTGCTGGCCTATTGCGAGGAACTGCGCGGTAATCTGCTCGGCCAATCGGCCTTTGGCGAGCCGCTGCGCGTGCTGCTCGATGCCAAGCCGGGCAAGGCAGCGGCCAAGCGGTGGGACTGGGTGCGCAAGGGGGCGCCGCTGATCGTCGAGGTCGGCCCGCGCGACATGGAAGGCGGCAAAGTCGCGGTGCTGCGCCGCGACGGCCTGTGGAACGAAACCGCCAAGCCGAACTTCGTCTTCACGGCGCGGGAGGACTTCGACGCCCCCGTCACGCTCGCGGAAATGCAGCGCGCGCTGTTCGACCAGGCGGCTGAGCGACGCGAAGCGAACATCGTGCGCGACATCGCTTCCCTCGCCGCGCTCGAGGCCTTCTTCGCCGAGGGCAAGCGCTTCCCCGGCTGGGCCGAAATCTCGTGGTCGCGACCCGAGGGTGCGGCCCTCGACAGGGTCGTAGAGCAGTTGAAAGCGCTCAAGCTGACCTTCCGCAACGTGCCGGCCAATGCCTCGCCAGCCGACGGCACTTGCCTGTTCACGGGCGAACCGGCGGTCGAGCGCATTCTGGTCGCACGCGCCTACTGAGGTTGTGCCCAGGGCGCGCAATCGCCACATGGCGGCGATGAAGAAGCCCCACGGCCTGCCCACGGCCAATCAAGTCCTCGACTTCATCCGCACTGCCGACGGCCCCGCCGGCAAGCGCGAGATCGCGCGCGCGTTCGGGCTCAAGGGCCAGGAGAAGATCGCGCTCAAGAAGTTGCTCGCCGACATGGCCGAAGAAGGGCTGATCGACGGCAAGAAGAGCGCTTATCACCGTATGGGCGGGCTGCCCAAGGTCACCGTGCTGCGCGTCGTCGATGTCGAGGACGGCTTCCCGATCGCAGTGCCCGACGCGTGGCAGCCCGACGAGGGCACGGCGCCGCCGCGCGTTCGGATCGTCGAGAGCAAGAAGGGCGGGGCGCTAAGGAAGGGCGACCGCGTGCTCGCCCGCACCGAGGAAGCGGGCAAGGGCTGGCGCGCGCATCCGATCAAGAAGCT
>Ga0070662_100002199_pt1 | contig 11964 bp, 10 predicted proteins | sample KBSC53metaG_FD_65648 | JGI IMG/M metagenome (GOLD analysis project Ga0070662, IMG submission 65648) | Corn rhizosphere microbial communities from Kellogg Biological Station, Michigan, USA - KBS C5-3 metaG | ecosystem: Host-associated > Plants > Roots > Rhizosphere > Soil ...
CAATTTATAATAGCAACAAGATTATCTCCTCCTCCGCAACCTATTTCACAAACAGTAATTGTTTTTCTCTTTTGAATTAATCTTTGCAAACCTTTTAATGTGATAGAATGACCACCCAACCATTTGTTAATAAAATTCAATTCCTGCATATTCTTTTTGATGTCTTCAAAAGGAATATTATCATAGTCGAGCATTTCTTTTTGATATGAGCGGCGGGTTAAGTTCATTTTTTTGAAGCAAGGAATGTTTCCATAGTAAGACCGGGGCCAAATGCTACTCCAAAAATATTTGCCCCATTTTGAATATTATTCCACATCTCTTTCAATACAAATAAAATAGTAGGGGACGACATGTTTCCATAAGCTTGCAAAATTTTTCTGGAAAAACACAGCTCATCTTTTTGCAGTTTCAGTTTTTGCTCGATCACTTCCAATATTTTTTTTCCGCCGGGATGAATACACCAATGTGTGATGTCGTTTTTATTGATGCAGTGATGTTCAAGTGAGGCAGTAACAAGCGTTGCAATGTCTTCTTCTATCAGTTGAGGAACATATCCGCTTAAAGTCATAAGAAAACCGTTGCTGCTAAGTTCCCACGCCATATCTTTTTTTCCTTTGCGTTCAACCAAAGAATAGAAGCCATCTATTGAAACGGAATGATTGGTTTTTATTTTATTGGAAATAAGTACAGCGGCACTTCCATCTGCAAAAAGCAAACTGCTTGCTGCATTATCAGGTGTGTATTCCTTTTGAAAGTGGATAGTACATAATTCGGTATCAACAATTAAAATATTTGCGTTTGTTGTAGTATCACAAATAAGTTTTGCAAGTCTTAATGCGTGAATAGCCGCATAGCAACCCATAAAATTTACGGAAGTGCGAAAGATTGTTGGTGATAAATCCAATGCTTCCGCAATTTGAAGGTCAAGACCAGGTGCACTCATTCCTGTACATGTCACCGTTATAAGATGCGTTATTTCACCTGGTTTAATAAAACCGTTAAGGCATTTTTTAACTGCATCAATAGATAAAGGCAAAGCTTCTTTATCAAATATTTTCATCCTGTCATCTACTGTAGGAAAATGTTTTCCATTATCATGTGGAATAAAATCCCATTCTTCTTCAGGCAAACTAAAATCATCAATTACTGAATAACGATATTCAATGCTGCTGTGATTGTATAAAAAAGAAAGCTTTCTTGTTTCTGTTTTATCAAGTCCATAAACATTCGACATAAAGTGAATAATATCTTTTTGTTTATGGCAATAAGCCGGTAATGCCGTTCCTATGGAAATTATTTCAGCCAAGCTGTTGCATTAAGATTAAGGTGATAAAAGCAAAATTCGTGCAAGTGCTTGCAAACACATTCATACGCATGGTATGTTTAAAGTCTGCGAACATTTCATTTTTCCAAACCTTCAGCATCCATTGCAAAAAATAAATGATCACTATTATGAAAAATATTTGCAGCACAAAAAAATCCAATAATTTATTTTCCTGTTTATAATAAACGAACAAAATAGAAAAAGCGATGCCATACATCAATGCACAAAAAATAAATGTTCCTTTTTTGCCAAGCTTCATGCTGATCGTTTGTACACCGTCATCTGCATCTGATTTGTGTTGATATATCTGCGTAATAGGGTAGAAGCCCCCGATCAAAAAGGCGGCTGCAATCATTCCCTGCAAAGGAATTTTCATGCTTAAATTTTGAGATGCAGCATGATAAACCATTGCAAAGATCAAAGCACCCTGGTTCAATATCACAACAAGATAACCGGGAATTGCAAAACGTTTTAACCGGATCTTTCTATAACTGTACATTCTTGAGCAAATAATGTAAAACGCAAAACCTGCTGCAAATTGCCATGAAATAAAAAAAGAAAGTAGCATGCCCATTACATCCATTATAACAGTTACATAGAATAATTGTTTTGTGGGTTGCATCGGTTTTTCAATACCGCCGATACTTTCTGTATCTCTGTCCATAAAACTGTTGTAGCCGTTGCTTGATGGATAAAGTAAAACATGAATTAATAAAAATGCAAGTACCGCACGAATCCAATTTATATCGTTTACAAAACTTAAAGCAAACCAGAATACCGGCATTAAAAAATAAGAGAAAGGAAATCGCAATAATTGTATGGTAGAACGTTGTATCACCTGTGGATTGTAAAAAAGAAATGATGACGCTTTCTATGCATCATCACTACAATTTAAAAAAATATTATGAATGTCTGGTAAAATATAGAAGAGCAGGAAGAAATTAATATTGAACAGTAATTTTTTTGATGTGAAATATTTTTGTTGACAAGCTGCAGATACTTTACTCATCGTTTGTTGTGTCACTCACTTGTACACTTTGAGTTCTGCTCAGCAGGATTGTTGCAGTTGAAGAGTGCGACGCAAGAAAAGTTCAATTGGAATATAAAAGTTCGGTTCAAAAAAATCATTCCATTTCCAATATGGCAAATTCTTGTTGCAGTGTAAGAGAACTGCTAAGTAAAATATCTACCAGTTGTTTTCCATATTTTGCGTAAAAAATAGAAATATTCTCTACACGTTCCTGTAAACTGTTGTTGGGAAACAAAGCTGATTTTATTTTCTGCAGTTGTTGTTGTTCGTAATTGTATTTTCTTTTTTCAGCACGAAGCATTTTCTTCTCAAGTTCTTGTAACCCATACACTGCTTTAGTTTTCAAAGCTGCAACATGCGCTTTTAGCGTAGCATCAACACTTGAAGCAAGATGCATAATTTCGTTATAGAGATCTTCAACCTTTTGCAATTCTCCGTTTAACCTCACTTTGTTTTCCGTTCTGTTGGTAATGATCTTTTTCATTAAATCATACTCAGGTAAAAATATGTCTTCAGGTTTAAGACCAAGATTATTTATCATCTGTTTATATTTCCTTTCAACGATAAGAAAAGAATTACGCAGCACCAACATGGGATAAGGAATCTTTGCAGCTTCAAAAACTTTTTTTAATTCAAGCCAATAAGCAAGCTCACCACCACCACCGATAAAAGCAATATTTGGCAATATCGTTTCCTGCAAAGCTCCGCGCAGAATTACATTTGGACTGAATCTTTCAGGATGTTCATTCAACTCTTTCAAAATTTCTTCTTCATTCCATTCAAGATTCAAACTTGAAACTTGAAACTTGAGACCTGAAACTTCTATTCGTTCTCTCTTATCTTCGATCAAATAAAATAAATTCAATTCTCTTCCTTCCGCCTGTGGTTTGTAGTATTTTTCAAGTTCGGCAATTGTTGCCGTTACAGCTTTGTTTGAAAATCGTTCCTTCAGTTCTTTTTCAATAACAGGTTGAAATAATTTTTTTAGTTTAGCGCTATCAGCAATTATTACTATCAATCCATATTCTCCAAACAAATCATTCACCAATTCAAGCGTCGCCTGCTGTATTGTTTTGCCAATTGTGTAAACCTTTTTAAATAATTGAATTATTTCGTTACCAAAAGGAAGCACACCAAGTTGTCCCTGCATTTTATCGATCAAGCTCAGCAAAGGCTTGTCCACTTTCATTCTTCCAACAGCACCTGTTTGTTTGGTTTGCCAGTTGTATTCAATTCCATCAATTGTTATTGTACCCAATTCTTCAAGATCAGCATCTTCACTGCCCATGTAATAAGCAGGAACAAAATTGTAATCTGTTAATTGCTTGTTTAGTTCATCCGCAATTTTTATTACATGGAGTATCTTATAAATAAAATACAGCGGACCGGTAAAAATATTTGGTTGATGGGCAGTAGTAATAGTAAAAGTATTTTGTTGAAGAAGCAATAAAGTATTCTCTTTAACTTTTGAAAATTGAGCCGCGCCTTCATATTGTTTTAGTAATTCATCAACAAGCATCTCTCTTTGTTGTGGAAATTTTTGCCTTTCTTTTATTGCTGCTAAAATGCCTTCTGCATTTACAGGATGTTTATAGAAAGGCTGCAATAAGGGATTTGCATTGATGTAATCAATAGCAATCTTTGAGAAAGAGTTTGTTTGGCTGTAATGGAGATAAGTACAATTTGTTTCCATGCAACAGATTTGGGGCAGCAATTTATAACGATTCTTTTTTTAATAAACAACCGATCAACAATCTTTCACAATTCGAAAACAAGATTGCCGGTTTTGAACTTTTTAATGTTTGGTTCAATTTTAAATCTTAGGTATTTCTAACTGTTTGGAATCACACAGAAACTTATCTAATTTAGGATGACGCGGAATTGTAGTTTGTTTATTGTTTGCATGATTTTTATAGATGTCATGTTTACTCCCGTGCCTTTGGAGAAAGCATTGATACTTTGCGAGGTGTTGTAATAATTCGTTTCTCTTCACACTCATTGAGCAAGCATTAAATCTTCTTCCAATACAGTATTCTCAAGCTTATTGGTTTCTTTCATATTCTCAAGATATAAAGCCAGTGCATCCATCACGTTCTCCCTTGCTTCATCGATGGTTTTACCTTGCGTAATAACTGCTGGAATTTCTTTTATTGTGCCTATGTAAAATTCTTCACCCTTTGATATGACTAAAGTAAGTTTCATACTAAAGTTATTTATTTCAAATTTAATGAAAGCATATTTCCCCGAACGACAACTCTAAACAACTTCTCCTTCCAAATCATAATCATAAGCCTTTGTTATTTTCACTTTCACAAATTCTCCGGGATGCAATTTTTTTTCGGAGTGAATTACAACTTCATTATCTACTTCCACACTGTCAAATTCCGTTCTTCCCAAATAGCGCCCTGCTTCTTTTTTGTCAATGATAACTTTAAATATTTTACCGACTTTTTCTGCATTCTTTTCATAACTTATTTCCTGCTGAACTTCCATTATCTCTTCGGCACGTTTTTGTTTTTCTGCTGCAGGAACATCATCATTCAATAAATAACCCGAAGTTTCTTCTTCATGACTGTAAGTAAAAATTCCAACGCGATCAAATCTTTGCTTTATTAAAAAATCTTTTAGCTCGTCAACGTCGTCTCTTGTTTCTCCGGGAAAGCCGGCTATCAAAGTTGTACGCAAACAAATGCCCGGATTTTTATCCCGAATCGTTACGATCAATTCTTCCATCTCCGCTCGTGTGCTTTGACGCTTCATTACCTTTAACATGTTATCACTTGCGTGTTGCAAAGGCATATCAAGATAGTTGCAAATATTTTCTCTTTCGCGCATTACATCCAGTACTTCCAATGGAAATTTATTCGGATATGCATAATGCAAACGAATCCATTCCAAGCCTTTCACATCACTCAAACGTTTCAAAAGATCGGCGAGCATTCTTTTTTTATAAAGATCCAAACCATAATAAGTCAATTCCTGTGCAATCAGCATGATTTCTTTCACACCTTTTTGCACAAGTATTTCTGCTTCTTTTACTAAATCTTCCATTGGCTTGCTTACATGCGAACCACGCATGAGCGGAATTGCACAAAATGCGCATGTCCTGTTACATCCTTCACTGATTTTCAAATACGCATAATGTTTTGGTGTGCTCAACATGCGCTCACCAAGTAATTCAGTTTTATAATCGGCATCAAATTGTTTTAAAATCAAAGGCAGCTCAAGTGTTCCAAACCATGCATCCACTTCAGGAATTTCTTTTTCAAGATCATCACGATAACGTGCACTCAAACATCCTGTCACATACACTTTATCAAGTTTACCGCGTCTCTTCAATTCCACCTGGTCAAGAATTGTATTAATGCTTTCCTCTTTCGCTTTGTCGATAAAGCCGCATGTATTCACCACCACAATATTGTGATCAGGTTTTTTATTTTCATGCACTACGTTAATTTCATTAGCACGAAGTTGACCGCTCAGCACTTCACTATCCACAAGGTTTTTGCTGCAACCGAGTGTAATAATATTTACCTTATCTTTTTGTAATGTTCTTGCCTTCATATTAAGGGCGCGAAGGTAGGTAAAGTTGGCAAGTAGATAAAGCTGATAAAGTCAGAAAGAAGTTAAGAATTTTTATGTTACAGGCTGAAGAACATATAGCATCACCTGTTGTGTCACTCACTTCGGCGTTCTGAACTTATTCGCCTGCAGTTTTCAAATTTTATTATCCGTGGAAACTTCTATTTGGTTAAGTATAAAATCTATCTATAAATTTATATTCGCAACAACCATAATTTAGTGCAGCAAAGAATTACAATTATTTTTTTTATCGCCTGCTTGATTTTTGCAATTATCATTTATTTCCCTTCCGGACTTTACTTTTTAAGCGATGACCTTATTCATATTCCTTTAAGTGCTAAAGGAGAATTATTTCAACGAAATTCATTAAGACCCGTTCATGATATTTTATTATCGTCAGACATTTTTTTGTGGGGAAAGAATGCATTCGGATTTCACTTAACAGCATTGATCATTCACTTGCTTTGCTCCCTTTGTTTGTTTTGGATAACCAATTCCCTGCTTATTTATTACAAGGTAATGGATAAAGCAAAAGCAAGGCAAGTAAGCTTTTTAGCAGCCGGCTTGTTTTTAATTTATGCGTTTCATTCGGAAGCAGTGTTATGGATTCTTGGATCAGGAGCAGCCTTGTGCACTTTGTTTTTCCTGCTATCGATTGGTTGTTATTTGTACAAAGAACGCTCACTTTATTTCTTTCTTGCTTCACTCGTATTTTTTCAAATCGGTTTATTTACTTACGAAGCGATCTGGATCGCTCCGCTTTGCATTCTTTGTTTTTATTTTTTAGATATTTTTTTACTCAAAAAGAATTGGAAGAAAGATTTTGTATGGATGCTGGCGTATATCATTTCATTCATAATTCATTTGATGCTGCGAATAAAAATCATGGGAGAATTAGTAAACGAATATGCCCTTGGAAATAGAAACATCAACATCGGTAATTTATTTTTAAACTACAATAGCTTACTTGCAAGAAGTTTTATACCACCAATGAAATCTTCAACAGCTTTTCTTTGTTGTTATGCTTTGTTGGTTGCGTTATCTCTTTTTTATTTTTTTAAAATAAGAAAATCACCTTATCGATCTTTTATATTTTCATTGATATGTTTATTCTTGCTTTCCTTTATCCCATACATTTTTTTAGGTATAGATACGCATACAAGAGAATCTGAAAGATTTTTATACTTGCCATCTGTCTTTCTCTGTATCATTATTGCGGTCAATATTATCAAAACGAACCCTTCCAATAAGTTTCTTACTTCAGTTTATATTTTTCTTTTTTTATACAACGCAATATTTACTTATTCCAACAGAAGAGATTATAATCTTGCGGGTAGTATTTCAAAAAGTATTTACAGGAATGTTAGTAAAATAACATCATTACGTGATACAATAACCGTGTATAATTTGCCTGAACAATTTAATGGTGTGCCGGTATTCAGAGAAGGGTTTAAAGAAGGCTTAGACTGGTTATTCAATGCCGATACATCCAAAATAAAAATTGCCAATACTCCAATGCTGATAAATAAACCTGCTTACGTTCAAAATTTTTTCAAACAACAATTTGATATTAATGTAAAAAAAGAAAAAAATATAAGTGGAAATATTTCATTAACAATTCAACCTGATACAACATACTTTACCTTTCTTGCAGATAGTCTCGCTGTATCAAAATATTTCAGAACAATCCACTTAAAGTGAGATCATCTTTTGATAACTATGCTGTCAAGACCATAATAATTTTTAAGAACATCTATTGAATATTCTGTTGAAAGATCATCTTCAAAAAAAAGTAAAGGCGGTTTTTGCTGAATATATTGCTGCAAGGTTTTTGTGCTTGATGCATAATCCGTTTGCAAATGTTCTTTCAGTGCATAATTGTAATCTTTCACTTCTGTAATTTTATTTTTAGTTGGAGCTTCTTTCAATGCGGTTTCTCTTTCTGTAAGGATTCTGTTATACACAGGAGCAATGATCAGGCTTTTATAAGCATCTGCAATGTATGTATTGCAAAATATGCCAATCCCAAGCAAAATGCTAAAAGTGATTTTAGTATTTAAACTTCTTGAAAAAGATTGGAGGTTAAATGAACTATACACTCCAAGAACAAAAGAATAAATTATTAACAGCACCAAAACAAAATAAGCGACACCATTTAAATAACGATCCGGGATGAGCCCTCCTTTTAATGCGGCAACAGGCAAGCCAATAGAAATAATTAAAAAGAGAGGAATTATAATTAGCAATAGCAATTTTGACTGAAATAATTTTTTTAAATAAATGTTATTACGCAAATTTTCTTTTTTGCTTCTTCCATACACAAATGCAAGCGTAAGAGTAAACCATAACAGAGGATTTTTAAAAATGCTCCATAGTGTTTCTGCAACGTGATAGAATACCGCAATTGTACCCACAACAATACCTTTTGGAACAATTCCTTCCATTCTTACTTTATCGCCCGGCGCAAAAAAAACTATTGCTGCACTTGCCACGTAAGCAAGAAGAATTATCGCAATAAAAAATTTTGAGAATCTCTTGTGTAAACGCAACCAAAAAATTCCGGCGAACAGGAAAAATTGTGCAACAATATATAGTTCGTTAAATCCATTAATAATAAAAGCAACAACAGGTAACAAGATCGCACAAATATTTTTACTTGTATTGTTATTTGAATTTATCATGATAATAAATAAAGCAATTTCTATTTGAATAAAAATAACGGGAGGATGGTAGCTTAACGAACTGCTGAACCAAAAAATAAACGTTACAAGTTGCGGAACACAGGAAATTTCAAGTGCCAGAAAAACAAGTGCGAATAAAATTTTTTTAAACCACGACCATTTTTCCTGGAGAATATATTTATCGATTGTTTTTAAAAGAAAAAGAAGCGAAAGAAAATTTAAAAGAAGCAATACCAAACTATGCAAATAATAATGATCATATAAAAAACCCTTATTAATAAAAAGTGATCCGGTTAATGTTGCAATAAATCTTCCTGCCCAGTGGGTGTAAACAAATTCCTGGTAATTGATAAATCCTTCTTTCTTTAAATAATAGCCGCCGAAATAATCATCTGTACATGCATGATTAAAAAAAGGAAGAATAACCAGGGGTATAAAGAAAACGATCAATGAAACTATCAAAAAGATTTTTGCAACCAGTAAAACTTTCGAGGTGGTAAAATGTTTATCCGTAAATATTTCTCTCATGAGTAGAGTTGATTGGCTACTTTATTGTCAGCATTCTTTGTATGTATTTTCCCATCATATCAAATTCAATATTCACTATGGTTCCAACATTTACGCCGTTCATATTCGTATGTTGATAAGTGTAAGGAATAATTGCAACAGAAAATTCATTCAAGCCAACATTGAATAATGTAAGGCTTATTCCATTAATTGCGATTGAACCTTTTTCGATAACCAGTTTTGCAAATTCTTCGGAAAAATTAAAACGATATTCCCAACTTCCGTTCAAATCTTTTTTATCAATGCAAACCGCACTCGCATCAACATGACCTTGCACAATATGTCCGTCAATTCGTCCATTCATTAACATGCATCTTTCAAGGTTTATCTCATCACCAACACGAACTTCATTAAAATTTGATTTCACTAATGTTTCCTCTATCGCAGTAACCTGATGGCGGTTCTCTGTTACAGATTCCACAGTTAAGCAAACGCCGTTATGACTTACACTCTGATCAACTTTTAGTTCGTTTGAGATTGCAGACGTAATCCAAAAACTTTTATTACTTCCGTTTTGTTCTATATGTTCAATTATGCCGACACTTTCTATTATTCCTGTAAACATGCATGCAATTTAGTTGTAAAATTTTATTGAGTCAGCATCAATACCAATGACGTGTGCAGCCTGCCTTGTCGGTAATGCAGGTTTAATTTACTCAATTCTAAATTGCTGGCTTGATATGTTACTTTCGGTTCTGATTATAATATAATAGTCTCCTGTTATTAATTTCAAATTCATTTTCCATGTGTTCTTCCCCATGTTTAAATTTCGTTGATCCGAATAAAACTGTTGTCCCATCATATTTTGAATGCTGATATGCACTTCCTGCGATTTTGCAGATTCATATGTTACAAGAAAATTTCCTTCTGATGGATTGGGATATACAATAATTTTTGTTTGGTTATTTGCATTTGCAGCGATTGGCGTAGCATCTACTATCTTATAAATAGTTCCTGTCGCAAAACTCGTTACGTACAACTCATGGCGGCGGTCTTCCCCAAAAGAAGTGTACGCCTTCGGGTCACCATGATAGGCGATTTGTTTATTGGTTATGGTTGCTATATCAAACATTCTTATAAGACCGCTGCAATAATCGGCATAAAAATATTTTCCCTTCAGTCCCGGATATTTCTTACCCCTGTAAACAAAGCCGCCGGTAATTGAACAATCCCCTGTTGTTGCTGAATGTTTGTACTCTGAAACGGGAAAAGTGTACTTCGATTTTGCCTTGCAACCTGTAGTATTAAACGCCAAAGTACCTTCGTAGCAGCGCCACCCGTAGTTTTGTCCGCCTTTACCTTTTGGTTGTACATCTATTTCTTCCCAGGTATTTTCGCCAACATCACCTATAATAAGTTTACCCGTTGAATCATCGAAGCTCCAACGCCACGGATTGCGCAAACCAAGCGCCCATATTTCATGACGATATTTTGGGGAATCTACAAAAGGATTACTTGCAGGAATTCTATAAGGGTCTCCATGATGCACATCAATGCGCAGCATTTTTCCTAATAGACTATCGGTCTTCTGTGAAAAATTATTTGGATCACCACCTTCATCATCTCCATCACCTAAGCCGATATATAAGAATCCGTCGGGCCCAAAACGAATGCCGCCGCCGTTATGAAAGTGGAAGGGTTGAAATGCCTGTAAAATATGCTTTTCACTCAATGTGTCAGCTTTGTTTGGATTGGTTTTGCTTACACTGAAACGTGAGATCTGTGTATGACCGTTCTTGTCTGTATAATCAACATAAAAGAATCCGTTGGTTAAATAATTGGGATCAAAAGCAAGCCCTAGTAAGCCTTGAGAATTTCCGGTTGAATTAATTCGTTTACTGATGTCAAGAAATGGAGCTGTTCTTTTTTTACCTATGGAATCGGCAATAAAGATCTGCCCTTTTCTTTGTACAATGAATAACCTGCTATCACCGCAATTTTCGATATCCAAAGGAAGAATATAACCTTTTGAAAACGGGACCAGTTTAATTAGATTGGTTTGAGCTTCGGTAAATAAGCTATCAAGCAGCAGGCAGAGGATAATAATCTTTCTCATGAGAAAGTGATTAGGTGAGAAAAAAGTGAGTTTTGTTATTGAACAGTAAAATTAAAGGCATTTTATTGGGAAAAACAACTACATGAATATGTGGAATAAATCTTAGGCTTGAAAAAATGGAACTGATCTTCTCCTCATAAACTCAGACTGCAATTGCGTGAGCAGATCATATCTACATACAATTATTTCTTCTTCTCCAAATATCGTATTACAGCTAAACGAACATCCGATTTGGAACTTGAAACAGATGTTTCAGGATCATAAGCCTTTACTACATCAGGATTTTTGGGATTGAGAAAATCAAGATTTGCTTCTTTTCCGCTGAATAGAAATTCTCCCAATGCCACATGATAAGTTTTTGACGTATCGATGGGCGAGTTATTTAATTGCCACTTATTATTTGTTGAGTCAAAACTTATGGTTTCATTATATAAAAGAAATCCTCCGAGCCCTGTATTTTTTCTTCCCTGTACAAGTGTTTTTATCAATAAACTTCCCTTCATATCTGCTTCACGAATGCCGCCGCCGAAAGGAAGTGCCCTGATGATATCATACTCTGTTATTGGCGGTGCTAAAATATCATCTACTCTTATCGAACCTGCATTCAGCAATACAGCGTCTGCGTTTGGCACTGCATCTGACATACCCGCCATAATTAATTTAGTAAAGCTGGTTGAATGATTTCTTATTTCACTTTCTCTCCCATCAAGCGGTTCACCACTCG
>Ga0070662_100002216_pt1 | contig 11933 bp, 16 predicted proteins | sample KBSC53metaG_FD_65648 | JGI IMG/M metagenome (GOLD analysis project Ga0070662, IMG submission 65648) | Corn rhizosphere microbial communities from Kellogg Biological Station, Michigan, USA - KBS C5-3 metaG | ecosystem: Host-associated > Plants > Roots > Rhizosphere > Soil ...
GTCACAGCCCTCGCCGCCGTTCGCAAGCATGCTCGTGCAAGGCAATCCTGTGATGCCCAGGCAGCGCCGGCCTTGTCACCCCGGACCCGGTCCGGGGCCGTCCGCGTGCTCTATTCCCGGCGTTAAGCCCGCGCTCGCCAGCGGGCGATCAGGCGCGCCTTACGCGCGCAGGCTCTCCAGCCGCTGCAGATAGCGCGCGACGGTGTCGATCTCGAGGTTGACCTCGTCGCCCTCGTGCAAGCCGCCAAGCGTGGTGACTTCGGAGGTGTGCGGGATCACGTTGAGGCCGAAGCGCACGGTGCCGCCGGGCTGGTCGGCAACTTCGTTGACCGTCAGCGAGACCCCATCGACAGCAATCGAACCCTTCGGCGCGATGAACGGGGCGAGCTGCCGCGGGGCCTCGATCGTCAAGCGGATCGAATCCCCCTCGGCGTCACGCGCGATGACCGTGCCGACCGCATCGACGTGCCCGGAAACGATATGCCCGCCAAGCTCGTCGCCAAGCTTGAGCGAAGGCTCGAGGTTGATCGCCGCGCCCTCGGCCCACATATCCCTGGCGGTGCGCGACAGGGTTTCGGCCGAAACATCGACCGCGAACCAGGCGTTGCCCGCTTGTCCCCCCCGTTCGACGACCGTCAGGCATACGCCGGAGCAGGCAATGGACGCACCGATGGCGATCTTGTCGGGATCGAACGGGCAGGCAACCCGCAGGCGCAAATCCCCCCGTTCCTCGCGGCATTCGATTGTGCCGATCGCGGTGACGATGCCGGTGAACATGCAGGCTCCCTAAGGCTTGGCGCGGGTGTAGACTTCGAGCGTGTCGCTGCCAAGCCGGCGGCGGTCGGCCATGCTCCAGCCGGTCGGAACGCCGGAGGAACCGGGATCGCCAAAGGCCGCGATACCCTCGCCGAACTCCACCGGCGCGCGGTAGAGCAGCAGCCGGTCGACCAACCCGGCCGCCAGGAACCCATCGGCCACTTCCGCGCCGCCTTCGATCAGCAGATACTGGGCATCGAGACCGGCAATATCGGCCGGCTTCGAGAGCGCCGTCCATCCTTCGGGGGCGGCACCCCTGGTGAGCACGAAGCGGCAAGGGCTGCGGCCTTCCAGACCCGGCAGCCGCACGTCGAGCCGCGGCCTGTCGGTGCGCAGCGTGTCGCCGCCGACCAGGATCGCGTCGCTCCGCGCCCGCTCGCGGTGGGCGTGGGCGCGGGCCGCTTCGCCGGTGATCCATTGGCTCGTCCCGTCCTTGCGGGCGATGAAGCCGTCCGCGGTGAGCGCGAGCTTGAGGGTGACGAAGGGCCGCCCTTCGCTCGCCCGCATCAGGTAGCCGGCGAGGCTGTCGCGGCAGGATTGGCTGTCGGTCAACGTCACGCCAATCCCTGCGGCTTCGAGCCGGGCGATGCCTTCTCCGGCCGTTCTCGGGTCAGGATCGCGCACGCCGATCACCGCGCGGACAATCCCGGCGTCGACCAGCAAGTCGGCGCAAGCCGGGCCGCGCTGGCTATCGTGGGCGCACGGCTCCAGGGTGACGTAAAGCGTCGCCCCGCGAGCCGCCGCGCCGGCCTGTTGCAGCGCCACCGCCTCCGCGTGCGGCCGCCCCCCGGCGCCGGTCCAGCCGCGGCCGACGACCGCGCCGCCTTGCGTCAGGATCGCCCCGACGGCCGGATTCGGGTGGCTCGATGGACGGGCGCGTTCCGCGAGGCCGGCGGCAGCGGCGAGCCGGCGGCCGTCTTCATCGCTCACTTCGTGGGCGGCCCTGCCGGTTGCGGGGAGGCGGCTTTGGCGCTGGGCTTGACTTGCGCCGCGTCGCGCTGGCCGTACTCGCGCGCCAACTCGTCGGGATCCATGCCGCTGGCCTTTGCTAGCTTGCGGTAGAACGCCTTGCGGAATTCCTCGCGCTCCTTCTGGACCGCCGCCGCGGCCTCCTTGCGCTTCTGGTTGACCGCGTTCGACGCGGCGATTTCCTTGTCGCTCCGCCCTTCCGGCCAGCTCGAGATATAGGTGATCTGCATCTTCTCGGGCGGGGCGCGCTCGGTCTTGGGGGCGAACAGCACCATCATCGTGAACGTCAGAGCGACCGAGACTCCGAGAATCTGCCAGCGATAAGGCGTCGGCTGCTTCCATTGTTCGATGAAGCTGCCGATGCCGTCCATCGGCGAAACATTTCCGAGGTTGAACATGCGCATCGGCCCAAGATACGCCTCATAGGCCTCCTGCGCCACCCCCGGGGATGCCGAGCAATCTAATAGTATTCGACGCGGATCGGAATGCGCCCGCGGAAATCGCCGCCTTCGGAACCCTTGCTGGAGATGGTAGCACCGAAGCCGAACTCCAGCACGCCGTTGGCATCGAGCATGGCGACAGGAGGCAGGTCGGTGCGGAAATCGGTCAACTCGGCCTCGGCGCCCTCGGGAGTGCGCAGCAGCACGCTGTGCGGCAAGTCGATCCGCACCGGTTTGAATGGCTGGCCGGTGATCGTCGCCTTGCCCTGAAACGACAGACCGCCCAGATCGACCATGTTGGGTCCGACCCGCTTGGCGCCTGTCTGAGGGTCGATCGCCGCATTGCCGTCGTCGCGCCCGGTAAGACCCAGGCGGCCGACTTGCAGTCCGCTTTCGATGGTGATCGACAGCGGACGATCGCCATTCGGCGCGGGACTTGCGAAAGGATCGGCGCAGCCGCCATCGGCCGACCCGAGGGCCGGAGCCGAGACCGCGACCAGCGCAGCCGCTAGGACAGGGCCGAGGCGTGCCACGACGGTGCTATGCCGCAAGATTGGTTAATGGACGGTAAGGGGTTGGCCCTACCCGAACGTCGCGTAGAGCGATCGCCCGTGCGCCCTGAGCCACGCGTCGGCATGCTTGACGTCACCGTCGAACACCACCGCGAGCATGGCGTGGAACGCCGGCGAGTGGTCGAAATGGGTCAGGTGCGTGACCTCGTGTGCCACGACCGAGCGGCGGACCGCGTCGGGCGCCTGGACCAGCCGCCAGTTGATGCGGATCGCCCGCCGGTCGGAGCAGCTGCCCCAGCGCCGCTGGGCGCGCGACAACTTCAATGGCGGCGCGATGTGGCCCGCGCGCTGGCAAAAGAACGCCAGGTCCGCCTCGAGCAGCCGCTGCGCCTCGCCCTCGAGCCAGCGCTGCAAGCGGGGGGCGAGGCTTTCGGCGGGCCCGCCGATCCGCACCACGCCCTCGCCCAGGCGCGGTTTGCGCGGATGCGCGAGATGCCAGTCGATCGCCAGTTCCTCGCCGCGGTAACGGATCGCGCCGCCGGGTTGGGGTGCCTGCGTCCGCGGCAGGGCGGCGAGCTGCCCTTCGAGCCATTCCTGCCGGGCGCGGGCGAACACCAGCGCGTCTTCCGTCCGTCCCCAGCGCGGCAGGGTGATGCGCACTTCGCTGCCGTCGGGCGCGAGCCGCATCACCAGGCGCTTGGCACGGGCGTGGCGGCGGATCGCCAGCGGCAGGTCGCGTGCGCCGATGCGGATCGCCAGCTCGTGCGGGGCCCGGCGGAGCCAGTCGATCACGGAACAACCTCTTCGTCGGCGCCCCAATCGACGATGTGATGTTCGAGCGGGCCCGCGTCGGTTTCGCTCACGACCTTGCCGGCAACGCACTTGCCGGCACGCTTCATCGCTTCGTCACTACCGGTTAGCAGCGGGTGCCACTCGGGCAACGGGCGGTCCTCGGCGCGGCGGCGGTAAGCGCAAGTCTCTGGCAGCCACGGCACCGTGTAGACCAGCTTGAGCGTCAGCCGCAGGCAGTCAGGCACGAAGGCCTTGCGGTGCCGGTAATCGCGGCAGCGCGCGGTCCCGGTGTCGAGCAGCTTGCAGGCGACGTTGGTGTGGGCGATTTCGCCGGTGTCCTCGTCCTCCAGCTTGTGCAGGCAGCAGTGCCCGCAGCCGTCGCACAAGGCTTCCCACTCGGCGCGGTCGAGGTCCGCCAGAGGCAGCTCCCAGAAACGTTCCCTCAACTCACCCATTTTTCGAGGCTCGCAGTGATGGCCTTGGGACCCTCGTCGATCGGCACCAGCGCGATCGGCTCTCCCTTGCGGCCCATCAGGTAGGCCTGGGTGCTGTGGTTTACGAGGTAGCCGCCCTCGGCGTTCGGCTTGCCTTTCTCGTAAAAGATCGCGAATTCCTTGGCCGCCTGGGCGACGTGTTCCGGCGTACCGGTCAGGCCGAGCAGATCGTCGGAGAAGGCATGGGTGAACTCGCCGACGACCCTGGGCGTGTCGCGTTCCGGATCGACCGTGATGAACATCGGCACGATTTGCGCCGCCAGCTGCGGGTGCTCGCGCTTGTAGGCCGCGAAACCCTGCATCAGCCGCTGCATGTCGGTGGGGCAGACGTCCGGGCAATAGGTATAGCCGAAATAGACGATCCGGTACTTGCCCGCGAAATCGCTCCAGCGGACGGTCTTGCCATCGCTATTGACGAGGGTGAACGGCCCGCCGATCGCGGCGCCCGCGAGCGGCGCGGCTTGGGCCTTGTCGGAATTGGACGAGCAGGCGACCAGGAGGAACGGAAGAGCTAACGCAAGCAAGGCTCGGGGCATGGCAGCTCGGTTCATGCTCTGCTAACGGGATCGCCGCAAGGGTCGAGTCCGTCTTGGGCACAGGGATTTCGGGAGATACGACGTGGCGTTGGGTCATCGCATCAAGCTGGCATTGGCGGCAGGCGCTGCAGCGGCGCTACTGACGGCGGCGCCGGCGACGGCGCAGCGCTTTTCCGACGGCTACAAGTTCCTCGAAGCGGTCGACAAGGCCGAGGTCGACAAGGTCAAGGACCTGGTCAACAAGAATTCCACGGTGGTCGACGCGCGCGACGTCACCGACGGCCACACCGCGCTGCACATCGCCACCCGGCGGCGCGACACCGGCTGGCTGCGCTACCTGCTCAGCCTGGGCGCCAACCCCAACCTGGCCGACAAGCAGGGCGTCACGCCGCTGATGCTGGCGAGCCAGCTCGGTTACGTCGAAGGCATTTCGATGCTCGCCTCCAAGGGCGCGAAGGTCGATTCCGCCAACGAAGCCGGTGAGACCCCGCTGATCCTGTCGGTGCACAAGCGCGACCTGCCGATGCTGCGAATCCTGCTGGCCGCCGGCGCCGATCCGGATCGCAGCGACAATTCGGGCCGGACCTCGCGCGATTACGCCAAGCTTGAGGGTTTCACCCAGGCGCTCGACGAGTTCGCCAGGAACGACAAGTCGGGCAAGAAGAAGTCGGGCCAGACCTACGGGCCGACCTTCTGAGCCATGGCGGCCGCGACGGACCCGACCTTGGATGAACTGCGGCTCCAGCTGGCGCCACAAATCGCTGCCGCCGCGATCTTCGACGGCTGGAGCGACGCCGCGCTGGTAAGCGCAAGCGAAGCCGCCGCGGTCGACCCGGCGGTTGCCCGGCTCGCCTTCCCCGATGGGCCGATGGACATGATCTCGGCGTGGGTCGCCTCGGTCGACGCGCGGATGGAAGCGGCGTTCGACCGCGAGGTGCTGGCGCAGATGCCGATTCGCGAGCGGATCCGCGCGCTGGTGTGGTTCCGGCTCGAAGCGGTCATGGGCCTCGAAGAAGCGCTGCGCCGCGCTGTGGCGATCCAGGCGATGCCACAGAACCTCGCCCGCACGGCGAAAATGGGCTGGGCGAGCGCCGACCGGATGTGGCGCCTCGCGGGCGACACCGCGACCGACTACAACCACTACACCAAGCGGGCGATCCTCGCCGGGATCTACGCCGCCACGCTGACGGTCTTCGTCGGCGACGAGAGCGAGGGCAAAGCCGAAACCCGCGCCTTCCTCGACCGGCGGATCGAAGGAGTGATGAAGTTCGAGAAGGCCAAGGCCCGCTGGCTCAAGCCGCGCGAGCATTTCGACCCTGTGCGTTTCCTCGGCCGCTTGCGCTATCCCGCGCGCTGATTGTTCTTAATGCGAATTAGTTGCAATTAGTGCCCGCATCTGGCACCGCAGACCCATGACTCTCGACCAGCTCCCGCCTCGCCAGCGCGCCGAGATAGTGGCGATCGACTGGGACGTGCTCGCCCCCGACGAGGCCAAGCGGTTGCGCGCGCTGGGCATCGACGAAGGCGCGCGGGTGGCGATCGCGCATCGGGGGGTGTTCGGCGGACGTGATCCGATCGCGTTGCTGATCGGGCGAATGACCCTGGCGGTGCGCCGCAGCCACGCCGCGGCGATGACCGTCAAGGAAGTGTGATGTCGCGCCTGCGCACCGCCGCGCTGGTCGGCAATCCCAATTCGGGCAAGAGCGCGCTGTTCAATGTGCTCACCGGCGCGCGGCAGAAGATCGCCAATTATCCCGGCGTCACCGTCGAGCGCAAGGCCGGGCGCTTCACGCTGCCGAGCGGCGAGCCCGTCGAGCTGATCGACCTGCCCGGCAGCTACGCGCTCGACGCCGCCAGCCCCGACGAGGAAGTCACCCGCAAGGTCGTGCTCGGCGAATTCCCCGGCGAGGCGCGGCCCGAAGTTCTGATCGTGGTGCTCGACGCTTCGAACCTCGAACAGCACCTGGTCTTCGCGCAGGAACTGATCGAACTCGGGCGGCCGGTGGTGATCGCGCTCAACATGGTCGACCTGGCCGAGCGCGACGGGTTGGTGCTCGACCCGGAGGCGCTGGCGCAGGCGCTCGGCGTGCCGGTGGTTCCCACTGTCGCGGTCCGGCGCCGCGGGATCGATGCGCTGCTGGCGGCCATCGAGACCGCCGAGGCCACCGCCGAGCGCGACCCCAGGGCGCACAAGCAATGGCACCTGACGCTGCCCGAACGGCGCATGGCCGCGCGGACGATGGCGCACGGCGCGATCCTGTCCGAGACCGCGCAACACCGCCTCCACGCCAGCCTCGACAAAGTGCTGCTGCACCCGTGGCTCGGCCCGCCGATCCTGCTGGCGCTGCTGTTCGTGATGTTCCAGGCGGTGTTCGCCTGGGCCACGCCGCTGCAGGACGCGCTCGACGGAGCGGTCACCGCGCTGATCGGCTTCGCCACCGAGACGCTTCCCGCGGGCTTCCTGCGCGACCTCTTGACCCAGGGCGTGCTCGCCGGGGTCGGCTCGGTGGTCGTGTTCCTGCCGCAGATTGTGATCCTGTTCGCCTTCATCCTGGCGATGGAGCAATCGGGCTATATGGCCCGCGCCGCATTCCTGATGGACCGGATGATGGCCCGCGTCGGCCTGTCGGGCCGCAGCTTCATCCCGCTGCTCTCGAGCTTCGCCTGCGCGATCCCCGGGATCATGGCCACGCGCGCGATCGCCGATCCCAAGGACCGCCTGACGACGATCCTCATCGCCCCGCTCATGACCTGCTCGGCCCGTCTACCCGTCTACGCCGTGGTCATCGCCGCATTCATCCCGCACCGCACCGTCGGCGCCGGGATCGGGCTGCAGGGCCTGGTGCTGTTCGGCCTCTACGTCGCCGGGATCGTCGGCGCGTTCTGCGTCGCGCTGGTGCTGCGCAGCACGGTGACCAAGGGCAGCGCTTCGGGCTTCATCATGGAACTACCGAAGTACCAGTGGCCGCCCCTGCGCGACATCCTGCTCGGCCTGTGGCAGCGCGCGTGGATCTTCCTGCGGCGCGCGGGCACGATCATCTTTACCGTCACCGTCGTGCTGTGGCTGCTGCTGAGCCTCCCCCGCGCGGCGCCGGGCGAGAGCCAGGTTGACGCCAGCGTTGCCGGGCACATCGCCGACGGCCTGCAGTACGTGGTCGAACCGATCGGGTTCAATCGCGAGATCGCCCTGGCGCTGATCCCGGCGATGGCCGCGCGCGAAGTCGCGGTATCCTCGCTGGCGACGACTTACGCGGTCAACGCCGGCGACGACGACGAGGCGGCGCGGGGCCTCATCCCGCGCCTGCGGGCGGGCTGGACCCTGCCGACCGCCCTCGCATTCCTCGCCTGGTTCGTCTTCGCCCCGCAATGCCTGTCCACGATCGCCGTCACCCGGCGCGAAACGAACGGGTGGAAATGGCCCTTCTTCATGTTGGCTTACCTGTTTGGGTTGGCCTACATCTTCGCGGGAATCACATACTGGAGCGCGGTCGCGCTCGGACTTTAGACCCGCGAGAGGATTATTCATGGCAGGCAGCGTCAACAAGGTCATCCTGATCGGGAACCTCGGCGCCGACCCGGAGGTGAAGAGCTTCCAGAACGGCGGCCGGATCGCCAACCTGCGCATCGCCACGTCCGAAAACTGGAAGGACAAGGCCACCGGCGAACGCAAGGAGCGGACTGAGTGGCACACCGTCGTGCTCCAGTCCGACGGGCTGGTCGGCGTGGCCGAGCGCTTCCTGCGCAAGGGCAGCAAGGTCTACATCGAAGGCCAGCTCCGCACCCGCAAGTGGCAGGACCAATCAGGCAACGATCGCTATTCGACCGAGGTCTCGGTCGGCGGCATCGGCGGCGTGCTGACGATGCTCGACGGCGCACCGGGCGGCGGCGGCCAACGCAGCGGCGGTGGCGGCGACTGGAACCAGGGCGGCGGATCGTCCGGCGGCGGCTCGAGCTACGGCCAGAGCGGCGGCGGTTCGTCGGGCGGCGGCGGATCGAACTTCGGCGACGACCTCGACGACGATATTCCGTTCTAAGATTAGTGTCGCTTCCAACGCGACACTTAGGGCCGCAGGAACTGAATCGATGGAGACCACGCCCCTTCCATAAGGGCGAGGATGGAATTCATTTCCTGCGGCCCGTCTCGTCTAGCCTCGTGCGCAATCAAAAGCGAGCATTCTGGAGGCTAGTCACCACTCTTTTTCAGCGCCGCCAGCGCGGCGAACGGCCCGCTGGCATCCTCGTCCGCCAGGCCCTTCTCCTGCCGCACGCGATCGGCCTCGGGGCTCGTCGCGTAAGGATCGATCGTCAGCGCCAAGCTCTGCGCGACCGCTTCGCCGAGGTCGAACGAGGTGCCGGAGTAAGGAATCTCGTCGAGCTGTTCCTCGGTCAGTTCGAGTTCCTCCTCGGTCACCGGCGCCTCGGGCACGAAGCGCAAGCGGAGCGGCTCTTCGATCCTGACCGGCAGATCGTCGCCGGTAACCGCGCAGCTTTGCACGATCTGCGCCGAAAGCGTTCCTCTGGCGTCGACCGCCTCGCCATCGGCTTCGAGCGTGACTTCGGCTTCCAGACGATCGACCGCGATCAGCCCGAAGCGCTGCGCCAAGGCCTTGCGTTCGGCTTCCCCGGCCACGAGCCTGACCGGCGCGCCGGTAATGCCGCGGCGGTCGATCATGCGCGAGAACTCGGGACCGCTCATCGGGCGATGCGCCCAGTCAGCAACTCGCCAATGGGCGCACCGTCGAGCTCGCCGGCAAAGGCGCGCAGCCGCACCGCCAACGCTTCGGGCCCCTTGCCGTCGAGCATGGTCACGTTCCGCCGTAGCGCATCCTCGAACGAGCCCTCGCCGGCCAGCGCCGCGCGGTAGGCGCTCAGCCGGCCGCCGAGCGAGGCCATCAGCTTACCGATATGCTTGCCGACGACGATGTCGCCCACGCCGAATTCGCGCAGTTGCCCGTCCATGTCCTCGACGAATAGCTCGGCCAACAGCGCGCCTTCCGCGCCGTGTCCACCTTCGCGTTCAATCCGCAACAGGACCAGCGCGAGCACCGCAGTGACCATATCGAAACGCCCAGGCACCGTGTCGGCCACGCCGCAATCGAGGTACCACTGCGGCTCGCGCGAAATCTCGACCGTTCGGTGCCACAGGGGGCGCAGGGCCTCGCGCGGATCGGGGGCGGAGCGGAACAGGCGGGAAAGCAGGTTCATGGGGACAATCGTCCGTTCAGCGGTCATTCAATGCGCCAAGGCGAAGCGCGCCGTTGCGCATGGGCGCGCCAGCCCGTAAGGCTCGCGCCGATATAAGCGCGGCACCGCTCATGGCAATCGTGGCTTTGGGCGCCTGACGCTTAGGTTTCGGAGACGGTCGAACATATGATCGGGATCAATCGTAACGCGGCACTGCTGGGCGCGCTGGCGCTGGTATCGGGCTGCAGTTCGATCGTCGACCATCGCGGCTACATCGCCGACCCCGTGCTGCTGCAGTCGGTCCATCCGGGGATCGACAATCGCCAGTCGGTCGAAGGCACTCTCGGCCGCCCCACCTTCACCAGCCAGTTCGGCGAGCCGGTGTGGTATTACGTCTCTAGCACGACCGCGCAGAAACCCTTCACCACTCCGAAGATCACCGGGCACACGGTGCTGGCGATCAGGTTCGATCCGGCGGGCAACGTCATCGCGGCGGACACCTCGGGCATCGACCGGGTCGTCCGCATCAAACCCGACGGCGACAAGACGCCGACGCTCGGCCGCGAGCGCGGCATCCTGGAGGATCTGTTCGGCAATATCGGCCAGGTCGGCGCGGGCGGCGTGGGCGGCGGCCCCAACGGCAGCAACACCGGCGGCGGGCCGTAGTCATTGTCCTGATCCAGGCGAAGGATTGAAGCCTTCTCCGGGGCGCCCCATATCGCGCGCCATGGACGGACACTCTGACAATCGCACCGCGCCCGGCTGGCACGGCACCACCATCATTGGCGTCTCCAAGAACGGCAAGACCGTGATCGCCGGTGACGGCCAGGTGACCATGGGCAACACGGTAATGAAGCCGAACGCCCGCAAGGTCCGCCGGATCGGCCAGGATGGCAAGGTCATCGCCGGTTTCGCCGGGGCCACCGCCGACGCCTTCACCCTGTTCGAGCGGCTCGAGAAGAAGCTCGAGCAGTACTCCGGTCAGCTCCTGCGGGCCGCGGTCGAACTGGCCAAGGACTGGCGCACCGACAAGTACCTGCGCAACCTCGAAGCGCTGATGATCGTTGCCGACAAGGACACGATGCTGGTGCTGACCGGCAATGGCGACGTGCTCGAGCCCGAAGGCGGCATCGCCGCGATCGGCTCGGGCGGGAACTATGCGCTGTCCGCGGCCCGTGCGCTCGACGCCTATGAGGACGATGCCGAAAAGATTGCCCGCCGGGCGATGGAAGTGGCGGCAGAAGTGTGCGTCTTCACCAACGACCGAGTGACGGTCGAGACCATCTGACTCCCCTCCCGCTTGCGGGAGGGGCCGGGGGTGGGCCTGTCGAACCACCGCCGCTCTTGCCCACCCCTAACCCCTCCCGCAAGCGGGAGGGGAATTGAGGACCGAATGAACGAAGCCCTTACCCCCAAAGCCATCGTCAAGGCTCTCGACGAACATATCATCGGCCAGGCCGAAGCTAAGCGCGCGGTCGCCGTAGCGCTGCGCAACCGCTGGCGCCGCCAGCGTCTTTCCGAGGAGCTGCGCGACGAAGTCACGCCCAAGAACATCCTGATGATCGGACCGACCGGCTGCGGCAAGACCGAGATCAGCCGGCGCTTGGCGAAGCTCGCCGATGCACCGTTCGTCAAGGTCGAGGCGACCAAGTTCACCGAGGTCGGCTACGTCGGCCGCGACGTCGAGCAGATCGCCCGCGACCTGGTCGAGGAAGCGATAAGGCTGGAGAAGGAACGCCGCCGCGAAGCGGTGCGCGACGCCGCCAGCAAGGCCGCGATGGACCGCCTGCTCAAGGCCCTGGTCGGCGAGAGCGCCAGCGAGGCGACCCGCGAGAGCTTCCGCCAGCGCATCGTCGAGAACGCGATGAACGACGTCGAGGTCGAGATCGAGGTCGAGGACAACCCGCAGATGCCGTTCGACATCCCCGGCGGCGGAAACGTCGGGATGATCAACCTGTCCGAGATGATGAGCAAGGCGATGGGCCGGCAGAACATGAAGCGCCGCAAGCTCAAGGTGCCCGACGCGTGGGACAAGCTGGTCGACGAGGAAGCCGAAAAGCGCCTGGACCAGGACGACGTCGCCCGGGTCGCGCTGACCAACGCCGAGACCAACGGCATCGTGTTCCTCGACGAGATCGACAAGATCGCCGTCAGCGACGTGCGCGGCGGCTCGGTCAGCCGCGAGGGCGT
>Ga0070662_100002227_pt1 | contig 11895 bp, 10 predicted proteins | sample KBSC53metaG_FD_65648 | JGI IMG/M metagenome (GOLD analysis project Ga0070662, IMG submission 65648) | Corn rhizosphere microbial communities from Kellogg Biological Station, Michigan, USA - KBS C5-3 metaG | ecosystem: Host-associated > Plants > Roots > Rhizosphere > Soil ...
GGCAACGACCAGGACGAGCGCGATGATCGCTGCCATCATCCAGTTGCGCTTCCGGTCAGCGCCGCTTTCGGAGCTGAACGCGGCAATCTCGTCGCTGTCCGGGATTTCCTTGTCCGGCTCCCATAGCTCCTCGCCGGCCGGGTCCGACCAGATTTCCTCGTCCGGCGGGGGCACGGGAACGGCCAGTGGGGGCTCGACCAACTCGGTTTCGGAGAAGATCGGCTCGCTCGGCTGAGTCGGCTCGGTCTGTTCGAGTTCTCCGGCGGGCTGGTCGAATGCGTAGGCGGGCTCGGGCTCGGGTGCCGGCGCGGGCTCGGAAGCGGCGCTCTCGTCCGCCGCCTCCTGGGAGTCCGGCATCTGGTGCCAGCTGTGACCGCAAGACGCGCACCGGACCTTGCGGCCAGCGGACGGAATGGCGCCGTCCTTTACCGCATATTGTGTCCCGCACGACGGGCAGGTCAGGATCATGTGCCGTGCGCCCTCCGCTAACTCGCATTCGGTAAACAGGAATGCGCAGGCGTTGGCAAGGCGGCGCAGCCTGTGCGACAAGTCCGAACGGGCGGGGAGGACGAGTTGGCGTCGGTCGTTCAATTCGAAAGCGTGGGCTTACGCTACGGCACCGGCGCCGAAGTGCTGCGCGACCTCGATTTCACTTTGTCCAAGGGCGCCTTCTATTTCCTCACTGGCGCATCGGGCGCGGGCAAGACATCTCTTCTGAAGCTGCTCTACCTTGCGCAGCGGCCGACGCGCGGACGGATCAGCCTGTTCGGCGAGGACCTGGCCCATGCGCCGCGCGAAACGCTCCCCCAGTTCCGCCGCCGCATTGGCGTCGTCTTCCAGGACTTCCGCCTCATCCGGCACCTGTCCGCCTACGACAATGTTGCGCTTCCCTTGCGCATAGCCGGGCGCGGAGAGGCCGAAATCAACTCGGCCGTTCGCGAAATGCTCGACTGGGTCGGGCTCGGCGACCGGGCCGGCGCACGGCCGGCGACCCTCTCGGGCGGCGAGCAGCAGCGCGTTGCGATCGCCCGGGCAGTCGTCACACAGCCAGACTTGCTCGTCGCCGACGAGCCGACGGGCAATGTCGATTCGGAAATGGCGAAGAGGCTCCTGCACCTGTTCGACGCGCTCAACGGCTTCGGGACGACGGTGGTCGTCGCGACTCACGATCTCGGACTCATCGCCTCCAACCCGGGCGCGCAGCTGATGCGGCTGGATTCCGGCGCGCTCGTCGACCCGACCGGAGCCCTGAAGAATCCGCCGCGGCTCAGCCCGATCGAGGGCCGGCCATGACCTTCGATCGAATCCGCATCCCGGGATCCGAGTCCCGGCTCCTGCCGGCGGAAAAGCTGCATGGCCCGACGGTTGCGGTGACCGCGATCATGACCTTCGCGATGATCGTCGTCGCTGCCGCCGGTCTCGCGCTCGCCAACGCCGCATCGATCGTGACTGCCGGGACTGAGAGCAAGCTCGTCGTCCAGGTTCCAGCCGCGTCGGCCGCCCGGCTACCTGGCGCAGTCGCCGCGGTCCGTGCGATCAAGGGCGTGCGAGCTGTGACTTCAGTCTCCGAGGAAGAAATGCGCGAGACTCTGGAACGCTGGCTCGGAAGCGCCGCCGCAAGCAAGGACCTGCCGGTACCCTCGCTGCTCACCGTCGAGATCGAACCGCGCGCGAACGCTTCCACGGTGGGAGCCGGCATCCGCAAGGCGATTCCGGAGGCCGGCGTCAGTGCTCAAAGCGCTCAACTGAAGCCGCTCGTTCGTTCGATCCGCGGCCTCGAGTGGCTGGCGCTCTCTCTCGTCTTTCTAATGAGTACCGCGACCGCCGCCGCCATCGTGCTCGCCGCTCGCGGCGCGCTCGACACGCATCGTTCGACGGTCGAGATCATGCACGGCATCGGGGCGACCGACATCCAGGTCACCAGGCTCTTCGAGCGCAAGATCGCCGTCGATGCCATCGCGGGCGCCCTTGCCGGCCTGGCCGCCGCCGTAGTAGTGCTCTTGCTCCTCGGAGGCGCAATCGCGGCCGCCGCGGGCGATCTCATCGCCGGCGCACCGCTCGGCATCGGCGATCTCCTTATTCTCGCAGCCATCCCGGTCGCAGCGGTGATCCTTGCTGTTGCAGTTGCGCACATCACCTTGCTGAAGGCATTGCGCGCGACCCTATGATCCTTCGCTTCTTTTCCATTGTCTTCCTGTTGTACCTGCTCGGTTTCATCCTGTTCGCGGTGACACTGGGGACGGCGGCTGGGGGGCAACGCACCGATGCCGTTGTCGTCGTGACCGGCGGAAGCGGCAGGATCGAGCGCGGCATCGAGGTGCTGTCCGACGGCTATGCTAAGCGGATGCTGATCGCCGGGACGGACCCGTCAGTGACAAAGCCAGACCTGGTGCGGCGGCTAAAGGGAAAGAAGAGGCTGCTGAACTGCTGCGTCGATCTCGGCACCGAATCGGTCGACACCCGCTCGAACGCGGAAGAAGCGAAGCGCTGGCTCGCGAGGCACCGGTACAAGAGCTTCCGTCTGGTAACGAGCGACTGGCACATGCGCAGGGCGCGCTATGAATTCCGGCGGGTCCTGCGCGGACAATATGAACTCGTGCCGGACGCGGTTCGAACCCAGCCGAGCTTCACGACTCTCTTCGGGGAGTACAACAAGCTGCTGCTGCGCCGAATCGCGATCCTGTTCGAGATTTGAGTCCGTGCAGCTTCTGCGCTCCCTTGCTTATGCACTGATCTTCTACCCGGCCACCGCCCTGTTCGTGATCGCAGGAATCGTCACGACGATCTTCGGCCAGAACGCGACGCGCACACTGGTGCGAAGCTGGACCGACTTTCACGACGGCCTCGCACGGGTGGTCCTAGGGATCAGTGCGGAGCTTCAGGGTGACATTCCGAAGGGCGCTGTGCTGATCGCGGTCAAGCATGAGTCGATGTACGAGACGCTCGAGATGGTCCGTCTCGCTGACACGCCGGCCATCGTCCTCAAGCGCGAGCTATCCGAAATTCCATTTTTCGGGTGGCTGACTCGGCGTTATGGCGTCATCCCCGTCGACCGTAGCGCCGGGTCGAAGGCCCTTCGCGAAATGATCGCGGCAGGGCGTGCCGCAACTGCATCGGGAAGGTCGGTCGTGATCTATCCCGAGGGAACGCGCGTCACTCACGGGACCAGGGCGGCGCTTCGGCCGGGCTTTGCCGGCCTCTATCGCGCGCTGGGATTGCCGGTGGTCCCCGTTGCGGTGGACAGCGGCCGGTTGTGGACCAAGGGCCTGCTCAAGAAGCCGGGGACAATCCACTTCCGTGTCGGAGAGACGATTCCGCCGGGACTCAAGCGCGATGAAATCGAAGCGCGCGTTCGCGCCGCGATCAACACCCTGAACAGCTAGCCGCGGAGCTTCGCGCCCAGCTTCTCGGCGGCGCCGACGACTCTCGCGGAAATCGCGGAAAGCTCCTCCTCGGTGAAGCTCTTCTCGGTCGGCTGGAGCGTGACCTCCAATGCAAGGCTCAATCCGTCGGCAGCCTCGAACCGGTCGAACAGCCGGACATCGGTGATCGCCGCCTTGTCGGAACCGCGGATTGCGCGGGTCAGGCTTTCGGCACTGACGTCGGCTGGTACTAGGAAAGCGAAATCACGAGTCACCGGCTGAAGCGTGGCAGGCTCGAACAATGCTCGGGCCCGTCCGCTGCTGCGCGGGGCTGGGATCGCGTCCAGATAGATTTCGCCGGCGATCAGGCCGGGCGGCGCATCGAGCTTTTTTACCAGCGCCGGATGAAGCTCGCCGAAGCTGGCGACGATCGTCTTCGGACCGAGCCCGAGCCTTGCCGAACGGCCCGGATGCCAGGTCGGACCGGCATCGGCGAAGACTTGCAGCGAGACCGGGGCGCCCGCCGCCTCGAGCAGCGCGAGCACATGCGCCTTCGAATCAAATGCGTCGAAAGGTTTGGCTTTGCCCGATTGCCAGCCGCGCGCCATTTTCTCGCCCGTCAGGACGAAGGTCGCGGTCGGCCGTTCGGCGTCGGCCAGATAGCGGCGACCGATCTCGAAAAGCCGGACGGACGAGGCGCCGCGGTCGAGGTTGCTTCGCGCAGCCGCAATCAGCCCGGGCAGAAGCGAGGGCCGCATCACTTTCATCTCTTCGCTGATCGGGTTCTCGATCAGCCAGGACGGGTCAAAGGGCGCCGCTTGCTCTTCGGATATGAAGCTCCAGGTGACAGCTTCGTCGAGGCCGCGGGCGGCTGCCGCCCTCCGAACTCGCCGCTCGACAAGCTGCGAGCGCGTCGCGGTCGGCTTCGCCACTCCCGGCTCGCGGTCGAGCGGTGTGGAGGGGATTTCATCGTAGCCCGTGATCCGGATGATTTCCTCGACGAGGTCGGCGGGCCCGTCGATGTCCGGCCGCCAGCTCGGGACCAGGACATTGCTCGCGCCTTCGAATTCGAAGCCGAGGGACAGGAGGATCGCACGCTGGCGGTCTTCGGGAACGTCGACGGCCCCTAAAGCCAGCGTGCGATGCGGATCGAAAGCAATGCTGCGTTTCTCCACGGGCGGCTTGCCGATCAGCAGCGGTTCGGACGCTTTGCCGCCGCATATATCGAGGATGAGCTGGGTCAGGATGGCAAGCCCATCTTCTAGGAACGCCGGATCGACACCCCGCTCGAAGCGGCTGCGGGCGTCGCTGGTCAGCGCCAACTTCTGTCCCGTCCGCGCAATCCGGGCGGGATCGAAATAGGCGACCTCCAGCATCACGTCGGTCGTGCGCGCCGTGACGCCCGAATCCTCGCCGCCCATGATCCCGCCGATGTCGTGGACTCGGGTCTCGTCGGCGATCACCGTCATCTCGGTATCGAGCGAATATTCCTTCTCGTTGAGTGCCAGCACCTTCTCGCCATCGCGCGCGCGGCGGGCGACAAGCGCCTTGTCGAGCTTCCCGACATCATAAGCATGGCTCGGCCTACCGAGATCCAGCATCACATAATTGGTGATGTCCACGATGGCCGAGATCGGGCGCTGGCCGGCGCTTTTCAGTCGGCGCTGCATCCACTCCGGCGAATTGCCGTTGGTGAGCCCGCGGATCGATCGTCCGTAGAAGGCGGGACAGCCTTCAGGATCTTCGATCCGGATCGCGATTGGCGGTGCAAAGGCACCCTCGATCTGGGGAACGTGCAGCGGCTTCAGCGATCCGACGCCAGCCGCAGCCAGGTCGCGGGCGATTCCGCGAACGCCCATGCAGTCGGCTCGATCGGGCGTGATCGCAACGTCGAACACCGGATCGTTGAGCTGCGCATAATCCGCGAAAGCGGTTCCGACTGGCGCGTCGTCGGCGAGCTCGATGATCCCCTCATGCTCCTCGCCGAGCTCCAGCTCGCGGACCGAGCACATCATCCCATGGCTTTCCACGCCGCGGATCGCCGCAACCTTCAGGGTCATGTCGCTGCCAGGGACATAGGCGCCGGGCGGGCCGAAGACGCCGAGCATCCCCGCGCGCGCGTTCGACGCGCCGCACACGACCTGCACCGGCCCCTCGCCATAATCGACGCTGAGCACCTGCAGCTTGTCCGCATGGGGATGCTTCGCCGCGCTTAGCACCTTCGCCACCTTGAACGGCGCCAGCGCTTCAGCCGGGTTGCCGAGGTCCTCGACCTCCAGGCCGATCGCGGTCATCCGCTCTGCGATCGCCTCCGCCGAGGCGTCCATGTCCAGATGCTCCTTCAACCATGAGAGCGAGAACTTCATGCGCCGACTCCGCCTGAAAGCGTCGGCACGTCGAGCGCGCGGAAGCCGTAATGCTTGAGCCAACGAAGGTCGCCGTCGAAGAAGGCGCGCAGGTCGTCCATCCCGTATTTGAGCATGGCGAGCCGGTCGACGCCGGTGCCGAAAGCGAAGCCCTGCCACTCGTTGGGATCGAGGCCGCAAGCGGAGATAACCTTCGGATGCACCATCCCGGAACCGAGGACTTCCATCCAGCCTTCGCTTCCGCCGACGACCCGCCGGCCCTTCTCCATCGACCAGCCGACATCGACCTCGGCCGACGGCTCGGTGAAGGGGAAGTAGGACGGACGCATTCGAAGAACGACATCGTCACGCTCGAAGAAGGCCTTGAGGAAAGTCTCGAGCGTCCACTTGAGATGGCCCATCGTGATCGCACGGTCGATCACCAGTCCCTCGATCTGGTGGAACATCGGCGTGTGGGTCGCGTCGCTGTCGGAGCGATAGACGCGGCCGGGCGCGATTAACCGCAGCGGCGGCGGCTGCGACGTCATGGTGCGGATCTGCACGGGCGACGTGTGGGTGCGCAGCACATGCGCTTCCGCAGCCGGGTCGCCGTCGATGCGCCGTACGTAGAAGGTGTCCTGCATTGCCCGGGCCGGATGGAACTCGGGCATGTTGAGCGCCGTGAAGTTGAACCATTGCTCCTCGATCTCCGGACCTTCGGCGACGGAAAAGCCGAGGTCGGCAAAGATTTCCGCAAGCTCGTCCATCACCTGGCTCACGGGATGGACGGAGCCCGTTGGCGTTTCGGCCGCAGGAAGGGAAAGGTCGAGGCGCTCGGTCGCCAGCCGCTTTTCGAGCTCGGCGGATTCGAGCGCCTGTTTCCTTTCGAGAATTGCATTGGTGACGGCTTCGCGAAAGGCGTGGATCTTCGGCGCTTCGACCGACCGTTCATCCGGGCCCATCTTCCCGAGGGATTTCAGCTGCGTCGTGATCGAGCCCGACTTGCCAAGCACCGAAACGCGCAGTGCGTCGAGCGCCTGCAGGTCGGGCGCGGAACGGATTTGATCGAAGAGCTCGCTGTCAGCCATGGCGCGGCGCCTTATCCTTGGTGCCGCGCAAAATGCAAAGGCGTGTGCTACGGCGAGCGCCGATGACCGACTGGCCTGAGCTTCGTGTCGAGCGCGATCATGAAACCTTGGCCGTCCTTCACCTCGCGGCGCAGATGCTCGGCAAGATACGGGTCGCGCATGCACCGTGGACCAATCACGGCTGGCATGTCGCGCTCCAGCCGAATGCCCGGGGGCTCGCGACCCTGCCGACGGCGGCGAGCGGCGACCGCACGTTCACGCTTACGCTTGACCTTTGCCGGCACGCGATCGTCCTGTGGGTCAGCGACGGCGGGCGCGAGGAGCTCCCGCTCAATGCCGGAAGCATCGCCGCGCTGCATCGGCGCCTGGTCGCAATGCTCGACCTGCACGGGCTTCCGTCCAGCTTCTACGGCGTTCCAAGTGAGCTTCCCGACGCCCTGCCCTTTGCGCAGGACGATTCGCCGCGGGACTATGACCGCGACTCCGCTCAGCGCTTTCGTGAAGCGCTTGCGGCGATGATTCCAGGCTTCGCCCGGTTTCGGGCCGGGTTCAGCGGAAAGGCGAGCCCCGTGCATTTCTGGTGGGGAAGCTTCGACCTCGCGACCAGCCGCTTTTCGGGGCACACGGCTCCGCGGCATCCCGGCGGAGTTCCGGGGCTTCCCGACCGGATCGCCCGCGAGGCCTATAGTCACGAAGTGACGAGCGCGGGCTTCTGGGCGGGAGGCGCGATTGCGGCCGAGCCCTTCTTTTACAGCTACGTCTATCCCGAGCCGGACGGCTATCGCACCGCAAATGTCGCTCACGGGCGATTCGACGAAGGCTTTTCGGAGTTCGTCCTTGCCTATTCCAAAGTGCGCTCGTCGGCTGAACCGGAGCGAATGCTCGGTGAGTTCTTCCGGTCGACGTACGAAGCCGCCGCCGACTTCGCCGGTTGGGATCGATCGCTGCTCGAGCGGGAACCGGTCGCTCCCTAAGTCGCGACGAACGGATAGGGAGAGATGGTCTTGCGGGTTTCTTCCACCGCAAGCATTCGTCCCGCGGGGGCTGTGGCGCGATAGGCGCAGCCGATTCGGGGGCAAATCGCACAGGCGGGGCCGACGGGCGTCGCCGGCGTGTTCCCCAGGTCCAGGCCGTCCGCATAGGCGATGCGGGGGGCATATCTCACGTCGCAGCCGAGGCCGATTGCCAGCAGCGCGTCATCGCGCAGGTCCGGACGGATCGGTCGCTCGATTGTCCGGCTGATGGTGAAATAGCGCTGGCCGTCGGGAGTCTCGATGAGCTGGCGGATCGTCTGGCCCGGAGTCTGGAAGGCCGCGTGGAGGTGCCAGCGCGGGCAGGTTCCTCCGAAGTGGGAGAAGGGGAAGCTCTCGCCGGCATAGCGCTTCGAAATATTCCCGGCCGGGTCGACCCGAAGCATGAAGAAGGGCACGCCGCGGGCGCCGGACCTGCCGAGCGTGGTGATCCGATGCGCGATCTGTTCGATATTGGCTCCGAACTGCCCGCACAGCCGGTCGAGGGCATAACGATGTTCTTCGGCGGCGCGGAGAAACTTGCCGTATGGCATCATGATCGCGCTTGCGGCGTAATTGGCGAAGCTCATGTGAAGGAGCCTGCGGCTTCCGGCATCGGGTGGCCGGGCGCGGTCGATCATTCGATCGATGACGGGGGCGAATTCCAGCAGCGCGAGCTGGTAGGCAAGGCCGAAAGTTCGATTCTCCGGCCGCAGAAGCGCCGAGAGCATGAACGTCCTGCGCTGCGGATCGTAATGCTGGCTCACGTCCTCGAGCAGCTCGGGGTCGACGACCCGCGACTCGACGCCCCAGGCCTCCTTGAGTCGCCTTCGAAGCGCTTCGGCGACCGACAGCGGATCGCTGAGCGCGCCGCCAAGCGTTTCGGCGCCGTCTTCAAGCTCGGGAAAATGGTTGCGCTGCGCCTGGATATAGTCGCGCACCCATGTCTCGGGCGTGATCAGCACACGCGGGTCAGGTCCTGCCTCGTCCGCCGGTCGGCGCTGCAACTCGCGAACCGCCGTGTACAGGCGCACGATTCCCTCGGCGACCGTCGGCGCATTGTCGGCAAGCTCGACCAGCTCGTACCGGCTGATTCCCAGGTCGGAGAGCATCGGGTCCGAAAAGATTTCCCCCAGCTGGTGGGCGCCGGCTGACTCCCCGCCTTCAGCCGCGAAGGCCTTCACATCTACGTCGAAGGTCTCGGCGAGCCGGAGCAAGATGCTTGCGGTCACCGGTCGCTGGTTGCGTTCGAGATGGTTCAGGTAGGAAGGGGACACGGCCAGCTCGGCAGCCATTGCGGCTTGGTTGAGGCCCCGGTCTCGCCGAAGCCTTTTCAGTCGAGCACCAAGGAAAAGCTTGCGCTGCCCCGCCATTCGTCAAGTTGTGAATGAATTCACAATTTGCACAAGTATAATTTCGACACATCAGCCCTTTTCACTGCATCTTTTTGAAAGCCCTTGAGGTTTCCTGCTGCCCGAGTGGCAGAGAAGGGGTTGGTCAAATGGCGGATTTCAGCGAAGTGGTGTCGGCGCCAACAGGGCGCTTCGATGGAATCGAGCGGCCTTATTCGGCCGACGACGTTCTCAAGCTTCGCGGATCAATCCCAATCGAACACACGCTCGCGAGGCATGGAGCCCTGCGGCTCTGGGAATTGCTGAACGCCGACGAGCCCGTTCGAGCTCTTGGGGCCGTGACCGGCAACCAGGCGATGCAGATGGTCCGCGCCGGCCTGAAGGCCATCTATCTGTCAGGATGGCAGGCTGCAGCCGACGCCAACACCGCTTGTTCCATGTATCCGGACCAATCGCTCTACCCCGCCAACACCGGCCCGGAGCTCGCTCGGCGAATCAACCGGGCCCTCCAGCGTGCCGACCAGATCGAGCATGCCGAGGGCGGAGCGAAGCGCGACTGGTTCGCGCCGATCGTCGCCGACGCGGAAGCGGGCTTCGGCGGGCCACTGAACTGCTTCGAGATCATGAAGGCCTATATCGAAGCGGGAGTCGCCGGCGTTCACTTCGAGGACCAGCTCGCCAGCGAGAAAAAGTGCGGGCATCTCGGCGGCAAGGTGCTGATCCCGACGCAAGCGGCGATCCGCAACCTCGACGCGGCCCGGCTGGCGGCGGACGTTTCGGGCGTTCCGACGATCATCGTCGCGCGCACCGACGCCGAGAGCGCCAAGCTGCTCACCAGCGACATCGACGGGCGCGACCGCCCGTTCATCACCGGCGAGCGCACGGCCGAGGGTTTCTTCCGCCTTCGCGAAGGCAGCGGCCTCGATGCCTGCATCACCCGGGCGAAAGCGTTCGCCCCCCACGCCGACCTGCTCTGGTTCGAGACGAGCAAGCCCAACCTGGACCAGGCCTGGCGATTCGCGGAAGAGGTCCAGTCCGCATTCCCCGGAAAGATGCTCGCCTATAATTGCAGCCCAAGCTTCAACTGGGAGGCGAATCTCGACCGCGTCACGATCGCCTCCTTCCAGGAGGAGCTCGGCGCCATGGGCTACAGGTTCCAGTTCGTGACGCTGGCGGGCTTCCACAGCCTCAACCACGGCATGTTCGAGTTGGCGACCGGTTACCGCGACCGAGGGATGGCCGCTTATTCCGAGTTCCAGCAGGCCGAGTTTGCGAGCGAGCGCCATGGCTACACGGCGACTCGCCACCAGCGCGAGGTCGGGACCGGCTATTTCGACGCCGTCGCAACCGCCATTTCGGGCGGCCAGTCGTCGACCGTCGCGCTCAATGAATCCACCGAAGCCGACCAGTTCAAGCCCGAACCGGTCGCAGCAGAATAGGAGGAAGGCCATGGGACAGCGCTACTGGGTAATCGGCGGCGAGTATCGCGACTGCGAGTTCGACCAGGTCGTGCCCGGCACCGAAGAAATCAGCGGCCCCTTCAACGACGAGCTGAAAGCGCGCATGGAGTGGCAGCGCCTGACCTTCCGCGACCATCGCGGAGCGACCGAGCGCTATACGATCTGCGTGGAGCCGATCCGCCGATGAACGATGTTTTCACCCCGCCCCGGGTTGCTGCCGAGCCTTCGAGGGTCCGGGGAGCCGATGAAGTCCTGAGTGCCGACGCGCTCGAATTGCTGATGGAGCTGCACGAACGGTTTGACGGGAGGCGGCTGGCGCTTCTCGACAAGCGCGTGGACCGGCAAGCGCGGTTCGACGCCGGCGAATTACCGGACTTCCGCGAGGACACGCGCGAGATCCGCGAATCGGACTGGACCGTCGCTCCGGCGCCCGCGGACCTGCAGGACCGGCGGGTCGAGATCACCGGGCCGACCAACGCCAAGATGCTGATCAATGCGCTCAACAGCGGCGCGAATGTGTTCATGGCCGATTTCGAGGACGCCACGTCGCCGGTCTGGGACGAGCTGGTCCAGGGTCAGGTCAACCTTCGCGATCATTGGCTTCGGCGGCTGGACTACACCGACCCCGATAGCGGCAGGCATTATGCGATCGGCGAGGATCCGGCGGTGCTGTTGGTCCGCCCGCGCGGGCTCCACCTCCCGGAAGACCATGTCACCGTAGACGGCGAGCCGGTCGCGGGCGCCTTCTTAGATTTCGCGATTTATGTCTGGCACAACGCCCGCCGCGCTCTGTCCGCGGGCTCGGGTCCGTATTTCTACATCCCCAAGCTCGAGAGCATGGAGGAGGCGAAGCTGTGGAGCGACGTCTTCGCGCTCGCCGAGAACCGGCTGAGGCTCGAGCGCGGGACGATCAAGTGCACGGTTCTGATCGAGACGCTGCCGGCAGCGTTCGAGATGGACGAGATCCTCTACGCGCTAAAAGAGAATATCGTCGGCCTCAACTGCGGCCGCTGGGATTATATTTTCTCCTATATCAAGCGACTCGGGCGGAGTGCGGGGCGGCTGACTCCCGACCGCTCGGCGATGACGATGGATAAGGCCTTCCTCGCGGCTTACTCGCTGCGGCTGGTCGCTACCTGTCACCGCCGAGGAGCGCACGCGATGGGCGGGATGGCTGCATTCATCCCGGTCAAGGGCGACGAGCAGGCCAACGCGTCGGCGCTGGAGAAAGTCCGGCAGGACAAGCTCCGCGAAGTCCGCAACGGCCATGACGGGACC
>Ga0070662_100002230_pt1 | contig 11890 bp, 6 predicted proteins | sample KBSC53metaG_FD_65648 | JGI IMG/M metagenome (GOLD analysis project Ga0070662, IMG submission 65648) | Corn rhizosphere microbial communities from Kellogg Biological Station, Michigan, USA - KBS C5-3 metaG | ecosystem: Host-associated > Plants > Roots > Rhizosphere > Soil ...
CGCAAGGCGAGCTCGACGAGCTGAAGAACAACCTCAACCAGATGATCGTGAACCTGAAGTCCACGACCGAGAAGAATTCAGAGCAGGACTGGTTGAAGACCAACCTCGCCAAGTTCTCGCGGATGATGCAGGGACAGAAGGATCTGGAGGCTGTCTCCAAGCTCATTATGTCCGAGCTCACTCCGCTCGTCTCCGCACACCATGGCGCGTTCTACATCATGGAGGAAGAGAACAACACGCCGGTGCTGAAGCTCATTGCCAGCTACGCCTACAAGGAGCGCAAGCATCTCGGCAACCGCTTCTATCTCGGCGAGGGACTAGTCGGACAGGCGGCGCTGGAAAAGAAGCCGATTCTTCTTACCAACGTTCCGGACGACTACATCAGGATCTCGTCCGGTCTTGGAGAAGCACCGCCGCGTAACGTGATCGTTCTCCCGGTGTTGTTCGAAGGCGAAGTGAAGGCGGTTATCGAGCTCGCTTCGTTCCTGCCGTTCAGCCAGATCCACCAGTTGTTCCTCGACCAGCTCGCCGAGACAGTCGGCGTCGTGATCAACATGATCGCCGCGAACATGAGAACCGCGGAGCTGCTCGAGCAGTCACAGAGCCTCACCCTCGAGCTCCAGAGTCAGTCCGAGGAGCTCAGGAAGCAGCAGGAAGAGCTCAAGAGATCGAACGCCGAGCTCGAGGCGCAAGCCACAACGCTTCGCACTTCCGAGGAGCTGCTCAAGGACCAGCAGGAAGAGCTGCAACAGGTCAACGAGGAGCTGGAGGAGAAAGCCTCACTCCTCGCCGAGCAGAACCGGAAGGTGGAATCCAAGAACGAGGAGGTCGAAGCAGCGCGCCTGGCTCTGGAGGAAAAGGCCGAGCAGCTGGCACTGAGCTCGAAGTACAAGTCCGAGTTCCTGGCCAACATGTCGCACGAGCTCCGGACTCCGCTCAACAGCCTGCTCATTCTCGCCCGCCTTCTCAGCGAGAACAAGGACGGCAACCTCACGACGAAGCAGGTGGAGTTTGCTCAGACGATCCTCTCGTCAGGGAGCGACCTGCTGAATCTGATCAACGACGTGCTCGATCTGTCGAAGGTCGAAGCCGGCAAGATGGATGTGAATCCGACCGATGTGCGGCTCATCGACGTCAAGGATTTTGTGGAGCGGAATTTCACGGCGGTTGCCGAGCAGAAGGGGCTCGCGTTCCGCGTGGATCTGAACTCCGATCTGCCGCAGGTGATTTTCACCGACGGCGGGCGACTGCAGCAGGTGATCAAGAATCTTCTCTCGAATGCCGTGAAGTTCACGGAGGCGGGAGAAGTCAGTCTCACGATCCGTCGTGCCGACAAGGGGCGGCGGTTCCAGAACCCGACACTGGAGGCGGCGACGGAAGTCGTAGCGTTCGCGGTAGCGGATACCGGAATCGGCATCGCGAAGGACAAGCAGCGCCTGATCTTCGAAGCGTTCCAGCAGGCGGATGGAACTACGAGCCGCAAGTACGGAGGCACGGGGCTCGGGCTTTCAATCAGCCGCGAGATCGCGCGCCTCCTCGGCGGCGAGATTCGCGTCGAGAGCGCGGAATCGAAGGGCAGCACTTTCACGCTGTTCCTGCCCGCGCGCTACATCCCGCGTCAGGACGGACCCGACCGCGAGCCCATTGACCCGCGCGAGTATCCGTCGATCAACAGGGACTGGGCTCCTGCTACTCCGTCGTCCAGCTCCGGAAGTGCGTCGAGAAGTTCGCCGGCGAGATCGCCTCGCCGCGATCAGCGGCGCAAACCGGCTGGAGATGCGTTGCAGTACCAGCCCGAGCGCCGCGCGGTACCCCAGACCGTAATCGCTGACGACCGCGATGCGGTGGAAGAGGGCGACAGAACGGTTCTCATCGTCGAAAACGATCAGAACTTCGCCAAGGTTCTGCTCGACATGGCTCGAGACAAGGGATACAAGGGAGTAGTCGAGCTGGATGGAGAAGCCGGACTAAAGACAGCACGTGAAGTGCGGCCCGATGCAATCACACTCGACATCGACATGCCTGGCATGGATGGCTTCCAGGTGCTCGACAGGCTCAAGCGCGATCCCGAGACGAGGCACGTGCCGGTGCACATCATCTCCGGCGTCGAGCAGAAGAGAGAAGGTTTGAAGGCGGGCGCCATCGCCTATCTTGCCAAGCCGGTGAGCAAGGAGGCGCTCGATGATGCCTTCGGCCGTATCTCATCGTTCATCGACCGCGTTCCCAAGAACCTGCTTGTGGTCGAGGACAACGAAGCGCAGCGCCAGAGCATCGTCGAGCTCATTGCCCACGACGACGTCGACATCACGGCGGTCGCATCGGCGACGGAAGCCTTGGACAAGCTGCACGAGAAGCACTTCGACTGCATGGTACTCGATCTCGGTCTGAAGACTGGTGAAATGACCGGCTTCGATCTGCTGGAAAAGGTTAAGTCGGACGAGGAGAATAGCGATCTCCCGGTAATCATCTACACCGGCAAGGAGCTGAGCTCCGAGGAAGAGACGCGCATCAAGAAGTACGCGGAGACGATCATCCTCAAGGACGTGAAGTCTCCCGAGCGGCTCCTCGACGAGACTGCCCTGTTCCTGCACCGTGTCGAGGCGAAGCTCCCCGAGCAGAAGCGGAAGATGCTGGAGCACCTGCACGACGCCGATTCGGTCGTCGCCGGCAAGAAGGTTCTCATCGTCGATGACGACGTGCGCAACATCTTCTCGCTGACCAGCATGCTCGAGGATCACGGGATGGTGGTCCGCTTCGCAGAGGACGGGAAGCAGGCGCTCGATCAGCTGAAGAAGGATCCAAACGTCGACATCGTGTTGATGGACGTGATGATGCCGGAGATGGATGGCTACGAGACGACGCGTGCGATCAGGCAGATGGAAGAGCTGAGGACGCTGCCGATCATTGCACTCACGGCGAAGGCGATGAAAGGCGACCGCGAGAAGACCATTGCCGCCGGGGCGTCCGATTACATCACCAAGCCCGTCGACACCGACCAGCTGCTGTCCCTGCTGCGAGTATGGCTGTACAGGTAACCGAAGCGCCCGCTTCTGACGGGGCTGCCGACCGGCAGGAATTCAAGCCGGATCTCGAGCGCATCGAGATCGAGCTCCTGCTGGAAGGAATCTTCCGCCAGTATGGATTCGATTTTCGCGCGTACGCGTACGCCTCGATCAGGAGGCGGCTGTGGAAGCGGATCGAGGAGGAAGGTCTCTCCACCATAAGCTCGCTTCAGGAGAAGGTGCTGCACCAGCCGGAAATGATGGAGAAGCTGTTGCTGGATCTCTCCATCAACGTCACGGCGATGTTCCGCGACCCGTCGTTCTACATAACGTTCCGCGAGCACGTGGTGCCGCTGCTCCGCACCTATCCGTTCATCAGGATCTGGCACGCGGGGTGTTCCACCGGCGAAGAAGTGTACTCGATGGCGATCCTGCTGCGGGAAGAAGGATTGTACGAGCGCGCGCGCATTTACGCGACGGACATCAACGAAGTAGTCCTGCAGCGCGCCAAAGCCGGGATTTTTCCGCTGGATCGAATGCAGGAGTACACAGACAACTACATTCGCGCCGGCGGAAAGAAATCGTTCTCCGAGTACTACACGGCGAAGTACGGCGGGGCACTATTCGATCAATCGCTGACCAAGAACGTGGTTTTCTCGCAGCACAACCTCGTGACCGACCGCTCGTTCAGTGAGTTCAACGTCATTCTCTGCCGCAACGTCCTGATCTACTTCGACAAGACGCTGCAGTCGAAGGTGCATGGTCTCTTCTACGACAGCCTTGCCATGTTCGGCGTCCTGGTGCTGGGCAGCAAGGAAACTCTGCGCTTCATGTCGCATGAAGAGTGTTATCAGCAGATCGCAGCGCCCGAAAAGATTTTCCGGAAGGTGAAGTAGTGCCGTACTCCGTCGTCGGCATCGGCACTTCATGGGGCGGCCTCGCCGCCATGACAGCACTGCTCCGGGCGTTGCCGGAGGATTTCCGGCTTCCAATCGTGTTCGTTCAGCACCGCAGCAAGGACTCGGACCGGCTGCTTTCGCAATTGCTGCAGGACAACACATCCCTCGCAGTCTGCGAGGTCGAGGACAAGGACGTGCTGACGCCAGGGACAGTGCACGTGGCGCCGGCGGATTATCACGTCATGCTGGAAAACGGCTTCTTCTCGCTGACAATCGAGGAGCCGGTGCGCTTCAGCCGCCCTTCGATCGATGTCATGTTCGAGTCCCTCGCCGACGCATACGGGCCGAAGGCGATTGGAGTCGTGCTGACAGGTGCCAACGAAGATGGATCGAGGGGCCTGGCGCGAATCGTCGCGCGAGGGGGGCGGGCACTGGTGCAGGCACCAAAGACGGCGGAGATTCCGATAATGCCGGCGGCTGCCATCCGCGCGGTGCCTACGGCGGAAGTACTGCCGATCGATGGAATGGCGAAGCGACTTTTCGAGCTGGCCAACGAGCAGCCGGTCAAGCGAGTGCCGGTGAGGGACGAGACATGGTCGACGAAAAGGTAAATATTCTCCTTGTCGACGACCGGCCCGAGAACCTTCTCGCGCTGGAAGCCATCCTCGAGCCGTTGGGGCAGAATCTGGTGCGCGCCAACTCGGGGCCTGAAGCGCTCCGCTGTGTTCTCGCCAACGAATTCGCGACCATCCTGCTCGATGTGCAGATGCCCGGCATGAACGGCTTCGAGGTCGCCGAGATCATCAAATCCCGCGAGAGATCGCGGACGATTCCGATAATCTTTCTGAGCGCGATCAGTAAAGAGGACGCGTACGTCTTCAAGGGCTACTCGATGGGCGCCGTGGATTACGTCTTCAAGCCGTTCAATCCAGACGTGCTGCGGTCGAAGGTCTCGGTGTTCGTCGACCTCTTCGTCAAGCAGCGGGAGCTCCAGCACCAGGCGGAGCTGCTGCGCGCTGCCGAGAAGCGGGAGCTGGAGCTGGAGCACCGGACGTCGATGCTCGAGGCGGAAGCCAGATCCGCCGCCCAGCTTTCTCAGATGAACGAGGAGCTGCATCGCCGTCAGCTTGCGCTCGAGCAGGCGATGGGCGCGCGCAACCGCTTCTACGCGTCGATGAGCCACGAGCTGCGCACGCCGATCAACGCCGTGATCGGCTACAGCACGCTGATGCTGGACAACATCTACGGTCCGCTCAACACGAAGCAGAAGGAAGGACTGCAGCGCACTCTGAAGGCAGCGCGACATCTCCTGGAGCTTGTGAACGATGTGCTCGATCTGTCCAAGATCGAGGCCGGCAAGATAGAGCTGTCTTTGCAGCCGGTGATGTTCCCGGCGCTCATCGAAGATCTCTTCGTGACCGTGCGTCCACTCGCCGACGAGTACGGCTCGGAGCTGAGCCTGGAGATCGAATCCGAGCCTTTCAACATCATCAGTGATCCACGCCGGGTGCGGCAGGTCCTTCTCAACCTCTTGTCGAACGCGATCAAGTTCGGCGAGGGCAAGCCCATCCGTATGACCTGTAAACAAACACCGGATCGCGGGGTACATATCGAGGTAATCGATCAGGGTCTGGGCATAGCGTCGGAAGACATACCGCGAATCTTCGAGGAGTTCGTCCAGGTTTCCGAATCCAAACAGCCGGGGACCGGCCTTGGACTCCCAATTTCGAGACGGCTAGCTCAGCTGTTGGACGGGTCATTAACCGTCTGTTCTACGCCGGGCCAGGGGAGCACTTTCCGTCTCACTTTACCGGCCTCTTTAGAGGACGATGTGGCCCGCCAGCCCGCGTTATCGGCAGCTACGGCGGTCTAACTAAACATCCGGTATTGGCACATCACCTGCCCCTAAGGTTAGTACCGTCGCGCATTACGCGGGGGTCAACACCTGGAGGCTTTAAATGTTTAGAAAGATCATAATCCTTCCGGCCGCGTTTTTGGCATTCGCCTGCTCTAAGGGCGACAGCAAGATGACCGCGGCGGATAGCGCGCTGAATTCGGATCTGACGACCGCAGCTGCAAGCCGGCCGTTTTCACCACTCGATAGCATTAGCGCTGCCGAGCGTGCAGGCGTCGTTGCCGCACCAGCTGCCGCGTCCCTGAACCGTACCACGACCGCTCCGCGTACGACTGTGCGCAGAACGTCAACGGCTCGTCGCACCAGCTCTCGCTCGTCGGGCACGTATTCCTCGGCGCCGGTTTATTCGGCTCCGGCCCCTCAGCCGACGGTCGTGAAGCACACCAAGCGTGACGCCGCCATCGGCGCCGGCGCGGGTGCAGTGATCGGTGCAGTCACCAGCAGGAACAAGGTGAAGGGCGCCATCATCGGTGGTGCTGCTGGAGCAATCCTAGGCGGTATCATCGGCAATAACGTCGACAAAACCACCAAGCCGTAACTTTGGTTACGCGATGGAAAAGGCGGCCTGCACAGCTGTGCAGGCCGCCTTTTTTCTACCCTTCGGCTTGTGCTCCCCGTCGCCTATGCTTACGATGGACGCGCAATGTTCTTCGAGACCGACCCCGCCGCTTCGAGTCCTGAAGCTGCGAATACATCGTCGTCCCCCAGCCCGCTTCGTGCGCTGTGCGTAGCGCGACACGCGTTTCTCAGTGAACATATTGCGCGCTATTTCGCGCAGCTGGGACTCAGCACCTGTGGTGCAGTCGGTCTCGAGTCCGCCGTTCAATCGGCAAAAGACATCTCGCCCGACGTAGTCATCTGCGATTACGATGTGCTCGCCGGCGTCGCCTACGAGATACTCCAGCGAACCCCGCTGATGTTGGACTTTCCGGTCATAGCGGTGAGCCTGACGCGCCACGCCGAGGAGCTCCATCTCCTGGACGTCGACGGCATCGCCGGCTTCCTGTATCTCCCGACGCTCAACGAGGCGGCCGCCCTCAAGATTCTGCAGGCAGCAGCCACTCGTCCGAAGTTCATGCCCGGCGCTCCCGGCAGTGCGCAGAGGGTAGCGGAGCACAGTTAGATTTAGTGGCATGAGCCCAGACCCGATTACGGGCGTCTATAACGACGGCTACATAAGAGAGGCCTACGAGGCCTACCGCCGCGATCCATCATCAGTCGATGAATCGTGGCGACAATTCTTCCGATTTGCCGAAAGCATCGCCGGCGGCGATCAGACCGCCGCGGTTGCAGCACCATCTCAAGCGGGACAACTCGATCCCGCTTTTCTTCGGAATATTGCCGCGGCGGCTGAGCTCATTGACGCCATCCGCAGCTATGGGCATCTGTCGGTGCCGCTCGATCCGCTCGGTGCTGCTCCGGAAGGAACTCCCGAGCTTACTCCAGAATTTCACGGCTTGAGCGAAGAGGTTCTCGCCAGCATTCCCGGCGCCGCACTTGGCGCTTCAGGCGGAACTGCCGGCGACGTCGTGGCCAGGCTGCGCGAGCTGTATTCCTCGCGCATCGGATTCGAGATCTCGCACCTTGGCAATGTGGAAGAGCGCGAGTGGCTTCGGATCGAGATCGAGAGCGGCCGGATGAATCAGCCGCTCAGTGTCGAGGAAAAGAAGGCGATTCTAAAGCGGCTGACCGAGGTAGATGGCCTGGAGCGATTCCTTGGCCGCGCATATCAGGGATACAAGCGCTTCTCAATCGAGGGTACCGACGTGCTGGTGCCCATGCTCGATGTCGCGATCGAGTCGGCGGCGGCGCACGGCGCCCGTGAAGTCGATTTGGCGATGGCGCATCGCGGACGCATCAACGTTCTCGCGCACACGCTGAGCAAGCCGTATGCGACCATCTTCGAGGAGTTCGAGGGGAAGCACGCGACGACGAACGCCGTCAGCGAAACCGGAGATGTGAAATACCACCTCGGCGCTACGGGCAAGCGAGCCGTATCCACCGGCGGCGAAGTCGAGGTAGTGCTGATTCCCAATCCCAGTCACCTCGAAGTCGTGAATCCGGTTTTGGAAGGAGTCGCGCGCGCAAGACAGGTTCTGGCCGGTAATGGTGAGCGCAACGAAGCAGCAGTCGTCCCGATCTGCGTGCACGGCGACGCTGCGTTCCCCGGCGAAGGTGTGGTCCCGGAGACCTTCAACCTCTCGGGTCTGAAGGGATATCGAACCGGCGGCACCCTTCATTTCATCGTCAACAATCAGGTCGGCTTCACAACCGATCCGATCGATGCGCGATCGACCCGCTATGCCAGTGATCTCGCCAAGGGATTCGAGGTGCCCATCGTACACGTCAATGCGGACGACGCCGAGTCGTGCGTGCATGTGGTCAGGCTGGGCATGGATTACCGCGCCAAGTTCGGCAAGGATTTTCTGATCGATCTCGTCGGTTACCGCCGGCACGGGCACAATGAGACAGACGAGCCCGCGTTCACTCAGCCGACGCTATACAAGAAGATCAGATCGCATCCATCGCCACGCGAAGTCTGGGCAAATCGTCTCGTCGCGGAAGGCGTTGTCACGGCCGAGGAAGTGAAGAAGCTGGATGCGGATGCTGCCGCCGAATTTGATCGAATACTGACCGCAATGAAGGCGGGTGAGATTCACGGGCCCGAGTACAATCCCGCCAAGGATGCAGAAGCCGACCAGTCGGGAGCCGGCAGTGGTGACACCGCAGTCGACGCCGATCGGCTACGCGACCTGAACGAACGCCTGCTGAAGTGGCCGTCATCACTCAAGGTGAATCCCCGACTGGCGAAGACGCTGGCACGCCGCGCCGAGGCGATGGGTGACGCGGGTGGCATCGACTGGGGTCACGCCGAAGCGCTCGCATTCGGATCGCTCCTGACCGACGGCACATCGGTGAGGTTGAGCGGACAGGATTCGGAGCGCGCGACGTTCTCGCATCGACAGGCGGTGTTGCACGACGCCGAATCGGGCGAGACCTACGTTCCTCTGCAAAACGTCACCGACGCACAGTCGCGCGCAAGGATCGAGATTTACAACAGTCCACTGTCCGAGACGGCGGTTCTCGGCTTCGAGTACGGCTACAGCACTGCATCCGAGGACACGCTCGTATTGTGGGAAGCGCAGTACGGCGACTTTGTGAACGTCGCGCAACCGATCATCGACCAGTTCATCAGCGCCGATCGGGCGAAGTGGGGTCAGGATTCGTCGATCGTGCTGCTGTTGCCTCACGGATACGAGGGACAGGGGCCGGAGCACTCGAGCGCGCGTCTCGAGAGATTCCTGCAGCTATGCGCCGAAGGGAATCAGCGCGTCGCCTACCCATCGACGCCGGCGCAGTACTTCCACATTCTGCGCAGGCAGGCGCAGCTCTATGAGCGCCGGCCGCTGATTCTGATGCAGCCGAAGAGCCTGTTGCGTCTGCCTGAAGCGGCGTCGAAGCTCACCGATCTTACCAGCGGCAGCTTCCGCCCGGTGATCGATGATCCAGTCGGATCACAGCAGCGCGGAGCCATCACCAGACTCGTCTTCTGCACCGGCAAGATCTACTACGACCTGGCGGCCAAGCGTGCTCCGCACGTTGCGCTGGTACGCGTCGAGGAGCTCTATCCGTGGCCTGGAAATCAGATCGCGCAGATAGTCGATCTATACCCGGCCATCGAAGAGGTCGTGTGGGCGCAGGAAGAGCCAAAGAACCAGGGCGCGTGGAATTATGTTTCCCCGCGGCTGAGGGTGTCGACCGGCAACGCGCTTCTCACGCGCTACGTTGGCCGCCCCGATCGGTCGAGTCCCGCCGAGGGGTACGCCGAAGCGCACAAGAACGAACAGGAGCGGATCATCACCGAGGTCAGCGCCCCGCTACAGCAGCCGGCCGGCGCGAAGCGCCGCGGGATGGCGGTCAAGACCTGAGCCCTCTCCAACACACAATGAAGAGAGCGATTCTACTCGCCGCCACCAGTGCTGCGATTTTTTTGGCGCCACGCGCGGTTTCTGCGCAGGCGCTGTTCAGCGAGGATCCGCCGGGCGCCGCAATGGGGGCGCAGGCTGAAGGCCCGCAGGCGATGCGTGTTCTCTGGATCGCCGCGCACCCCGACGACGAAGACACGAATCTGATCGCATGGCTCGCGCGCGGGCGGAATGTCAACACCGCTTACATGTCCCTGACGCGCGGTGACGGCGGTCAGAATCTGATCGGCAACGAGCTTGGCGAAGCGCTCGGCGTCATTCGCACCGAGGAGCTGCTTGCGGCGCGACGCATCGACGGCGCGCACCAGTACTTCGGCCGCGCTTACGATTTCGGTTTCTCGAAGTCGGCAGAGGAGACCCGCAAGCACTGGCCGCAGGATTCGCTGCTCCGCGATGTGATCACGGTGATGCGCGCATTCAAACCGCAAATCATCATCACCACGTTTTCCGGAACACCGCGCGACGGACACGGACAGCACCAGATCTCGGCCATCGTCGCACGGGAAGCATACAACCTGGCGGCCGACACGGTACGATTCCCGGTGGCAGAGTACGGCGCTCCCTGGACGCCGCTCAAGTTCTACCGGCTGGCGAGATTTACTCCGCAGGATCAGCGACTCGCAATCAACGTCGGCGAGTACGACCCAACCCTCGGACTTTCGTACCAGGAGATCGCGGCTGACAGCCGGTCGCAGCACAAGTCGCAGGGCGAAGGAACGCAGAGGCGCAAAGGCGTCGTGATGGACTATCTCGCCAGAATCGATTCCCGGGTTCCCGCTCCGCCACCCGAACAGGAAACGTCGATTTTCGCAGGGCTCGATACGGTCGACAAGTACGTCGTGCGCGAGGGCAGCCAGACGCGAGCAAAACGCCCGCCGCCAATCGCACTCGAAGCTGTTGCCGACAGACAGGCGCTGGCGCTCGGCGATTCGGCGAAGATCAGCATGGCAGTCTTCAATCGTAGCCGTGCGCCAATCTCGATACCGTCGATCATGGCTGATGGAAAGCCAAGAGTCGTGCTTCCGGATTCGGCGTTCAGGTGGACCCAGTGGTACGTCGGCCGCGAGATCACGCAGCCGTGGTGGCTGGCGACGCCGCGCAACGGTGACATGTTCACGCCGAAAATCACCGGGATCTCGGAAGACGAGCGTGAGATCAGAAACGGCGCGCACCTGACAGTCACGGCCGGATCGGAACCTTTGCAGCTGAGCGCACCGATCGTGTATCACTACGTCGATCGCGTGCGCGGAGATGTGCAGCGGCCATTGATCGTGGCGCCGGGGATCTCGATTACGCTGGATCAGGCAGTGGCGATGGCGCGAGCCAACGGTACCTACAACCAGCCGCTGAAGGCGACCCTCCGATCGGCGTTGGCAGACTCTACACCGGTTACTGTGTCGCTCACCTTGCCGCGTGGGTTGACGGCCGATTCACTGTCGCGCACGGTGCTAATGGCGCCGGGCTCGACACGGACGTTGACCTTCAAGCTGCGCGGCTCATTGCCGCGGGGCACGCACGTCATAAACGCCGTCGCTTTGGCGAAGGGACAGTCGTATCGAAGTGGCTACGTTCCGATCGAGTACCCGCACATCAATCCGCAACGGATCTACCGGCCGTCGACGCTCAGGATCAACGCTGCCGACGTCGTCCTGCCGAGTCGGTTGAACGTCGCCTACATACCGGGTGTGAGCGACAATGTCGCCCCAGTGCTGTCTCAGCTCGGCGTTCCTCTTACGATTCTGGATCCGGACGACATCCCGCAAACCGATCTCAGCCGATTCACTGCGATCGTGGTGGGACCGAGGGCGTATCAGGCGAGCCAGACGCTGATCGACAACAACGAGTATCTGCTGTCGTACGTGCGGAACGGCGGGAGAATGGTGGTTCAGTACGGGCAGGCTGAGATGCAGCGGCCGTGCATCATGCCCTATCCGATAACACTGAAGCAGCCCGCCGAGCGGGTGACGGATGAGAATGCACCCGTCACGTTCACGGATCCCCAATCGCCGTTACTGAATTCGCCGAACAGGATCACGCAGGACGATTTCAACGGTTGGGTGCAGGAGCGATCGACCTACATGCCGTCCA
>Ga0070662_100002236_pt1 | contig 11878 bp, 12 predicted proteins | sample KBSC53metaG_FD_65648 | JGI IMG/M metagenome (GOLD analysis project Ga0070662, IMG submission 65648) | Corn rhizosphere microbial communities from Kellogg Biological Station, Michigan, USA - KBS C5-3 metaG | ecosystem: Host-associated > Plants > Roots > Rhizosphere > Soil ...
GTAAATTCCCGGAGATCGAATCGTGGCGCTCCGGCCGAGTTGCTGTACGTTAAGCTTTAATGCGTCTTGTGAACCGACGTTCAGAATCATGCGAACAAACACGATCGCTGTTATTCTTCATGCCTGGCATTGCGTACTCGAGCAGCCCATTCCATGTTTCCGGAATTCCGGAAACGTGGAAGTCAGCCATATGAGTTGAGATGGGATGCCTTCTATAAAGATGCTGAAACGGTTGTGGATGTATCGTAGAAAACGGACTGAGGCCTCATTTCGACGTTTCGGGAGTTCCCGAAAGGTAGAAGTTCCCCATCACGAGCACGATCACGAGCCACGAACACTTTTTTTTTCCGGGCCACGACCCAGAGCTACGCTCACTCTCAGTCACGATCACGAACAGCTTTTGCTCGGAGAGCCGACGCCTAACCCCTTACCGTTCATTCCTTACGGAATTTAACTTCTTGTCACAAACCCGCCAGATCCAGTAAACTCCGGCAGAGTCTAATCCTGCCTTAAAATGACGTCGGACGAGATCAGAAACCTTTTCCGGGCTATTACAGTTTGGCGGCGCGGTGACGAGAGGGCGCCGCACAAGCCGCTGCTAGCACTCTATGCGATCGCTCGCCTACTGCGCGGTGGCGAGCGCATGATTCCGTATGTGGAAGTCGATCGAGAATTAGGGAAACTGTTGATTGAATTCGGCCCGCGCCGCCAATCCTATCATCCCGAATACCCATTCTGGCGTCTGCAGAACGATGGGCTCTGGGAAGTTAGTCCGACCGAAGGTTTGGCGACCCGCAGCAGCAATACCGATGTAAAGAAGAGCGAACTGATCGAACACAACGTCCACGGCGGATTCTTACCGGAAATTTACAACAAGCTGTCGGAAGACAAACATCTGGTGCGCGAGATAGTACAGGATTTGTTGGATGCCAATTTCCCAGAGAGCATTCACCAGGATATCCTTGACGAGGTCGGAATAGAGTTTGAAATCGGTACCAGGGTAGTAATCGCCCGAAGTCCAGACTTCCGCGAGCGGATATTACGCGCTTACGAGTATAGCTGTGCCGTCTGCGGTTTCGATGTTCGGCTTGGAACGGTACCGGTCGCTCTGGAAGCCGCGCACATCAAATGGCATCAGGCCGGCGGACCGGACGAAGAGCGCAACGGACTTGCCCTGTGCACTTTGCACCATAAGCTTTTGACCGCGGCGTGTTCACTCTATCAAACTCTATGTCGGTCATCGTCTCCGAGGCCGCCAACGGCACCTGCGGATTTCAAGAGTGGGTCCTTATATATCATGGCAAAGGGATTAGAGTGCCACAGCGGCCCACCTATTACCCCGATGAAAACTGGGTTGCCTGGCATGTGCGCGAAGTCTTCCAGGGACCGGAGCGTTACGGAGGCTAATTCGGCACACCGCGAACGCAAGGTTTTCCTCAGTCGCTCGGGCGAGGCCAATTTTTGCCTGCCATCGTTTAGAAGCGATGCGCAGGGCATTCAAAGACGCGGAGTTTCATCGCGAATACTGAAAAATCGACGGCGGCGAAGCGAGTCCCACGGCGCCCACAGAATCTCGCCAAATCGATCCGAAACACCCGCGCGGCCCCGAATTGATCGACTGGTTCAAGTTCTTCTCAGGCGCCAGCCCACTCCCCGCGCGCTGATCTGCGGGTAGATGTGACCGCATTTTCGAATCACGAGTCTCGTTTCCACGATCACGTTTTCCGCCCTGCCACGCTTACTCACCTCTGCGGCTGCCAAGATTGAAACGTTATGTTCCCTCATTGGCTGTTCAGTTCCTGAAAATCTTTATTTTATCACGGCATCGCTGTTGCGTTATCGCGCGGCATCATGTTGATGCTTCGAAGAGGTGGCAAGTTTACCGACAGTCGCATCGAGCGGCACATCTGGTCGGGTATTATTTACATCGTTCTCGGCGTGATCGTCTTTATCGTCGTTAGTTCGTTTTTATCCATGACGATCGGGATGATTGCGGGCGCCGGCATTGCGTCTCAGGCGGTAACAAGCTTCAAAGAATCGGGAAACTGGAGTCGCGGGAAAGAGGGCGAGTTGGCGGTCGCTGAAGCTCTCAAAGATTTAGCCGACGAGTACGTTCTCTTGAACGATCTCGTGCTGCCGGGAGGGAAGGGGAATATCGATCACGTGGTCATGGGGCCCAATGGATTGTTCGTCGTCGAGACGAAAAACTACTCGACCTATGTTCGATGTGTCGGAGACGATTGGTTCGTTGGGCGAAAAAGGATTTCCAGTTTGAGCAAGCAGGCCAAGCGCAACGCCGTCGCGCTGCGTGAGAACCTTGCAGCCGTATTCCAGGACCAACGTACGCGCCTTCCCTACGTCGTTCCACTGCTTGTGTTCGTCGGCGGCAGCTGCCGGCTATCGCTCAGAGATCCAACCATCCACGTTCTCCGCTCATCCGAGCTGTCCCGCTTTGTCGCGCGCTACAATAGCGCGAAAGCGCCCTCGATCACGTCCCCGGAACTGCGTCGCACGATCGTGCACCATCTCCACCTGCTACAACCGAATCCAGACAAGCTCGCGGTAAACAGTTGATCCAGACGACCGCCCTCATCTACGCGAAATCATTTCCGTCCGGTGAATCGCTGATTTCACCCAGTAGGCGCATTGCTCCCGTGGCGCAAATTTCGACGTTTCGAGAATTCTCGAAACGTGGAAGTTCCCTATCAGAATCCGCATCACGCTCACGTCCGTTTGCTCAGCCAACACGATCACGAGCCACAAACACGTCTTTTTTCCAGGCCACGACCCACGAGCACGTTCACGCTCGTCACCATCACGAATCCGGGGTTTTCCCAGAAACCGAATCCCCTCACGTCTGACGCCTCACCGGTGACGGCTCACGCCTCAAGTTGCCTGTGTTGCCAGTTGTCTGTTCAAAAATTCTTGTCAGAATCCCGCAAAATCCAGTAAACTAAAGCTAATCCTGACCGATTCATTGCCCTTTTGAATTAGGTTGCCGCACACGTAACGGTCCTAGAACGGTACCAAGTGGACCATTTCACTTAATCCACTGGTATCAGTCGGTGGAGCATTGAATGGTTTCAGGGGTCGCGGGCAGAGGGGACTCCTTCTTCGCGGTCGCGTTTAAATCGTATTGAACGGGATTTATCTACAACTGATTTCTGTAAGAATCGCCTAACGCATCGATCAATCCACTGCCGAGATTAACGAGTGCTTCGACAGTCCTTTTTGAAAACCGTAGGAGACATGATCTCTCCTGAATCGCGATACAAGTACCAGTATATGTCTTGGGCATTGACCTTTAACCTGCTTCCTCGGTAGCGTGAAATACTTTTGACTCACGAAGACAAGGGAAACTTGGATGGATTCAATTCCTCTCGGTCTGCGACATTCGATGGAGTCCGGCAATTGCGTTTTGTTCGTCGGTGCAGGCATAGGACACTACGTAACGGGAACGGACGGAAAGCCCGGACCGGACGCAGTTACATTGGCGAGAGAGCTAGCAGAGCGTTTCAAAATTCCCGCTTCTAGCGATCACTTTGATCTTTCTAAAATTTCGGAAGTAGTTCAGCTGCGACATGGTCGGGCAGAACTGGAAACATTCTTGAGAAAAAGACTTGCTGATCTGGAGCCAGACGAACACCTGCGTTGGCTATTTTCGTTGCGCTGGGGAGCAATTTTCACCACCAATTACGACAACGTCATAGAACGAGCTTACGAATTAAACCCCAATCCTCGACAACAACCCAAATCATTTTCGAGTACTTCTGATTTGCTTCACATTAATACACCACTGGATGTACCAATCTACCATCTGCATGGCGCTCTGTTCGGCCAATCTCAGTCAAACATAATTATAACTCAGAGCGACTACGCTACATTTAAAGAGCGCCGACGAATGCTCTTTGAACTGCTTAAGAGAGACTTCGCCACCTCTAACGTTCTGTACGTTGGATATTCTAATAACGATCCAAATTGGCACATGGTGCATACTGAGATCGAAAGCGAATTCTATCCGTCGAAACTTCCACCGGCATACCGTGTTGCGCCCGGCACAGATCCTTTAGACGCAGAAATCCTGAAGTCCAAGGGCCTAGAAACAATCGATGCTAAATTGAACGAGTTCCGCCAACTAGCAGAGCCGGCTCTTAAAGATCTCGAAGACACGGCCACTTATCTGCACAGACTCGCCGAGAGGGTACCATCTCGACTATCGGAGGCGTATCAAAACAATCCAGCAGCGACGCTCCGCTTTCTGACCTCGTGGATATTTGTGAACCAGGCACCTTTGCATGAAGCTCCCAACACTGAGGCTTTTCTAAAAGGCGATCGAGCCAATTGGGGCTTGATCGCTCAACGACAGCACTTCCAGAGGGATATCGAAGACGAAATCTATGACGAACTGCTCGATTACGCTACATCCACAACCGCGACCCCTAGATCTGTCATCCTTCTTGGTTCGGCCGGCTATGGAATGACAACACAATTGCTAAGCACAGCTGTCCGATTGGTTGAGGAACAGGCTGGACCTATATATATGCATCGCCCTGGAACTGCGTTCATGGAGGGCGATGTAGAATTCGCGGCGTCCATATTTCCAAACGAACGCCCCATTTTTATCGTAGACAATGCCGCGGACTTTTCATCCCAGAATCAATTTAGCGGCGGCAACACTCCGCGACCTAAAAATCCCTGCGTTCTTCCTGCTGGCTGACCGTAAGAACGAATGGAGGCTATCGCAAGGACGGTTTCACCCCAAAGAATATGAACTTGAAGCGCTGAGCGATCCAGAAATTTTGCGGCTGCTTGATTGTCTTGCAAAGCAGGGGGCCTTAGGTGAACTCGAACAATTGCAACGCGATTTGCAGATTGCCGCGATCAAAACAAAACATGGCAAAGAATTATTGGTCGTGATGCGAGAGACCACGGAAGATAAGAGATTCGATGCGATTCTGGAAGATGAATTCAGAGGAATACCGGATGATCTCGGTAAAGAACTCTACCTACTCGTTTGCGCTTTTTACCAACACGGCGCTTATCTACGAGACACACTGCTTTCCGACTTGCTCAACTGCTCATTATCTGAATTATACGCTAGGACTGCCGCCGCGACAGAAGGCGTCGTAATTTTCGAATCGCTGGATCAGATTGCCGGAACCTTTATCGCCCGAGCCAGGCATCGACTCATCGCAACCGTCGTCTGGGAAAGATGTGGCGAGCTTTCAGACAAAGAGCGCTTTTTGCAGGACGCGATCTCGGCTTTGAACCTAAATTACGGCACCGATAAAGAGGCTTTTGAGCAATTCATAAGATCCGATAGGACGGTAGATGCCATTCGCACGCTCGACGGGAAAATACGTTTCTTTGAAACTGCTTGTCAAAAAGATCCCCAAAGCTCATACGTAAGACAACACTATGCCAGAATGCTTTCACGGGAAGGTAAACTCGAGTTGGCATTATCGCAAATCGATGAAGCCATACGGATCAATGCAAACATAAGGGTTTTACATCACACAAGGGGTTGGGTGCTGCACCAGATGGCTATGAACACTCCGAGTACAGACTTAGCAAGGCGCCGGCTGGCTCAGAGTGAAGATTCGTATAGGCAATGTTTGAGCATTTACGAGCGAGACGAATATGCGTACCAAGGCTTGGCGAGAGTGTACTTAGATTGGGCGAGACGCGTCGAAGGCGCCGAAGCTGCCGAGTACATCAGCAAGAGTGAAGAAGTGATTAGCGAAGGATTGCGCAAAGTTAGAGTTCGGGACGGTTTATGGATTGCCTCCTCAGACGTTGAAAACCTGCTCGGCAATAAGCCTGCCCACCTCCAGGCTCTAGAAAAAGCAGTGTCAGAAACACCGGGTAGCGTGATCGCGCGATACCTCCTAGGGAGACGCTATCGGAAAACAGGCGAGCACCAGAAAGCGGTTGGGGTTCTACTGCCGGTTATCAAAAACCACCCAGACGAGTTCAGATCATGTATCGAGTACGGTCTTTCATTGCTCGAATTAGGCGAGTCATACGACAAAGCTATTGCTGTTCTGAACCTAAGCACATTGTACGGCTTAAGCGATCCTCGTTTCATCGCCACCCTTGGAGGCATGTACTTTATGAAAGGGGACTTCACAGAAGCGGATAAAATTTTCAGAGAAACGATCAAACGAGAAATATCACGAGCCGAGTCCTCCATTACACACTTCATCCCCCGTGATCCGCAAGATCGTGCCCGTCCAGTAAGAGTCGAGGGAATCGTCTCTGAGGTTCGAACTGGATTCGCGTTCGTCATCTCTGCTGCATATCCGAGGCTGTTCTGTCCAGGCTCCAAGTTTAGTGGAGTAAAAATGAGACGAGGTTTACGTATTTCCTTTGAAATAGGCTTTAGCGCGAGGGGTCCGATCGCGGACAAAGTTCGCAGCCTGCAGTAAACATGAGATCTATCGACGATAAAATCCATGATCACAGCCTCAGGCGGTTTGCTTTTGGTTATCGGATCTAGCTCAAGCGAGCATTCGGCCCATCGGGCTCAGGTCTTGCAATAACACATTTCCTCCGTAAAAGGGCGGCACTATGGCGCGCCGTCTTCGATCGCAGTTCCCCGGCGCCGTTTATCATCTGACCAGCCGCGGCAACGCTCGTCATAGGGTATTTTTTACCGACGCTGATCGCGAATTGTTTCTCAAGACACTGACCGCGGTGGTTCGTCGCTATGACTGGGTCTGCCATGCCTGCTGCCTGATGGCCAATCATCATCATCTGCTGGTGGAGACGCCCAAGGCCAATCTCTCGATCGGCATGCGCCAGCTCAACGGCATGTATACGCAAGCTTTTAACCGCCGGCACAAAAGAGTCGGCCACCTGTTTCAAGGCCGGTTCAAGGCGATCCTGGTGGAAAGGGAATCTCATCTCCTGGAGCTTTGCCGTTATATTGTCCTCAATCCCGTGCGGGTTAAGCGCAGTGGTCAGGCACAAACGTGGAAGTGGAGCAGTTACCGTGCCACGGCTGGACTGGCTTCCGTGCCGGAGTTTTTGAGCACCGACTGGATTCTGCAGCAATTCGCTCGGAACCGCTCACAAGCGCAGAAGCAGTACCGAGAATTTGTCAGGGAAGGGTTGGCGAGCCGGCCTTGGGACGAGTTGAAAGGGCAAATCTACTTGGGTAGCGAAGCATTCATTGAGAAACATTCCGCCGGAAAAAAGCGGCTCAAGAAAATCCCGCGGGCGCAATGGCGAGCCGCCAAGCCGTCGCTGCGGCGGATATTCGCGAAGAGCGGGAAGAAAGCGATAGCCGAGGCCTACGAGCACGGGTATCGGCTCAATGAGATCGCCGCGCATTTGGGTGTCCACTATGCGACGGTGAGCCGCCAACTCAAACAGATCGAGCAAGCGAAGTAAGTTTGTCGTATTGCGGACCTGACCCCATTTTTCAGCTCAAACCCATGCTTACCATAGGGGATTTCGCGGAATTGATTCGTGCTTTGCCCGACCGACTGCTGTACAGCCGGAGCGATTTACTGACGCCGCAATTCAAACTAGCGGAAGAGAACCGGCTCACCATGTACTATGCGCCGTTTGGTTCAACGAACCCTGGCGCAAAGCTTGCGATTATCGGCGTCACACCCGGCTGGACACAGATGGAAATCGCGTATCGCACTGCGCGACGCGCACTCGTTGCGGGCTGCTCGCTTGAGGAAGCATCTAAAGAGGCCAAAACCGCGGCTAGTTTTGGCGGCAGTATGCGAAAGATATTAGTCGGCATGCTCGACGACCTAGAGATACCAAAGCTGCTGCGACTGGACTCCAGTCACGACCTGTTCGGAATTGCCCGCGAACAAATACATACGACATGGGCGATCCGATACCCTGTGTTCGTGCGCGAGCGCAACTACACTGGGAGTACTCCCGTGATCATGCGCTCACCTTTGCTCATGGATTATGCGAGGCGTGTCCTTGCTCCTGAGCTGTCACAACTTCCCCAGGCTGTATTCGTGCCGCTAGGCCGAGCCGTAGAATCACTGTTGACAATTCTTGAGTCGGAAAAGCGTATTCCTGCCACCCGTATACTCCATGGTTTTCCCCATCCGTCTGGCGCAAATGGCCATCGAGTACAGCAATTTACCGCCAATCGCGAGTCACTTCGGAAACAGCTCGAGACCGTTCTGGGATAACGCTAATTGAAAAACTCCAAGATCTTTTGAATTACCAGGTTGAAATTCACGCCTGCGTTCTCATGATCGATCATTTCCACTCATCGTATCGACGCCGAAGGGCTAGCGACCGTGAATGAATATTTCGCGGGTCGAACCAAGGCAACTTCTGATTAGACAATGTATGAAGCATTAAAGGCATCGTCAAAGCCCTTGGAGCTCACTTTTTCAGGCCGAAAGCGAGCTTAAGAAGACCGATGCCACTCGCAGATAGATTCGACTGAGGAAGATTGAACGACCCCTCGTTGATTAGGTTTCCCGCGCGATCGGCCAGTTAACTGAACTACGGTTCTACTCTGGGGTCGGACCAAGACAAGCTCTTGATTTAGCAAGGTAAGATCGCATAAAAGGCATCTTTTTGGGGCTTAGAGGCCGCTTTTTGAACCAAAAATACTGGCTCTAAGAACGAAGATGCCACGAGCAAGCCGTCACTTTCTGCCAGGTTACGTCTGGCATATCACACACCGCTGCCATCAAAGAAAGTTTCTACTCAAGTTCGCACGTGATCGGCGCCGCTACCTGCATTGGGTTTTCGAAGCCAGGCAACGTTTCGGTCTTTGCGTGCTCGATTATACGGTGACGTCCAATCACGTCCATCTGTTGGTCAAAGACACCGGTGCAGATGTTATAGCAGAGAGCATGCAGCTCATCGCCGGCCGCACTCCCAGGAGTACAATCAACGAAAGGGTAAGCAGGGAGCATTCCGGGAAGATCGCTATCGTGCCACCGCCATTGAGACCGACGAGCACCTGCATCGTTGTATGGTCTACATCGACTTAAACATGGTTCGCGCTGGCGTGGTGAATCATCCTGCGAAGTGGAAGGAGAGCGGATTTTCCGAAATCGAAAAGCCGCCCAAGCGTTACGCGACGATCGACTTACCGAACTTAATGAAGTTGAGCGGGTTTGCGGACCTTGGAGATTTTCAAAGAACACATCGCGACTGGGTCGAGCAAGCACTAAACGTCACTCGGGCACAGCGCGACGTTCGGTGGTCGGAAGCAGTCGCCGTTGGCAGTTTGGCTTTCGTCGAGAAAGTCAAAGGTGAGCTTGGCGCCAGAGCTATACATCGTGAATTCGACCCAGTAGATGGCGGCTATGTGCTTCGAGAGCCAACTGGATTCTACGCGCGACGTTTTACTGGCGAAAACGAAACTCTAAGTTCGGAAAACACTCTCCTGGGGTGAAACGTCGAAAGCGTTGGAACTTAGCGTGGTCCCGCTGGCTACCTGACTCGTCCAGTATTTCACGTTCAGAGCGCAGTATTGCGTTGACAGGCCGCGGCGGTTTCCCCTAGCATTACCGGCGCGACAAAGTCGCTCGAAACGCGTAAAAGCATTCGAACGCTACCCGAAATTTTGGCGCGAGTTTCTCAATGGAGAGGTGAAACGCATGGCATGCTTCAGACCTACCGTGCAATCTCGACTTTTTGTCTGGACGATTCTTGCAGCAGTCTCGATCGGCGGTGTTTTTCACGAAGCGACAATCGCGCAAACGCAAAAAATCAGAATCGCCTATTCGAGCCGTAGCAACACCGTCACGCCCTTATACGTTGCCGCCGACAAGGGCTTTTTTCGGGAGGAAGGGTTGGATGTAGAACTGATTCAGGTGAGCCCGCGCCTGGGCGCCATGGCGGTGATGAACGGCGACGTTGCGTTTACCACATCATTCACCAGTACTTTTCGGGCCATTCTTCAAGGCGTTCCACTGAAGCTTGTTTTAGTGGCGCTTAAAAAAGGGGTGTATTATTTGGTCACCCGGCCCGAAATCAAAAACGTCGGTGAGCTCAAAGGGAAAAAACTCGGGATCGCAACCATACGCGGCACCGACAGCATCGTTGCGGAAGAACTCCTCCGCTCAAAGGGGTTCAACCCCACTCAGCTTCAGCAGATCGTCATCGGCGAAACGCCGCTTCGAGCGCAGGCGCTCATGACCGGAGTCGTTCAGGCCGTGTCGTTATCACCGCCGCATGACCTGCTGCTTAAAAACTTGGGCTACAATATTTTGGCCGGCCCGCCAGAGGTCGGCTTACCGGCGTCGGGTTTATTCACCTCGAATCGTTTGCTGAAAGAAAATCCGCAAGTGGTGAACCGAAGCTTGCGCGCGGTCGTCAAAGCCAATCGCTTTATCGCGGCAAACCGCCCGGAGACCATTGCCGTGATGTTGAAATGGCTGGCGCAGACCCAAGAGGTGGCGGGCCGATCGTACGACGTCGAGCTCAAAGCGCTCACCAAGGATGGGCAAATGACCGACGCTGAGCTGGAAAGTCTGATCGATCGACTGGGCGAGAAGAAACCTGCGTTGGACGAAGTGAGAGACTTCAATCCCATCCGCCAAGCGATCAAGGAATTAGACACCAAACATTGAGCTTGCAGCCGCGGTGAAATCTAGGGATCAGGTCTGCAATGACGCATTTCGTCCGATAAAAGGGTGGTACTATGGCGCGCCCCCTGCGATTAGAATTTCCCGGTGCGATTTATCATCTCACCAGCCGCGGCAACGCTCGCCATAAGGTATTTTTTACCGACGCTGATCGCGAGTTGTTTCTCAACACGCTGACCCGGGTGGTTCGTCGCTATGACTGGGTCTGCCATGCCTACTGCCTGATGGCCAATCATTATCATCTGCTAGTGGAGACGCCCAAGGCGAACCTTTCGATTGGCATGCGCCAGCTCAACGGCATTTACACTCAAAGTTTAACCGCCGGCACAACCGGACTGGACATCTGTTTCAGGGGCGGTTCAAGGCGATCCTGGTTGAAAGGCAATCCCCACCTGTTGGAGCTTTGCCGCTACATCGTGCTCAATCCCGCTCGGAACGGCGAAACAGCTGGAAGGATAATGCAATACGAAAGCCTGACACCGTTGGCGTGATGACACCGTGGCGTGACATTCGATACGCGTTTTTGCACGCTACTCTGGATGACCGGTTCCCGAGTAAACCGCAAGGCTGCATCGAGGGGCGCTCGGCTCAAATCGTTTGATCCGAGCCATATGAACAAACTGTTTGAAGTTCGCTCGCGATCGGCGGCGTTACTTATATTGGCTGTTCGAGGCCAAGAAGCGCTTGGGTCTTAGTGTGCTCGACTACATGGTGACGTCGAACCACATCCATCTACTAGTCAAAGACACAGGTGTAAACGTGATTGCCGAGAGTATTGGTATTCGGCTCGACGTTCGGCGGTTTGGGAGCTGTTTAATCGATTTGCTGCGGGTCAAGCGAGTACGGAATCGGATCTGAGGGTCCAACATTAGATTTGGCGACGGCTTTCGAAAGATTGCCGGGAAACATGATTATGGTAAAATCGGTCTCATGAAGCTCACCGCAGTTTTCGAGCCGGCAAAAGAGGGTGGCTATACTTGTTTCGTCGAGGAGATACCCGCCGCGATTTCCCAGGGCGAGACTCTTGCTGAAGCGAAGGCTAATTTACTGGATGCCCTCAAGCTGGTGTTGCAGTGCCAGCGGGAGCTGGTGGAAAAAACCCTCTCGTCTAAAGCTGTGCGCGAGTCGATTGAAATTCCCGATCAATGAAACGGATCGACCTGGAGCGTCACCTTCGCGAAGAGGGTTGTGTCCTTGATCGCGAGGGTGGTGGTCACTCCATTTGGTTGAATCCTTCCCTCCGAAAGATCGCCAGCGTTCCGCGTCATCGAGAGATCAAAGAAGGCACG
>Ga0070662_100002240_pt1 | contig 11868 bp, 7 predicted proteins | sample KBSC53metaG_FD_65648 | JGI IMG/M metagenome (GOLD analysis project Ga0070662, IMG submission 65648) | Corn rhizosphere microbial communities from Kellogg Biological Station, Michigan, USA - KBS C5-3 metaG | ecosystem: Host-associated > Plants > Roots > Rhizosphere > Soil ...
GCACTGCGCCGGCTCGCCGCCGCCGGCGACCTGGAAGCCGCGCTGCACTACCAGCCGCATGGCGGGCGGGCGCATGAACGCGCCATCGTCGCGCGCCACCTGCGGGCACGGCAGCTGACGGTCGGCGCCGAGCAGGTGGCCATCGTCGACGGCGCGCAGCATGGGCTGGCCGTCACGCTGATGGCGCTGCTGCGCCCGGGCGAGGTGGTGGCGGTGGATGCGTTGACCTACCCCGGCTTTCGCGTGCTGGCCGAGATGCTGGGGCTCGAGCTGGTGCCGCTGCCGCTCGGCCCGCAGGGCACCGACCCCGACGCGCTGGCCGCGTTGTGCCGGCGCCGCGCGGTGAAGGCGCTGTACACGATGCCGACGTTGCACAACCCGCTGGGCCATGTGATGGGCGAGCGGGCGCGCCGGCGCATCGCCTCCATTGCGCGGGCCCACGACCTGCTGCTGATCGAAGACGGCGCCTACGCCTACCTTGAGCCTGACCCGCCGCCTCCGCTGGCCGCGCTGGCCCCCGAGCGCACGGTGTATGTCTCGAGCCTGTCGAAGAGCGTGGCCACCGGCCTTCGCTTCGGATTCGTGGCCGGCGCTCCCGAGGCCGTGCACAAGATCGAGCGCGCGATCCGCGCCACCACGTCGAACACGCCGGGTGTCATCACTTCACTGGCCTGTGCCTGGATCGAGGACGGCACGGTCGCTCGCCTCGAAGGTCAGAAGCGCCGCGACGCGCGGCGGCGCCAGGCCATCGCGCGCAAGGCGCTGGCCGGCCTGCCGGTCGTGGCGCACCCCAATGCCTACATCCTCTGGCTGCCGCTCGGCGAAGACAGCCGGGCGGATCGGGTGGCCGCGGCGCTGGCGGCCCAAGGCATCGCCGTGGCGACCGCGGAGCCGTTTGCGACGACACGCCATGTGCCGCAGGCCCTGCGGCTGGCGCTCGGCTCGGTCGACCCCGAGACCCTGAAACGCGCGCTGCTGCAGGTGAGGCAGGTGGTGGAGCTCGACGGCCTTCAGGGCTGAGGCGCAGCCCGGTAGACATCGGGTGCGAAGCGCTCCATCTGCGTCTGCGGCTTCAGCGGCGGCGTGAAGCCGAATTGCGCATACAGCCCGTGCGCCGTGCTGGTGCTCAGCGTGAAGCGGCGCAGCCCCTGCAACTCGGGATGGGCCAGCACCGCCTGCATCAGCGCCTTGCTGTGGCCACGGCCGCGATGCTCGGGCAGCACGAACACATCGACCAGGTTGGCGAAAGTCGAATAGTCGGAGATCACGCGGGCGAAGGCGATCTGCCGCCCGTCGACGAAGCCGCCGAAGCACAGCGAGTGCTCGATGGCCTTGCGCACGGTGGCCAGCGGAATGCCCTGCGCCCAGGTCGACTGCTCGGCGAGGAAACGGTGGATCAGCGGGATGTCCAGGCGGGACTTGTCGGTGGTGATGTCCATGGCGTGATGCTACGGGCTCAGCGGGCGATCGTCAGCAGCACGCGCTGCCGCTCTTCGCGCGGCGTGATGCCGAAGATGGAGCTGTAGGTGGTGGAGAAGTGCGAGCCCGACGAGAAGCCGCACATCAGGCCGACCTGCAGCAGTGAATGCCGCGTCTCGCGCAGCAGCTTGCGCGCGCGCTGCAGCCGGATGTCGAGGTAGTAGCGCGACGGCACGGTGCTGAGGTGCTGCTTGAACAGGCGCTCGAGCTGGCGGCGCGACACGCCGACCAGGCGGGCGATCTCGTCGGCCTGCAGCGGCTCCTCCACGTTGACCTCCATCAGCGCAATGGCTTCGGCGAGCTTGGGCACCATCTGGCCCAGCACGCCGGCGGCGGCCGTGCGCTGGCGCGAGCCGGGCTCGCGCAGCCGGTCGAGGCACAGCGCGTCCATCACCTGCAGCGCGATGTTCGCGCCGGCCAGCTCGTGCAGCATCAGCAGGCCGAGGTCGACCACCGCGAAGCCGCCGCTGCAGGTGGTGTGGCGGCCACCGACCTCGATGATCGACGGCGACGGCACCACGTCATCGGCCATCTGCTCGCGCGCGGCCGCGTCCTCCCAGTGCAGCGCCACGCGCAGGCCTCGCGCCTCGCGCGTGCCGGCGAACCACACGGCCGCAGGGCCGATGAACACGCTCGCCTCGCCGATCCCGGGCGAAGGCAGCACGGCCGACAGGTCCTGCGCCATCACCCACAGCGACGCCGCCGGCACCGGCTCGCCGGGCTGCAGGCGCAGCCACCGCCAGCGCAGCCGCTCGTCGCCGCCCCGCCGCAGGCCTTCGTCGAACACGCGAGCCAGCAGTTGCAGCTCGAACGGCTGGGCATCGCCTGTATAGGCAAGCACGATGTCGGCCGGCCCCGCACCCAGCAGCGGGCGCCAATGGCCGCCCGGCTCCAGCGGCGGTGCGTCGTGCCCGGTCTCGTCCACGGCGCTCAGCCTTGCGCGGCCCCGGCGGCCGGCGCCACCAGCAGGCCGGCGCGCAGCCCCAGCGCCACCGACGGATTGGGAAACAACACGCATTCGCCCGGGTGGCGGGCATACACGAGGTCGAGGCGGTCGCGCGCGACCAGTTGCCCCGGCTCGAGCCGGGCGAAGTTGGGCGCCGAGCCCGGCACCATCAGCTCGAACTGCTCGCTGCTGCGCACCAGCTCGTGCGTGACGCGATAGACCTCGAGTGCGCACGCATCCTGGCTCGTGCCCCAGGTGTACGCCGGCGCACGCACCAGCGCGTCGAGCGCGGCGTCGAAGTCTGCCAGCAGCCCGAGGTCGTTGGCGCCGAAGCTCCCGACCTTGCCCAGCTCCACCGTGCAGGCGGCGGCGCCGAGGCGGGCGCTGAAGGCGCTGAGCGTCACGTTGGGGCCGGGGTTGAGCACCGCCGCATGCAGCCCGGCGCGCCCGAGCCAGCGCACCAGTGGCGATCGCGCATCGTCGCCGGGCACGATCGCGAACGTGGGCTTCAGCGAGGGGCGGATCGTGGTGTGAAGGTCGAGATGGACGCAGACGGCACCGCCGGCATCGCGCATCGTCGCAACCAGCGCCTGCTGCAGCCGTTCGGCGCGCCGGCTCTCGGCCCCCCACTGCCGCGGCACGCCGGCGGCGCCGAACATGCGGTTCATGTCGTGCTGCAGGTAGCGCCTGCCGGCGGCCACCGCGTCCAGGTTGCCCACCGCGACGAAGAGGTCGATCTCCAGCGTGGGAGCCGCCTCGGCCCAGCCGGGCAGGCGGCGGGCCAGCATCTCGATCGGCGCGGTCTCGTCGCCATGCACGCCGGCGGTGAGCAGCAGCTGGAGCCGCGGGCCGGGCCGCGCATGCCGCGGCCGGTAGCGCCACATGGCCTCGTCCAGCCGATCGGCCTGCCAGCCGTGTTCGCGGAAGCGGCGCGCAGCGCCTTCGAAGTCAGGCAGCAACATCGTGGCCCACCGCTTCGAGCACGGACTGTTCATCGAGCCGGCCCGCGATCTCGAGAAGCTTCTCGAGACGCCGCTGGCCCCACTCGGACTGGTGGATCACGCGCAGGCGCTGCAGCGGCTCGCGCCAGCCGAGCGCATCGAGCGCGGTCTGCACCGCGTGCTCGCCTTCGCGGCCATGTGTGGCGGCCGCCACCCGCAGGCCGATCAGAGAGAAGCTGCGCCGCACCCAGCGCAGGAACAGCGCGCTGCCGTCGAGCGCGGACTCGGCCGCCAGGCCGTCGATCACCTCGCCCAGGCCGGTCTCGCGCTCCACCTCGGCCAGCAGGGCGAGCGCGGGGCGCACCGCGAGGCCACGGTCGAGCAACGGCAACGCGCGTTGCAGGCGGGCCAGCGTGCACACGCGCTCGCGCAGCGCTGCCACGGCCTCGGCCGGTTGCAGCGCCGGCGCCCCCTCGGTGCACAGCGCGCGCAGTTCGCGCCACAGCATCGGCTGCTGCAGCTCGGGATGCGACAGGATGGCGCCCAGCATGTCGCCCAGCGCCTGCTCCACCGCCGCCTCGCAGGCATGGCGCTCATCGGCCGGCAGCGCAGCGATGGCGGCATCGCCCAGCACCTGCTCGTCGAGCCGCAGCGCAGTGAAGCCGAAGGCGAAGGCATCGAGCACGGTGGCCAGGCCGCAGTCGTGCGCCGCGGCGAAGCGCTCCACCGCGCCGATGCCCAGGCGGTCGACCGCCTGGCTGGCCAGCCCGGTGGCGATGATCTGCGGCGCCAGCGGATGGCGCTGCAACGGCAGGCCGCGCAAGCGCGGCGGGAAGTACTGCTGCAGCAGCACCTGGTGCCAGGGCGCCAGCTCGGGCAGTGCGCCGGCGATCCAGGCTGTCTTCAGAGCCATCTTCGAATGCGCCATCACCACCGCCAGCTCGGGCGCCAGCAGCGCATGGCCAGGGCGCGCGGCCAGCGCCGCGTCGTCGGGCAGGCCTTCGAGCGCACGGTCGAGGCCGGTGCGTTCGGCGAGCGCATCCAGCAGCCCGACCGGATCGCCGATCAGCTGCGGATGCCGCGCATGCCGTGCGAGCCGGCGCGCCTGTGCTCGATTGGTGGACAACACCATCCGCTCGACCTCATCGCCCAGTTCGGCCAGCAGTGCGCTGCGGCGTTGCAGCGCCTGCGCATCGAGGCCGACGGCGATCTTGATGTTCACCTCGTGGTCGGAACAATCCACACCACCGGAGTTATCGACCGCATCGGTGTACACCTGAACCCCGCGCGACGCCAGCTCCACGCGCGCGGCCTGCGTGAGGCCGAGGTTGCCGCCCTCGACGACGATGCGCGCGCGCAGCTGCGGCGCATCGATGCGGGTGCGGTCGTTGGCGCGGTCGCGCGCGGCCTCGGGGCTTTCATGGCTGGCCTTCACGTAGGTGCCGATGCCGCCGTTGTACAGCACGTCGACCGGCGCGCGCAGGATGGCCTGGATCAGCTGGTCGGGCGGCAGCTCGGCCGCAGCGATGCCGAGCACGGCCCGGGCCTGCGGCGACAGCGCGATGCTGCGCTCGCTGCGCGCCCAGATGCCGCCGCCGGTGGAGATCGCGGCCCGGTCGTAGTCGGCCCACGAGGAGCGCGGCAGCGCGAACATGCGCTGCCGCTGCGCAAGGGCGCGCGGCACGTCGGGCTGCGGGTCGATGAAGATGTGCCGATGGTCGAAGGCCGCGAGCAGCTTCATGCGCGGCATCAGCAGCGTGCCGTTGCCGAACACGTCGCCGCTCATGTCGCCGATGCCTACCGCGGTGAAGCCGGCGCCGTCGGCATCGATGCCCTCCTCGGAGAAGCGGATGCGCGCGGTCTCCCAGGCGCCCTTGGCGGTGATGCCGAGCTTCTTGTGGTCATAGCCCACCGAGCCGCCGGAGGCGAAGGCATCGCCGAGCCAGAAGCCGCGCGACTGCGCGATCTCATTGGCCAGGTCGGAGAAGGTGGCGGTGCCCTTGTCGGCCGCCACCACCAGGTAGGGGTCGGCATCGTCGTGGCACACCACGCCGGGCGGCGGTACGACCAGGCCTTCGGGCGTCTGGTTGTCGGTGAGGTCGAGCAGGCCGTTGATGAAGAGGCGATAGACCTCGCGGCCCTCGTCGCCGGGCAGCTTGCAGACGAAGCCGCCCTTGGCGCCGGTGGGCACGATCACCGCGTTCTTCACCAGCTGCGCCTTCACCAGGCCCAGCACCTCGGTGCGGTAGTCTTCCCGCCGGTCGGACCAGCGCAGCCCGCCGCGCGAGACCGGGCCGCCGCGCAGGTGCACGCCCTCGAAGCGCTCGCTGAAGACGAAAGTCTCGCGATAAGGCCGCGGCGCCGGCAGGAACGAGAGCCTGCTGCCGTCGACCTTGAAGGCCACATAGGCGGGCAGCGGGCCCGACGGCTCGGCGCGGTAGTGGCTGGTGCGCACGATGCCCAGCGCCAGCTCGCGCAGCCGCGCGACGAGGTCGAAGCCATCGGCATCGTCGATGTTGCCCAGCGCCGACTGCAGGCGCGCGTCGGCCACCGCGACCTCGGCCTCGCGCCCTTCGGTGATCGCCGGATCGAAGCGCGCCCTGAACAGCGCCAGCCAGGCCCGCACCGCGACCGGGTGGCTGCGCAGCCGCTCCGCGATGTAGCGCAGGCTCATGTGCACGCCGGTCTGGCGCAGATAGCTCACCGCCGCGCGCACCAGCAGTATTTCGTGCGCGTTGCAGCCGGCCGCGATGGCCAGGCCGTTGAGGCGGCCGTCTTCGGCCTCGCCGCAGAACAGCCGGCGCAGCATGTCGCACAGCGCCCCGGCATCGGCCACGCCCTCGACCAGGCGTGCCGATTCGGGCTGCAGCCAGAGCGCACAGGCCAGCGGATCGCCGGGCTGCGACGACTGGCGGGCCACCTGCAGGCCCATGTTGTGCAGCGCAGGCAGCAGCGCCGAGAGGCTGGGCAGCTCGTGCGCCGCACGCACGAGGATGGCCGTGCGCTGCGGCTCGCGCTGCAGCGAGACCGACAGGGAGGATGCGGTGGGTTTCGAATCGACGCTCATGGGAATGAAGGCAGGGCCAGTGTTCGCATCGATTCTGGGCAGGGCCACCCCGCGCTGCTTTCGACAACGCGACACGCGCTTCAGTCGGAGCGGCCGGCGGGGCAATGCTGCATCGCGGCACGCACGGTCCCGGGCTGCAGGTCGCCGGCCTGGGTGCCGGCACTGTGCGCGAGCTCCTGCAGCACCCGCAGGCTGAGCGCGTAGCTGCGGCAGGCCTCGGCCGACACACCCTGCGCCTGCAGCGCGCGGGCCAGCGCAAAGCGCGTCTCGGCCTCGCCGCGGCGGGTGGCGCTGTCGGCACGCAGGGCCGGCGGCAGCTGCTCGAACTTCTGCAGCGCCTGCTGCGCGGTCTTCACCGCTGCGGCGCTGTCGCCCCGGCCGAGCTGCGCCTCGCCCAGCCCGCCCATCGACGCGGCGAGCTGCACCTTGAGCTGCGCATCGCCCGGATCCTTGGCGCTGAGGGCGGCGAAGCCGTCGAACGCGAGGCGATATTCCTGCTCGGCCTGCGCTGCATCGCCGCTGCGCAGCAGCGCCGTGGCGATGTTCTCGTGCATGCCCGCGACCGCGAAGCCCAGCACGGGATCGCGCGGCGATGCGGCGAGCAGGCGCTGCCACACGGCCAGGCTCTTGCGAAAGGCCTCGAGCCCCTGCATGACGCCCTGCGCATCGTTGCGGTGGCGCAGCAGGTATTCGCCGCGCGCGTTGTAGTGGCCGCCCAGGCTGCGCTGCGCGCCCTGCGAACCGGGCTCGCGGCGCAGCACGTCCTCCAGCAGCCGCTCCTCCTGATCGGACACGCGCATGAAGGCCTCGCCGTTGCCGGTGAGCACGTAGAACTCGCTCTGCTGGCCGTACATGTCGGCCAGGCGCAGCGCGGCGCTGTTGTCCGACGGCATCGCCTCGCGCAGCGCGGCGGCCGCCTCCACGCCCGCGGCCAGCGCCGCCTCGGCCTCCTTGAAGCGCGACAGCGAGGCCAGCACCTCGCCTTGCCGCTGGTACACGCGCGACAGCTCGCGCAGCGCGCTGGCATGGGCCTCGTCGCGCGCGCCGTGCGCGGCGGCCAGCGGCGCCAGCAGGGCCTGCGCGGCGCGGTAGCTCGCGAGCGCGCCCTGCGGGTCGCCCAGGCTGGGCGAGTTGGGCCGGCCCTGGATGTCGCCGACGCGGCGATAGGCCTGCGCGGTCTCGACCTGCAGCGAGGGGTCGCTGTCGGGCTCGGCGCTGAGCTGGCGCAGGTAGGCCAGCGCGCGCTCGACCACCAGCTTGCGCGCGGCGGTGGAGCCGGCCAGGCGCTGGATCGAGTCGTGCACGTCGAAGATGAACACGTTGGCGAGCTTGCGCAGGTCGGCCAGGTGGCGCTCGGCGCGCTGGTGCTGCAGGTGCGCCTGCCAGCCCAGGTAGCCGGACACGAGCACGCCGGCCACCAGCGCCGCCAGCGTGGCGCCCAGCGTGCCCTTGTGGCGCAGCAGCAGCCGCCCGAGGCGGTAGCTGAAAGCGCCGTGGCGCGCCTGCACCGGCAGGCCTTCGAGGTGGCGGAACAGGTCGTCGGCCATCGCCTCCGCGCTGGCATAGCGCAGCGCCGGCTCCTTGCGCAGCGCCTTGAGCACCACCGCATCGAGGTCGCCGCGCAGCGGCCGCCGCTGGGGCCGCCCGGCTCGCGCGCTGGGCGGCGGCGGCTCGGTGTCGCAGATGGCAGTGGCGAGCTGGTATTCGTCGGCGCCCGGCGGATACGGGCCGGCGTCGGCGAGCAGCAGGTAGAGCACGACACCGAGCGAGAAGATGTCGCTCGCCGGCGTGGGCTGCTCGCCGCGCACCTGCTCGGGGCTGGCGAAGTCGAGCGTCATCGCGCGCTGCGCCGTCGCGGTGGTCGCGCCGGAGGCCAGGCGCTTGGCGATGCCGAAGTCGACCAGCTTCACCACGCCGTCCTGCGTGACGAGGATGTTGGCCGGCTTCAGGTCGCGGTGCACCACGCCGCGCGTGTGGGCGTAGTGCACCACCTGGCAGACGGTGCGGAACAGCCGCACCCGCTCGCGCGCCGGCAGCTGCCGCTCGCGGGCGTAGGCGTCGATCGGCCGGCCGGCCACCAGCTCCATCACGAAGTACGGAATGCCCTCCTCGGTGATGCCGCCATCCAGCATCTTCGCGAGGTTGGGATGGTCGAGGCTGGCGAGGATCTGGCGTTCGGCCTTGAAACGCGAGACCAGCGAGGCGCGGTCGAAGCCGTCGCGCATCAGCTTGACGGCCACGCGCTGCTCGTACTGCCCATCGGCCCGCTCCGCGAGGTAGACCTGCCCCATGCCTCCGCCGCCGATCAGCGAGAGCAGGCGCCAGGGGCCGAGGCGCCGGCCGACCCAGCTCTGGCCGGCAGCCTGCTCCAGGGCCTGCAGCACCAGCGCCGAGGGCGGCACGTCGAGCGGCGTGTCTTCGCGCGCGGCGGCCGCCACCAGCGCATCCAATCGCTCGCGCAGCGCCGGGTCGGCGCCGGCGGCCTCGCGGATGAAATCGTGCCGCTCCGCGGCCGGCTTCTCGAGCGCATCGGCCAGCAGGGCCTTGATGCGCTGCCACTGCAGCGACTCGTCGAAGGTGTCCATGGCGCATCCTCGGGCAGGGAGGCCGAGGATACGCCGGCCCGGGCGCTACCAGTCGGTGGAGCGCGCCACCAGGCGCCAGTCGCCCTTGCTGCCGGTGTAGAGGCTGATCGCGCCGTAGCGCAGCTCGCCGTCCTCGCGGAAGCGCAGATAGCCGGTGACCGGCACCGCGGGGTCGAGCTTGCGCAGCGCTTTCATCAGCACGCCGGGCCGGGTGCTGTGCTCGGCGGCCGCGGCCTGCGCGAGCAGGTAGACGGCGTCGTACACGTAGTGCGCGGTGTCGGCCGGGGCGTGCTGGTACTTCTGCTCGTAGCGGTTGAGGAAGGCCCGGCCGCCCGCGCCGAACTCGCGCACGTCGGTCACCGGCGTGGTCACGAGAAAGCGCGCCATCTGCGCGGCCTCGGCCGGCACCGGGCCGGTCTTCAGCGAATCGCCGCCCAGCACCGCCACCTCCTTGTGGCCGGCGGCGATCAGCTGGCGCATCAGCAGCGTGGCCTGCGGCAGCTCCATCGTCGTCAGCACCACGGCAGCATGGTCGTGCTCCACCGCGTCGGCCACTTCCGGAAAACTGGCGCTGCGGGCGTCGTAGCTCTTGCGCAGCACGAGCTTCTGACCGGCGCGCTGCAACTCGGCGGCGGCGTTGTCGGCCAGCCCCTTGCCGTAGACCGAGCCGTCGTCGACCACGGCGAAGGCCTGGCCCTTGAACTCGCCCGCGGCATAGCGGCCGAGCGCGCGCGCCTGCACGTCGTCGTTGGCCACGAGGCGGAAGGTCGTGGGCAGGCCCAGCTGCGTGAACCGGGGATGGGTGGTCGCGCTGAGCTCCGGCACGCCGGCCCGTGCATAAGCCGGCGCGGCCGCGATCGCCGCGCCCGAGGTGAGGTGGCCCACCACCGCGCTCACGTCCTGCTTGAGCAACGCCTCGGCAGCCTGGAGCGCCACCGCATCGTCGCCCTTGTCGTCGGCCGGCACGATGGTGACGTTGATGCGGGCACCGGGCGCACCGGCGCCGTTGGCGCGGATCTCCTCGGCGGCCATCTGCGCAGCTTGCAGGATGCTGCGGCCCTCCTCGCCCATCTCGCCGCTGAGCGGCATGACCAGGCCGATGCGCAGCTCGGCCGGCCCGCGGTTGACGTAATACACCAGCGCAGCCCCGGCCACGAGGGCCAGCAGCGCGGTCACAAGGGTGATGCGGTTCGACGCTTTCACGGTGAAGTCCCTCCGGAAGTTCAGGCCAGCTTGAAGGCGGCCACCGACTCGGCGAGCCGGTCCGCCTGGTCCTTGAGGCTCTGCGCGGCTGCGGCCGCTTCCTCCACCAGAGCTGCGTTCTGCTGCGTGGCGCCGTCGATCTCGGACATCGACGCACCGATCGCCTCGATCGCATCACGCTGGGCCTGGGCAGCGCGGCTGATCGAGCCGATGTTTTCGGAGACGGCCCCCGCATGGGCGATCAGCGCCGCGATGCCCTCGCCGGCCTGGCGGGCGAGCTGCGAGCCGCTGTCGGCATGCACCCCGGCCTCGGCCACCAGGCGCCGCACCTCGGCCGCCGCCTCGCGGGAACGCTCGGCGAGTTCGCGCACGCTGGCGGCCACCACCGCGAAGCCGCGGCCGCGCTCGCCGGCATTCGAGGCTTCGACCGAGGCATTGAGGCCGAGGATGTGGGTCTGCAACGCGATGCCGTCGATCAGGCCGGTGATCTGCTGGATGCGCTGCGTGGCCTCGCGGATGCGCTGCATCGTGCCCACCACCTCGCCCACGCGCTCGCCGTCGCGCTGCGCGGCGGCGAACATGGTGTCGGCCGAGGTACTGGCCGCCTGCGCGCCCTCGGCGCTCTCGCCGATGGAATCCGACACGCGCTGCACCGCGTGCGCCGCCGCGGCGAGGCTGGCCGCCTGGCGTTCGGTGCGGTTCGACAGGTCCATGTTGCCGGTGGCGATCTCGCTGGCCGCGGTGGCCACCGAATCGACGCTGCCGCGCACGCCGGCCACCAGCGCATGCAGATGACCGCGCATCTCCTCCAGCGCCTGCAGCAGCAGGCCGAATTCATCGCCGCGGGCGGCCCCGGGCCGCGCCCGCAGGTCGCCGGCCGCCACGCGGCGCGCCATGCCCACGGCTTCGGACAGCGGCCGCATGATCGCGCGGCGCATCGCCAGCGAGCCCGCCGCGCCGATGGCCGCGAAGAGCGCGAGCAGCGCCACCGAGGTGTTGCGGGCGGTGGCGGCGGCACCGGCCATCTGCGCCCGTGCCTCGTCGGCACGCTGCACCAGCGCCTGCGCCAGCTGGCCCACGCGCTGGTCGGCGGCCTCGACCTGCCGGCGCGGCTCTTCCATCGTGCCGTCGGCGATGGCGGCATCGCCGAGCATGCCCTTCTTGACGCCGTCCTGCGTCTCCTGGAAGCCGGTCTCGTACTGCTTGAGCTGGGCCTCCACCGCGGCCAGGAGCTCCGCCTCGCCCTGGGCCGGCAGGCCGGCACGCAGGCGCTGCAGCGCGGCATGGGTGTCGCGCATTGCCACGGTCCAGCTCGCGGCGCGCAGCTCCATCAGGTCGACGTGCGCGGCGGCGACGATCGCTTCCTGCTCATGCCGCCGCGCACGGGCCAGCGAGGCCCGGACGGTGGTCACTTCGCGCACCGCCTCCGCGGCAGAGCCGATCGAATCGGCGCGCTGCAGCAGCCGGCGCTGCGTGACGAGGTTGAGCGCCGTCATCGCAACGACGATCAGCAGGGCCATCGCCGCGCTCGCGCTCAGCTTGGCGGACACCGTCTTGAACATGGGCGTCCCAGGTTCAGAACGAGTAGCGCCCCATCAGGTCGACGCGCGACATCAGCCCGGCCCCGTTCAGGTAGGTCGTGCGACG
>Ga0070662_100002257_pt1 | contig 11823 bp, 6 predicted proteins | sample KBSC53metaG_FD_65648 | JGI IMG/M metagenome (GOLD analysis project Ga0070662, IMG submission 65648) | Corn rhizosphere microbial communities from Kellogg Biological Station, Michigan, USA - KBS C5-3 metaG | ecosystem: Host-associated > Plants > Roots > Rhizosphere > Soil ...
GTGTGGCGGCGGTACGTGGGGCCGGACGACTCCACCGGCTGGCCGTAGACGAGCCGGCGCGCCACCAGCGCCATCCGCCTGCCCACGTCGTGCTTGTTGCGCGGGTGGATGTCGCCCGCCTCGCCCACGTCGATCGTCACCGCCTGACCGGTCGCCGGGAGCGTGAGCGCGGCCTGCTGGCTCTCGCGCAGGATCGCCCATCCAGCCGTCGCGGGCGGCACGCTGTCCGCTGCGCCGAAGTTGGGGAGCTGCGCCCAGATGAAGGGGAAGCCGCCCGGCGCGCCCGTCCACTCGCGGCGCCAGCTGGTGATCAGCCCCGCGAACGCCGTGCGGTAGGCGGCGGCCTGCTGGTCGTTGTTCGCGTTCGACTCGCCCTGGTACCAGATCACCCCGCGGATCGGCAGCTGCAGCAGCGGGTGGATCATCCGGTTGTAGAGCACGGTGGGGATCTTGTTGATGCGCTGCCCGTCCTCCCCCATCCGCACCCGTCCGACCCTGAACTTCCACGGCCCCTCGAACGGACGCCGCGCGCCGCCGCTCTCGATGAACACCGTCTCCGGCGCGCCGTAGATCCCGCCGCCGCCGGTGCCGTCTTCCACGCGCACCGCCAGCACGTTGCGCCCCGCCCGCAGCGCCGATGCGGGGACGGCATACGTCCGCGGGCGAGTGTAGCCCTCCGTCCGCCCCACCTCCACGCCGTTGATCCAGGTGATGTCGTTGTCGTCGATCATCCCCAGGCCGGTGGTGACGCCCCGCCGTGCTTCGTCTTCCGTGAGATTGAACGCCGTGCGGTACCACGCCACGCCGTCCAGCCCCTCGTAGCCCTGCCCCTCCCACAGCCCGGGGACGCTGATCGGCGCCCACCCGGAATCGTCCAGCCCGGGCGCGGCCCATACGGCGCGGCCCTCCACCATCCCGGGGTCCACCTCCGGCAACGAGCCGATGCGCGTCAGGAGCGTCTGGCGCTGCGCCTCGTCACGGTCGCGCTCGCGCTGCTGGATGGCGGCCCATTGCGCGGAGGTCAGCCCGTGCGCCTGGCGGCTCATCCACGTCTCCACGTTGCTGCCGCCCCAGCTGGTGTGGATGATCCCGATCGGCACCCCCACGCTCCGCCGCAGTTCGCGCGCGAAGAAGTATGCGACGGCCGAGAAGTGCCCCACGGTATGCGGATTGGCCGATTCCCACGTTCCGCCGACGACGTCGTCCTGCGGCTGGTCGCTCCAGCTCTCGGGCACGGTGAACTCGCGCAGCCGCGTATCGCCGGCGGACGCGATCTCGGCCTGCGCGTGGGTGGCCTGGTCTACGTGGAACTCCATGTTCGACTGGCCGCTGGCCACCCACACGTCGCCCACCAGCACGTCGCGCAGGGTGATGCGATTCGTCCCCTGCCGCACCGCCAGCTCGTACGGCCCGCCCGCGGACAGCGCCGGGAGCGCCACCTCCCACCGCCCGCCCGCGTCCGCCGTGGCCGATGCCGAGCGCCCGGCGATCGACGCGCGCACCGTCGCCCCCGGCGCGGCCCACCCCCACACCGTCACCGGCGCGCCCCGCTGCACCACCATCCCGTCACCGAAGATCTTCGGCAGCCGCAGCGCGCCGCTCTCCTGCGCGTGGGCGGACGTGATCGCCGCCACCCCGAGCGCGGCGGCCAGTGCGATCGAGCGGGTGCGCGCCAGTCGCCAGCTCACCATACGAGTTCGAGCCATGGTTGAAGATGGATGACAGCGTAACCGGTGGAGATGGGATTCCCCCGCCGTGACGCGGCGGGTTGAAACCCACCGCTGGAACGTCGAAAAGTCCGCCTTCGCGGACTGCGGCCGCAGTACCCCTGCACACCCTCGGCGGTGCAGCGGAGACGCCACCACCACCGCGCCCACAGCCTCGCGCAGTTGGCTTCCTGTCGATGTAGGCGCAGCAGCCCGGCAGGGGGCGCGAAATAATCTCAGGCCTTGCGGGCGTATTCCCCGGCCGCGCCTCACGCCTCCGCCGACAGCACCGGCTTCAGCGCGGGATACAGCGCGCGGAAGCGTCGGTACGGTGCGTCGTAGGCCGCGTGCGCTTCGGGCGACGGGCGCTCCGGATCGCTGCGCGTGAGCGTCGCCCTGGCCGCGTCGCCCAGGCTGGCGAACGCGCCGGCGCCGACGGCGGCGAGGAGGGCGGCGCCATAGGCGGGGCCTTCCTCGCGGTTCACCGTCCTCACCGGCAGGCCGTAGACTTCGGATTGCAGGCGGCGGAGGAAGGGGCTCTTCGCGCCGCCGCCAGTCAGCAGCAGCTCGGCCGGCGCCACGCCCAGCTCCTGGAAGATCGAGACCGAGTCGCGCATGGCGAAGCAGACGCCCTCGAGCACGGCGCGCGTCATGTGCGCCCGCGTGTGCGCCAGCGTAAGGCCGATGAAGGCACCGCGCGCACTCGCGTCTCGGTGCGGCGTGCGCTCGCCCTGCAGGTACGGGAGAAAGCTCAGCCCCTCGGCGCCGGGGGCGATCGCATCCGCCTCCTCGTCCAGCCGTGCGTGCGCGTTGGCCGCCGTCGCCAGCTCGCGCGCCAGCTGCTCGCGGTGCCAGGCGAACGCGCCGCCGGCGCTCAGCACCACGCCCATCAGGTACCAGGTCTCCGGGACCACGTGGCAAAAGGTGTGGGCGCGCATCCCGGGATCCACGTGCGGCTGGGCCATCGGCGCCAGCACCGTTCCGCTCGTCCCCCAGCTCGCCACCGCCTCGCCGGGCGCGACGACGCCCACGCCCGCCGCCCCGCACGCGTTGTCCGCGCCCCCGCCCACCACCGGCGTCCCCACCGCCAGCCCGGTGAGCCCCGCCGCGTCCGCCGTCACGCGTCCCAGCACGTCGGACGAGCCGCCGACGGGGGGGAGGAGCGACATCGGCAGCTCCATCGCCCGCATGATCTCGTCGCTCCAGCGCAGGCGCGCGGTGTCGTACATCAGCGTGGCGCTCGCGTCCGACGGCTCCGTGGCCAGCGCGCCCGTCAGGCGGTAGCGCACGTAGTCCTTGGCCAGCAGCACCGTCGCCAATCTGCCGAAAGCCACGGGCTCGTGGTTCCGCAGCCAGAGCACCTTCGGCAGGGTGAAGCCTTCCAGCGCCGGGTTGGCCGCCAGGTCGCGCAGCCGGTCCTCGCCGCCGACGCGCTGGTTGATCTCCCCGCACTCGGCCGTGGTGCGCCCGTCGCACCAGAGCAGCGCGGGGCGGATCACCCCGCCGGCCGCGTCCAGGAAGACGGAGGAGTGCATCTGGCCGGAGATCCCCACGCCGCCGACGCGCACGCCGGGCGCGGCGCCCACCACCTGGCGGATGGAGGCGGCCGAGGCGCGCCACCACGCCTCGGGGTCCTGCTCGGCCCATCCCGGGCGCGGCGTGGCGAGCGTGAGCGCGGTCGTCGCACTCGCGAGCACCTCGCCCGCGCGGTCGGCCAGGATCGCCTTGACCCCGCTGGTTCCCACGTCCACGCCCAGGAACGCGTCCGCCATGGTCAGCGCACCCCCAGCAGGATCTCCATGGTGAGCTGATCCAGCCGCTCGTAGCCGTACCCCTTGCCGCGGATCGCGGGGAGGTCGAACCGCCGCCCCTTCAGCTCGTCCGCCGCCTCGGGGGTGAACGTCACCGGCGGGCCGTCGCCGCGCGTCCGGTACTCGCCGATGATCTGCTGGATCTCGGGGTCGGCGTTCCAGCGCGCGGCCTTCTCCTTCAGGATCAGGTAGGTGCGCATGCACCCGGCGGCGAAGTCCCACACGCCCTGCTCGTCCTCGGTGCGGTAGGCGTGCGCGTCGAAGTGGCGCATCCCGTCCCACCGGGCGTCTTCCAGCAGCTTGACCAGGAAGAAGGCGCTCTTCGGATCGACGGCGCCGAAGCGGAAGTCCTGGTCGTAGCGGCCGGGCTTCTGGTCGTTCAGGTCGATGTGGAAGAGCTTCCCCGCGTCCAGCGCCTGCGCCACGCCGTGGGTGAAGTCGAGCCCGGCCATGGTGTCGTGCGCCACCTCGGGGTTCAGCCCCACCATCTCGGGGTGATCGAGCGTGTGGATGAACGCCAGCGCATGGCCGATGGTCGGAAGATAGAGGTCGCCGCGCGGCTCGTTGGGCTTGGGCTCCAGCGCGAACCGGTAGCCGTAGTCCTGGCTGATCGAGTACTCCGACAGGAAGTTGAGCGCCTCGCGGAACCACTTGATCGCGTCGCGCGCATCCCGCGCCGCGTTGGTCTCCGTCCCCTCGCGCCCGCCCCAGAACACGTAGATCTTCGCCCCGAGCTCGGCCCCCAGGTCCATCGACCGCATCGCCTTGGAGAGGGCGTAGGCGCGCACGCGCGGATCGTTGCTGGTGAACGCGCCGTCGCGGAAGGCGGGATCGGAGAAGAGGTTCGTGGTCGCCATCGGCACCTTCACCCCGCTCTCGTCCAGCGCCTCCCTGAATTCGCGCACGATGCGGTCGCGCTCGGCGGCGCCGGCGTCACGCGGCACCAGGTCCTCGTCGTGCAGATTCACCCCGTACGCGCCCAGCTCGCCCAGCCTGTGGACGATCGTCGTCACCGGCAGCTGCGGGCGGACGGGATCGCCGAAGGGATCGCGCCCCACGTTCCCCACCGTCCACAGGCCGAAGGTGAAGCGGTGCTCGGGCTTCGGGGTGTACGCGTCGTCGGTCATTTCCATCTCTGGTGCTCAGGTGATCTGTCGAATTTCCAACCAGGGCGGGGCAGCCTGTGACGGGTAGCTCTCTTCCCCGCACCCCGGGTTGAAACCCGAGGCAACAACGGCCCGAAGTCCGCCTTCGCGGACTCCCACGCGAGCATCCGCGTGAGAGAGCGAAGTTCTCCTCGTCCATCTCCCCTCCCCTCGCGGAGCGCCGCGGAGCGGGGAGAGGGCCGGTGCGAGCTACGCGAGCGGAGGGGGCGCGATGCCGCGGATTGCGCGGTCGTCCGCCGCCGAGCCCAGCCCCGCCATCAGCGCCAGCAGCCGGTCCTGCGTCGCCCCTTCGCGCGGCACCTCGGCCACCAGGCGGCCGGCGCGCAGCACCAGGATGCGGGTGGACAGGCTCAGCACCTCGGGAAGCTCGCTGCTGATCAGGAGCACGGCGTGGCCCCGCGCGGCCAGCTGGTCGATCAGCGCGTGGATCTCGGCCTTGGCGCCCACGTCCACGCCGCGGGTGGGCTCGTCCAGGATCAGGATGCGCGAGCGGGCGGCCAGCCACCGCGCCAGCACCACCTTCTGCTGGTTGCCGCCGCTCAGCCCCGCCACGCCGGCGTCCACGCTCGGCGTCCTCACGCGCAGCCGGCCGAAGTAGTCGCGCGCCAGCGTCCGCTCCTCGCGCCGGCGGACGAACGAAAGGTTGGCGAGCCGCTTCAGGATCGGGAGCGAGGTGTTGTGCGTGCCGCTCTCGGTCAGCACCAGCCCCTGCTTCTTCCGGTCCTCGGGCACCAGGCCGATCCCCAGCCGGATCGCCTGGGCCGGCGTGCGGACGTGCACGCGCCTGCCGTCGACGTACACGCTCCCGCGCGCCCGCGGCTCCAGCCCGAACAGCGCCTGCGCCACCTCCGATCGCCCCGCGCCCACCAGCCCCGCGAGCCCCACCACCTCGCCCGCGTGGAGCGAGAAGGAGACGTCGTGGAAGGCGCCGGGGAGGGTCAGCCCCTCGACGCGCAGCAGCTCGCTTCCGCGGTCGCCGGCCAGGTGGCTGGGGAAGTACTCCGCCAGCGGCCGGCCGATCATCATCCGCACCAGTTCGGCCTCGGTCAGCCCCTCGGCCGGGCGGGTGCCCACGTGGCGGCCGTCGCGCAGCACGCTCACCGCGTCGCACAGCCGGAAGATCTCGGGCATGCGATGCGATACGTAGATGCACGTGACCCCGCGCGCCCGCAGCCGCCCGATCATCTCGTACAGCCGTTCCGCATCCACCTGGCTCAGCGAGCTGGTCGGCTCGTCGAAGACGAGGATGCGCGCGCCGCTGCCCACGACGCTCGCGATCTGCACCAGCTGCTGCTGCGCCACGTTCAACTCGCCCACGGGCCGGCGCACGTCCATCGCCGCCCCGATCTCGGCCAGCATCTCCGCCGCGCGCCGCTCCATCCGGGCGACGGAGACGAAGCCGCCGCGGCTGGGGAGCGCCCCCAGGTTCAGGTTCTCGGCGACCGACAGGTTGGGGCAGAACGCCAGCTCCTGGTGGACGACGCCGACGCCGGCCGCCAGCGCGTCCCTGGGCCCGCCGAAGCGCACCGGCTTCCCGCCGATCACCACGCGCCCCTCGTCGGGCGAGTAGATGCCGGCCAGGAGCTTCCCCAGCGTGCTCTTCCCCGCCCCGTTCTCGCCGCAGAGCGCGTGGCAGCTCCCCGCCGCCACCTCGAGCGTGACGTCGCTGAGCGCCAGCACGCCCGGAAAGCGCTTGCTGACCCCCTCGAACCGCGCGGCGGGCTCGGTCACCCGTGCCTCGTCGGAAACCCCATCATCCCCCAGCTCCTTTCCCCCCCAGCCTCGCACCCCCTCGCCTTCCACACGTCAGCTTCCGACCTCAGGGATTCCGATTGAGATACTGCGGATCGACGTCCGTGAACCCCCAGTCGCGGAGCTGGCGCGCCCACTGGCCCAGGTTGTCCTTGCTCACGCGCACCGTCTGCATCGGGATGTTCGCGGGCACGTCCTTGTGGTTGTGGATCTTGTCCACGATGGTCTTCACGCCCACGTAGCCCCACTGGTAGACGGGCTGGGCCAGCAGCACCGGCGCGATCCCCCGGTCCACGTACGCCAGCTCGGCGGGGAGCGCGTCCACGCACACCACCTTGTAGCGGTTGGGGTCGAGGTCGGTCAGCAGGGTGCGGGTGAAGAGGGGCCAGCCGCCCACCATCGCCCAGCCGGTGACCTCGGGGTAGGCGTTGTTCACGCGGAGCACCTCGGCGGCGGCGTCCTGCGGCGTCTCGATGTGGTTGAAGACGTTGACGATCTTGATGCCGGGGTGGCGCGCGGCCTCTTCCTTCACCCCCTGCACGCGGCGCTGCAGGTTGGGCGCGTTCTGGTTGCCGGCAAGGATGGCGACGGAGCCCCTGTCGCCCATCTGCGCGGCCAGCTCGCGCATCACGGTGCGGCCCACCTCCATGTCGTCCACGCCGTAGTAGGCGAAGCGCTTGGACTGGGGGACGTCGCTGTCGAAGGTCATCACGGGCACGCCGCGATCGACCGCGTCGTTGATGGCGCCGGCCACCTTCCCCGCGTCGCTGGCGGCGATCAGGATGGCGTCGGCGCCGTCGTTCACCGCCTGCTGGATGCGCTGCGCCTGCACCTGCCCGTCTTCCTGCGGCGGGGTGAGCCAATTGACGCGCACCTGCGGCCCGCCCGGCTGCGCGCTGATCTCCCTCGCCGCGGCCTCGGCGCCGGTGCGCGCGGCCAGGAACACCGGGTTGTTCGAGCTCTTGGCGATCACGGCGATGGTGATCGGCCGGTTGGCGTCGCCGGCCTGGCCCGCCGGTGCGGCGCCGCCCTTCGCGTCACCCCCCGCCGCCGGCCGGTCGCCCCCGCCGCACGCCGCCGCCGCGATTACCGACAGCGCCGCCGCGCCCCGCATCCACTGTCTCATCATCTCGCCATCCCGATTGGGTTCTCGACAGACAACGCCCTAGCGCTCGACCACAGAATCATTCCCGCCGCGGCCCCCGCACCCCGGGTCCGAAACCCGAGGCAACCACGGCCCGAAGTCCGCCTCCGCGGACTCCCACGCACGCACCCGTGCCCGAACACGACCCTCACCGCAGATCCAAGCCGCAGTTCTCCGCCGCGGCCGCGCCGATGCCCGCCATCCCGCATCGATCCCCCGTCCTCAACCAGTCCCAGCCGTCGCCGCCCGCGCCGGTTCCCCCGTCCTGCTCAGCCGCCGCGCCGTGACCCGCGCGCTCCACTGGTCCACCACCACGGCCACGATGATCGCGCCGCCGATCACGATCCACTCGTAGTTCTGGTCCAGGTGCAGCGTGCGGATGCTCTGGCGGAAGAGGACGATCAGCAGCGCGCCGAGCGTGGCCCCCAGCGCGCTCCCCTTCCCGCCCACCAGGCTCGCGCCGCCCACCACCGCCGCCGCGATCACGTACAGCTCGTATCCCTGCGCGTCGCCGGACGACGCGGAGCCGTAGAACGCCGCGCCCAGGAACGCCGCGATCCCCGCCGTCAATCCGGAGACGGCGAATACGCCGATCTGGATGCGCTGCAGCGGGAGGCCGGCGAACCGGCTCGCCTCCAGGTTGCCGCCGAACGCGAACACGTGGCGGCCCATCACGGTGCGCGTCAGGTAGACCGATCCGGCGACGGCCGCCAGGATCATCGCCAGCATCGGCACGGGGTACAGGCCGCCGCCCAGGCCGAGGGGCGCCTTGGCGAACCCCGTCAGGCTCTCGGGGGTGAGGATGCTCTCCGCACGGCTGGCGACGAAGGCCACGCCGCGCAGCATCCACATCGTCCCCAGCGTGATGATGAACGGGTGCACTCTGAGTCCCACGACGAGCCCGCCGTTGATCAGCCCGCAGATCAGCCCCACGCCGGTGCAGACGACCAGGCCCAGCAGCACCGTCGGCACGGGCGCCATCGGCCCGGCGGCGCGCAGGACCAGCGCCATGGTCACGCCCGCCAGCGCGTAGATCGACCCGACGGAAAGGTCGATGCCGCCGGAGATGATCACCACCGTCGCCCCGACGGCCATGATGGCGAAGAAGGAGGCGTCCGTCGCGGTCTGGATCAGCGTGTGACTGTTCCAGAAGTCGTTCACCATCGCGCCGGCCGATCGATCGAGGTGCGAGCCGGCGAAGAGGGTGAGGCCCAGCGTCACCAGCGCCAGCACCATCACCAGCCCCGCCTCCTGGCTGGTAGCCAGCCGGCGCGCGAAGGTGCGCAGGTGCCGCGGGCGTTCGGTCTCCGTCACTGCGCCACGTCCGGAAAGTCGGGGATCTCGGGGCCCGTGCGGCGCTGGTAGAACTCCAGCGGGTGCGCGGGCGGCGGCGAGCCCGCGGGGAACGGCTGCCGCGAGAACCGCTGGAAGTACAGCAGCGCCGCGTCGCGCCACCACCGGGCCACCTTCTCCTGCGTCGCGAGCAGGGTGCTCACCCGCCGGAAACGATCATCATCGATCTTCCCGCGCAAGCCGCCCCAGGTCCTCCGCATCGCGCGCACCGAATCGACCCCCTCGTCGTAGCGATGGACCAGCTCGTTCCACAGCGTGCGCCCGCTCCCCGTCCGCTCGTTCCAGCCCACCCGGTGGAACCAGAGGAGGAGCGAGTCCGGCACCGTGGCGCGGTTTCCCCAGCGCGCCGCGACGGCCGGCGCGTACTGCGCCACGGCGTTACTGCCGGTGGACGTGCGGTCGAATCCCACGCCCAGCGTGTCGGCGCGGTGGTAGTAGACGGCGGTCCAGTCCGCGCGGCCGCCGCCTTCCACCCACGGCCCCGGCCCGTAGTGGTGGTCGCGCGCCATGATGTGGTGCAGCCCCAGCGGCGTCATGTAATTCACCGCCGTCTCGCGGCTCCGCAGCAGCATCGCCTTGACGGGCGCGACGAACGACGGGTCGTGCGTGAAGGTCATCCGGATCCATTCGTCCGCGACCTGCCCGGACGAGAGGCCGGGGTCCCACGCCAGGCGGCCGAAGGCGTACCAGTTGGCCTGCCCGAACGGGTGCCCGGTCCAGTCGCGCTCCGTCCCCGTGTTCGCCACGCCGGCGATCCCGGTCAGGCGATGCCCTTCGAGCGAGCCGTCGATCACCTTCGCCACCGTCGATCCCGGGCCGCGCGCCTGGGTGTCGGCGTCCAGCACCTCTTCCCACATCGGGGCCAGGTAGACCAGGTCGCTGCCCTGGCCCAGGTACTCCTGCGTGATCTGCAGCTCCAGCATCAGCGGCGTGCGCGGCATGGCGCCGAAGAGCGGGTGGAACGGCTCGCGCGGCTGGAAGTCGAGGGGCCCGTTCTTCACCTGCACCATCACGTTGCGGCTGAACTGCCCGTCCAGCGGATGGAACTCGTCGTACGCCTGCTTCACCCGGTCCGTCGGCGTCTCGGCGCTGTAGACGAAGGCGCGCCACATCACCACGCCGCCGTGCGGGGCGACGGCGTCCGCCAGCAGGTTGGCGCCGTCCGCGTGCGTGCGATGATACTCCTGCGGCCCCGGCTGGCCCTCACTGTTCGCCTTCACCAGGAACCCGCCGAAGTCCGGGATGATAGAGTAGATTTCGTCCGCCTTCGCCTTCCACCACGCGCGCACGGCCGGGTCCAGCGGGTCCGCCGTCCGCAGGCCGCCGATCTCGATCGGGGCGCTGAAGCGGGCGGTGAGATAGACCTTGATCCCGTACGGGCGGAAGACGCCGGCCAGCGCGGCGACCTTCCGCAGGTACGGCGCGGTGAGCACCTGCGCGTTCGCGTTGACGTTGGTCAGCACGGCCCCGTTGATCCCGATCGACGCGTTGGCGCGCGCGTAGTCAGTGTAGCGCCGGGAGATGGAATCCGGCAGCGCGTCCCACTCCCACAGCGAGCGGCCGGCGTACCCGCGTTCGACGGATCGATCGAGGTTGTCCCAGTGATCGAGCAGCCGCAGCGCGATCCGCGGGGACGACACCGTCGCGAGCTCGCGCGCCGGCCGCCCCGTCTGCATTCCGCGGAGGAGGGTGAAGACTCCGTAGAGCACCCCCACGTCGCGGTTCGCCGCGATCACCATCACCCGCCGGCCACGGACCATCATCGGGCGGATGATGAACCCCTCGTCTCCCACCCGCCGCAGCTCGTCCTCCAGCCCCGCGGACGCGATCACGGCCGAGGTCGCGGGCGTCCCGGCGACGAGCGACGCATCCGACGTCGCGGGCGAGATGGTGATGCCGGAGCCGAGCATCCCCGTCATCCCGCGCCGGAGCTCGGCGCGCGCGGCGGCGAGCGTGGGCGAGGTGCCGGGGATGCCGAGGCGGTGGAAGAGCGCGCGATACTCCGCCAGCCGCGCGGGGTCGGCCACGCGCGGGTAGCGGAGCCACAGGTCGTAGCCGTCCTCCGCGCGCAGCGCCGCCGCCGCCAGGACGACGAGCGCGCCCGCGAGCGCGGCGGCGCGGACGATCCGGTCGATCCGCATCATCGCTCCAGCTCAGCGCGGGATCTGGGGGACGCGGGCGTCGGCGGGGTCGGCCCAGCGCTGGTTGGGGATCAGCGGGGTCCACCCCGGGCGGAGCGGGTCCTGGTCGTAGGGATACGACCCCAGCCGCAGGAACAGCTCGTGGTACTCGCCCAGCTTGTCGCGGTCGAGGGTGATCCCCAGCCCCGGCGCGGTGGGCACGGCGATGGAGCCGCCCGCATACTCCATCTTCCCGCCGGCGATCACGTCGTCGGTGAGATGGTGATAATGGGCGTCCGCCGCGAAGGTGAGGTTGGGGATCACCGCGCCCAGGTGCAGCATCGTCGCCAGCTGGATCCCCAGCTCGCCGGAGGAGTGGACGGCCACGCCCAGCTGGAACGCCTCGCAGATCCCCGCCGCCTTCACGCACGGCCGGATCCCGCCCCAGAAGGTGGTGTCGAGCAGGATCACGTCCACCGCCGTCTGCAGCGCGTTCGCCGCCAGCTGCTCGAAACCGACGACGACCGTGTTCGTCGCCAGCGGCATCCGCACCTTCTCACGCGTGCGCCGCATCCCGTGCAGGCCGAAGACGGGGTCCTCGAGGTAGTCGTTGTTCACGTCCTCGATCCGCTGGCCGAACCAGATCGCCTGTTCCGTGGACCAGACGCCGTTGGGGTCGAAGCGGAACGAGTCGCCGGGGAGCGAGTCGGCCAGCGCGCGGTAGCACTCCAGCTCGTAGCGCGGGTCGAACACGCCGCCCTTCAGCTTGTG
>Ga0070662_100002268_pt1 | contig 11804 bp, 10 predicted proteins | sample KBSC53metaG_FD_65648 | JGI IMG/M metagenome (GOLD analysis project Ga0070662, IMG submission 65648) | Corn rhizosphere microbial communities from Kellogg Biological Station, Michigan, USA - KBS C5-3 metaG | ecosystem: Host-associated > Plants > Roots > Rhizosphere > Soil ...
AGGCCAACGGGAGCGTCGATCCGAGCTCGTCCGGGACGCTCTCCGGGTCGAGGCGAGCGAGGACGCGCGCATGCGCGGGGACCGGCGCCGTGAACTCGTAGAACTCGTCGGTGATCTGGAACGAGCGGGGGAGGCCTCTGGTGGTGACGTGAGGTCGCGCGGAGACGTTCACCCGCCCCGACTCGACGGCGCCGTGCCGCCCGAACTCGCCGCCCACCAGCCGCGCGTACCCGGGCCATGAGTGGAGCGTGTCAGTGGCCGAGTGGGTGCCGATGAACCCGCCTCCGCGCCGGACAAAGCGCAGCAACGCGCGGCGGCTCGGGACGGCGAGCTCGCCGCTCGTGTTCGCGAAGACCACCGCGTTCGCGCGGGCCAGTCGCCGTCGGGTGAGCTGAGTCGCGCCCTCGAGCTGCACGACGTCATACCGGCGGCTGCGCGCCCCGAGCGACTTGAAGAAGGCGGTCGCGTCCGGAATCGAGTCATGTACGAAGCCGCGCGCCTCGGTTACGAGCAGCACGCGCTTCTGCGCCGCATCCGCAGGCGCGGAGGCTCCCACGGCCACGACCGCCGCACAGATCCCGGCCCAAATCAGAGTCTTGACCCGAACCACCGTGCGAGCTTACGAACTAGAGTCGCCGGCTGCCCGCATGCGCCTACTTCGCCGTGCCACCGACCCGTCGCAGTTCGATCTCCGCCCCTCTGGCCCAGGGCGCGTCCTGGACGTGGGCTGCGGCGCACGGAAGTACGCCGGCGCGGTCGGGATGGACGTGTCGGGTGACACCGCCGCGGATGTCGTGCATGACCTGAACCAGGTCCCCTGGCCGCTCGAGGACTCGAGCTTCGACCAGCTCCTCCTCCAGGACGTGATCGAGCACCTCGGCGACCTCTACGCGGTTTTCGGCGAGCTGCATCGGGTCGGTCGGCCCGGTGCGCGCGTGCACATCCGAACGCCCCACTTCTCGTCGGCGCTCGCCTACTCCGATCCCACCCATCGACGGTTTCTGTCAGCCGCGGCCGTCCGCGCGCTTGCCGAGCCCGGCTTTTCGCACTACAGCGCCGCGCGCTTCAGGATCGTCCGCATGAGGCTCGATCTGTGGCTGCCCTTCCGGGCGCTCGGGATCGGCGCGCTGGCCAATCGCTACCCCGACGTCTACGAGAGGTACCTCGCCTTCCGGTTCCCGGCCATGAACATCCGGGCCGAGCTGGAGGTCCTGAAGTGACGAGGCCTCTGCGCGCCGGCATGAACGCGATCTTCCTCGAGCCCGGCATGGGGGGTCTCGAGACCTACGTCCTCGAGCTCGTGCCCGCTCTGCTCGAGGCCGAGCCCTCGCTGGAGCTGACCTTGCTCTGCAACTCCAAGGGGCGGGAGCTCCTGGAGCGCCAGCCGTGGAGCGCCTCGGTCGACCTGACGACACCTCGCGCGAGCCGGCGCGGGCTGCGGGCGCTCTACGAGCTGGGACCGCTCGGCATCACTGCGGGCCGGCGCTTCGACGTGCTGCATTCGCCTGCCCTCACAGCCCCGCTTGCCACGAGGGCCGCGAACGTGGTGGTGCTGGCAGACACGACCTGGATCACCGTGCCCGATCTTGGCCGGGGCCAGGCCGCGACGGTCCGGCTCTGGCAGGCGGCGGTGCCCCGCATCGCTCGCCGAGCCGACAGGGTGATCGCGATCTCGCAGGCCTCCGCGCGCGACATCGAGCGGCACCTTCGCGTCCCCCTGGAGCGGATCGACGTGATTCCGCTGGGCTACGCCAGAACCCCGGGGACGCCGCCGACACCCGAGTCCGAGCTGCGCGCTCGCCTCGGCGTGGGCGATGGGCCGATCGTCCTCAACGTGGGGGCCAAGAAGGTGCACAAGAACCAGATCCGGCTGGTCGAGGCGCTGCCGCGTATCCGGGAGGCCGTGCCGGGTGCGTCCCTGGTCCTCGCGGGCGCGGCCACCCCGTACGAGTCGGAGCTGCGGGCGGCGGCAGACCGCCTGGGCGTGGGCGCCGCGGTCGCGCTTCCAGGCTACGTCTCGAGCTCCGATCTCGAGGGCCTCTACGCGGCGGCGTCATCGTTCGCGTTTCCGTCGCTGAACGAGGGCTTCGGCTTGCCTCTGCTCGAGGCGATGGGACACGACCTCCCAATCGTGACGTCGTCGGTGTCCTCGCTGCCCGAGGTCGCCGGCGACGCCGCACTGCTCGTCGATCCGATGTCCGTGGATGAGCTCGCCGGCGCCCTGGCACGGGTCCTGAGCGACGCGGAGCTGCGGGACCGGCTCGTCGCGGCCGGTCGCCGCCGCCTCGAGGCGTTCAGCTGGCGGCACACCGCCGAGGAGACGCTCGCCACCTGGCGGCGAGCGATGGGGTGAACGACCTTCGGAGCAGGCGAGCTCGCGGGCCGGCCTGGCTTCGGCGCATCCTCGGGCATCCGCGGATCGTCCCCGCGACCGCGCTGCTGCTCCGGGCCCGCACGGTGCGTCCTTCCAGCGCGTTCGTGGCGCGTGAGCTCTTCCGTCGCGCGGGCTCGTTCGTGTACCGCGAGCGCTCGGGCGGGCTGAGCGTCGTCGTCCGCCACGGGAGCGCCGACCCCGTGACGCTCGGCGAGGTGTTTCACGAGCGCGACTACGAGCCCCCGCTTGAAATGCCCCCGCTCCGGCCGGCCCGCGTCGTCGATCTCGGCGCGAACGTCGGCTACTTCGGCGCCTTTGCCCTCGCCACCTGGCCGGAGGCTCATGTCGCGGCCTGGGAGCCGGACCCGGCGAATGCGGAGATCCACGCTCGCACGATTGCGATCAACGGCCTGGAGGCGCGCTGGGAGCTGCACCGCAGCGCGGCCTCGAACGCCGCCGGCAGCATGCGCTTCAGCGCGACGGCCGACGCGCTCTCCCACCAGGACGATTCTGGCGAGCTCGTGGTGCCGTCTGAGGACGTCCTGCCCGCTATCGCCGGCGTCGAGCTCTTGAAGATGGACATCGAGGGCGGCGAGTGGGCGATCCTCGGGGATCCGCGCTTCGCGGACGACCCGCCACAGGTCGTCGTCATGGAGCACCACCCGAACGGGGCTCCGGGCCCTGACTCACGTGCCGCGGCGCTCGAGGCGCTCGCCGCGGCCGGGCTGACCAGCACGGCGAGCATCTTCCTGCGCGCCGATGGCTACGGGATGCTGTGGGCGTGGCGGCCGTAGAACCGGGCGGGGACATCCTCGACAGCCGCGAGGCGGGCCCGCGCATCATTCGCGGGGGCGTGGTCAGGGGCGTCGGATACGTCGTCAACAACCTCGTCGCGCTCGTCGGCGTCATGTTGGTCACTCGCTACCTGGGCGTGGCCGACTTCGGGCGCTTCCAGACCGTCCTCTCGCTCATCACGGTCGTCGCCACGGTGACCGATGCCGGGATGGCGACGTTGGGGATGCGCGAGTACGCGCAGCGCAGCGGCGCCGACCGCGAGGGGCTCATGCGGTCGCTCCTCGGGCTGCGCCTCACCCTCAGCCTGTGCGGCGCGGCGATCGCTGCGGCGATCGCCGCGGGCATCGGATACGACTGGCAGCTTGTCGCCGGCGCGTTTCTCGGCGGCGTCGGCCTGGCGCTGACCGTGGTGCAGACGACGTTCGCGATTCCGCTGTCGGTGCAGCTCCGAAACCTCGCCCTCACCGGGCTCGACGTCGGGCGGCAGGTCCTCACCGTGGGCGGCTACGGCATCGTCATCCTGGCGGGCGGCGGGGTGCTGGCGCTGTTGGGCGTGAGCGTGCCGGTTGGCATCGCGATGGCGGTGGCGGCGGCTCTCCTGGTCCGGGCGCAGGTGCCGCTGAGGCCGTCGCTGCAGGTGCGCGAGTGGGGACGGCTGCTGGCGGCGTCGGCGGCGTTCGTCATGGCGACCGCGGTCGGAACCATCTACCTGTTCACAGCCCAGATCCTGACGGCCGCCGTGACCGACGCTCACGACACCGGGCTGTTCGCGGCCTCGTTCCGCGTCTTCGTCGTGCTGGCGGCAGTGCCCGGACTCTTGATCACGGTGGCGTTCCCTCTGCTCTCGCGTGCCGCGCGCGATGACCGCGACCGGCTCGCGTATGCGGTCCAGCGGCTCGTCGACACGACCGGCGTCCTCGGTCCCGCGGTCGCGCTCGTGCTCGTGTTGGGCGCGCCCGCGGTCCTGGAGGTGGTCGCCGGCCCGGACTTCGTGGACGCCGCTCCGGCGCTGCGGATACAGGCCGCGACGCTGCTTGCATCCTTCCTGCTCGCTCCGATCGGGTTCGCGCTTCTGTCGATCCACGCCCACCGCGGCATCCTGGTCGCGAACGCCCTGGCATTCGTCGTCACGGTCGCTGCCGTGACCGCGCTCGCGGCGCCGCTCGGCCCCGAGGGCGCGGCGCTGGGAACCGTCATCGGCGAGTGGACGCTCGCACTCGGGTATCTGGTGGCGCTGCGACGCGAGTCGCGGGACACCGTGCCTCGCTTCGGGGCACCGGCTCGCGCCCTTGCCGCCGCAGGCGCCAGCTGCTTGGCGTTCGCCTTCCTGCCACTGCCTTCCTGGCTCCTCGCCGTGTGCGGCGTGGTCGTCTACGCCGTCCTCGTGCTGATCGTGCGCGCTGTCCCCGCGGAGCTCCTCGAGCTGCTCCCGGTCCGGCGTCCCAGGCGACGCCCGTGACGTGCCTGCGTGTCGGCCTGAACCTGGTGCCGATCGGTCACCAGGCGGGGGGCGTGGGGAACTACGCCACCGAGCTGACGGCGGCGCTGGCGGCTCGCGACGACGTCGAGCTCCACCTGTTCGTGAGCCGAGACGCCCCGGGCACGCTCGTGCCGGCCGAGGCTGCTCGACCGCTCCGGGTCACGCGCATGCCGGTGCGGGTGTCAGGGCCGCCGCTCCACCTCGCCGCGCAGTTCGGTGCCGTCCCCGCGCTGGCGCTCGCTCGGCGGCTCGACGTCGTCCACTCGCCGGCCAATGCAGGACCGGTCCGGATACCGCGCGTCGCATCCGTGGTCACGCTCCACGACACGATCTGGGCCAGGGCACCCGACGAGTGGGGGAGCCCGGCCGCGGTCCGTTCGATGTATCGCGTCGCCCTGCCCACGGCCCGGCGTGCCGATCGCGTGATTGCGGTGAGCGCCCACGCCGCCGGCGACATGCACGAGCTCCTTGGAGTGCCCGCGGACCGCATCGACGTGGCACACCACGGTGTGCGCGTCGACGACGCGGCGCCCTCGACGCCCGAGGAGGCGCTTCGCGGCCGGCTCGGACTCGGATCCGCTCCGGTCGTGCTGTGCGTCGCGCAGAAGCGCCCTTACAAGAACCAGGAGGCGCTCGTCCGGGCGCTGGTGGACGAGCGGCTCGCGGGTGTCCAGCTCGTGTTGCCCGGCGCGCCCTCGCCATATGAGGTCCGGCTGCGCGAGCTCGCCGCGGAGCTGGGCATCGACGATCGCGTCCACCTGCCTGGCTGGCTCGACGACGCGGACCTGGATGGCCTCTACCGGCTGGCAAGCTGCGTCGCGCTCCCCTCGCGGCTCGAGGGCTTCGGGCTTCCGGTGCTGGAGGCGATGGCACGCGGGGTCCCCGTGGCATGCAGCGATCGCACCGCCCTGCCAGAGGTGGCGGGCGATGCGGCCCTGCTCTTCGATCCGGACGACCTCGAAGCTGTCACGGACGCGGTCGCGCGGCTGCTGCGCGATGTGCCCCTGCGCGAGGAGCTCGTCGCACGAGGGCTCGCGCGCGCCCGGCAGTTCACCTGGGACGCGACCGCGGCCGCCACCTTGGAGTCCTATCGCCGGGCGGTCGCCGAACGGCGCTCGGCGGCGCTGTAGCTTCCAGCCGCATGCCACGCATCCTGATCGTGCGCGGCCGGCTCGTGACGCCGTGGGAGCTCCGGCCCTGGGCCGAGCTTCCGGACCGCTTCGACGTCTCCTACCTGCTCACGCGATCGAACGAGTTCGATGCGGGCTCGCTTCCGCTTCGGGCAGAGGAGGTCACTTCGCTGCGCGACCGGCTCCCGCGCGGCACCCTGGGGGAGATCGCGGCGGGCGTCGCCGGCGAGCGCTATCTCGCGGACGCGGAGCCCGCGTACGCGGCCGCTGACGTCGTCCACGCCGAGGAGCTGTCCTTCTGGTTCTCCGCGGACGCTGCGCGCCGGAAGCAGCGGCACGGGTATCGGCTCGTCCAGACCGCCTGGGAGACGCTCCCGTTCCTCAGGACGTTCCGGAACCACCACGCGCGCCGCTACCGCGACGAGGTGCTCGCCGCGACCGACCTCTTCCTTCCCGCGACCGAGCGCGCCCGTGCGGCGCTGCTGCTCGAGGGGGTGCCCGACGAGCGGATCATCGTCTGCCCGCCCGGCATCGACGTCGACCGCTTCGCCGCGAGCTCGGACCAGCCCGCGCCAGATGAGCACGTGGTGCTGTCCCCGGGGCGACTCGTCTGGGAGAAGGGGCACCAGGACGTGCTGCGCGCCGTCGCTGTGATTGCGCGCACCGGCGAGGCCCCGCGCGTCCGGATCGTCGGCCGTGGCCCGGAGGAGCGGCGCCTGCGCGCGTACGCAGACGAGCTGGGGCTGGCCGGCCGCGTCGACATCGGCCCCGTCGGATACGACGAGATGCCGGGGATGTTCGCCTCCGCCTCGTGCATGGTGCTGGCCAGCCTGCCGAGCGCGGGCGCGAACCTCCACCCCTTCGACATCCCGCGCGCGTTCTGGGAGGAGCAGTTCGGGATGGTCCTGGCAGAGGCGATGGCGGCCGGGCTCGACATCCTCGCGAGCGAGAGCGGCGCGATCCCCGAGGTGCTTGACGGCCAGGGCGCGCTCTTCGCCGCCGGAGACTGGCCGGGGCTCGCGAGGCAGCTGTCGGAGGGGCCGCTGGCCCGGTCGCCAGGCGAGCGAGTTCAATACCCGCCTGAGCTGGTGCGCCGCTACTCGACGGCCGCCATGGCGGAGCGGCTCGCCGACGCCTACGACGCCGTGCTCGGCGCCTAGCGCCGCACAGCGTCGATTTCGACGTTCGTGGCCAGGCGGTTGAGCCCGGGCACGCGCGACAGCAGGCGGTTGAGCGTCCAGATGGGCTCGGCCAGGCGGCTGGCCAGTGGGTGGTCGAGCGTGAGCGGCAACATGTTCTCGAGCCGCACGGCGGTGACCGCGAAGCCCTGCGCGACAGCCGCCTCGCGCGCCTCGCGTGGGCTCCAGAGCGTGTCGTCGGGCAACTGCCCGTGGTAGTAGAGCCCGAGGCGTCTCGCGAGCCACTCGAGGTAGCTCCGCCGGTTCGGCAGCTTGGTGACATAGAGGCGTCCGCCCGGGCGCAGCACCCGGTGTAGCTCCGCGAGCGAGCCCGCCGGGTCCCGGACATGCTCCAGGACCCCGCAGGAGAGCACCGCGTCGAAGGAACCGTCCTCGAAGGGGAGGGCGACCGGCTCAGGGGAGAACGTGCAGACCAGGTCGGGGAAGCGCTCGAGCCGGGCCTCGCCCGGCCCCGGCTCCTCGGGCCGGTAGTCGAACGGGCGCACGTCCACACCACGCTCGCGCAGCAGCGCGCTCACCTGACCCCAGCCGCAGCCCCAGTCGAGCACCCTGCCGGGGCGGTCGGCCGCGATCCTGTCGGCGAGCGCCGCGTACTCGCGCATCTGCGGCCCCGAGCGCAGGTTCACGTCGGTTCCGCGCCGCTCCTTCAGCGATGACATTGCGGCGGAGGCTACTCAGCGCCGGAGCGGGCGCGATCCAGCTCGTCGCAGACGAGGCGCGCGGTCCGCTCCCAGGAGAACTCGCGGGCTCGCACCCGGCCCCGGCGGGCCATTTCCGCCCGCTCCTCCGGTGAGCGGAGGACCCCTTCGAGCGCCGCCTCGATGGAGGATTCGTCCTCCGGGCTGACGTACGCCACGGCGTCGCCGCCGACCTCGGGCAGGCTCGACACGCGTGAGGTCACGACCGGCGCACCGGCGGCCATCGCCTCGAGGACCGGGAGGCCGAAGCCCTCGTACAGGGATGGATAGGCGAACACGGCGCATCCGCCGTAGAGCCCGGCCAGGTCCGCGTCCGGGACGAACCCCGCAAGCCTGACCTCCGGGGCGCCGGCGGCGGCGCGCAACAGCTCCTTCTCCTCCCACCCGCGCGGACCCACGATCAGGAGCGGGTTGGTGTGGCGGAGCTCCTCCGGCAATCCGCCGTGGGCCCGGATCAGCCGGACCAGGTTCTTCCGCGGCTCGAGCGTCCCGCTCGCGAGGACGTAGGCGCCGGGGTCGACACCGTAGCGGCGCGTGACCTCGTCCAGGTCAGTCCCTGTCGGCGGGTGGTGGAAACGTGGATGCGCCGCGAACGGGACCACCGCGGTCTTGCCGCTCGCTGCCGGAAAGAACCGGATCAGGTCGGTCGCGGTCGACTCCGAGTTGCAGATCAGCCGGGCGGCGCGCCGAACGGCCAGTCCCGCCGTGGCGCGCTCTATCCGCGCGGCACGGCTCTGTGCGCGCGCGAACGGCAGGAAGGCGATCAGATCGTGAACCAGCACGGCCGAGGGAATTCGGAGGCCCCAGGCGGTCAGGTAGCTGTTCGTGGAGAAGAAGACGTCGCATTCGCGGCTCGCACGGAAGGCCGTGGCCGCGTGCCAGAGCGGGTCCGGGAGCGGGACCTTGACCCACTCGAAGCTCGGCCCCAGCTCGACCTCGTCCCAACTCGACCGGCAGAAGAGGCGGAAACGGTGAGGAGTGCCGAGAGCGGCCAGTGCCGGCAGCAGCTCGCGCACCACCCGGCCGCGTCCAGCTGGAACCTCGCTGGCCGCGCGCGCGTCGATTCCCACGATCACGCGCGGCAGTCTGCCCGACGCGTCCGTATGGTGCTCGCCGTGCACGTGGGGTTCAACCTGCTCTTCCTTGCGCCCGGCGAGATGGGCGGGCTCGAGGTCTATGCGCGCGAGATGGTCGCGGCGCTGGCGCGGCGGGACGACGTGCAGCTCACCCTCTTCCTCAACCGTCTCGCTGGACCGGAGTGGCGCGAGCTTGCGCCCGTCGCGGAGGCGCCGGTCGATCCGCGGCGCCGCGTCCAGTGGGTCGCCGGAGACCAGGTCCACGCGGTCCGGCTGGCGCGCAGGACGGGGGCGGAGCTGGTGCACAGCGTCTCGTCGACGGCGCCGGCGATCGGGAGCTTCGCGCGCGTCGTGACCGTCCACGACCTGCACTACCGCGTCTATCCCGAAGCGCACTTCGGGGTGCGGGCGCTCGGCATGCGCGCGCTGGTGCCGCTGGCCGTGCGGCGGGCACAACGGGTGATCGTGCCCAGCGAGTCCACGCGGGTGGACCTGCTGCGCTTCACCGGCGCGAGGTCCGAGCGGGTGGACATCGTCCCGTACGGAATCGGCCAGTCGCCGCGCGCCGAGGGCGATGCGGGCGCCGGACGGGAGCTCCTCGGCGCGGGCGAGCGCCCGGTGGCGCTCAGCGTGTCCGCGAAACGCCCGCACAAGAACCTCGCGCGCCTGATCGGCGCCCTCGCGCGGATACCGAAGGAGCGGCGGCCGCTGCTCGCTCTCCCCGGTTACCCGACCCCGCACGAGCAGGAGCTGCGCGAGCTCGCGGCCGAGCGCGGCGTGGCCGAGGACGTGCGCTTCCTGGGCTGGGTGTCCGCGGAGGAGCTCGACAGCCTCTACGCGGCAACGGACTGCTTCGTCTTCCCGTCGCTGTACGAGGGCTTCGGGTTTCCCGTCCTCGAGGCCATGGCGCGCGGCGTGCCTGTTGCGACCTCGGGCCGCGCCAGCCTCGCCGAGGTGGCGGGCGACGCCGCGCTCATGTTCGACCCCGAGGACGAGGGCTCGATCGCGGAGGCGATCGAGTCGCTGCTCGGAGACGAGTCGCTCCGCGAGCGACTCCGCGCGGCCGGACGCGAGCGAGCGTCGGGCTTCACCTGGGAGCGTGCCGCGGACCTGACCGTCGCGGCCTACCGGCGCGCGCTCGACGAGCGGTAGCTGTCCGTCACCTTGTCGAGCGAGCCGCTCAGCGACAGGCGCTCGGCGTTCGCCCGGAACCAGGCTGCCGTGCGGTCGCGCAGGCCCTGGCCCTCCGCGTGCACGCGCTCGATCGCGGCGGCGAGGTCCACCGCGGACGCCGACGGCGCGATGTAGCCGTTCTCGCCCTCGTCGATCAGCCCGGTCGCGGCGTTGTCGGGACCCGCGACCACGATGCTCGGCGTCCCGGCCGCCGACGCCTCCACGACGACGAGCCCGTAGCCCTCGCGGCTCGACGGGAGCACCATGCAGAGCGAGCGCGCCAGGGCGCGCTCGACCCGCTCGGCCTCCACGCGGCCGGGCACATCGAGCACGTCGTCGAGCCCGTGCTCGGCGCGCAGACGGAGGACCTCGCCCCGCTCGGGCCCGTCGCCGTAGATCTCGCCGCGGAGCTCGGGGATCCGCTCCCGCGCCAGCGCCAGCGCGGGGACGAGGGCCGACACGCGCTTCTCCGGGATGTGGCGGCCCGCGAACGCGACGACCGGCTCGGCGCGGACCGGGTCGCGCGGCTCGAGCGGGCCGGCGTACTCGCCCTCCAGCACCGTGACGTCGCCGTTCACAGGGGCCGCGAGCAGGCGCCGCTCGTGGAGCCGCGAGAAGCAGAACGCGCGCTGGGGGACGCGCAGGCACAGCGTCTGCACGGCGTCGCCGATCCGGCCGCCGATGGGGCCGAGGTACTCGCGCCAGTAGTCGCGGCTCCAGACCTCGTGCCAGTCGACCACGAGCCGGAAGCGCCCCAGCGAGCGCACCAGGGCCGCGGCGAGCAGCGAGAAGTACGGGAACGAGGCGGTGTGGACCACGTCGTAGCTCCGTCCGTGGCGCAGCAGATGCCACAGGACGCCGGCCCCGAAGACGAGCGGCGGGAGGATGCGCCGCCGGCCGCTCTCGGTGTAGAGCTCCATCCGCGGACCCGCTGTGACGACGCGAACTCCCGCAACCTCGGCCCGCTCACCGGGTTTCCACTGACGCAGAGTGAGATAGGTGACCTCGTGGCCATCGGCGGCCAGACGCTCCCCGAGGTTCCGGTACCAGCGCTCGGCACCTCCCACTGTGTATGGAAACAGGCAGTCGTATACGAGGCAGATGCGCATGGGGAAGCGGCAGAGATTGTCAGACGCTTCGCTAGGATCGGGCGCCGTTCCTTGAGCACCGTCGAGCAGACAACTCGGCCGCCTGGAATTGACGGCGAGGGTCAGGGCGCGGTCAAGGTGTCCGTCGTTATCCCTTGCCTCAACGAGGAGGCCTCAATCGAGCGCTGCGTGTCCGAGGCCCTGAAGGCCCTGGAGGGCCAGGGCTGGGACGGCGAGGTGATCGTCGCCGACAACGGCTCCGATGACCACAGCGCCGAGCTCGCCAAGCAGGCGGGCGCGCTCGTGGTCCACGAGCCGCGGCGCGGCTACGGCAGCGCCTACCGCGCCGGCTTCGCGGCCGCCCAGGGCGACTACATCGTCATGGCGGATGCCGACCTGACGTATGACTTCTCCGACATCCCGCGCTTCGTCTCCAAGCTGGACGAGGGCGCCGACCTCGTCATGGGCGACCGCATGAGCGGCATCCAGCCGGGCGCGATGCCCTGGCTGCACCGCTACGTGGGCAACCCCGTGCTCACGGGCATCCTCAACCTCTTCTTCCGCACAGGAGTGCGCGACGCGCACTGCGGGATGCGCGCGATCCGGCGCTCCGCGTTGCCGGCGCTCGACCTCCGCACCACGGGCATGGAGTTCGCCTCGGAGATGGTGATCCGCGCCGGCAAGGAGCGGCTCGCGATCGAGGAGATCCCGATCCACTACCACCCGCGCGAGGGCGAGTCGAAGCTGTCGAGCTTCCGCGACGGCTGGCGCCACCTGCGCTTCCTGCTCGT
>Ga0070662_100002278_pt1 | contig 11774 bp, 11 predicted proteins | sample KBSC53metaG_FD_65648 | JGI IMG/M metagenome (GOLD analysis project Ga0070662, IMG submission 65648) | Corn rhizosphere microbial communities from Kellogg Biological Station, Michigan, USA - KBS C5-3 metaG | ecosystem: Host-associated > Plants > Roots > Rhizosphere > Soil ...
GGTGCGATGGTGCGATGGTGCGATGGTGCGATGGTGCGACGGTGCGATGGACTGAAGAGCGATGATTAAATCGATGACCGGGTTTGCCTCGCTGACCCACGAGGACGAGCGTGCGACGATTGCCGTCACCGTGCGCGCGGTGAACCACCGGTTTCTCGACCTGCAGCTTCGCGTGCCACATGCCTTCGGCGACGTCGAGCCTCGCTTGCGCGCGCTCTTGCAGAAGCGTCTCGCGCGCGGGCGGGTCGAAATCGGAATCTCCGTACAGGTCCGCGATCTCAGTACCCCAATCGTCGAGTTGAACATGAGTGTCGCGCAGGCACTGTCGGCGGCGATCGATCAGGCACGCGCGCAAGGGCTCGTCTCAGGTGCGTTGAGTCCTGGCGATCTGCTGCGCCTGCCGCAGGCGATCGCGGTGCGCGAGCGATCGATTGAGGCAGACCCTGCCCTGGAAGCGCGCATCGCGGCGAGTATCGAGGCGGCAGTGGAGCAGGCGCTGGCCGATCTCGACGCCATGCGCGTGCGCGAAGGCTCACACCTGGCGGCGGATCTCGATGCCCGGCGTCACACCCTCGTCGACCTGATCGAGCATCTCCGCGTCGCCGCCGACCATGGACGCGGCGCCCTCGAGAGCCGTCTGCGTGAACGGATCGAGGAGCTGCGCCTGGAGCTGCCGGTCGATCACGCGATGATCGCGCAGGAAATCGTGCGCGCCGCCGCCCGTTCCGACATCTCGGAGGAAGTGACGCGCTTTCGCGCGCACCTGGCGCACTGGCGCTCCCTGACTGATGGCGATGAGCCGTGCGGCCGCAAACTCGATTTTCTGATCCAGGAAATGAATCGCGAAATCAACACGATCGGATCGAAGGCGGACGGGATTCACATCTCCGAGCTCATCATCAATGCAAAAGCGGAGCTCGAACGCATGCGGGAACAGGTCCAGAATGTCGAGTAGCCCGGTGGTCGAGGGTCGCGCGGCACGAGGCCAGCTGTTCATCGTGTCCGCACCCTCGGGGACCGGCAAGACCACCCTCGTCGAACGTCTCGTCCAATGCGTGCCCGGGCTGCGCATGTCGCGGTCTTACACATCCCGGCCCGCCAGGGTAGGGGAGCAGGACGGGGTCGACTATAATTTCATTACACGCGAGCGGTTCGAAAAGATGGCCCGTGAGGGCCAGTTTCTCGAATGGGCGGACGTGTTCGGGAACTACTACGGCACGTCCGCCGCCGATACCGACGCGATGCTCGCTCGTGGCGAAGACGTCGTCCTCGTCATCGACGTCCAGGGTGCTCGCCAGGTTCGTTCGCGCGGGATCGAGACCATCGGCATTTTCGTGTTGCCTCCCTCGGCCGCAGTGCTCGAGCAGCGCCTGCGCGGCCGCAGCAAGGACAGCGAAGAGCAGATTCGGCGACGGCTTGAGGTCGCGAGCGCTGAGGTGGACGAGTACTCGCAGTATGAGTACGTGGTGGTCAACGACGAGATAGAGGCGGCGGTTGGACGTCTGGAGTCAATTGTGGGAGCCGAGCGGGCGCGCATCAGGCGCGTGCGCGACGATGCGGAAACCATCATAGGAACGTTTCATTCATGAAGAGCACACCGAAAGAGAATCGATTCGAGTTCGTCGTCATTGCCAGCGCTCGCGCGCGGCAGTTGCTGAAGGGTGCCGAGCCGCGTGAGACGGGCGAGAAGAAGGTGACGATCGCCCAGCGTGAAGTGCTGCGGCGTAAGGTCGTCAAGCTGGAGGAATCCGTGTCCTAGTCAACTCCCAACTACCAACTCCCGATTCCCAACGTCGAGACAGTGGCTTCGATGTCGGGCAACTTGGGAGTTGGATTTTTGGGAGTTGGGAGTTAAGTCGAGATGTCTCTGATCGCGCTCGGGGTCACCGGCGGCATCGGCGCCTACAAGGCCGTCGAAGTGTGCCGTGGACTTCAGAAGCGCGGGCACGATGTCGTCGCGGTGATGACGCGATCCGCTGCCCGATTCGTTGGCCCGGTGACATTCGAGGCGATAACCAGACGGCCGGTCATCACGTCACAGTGGCGGCCCGGCATGAACGCGGACATCGAGCACATCGCGATCGCCGACGGCATCAACCTGCTCCTTGTGGCGCCGTGCACCGCGAACGTCATCGGCAAGTTCGCCAACGGCATCGCCGACGATTTCTTGAGCTCTCTGTACCTGGCCACACGCGCGCCGGTGATGCTGGCGCCGGCGATGAATTCCAACATGCTCGCCCACGATGCGGTGCAACGAAACCTGCAGACGCTCACGGCGCGGGGCGTGAAGTTTGTCGAGCCTGGCGAGGGCTATCTGGCATGCGGCTGGATCGGCAAAGGCCGGCTCGCCGAGCCTGACGTGATCGTCGATGCTGCATGCGCGCTTCTGTCGCCTCCCGACTCGATCCTTCGTGGCCGCCACGTGCTCGTCTCGGCGGGTCCGACCTACGAAGACATCGATCCCGTGCGTTATCTCGGAAACAGGTCGAGCGGGCGGATGGGATTCGCGCTCGCCGCCGAGGCTCGTCAACGGGGAGCGCGCGTGACGCTCGTGGCCGGGCCGACGCGCGTCGAGCCGCCAGCGGTCGACGAGGTCGTTCGGGTTCGCAGCGCCAGCGAGATGCACGAGGCGATCATGGCCGCTGCGCCTTCGGCGGATGTCGTCATCATGGCTGCCGCCGTGGCCGACTTCACTCCGGCGGTCACGTCGGCGGGTAAAGTCGCCAAGACAGATGGTCCGATGATGCTCACGCTCAACCGCACGAAGGACATCCTCGGCGATCTCGGGACGCGACGGGCGGCGACGGGGGCGGGCGGGCCGGTCCTGGTCGGGTTTGCGGCTGAAACAGACGACCTGCTGCGTAAGGCGCGCGAGAAGCGCGTCCGGAAGGGCGTCGATCTGATTGTGGCTAATGACGTGTCACAGCCGGACCGCGGCTTCGATGTCGAGACCAACGCCGTGACGCTCGTCAGCGACGAGGGTGACGAACCAGTCTCTCTACAGAGCAAGGATCGAGTGGCTGCCGCCATCCTCGATCGAATCGAGCGCCTGATCCGCACCCGCGTGTCAACGCCGGCGCAACGCTAGCCCCGTGAACGACGATTTACGTGCCCATTTCGAGTTCTTCTCGGAACTCGGTGTCGAAGGACTTCGCTTGGATTCCGCGTGGCGTTCTCGTGCCGACCAGCCGTCACCTCGTCGCGAACGCGAACCTGAACCGGTTGAGCAGGTCGAACGGCCTGAATCCGCTGAACCGCGGCCTGCGGAACCCGTTGCACCACGTGAACCCGTTGAACCCGTTCGTGTGTTCACGTCTCAAGCCGAAGCCCTTGACGCTTTGCGCGCGGAGATCGGTCCCGACTGTCAGCGTTGCAAGTTACACACGCTCGGGCGCAGGCAGGTGGTCTTTGGCGTTGGCAACCCTGACGCCGATCTGATGTTCGTCGGTGAGGCGCCTGGCGGTGATGAAGATATCCAGGGAGAACCGTTCGTCGGCCGCGCGGGACAGTTGCTGACCAAGATCATCGAAGCCATCGGGATGAAGCGCAGTGATGTCTATATTGCCAACGTGATCAAGTGCCGCCCGCCTGGCAACCGCAATCCCGAGCCCGATGAAGTCGAACGCTGCGAGCCGTTTCTCTTCCGGCAGATTGACATCGTCAAGCCCAAGGTCATCGTGGCGCTCGGGAAGTTCGCGGCACAGTCGCTGTTGAAGACGAGTGATCCGATCACCAGGCTCCGCGGACGTGAATATCGTTTTCGGTCGGCGACTTTGATCCCCACGTTTCACCCAGCGTATCTGCTTCGCAACCCGTCCTCCAAGCGGGAGGTGTGGGAGGATATGAAAAAGGTCCGCGCTCTGCTCACGCAGCACGCGGACGAGTAAATCTGAATCGACGTGCGCAAGGTCTCCGTCGCTGTCCCTGTTCCGTTTCTCGACCTCCTTACCTACAACGTTCCTGACGGCCTGACGCTGCCACCGATCGGCGGTCGCGTGCGCGTGCCGGTTGGCAGCCGTGTGCTCACCGGCTGCGTCGTCGAGTACCCATCCGAGCCTGGTGCCGACGAACTCAAGGACGTCATCGATGTCGTCGACAACGATCCGCTGCTCCTGCCGGACGTCGTTGCACTCTGCCGCTGGGTGGCCGATTACTACCTGGCAGGCGTGGGTGACGCGATGGCCGCCGCGATGCCGCCGGGCGCGCGCCGGCAGGCCACGTCTTTCAAGACGAAGCGCGTTGCCGCCGTCACGGCTTTGGGGTCAGACCCCTTGAGTCGATCCGGATCAAGGGGTCTGACCCCCAAACAGAACGAAGCGCTCGAGGTGCTGTCGGGCAGCGCCACCGGGCTTCCTCTCTCTGAGTTGCGCGATCGAGGTGTGTCATCAGACGTAATCGGACGCCTCGCAGCGCGAGGCCTTGTCACGCTGCGAGCCGAAGCCGACGAGCGCGATCCATTCGAGCGCGCGGTCATGACTAACGTCCATCCGTCCATCCGTGCGCTGACAACGGAACAGGCCCAGGCGTTCCAGCAACTGATGACCCTGGCTGATGCAGGCGAGTTTCGAGTGGCACTTCTGCACGGCGTCACCGGCAGCGGGAAAACCGAGATCTACCTGCGGTTGGCAGAACGAGCGCGACGCGCCGGGCGTCAGACCCTGCTCATGGTCCCCGAAATTGCGCTGACGCCGTCTGTTGCCGCTCTGTTTCGAGCGACGTTTGGCGAGCGCGTCGCCATTCAGCACAGCGGGTTGTCCGACGGCGAGCGTCACGATCAGTGGCATCGCGTCCGGCGTGGCGACGTGGACGTTGTGGTTGGCACGCGGTCAGCCGTCTTCGCGCCGCTCACTCGTCTCGGCGTCATTGTCGTCGACGAGGAGCATGACACCTCATACAAGCAGGAAGAGGCGCCGCGCTACCACGGTCGCGACGTGGCCATCGTCCGTGGTCAGGGGGCGAAGGCGCTCGTGGTCCTCGGATCGGCGACGCCGTCAATGGAGAGTTATCAGCACGCTCTCTCGGGAAAGTACGCGCGGGCGACTCTGGAGCGACGAGTGCTCGATCGGCCGCTCGCCGCCGTGCGGCTCGTCAACATGCGTGAGGAGTACGCAGAGCAGGGGCCGGAGGCCGTCATCTCACGGGAACTCGCAGCAGCTATCGACGATCGGCTGGCACGCCGAGAGCAGGTGCTCGTTCTGCTCAATCGTCGCGGCTACGCGACGGCGGTCTTCTGTCGTCAGTGCGGCGACGCGTTCGAGTGCCCGAATTGCACCATCTCGCTGACCGTGCATACGGCTCGGCACGGCTGGAAAGCGCGTTGCCACTACTGCAACTACACGATGACGGTTCCGGTGCAGTGCCGGAAGTGTGCGGCGCCCTATCTCGAGCATGCCGGGTTCGGGACCGAGAAAGTCGAGGCGCATCTGCGACAGAAGTTTCCTGAGGCGCGAATCGGCCGCGTCGATCGCGACTCGATTCGTCGCAAAGGCGCGCTGGCATCGCTCCTCTCACGGTTCGCTGCCGGCGAGCTCGATGTGCTGGTCGGAACGCAGATGATTGCCAAGGGCCACGACTTCCCGCGAGTGACCCTCGTCGGTGTGATCTCCGCTGACGTGGGTCTCGGCGTTGCCGACTTTCGCGCTGGCGAGAGGACGTTTCAGCTCCTCACACAGGTGGCGGGCCGCGCCGGCCGCGGCGAACGCACGGGCGAGGCCGTCGTGCAGACACTTTACCCGGAGCACTACAGCATCCAGCTCGCGTGCCGCCAGGATTACGCGTCGTTCTTCGAGCGCGAGATCGGGTACCGGCGCGGCATGCGGTATCCGCCCACCGTCGCGCTCGTGAACGTGATCGTGCGCGGCCGATCGTTCGATGAGGCCATGTCGACCGCGACCCAGCTGACGCAGCGGTTGAAACAGTTCAGCGTGACATCGAGCTTCGTGATTCTCGGCCCGGCGCCTGCACCGCTCGTGCGCCTGCGGGGCGAGAGCCGGGTTCAGTTTTTCCTGAAGGGGCCGCGGCGGGCGGACATGCGCAACGCGCTCAAGGCGATCCTGGCCGAGACTCCGGAAGTGCGACGGAAGATTACGGTCGACGTCGATCCGCTCAACGTTTTGTAAACACCGGGTGTGATTTCCAAGACTCATGCGGAAATCACACCCGGTGTCTCGTCACTTCACGAGGTCGACAACTTCCAACGGGACGGGCGCAAAGCACAGCACGAACATCACCACAGCGAAGGCAGCGAGCCACATCCGCGCCGGATCGAGCGGCACATGCTCGTCACCGGTACGCGGATGGCGTGGTCCGAAGATCGCGAGCATCGCGACCATGAGGACGGTCCATACCATCCACGAAGTCGACACGAACGACAGCCCGATCAGGGCAACGATGGTGGCGATGCTGACGTACAGGCTATTCCGGCCGATGACGGCGTAGACGATATGCCCGCCGTCGGTCTGTCCGGCGGGAAAGAGGTTCAGCGTCGTTGCGAACATGCCGAACCATGCCGCGAACGCGACCGGGTGCATGCTCACCGTGTACCCCTGGGGCACTGGGCCGAACGTCAACCAGGTTGCGGCTTTGAAGAGAAGCGGTTCGCCGAGCTCCAGCAGGACGCCATCGAAGTCTTTCGGCGACTCGATGACACGGGACATGTACATCCCGATCATCAATACCGGCACCAAGACCACGAACCCGGCGATAGGACCGGCAATGCCGATATCGAACAACGCGCGCTTCGTCGGGATCTGTTGCCGGATGCGGATAAACGCGCCGAATGTTCCGGTCAGCGGGACGGGAACCGGGAGAAAATAGGGAAGCGATGCGTCGACGCCGTAGTAGCGGCACGCATAGTAGTGCCCGAATTCGTGCGCGCCCAAGATCGCGAGGATCGAGAGGCTGTACCAAAGACCTCGCAGTGCCAGCTCCCAGAACGAAAACGGCAGTTCGATTGCTTTGAAGCCGGCGTAGTAGCTCGCGTAGTGGTTGATGCCGGTGTACGTGGTCGTCAGCAGCGTGAGCGCGAGGAGCAGCACGTGGCGCCAGACCCGCTCCGGAGGACGCGAGACGGGCATGACATAGACGTATTCCCGCGCAGACGACGCCGCCTGATCGCGGATCTCGGGAAATTCGGAGCGGAAGGGAGAGCCCATGCGGGCGAGTTATCCGATATTCTGCAGGTCTTTACCGGGTTTGAAACGAATCGTGCGACCCGGCGGGATACGTACTTCTTTCCCGGTTCTCGGGTTTCGTCCGATGCCTCGCTTCCGCGGTTTTACCTGGAAGACGCCAAAGCCTCGCAGTTCGATGCGGTCACCACGCTGCATCGACACGCGCATCGCGTCGAACACGGCATCGACCGCTACCTCGGCCTTGACTTTGGTGATGTCCGCGATCTTCGAGACCTCGTTGACGATGTCGACCTTGATCATGCGTGAACGCCTCTAGCTTGAAACACTGTAACTACTATAAAAATAAATCACTTAGCCTGTCAACAACCGCAAAAAAGTGCCCAGGTCTCTGCCTTCTGTCGTGCTGGTCGGCCGCCCTAACGTAGGGAAATCGACCCTCTTCAACCGCGTGACGCGGACGCGTCGCGCCATTGTCACTCCCGTTCCTGGAACAACGCGGGACGTGTTGACGCAGCCGGTGGAGTGGGAAGGCACCCGATTCGAGCTGACAGATACGGGAGGAATGTTCGGTGCCAGCGAAGACCCGTTGCATGAACTGGTGCTCGAACGTGGCCGGCGCGCGATAGGAGACGCCGATCTCCTTGTGTTGGTGGTGGATGGACGAGAAGGGCTGGCCGGAGGCGATCGCGAGATCGCCCAGGCGGTAAGGGAGGCGGGGAAACCTGCGCTGCTTGCGATCAACAAGATCGACGACCGTCGCGCACGCGATGGGGCGCTGGAGATGTACCAGCTCGGATTCGATCCGGTATTCGAGATCGCTGCCGAACATGGTGACGGCGTAGGAGACTTGCTCGACGCGATTGTACGCGCGTTGCCATCCGGCAGCGGTGCGGAATCTGCCACGAAGCCGAGCGAAGTCGCGGTTGCAATCGTGGGCCGGCCGAATGCGGGCAAGTCCTCGCTGGTCAATCGCTTGCTTCGAGAAGAGCGGATGCTCGTCAGCGAGATGCCGGGCACGACGCGCGATGCTGTCGACGCCGTGTTGACCTGGCATCGACGTCGGTTTCGGATTGTCGATACCGCAGGAATTCGGCGCCCCGGACGTGTCGGCCGTGGTGGTCAGATCGAAGCCGTCAGCGTGCTTCTGGCTCGCCGCTCGATCGAGTCGGCGGACGTGGTCGTGCTGGTCCTGGACGCCTCGCAGGGGGCAACCGACCAGGATGCCGCAATTGCGGGCGAGGCCGACCGGTTGGGGCGGGGGATTATCATCGCCGCCAACAAATGGGACCTGACGAAGGATAACGGCCCCGAATTCGTCAAAGGATTCGACGCCGAGCTCAAGCGGCAGCTGAAGTTTCTCGATTACGCCAGGATTCTCCACGTCTCAGCCGCGACCGGTGAACGCACGCCGCGGCTGCTCGAGGCGATCGACCAGGTCGCCGAATCGCGGCAACGGCGCGTAAAGACGACGGATCTGAACAAGTTCGTCGAGCGTGTCGCCGCAGAGCATCCGCCGGCCAGCCCGGGGAAGAGTCACGTCAGGATCCTCTACGCCGCGCAAACGAGCGTCGCGCCACCGACCTTCGTTTTCTTCACCAACGTGGCCACGACGTTCCACTTCTCCTATCAGCGCTATCTGGAGAATCGGTTGCGCGAAGAGTTCGGTTTCGAAGGAACGCCGATCCGGATCCACGTACGTGCTCGTCGACGGAAAGAGCGTAGTGGGTCGGATAGTTCAGAGGGCGCACGCCCGAAGCCGCGCCGTCGACGAGCCCGAACCCCTTGAACCCCTTGAACCTATTGCTATACTGAGTGCCGATGACCCCGAAGCTGTTCAGGGCTGTTGATGTTTGTGAGATGGCCCAGCTCCAACCCTACGTGCTGCGGTCGTGGGAGAAAGAGTTTCCCGGCATCGGAGTGCAGAAATCGCCGGAGAGTCCTCGCCTGTATCGGCAATCGGATATCGATCAGGTCCACAAAATCAAGCAGCTGGTGTTCGGCGAAGGGTTGACGCTGGCGGGAGCCCGTCGTCGGCTCGAGCAGGCGGTGGCGCCTGGCGCGAGCGACGAAGAAGTCGCCGAGGTTCTCGAAGCGCTTGCGTCGGATGCGCGAACGCGCATTGCCAGCGTCCGGGATGGCCTGCGCTCGATTCTCAAGTTGCTCTCTGCTGCGCCCGGTACCGTTGTCGTCGTGGATGACTACCGGCTCACCTCACCGGCACCGGTCAAGGCCGCCAGACGATCTCTCGAGGTACGATCCAAAGCGCGAGTTATTTCCAAGCAGGCAGCCAAACGTAGATCGGCAAAGCCGGCTCCGAAGCGCGGGAAGCGCGCGAGCGCGTAGAACACCGCGTAGTACATAGTGTCCGGCTTTAGCCGGACTTTCGGGTGGCGTGCGTAGTGTCCGGCTTTAGCCGGACCTCACGTAAATATCCGGCTTTAGCCGGACCTTCGGTAAAATAGCTGGTGGGCCCATGCGGCCCATACGTCGGGATGTGGCGCAGCCTGGTAGCGCACTTGACTGGGGGTCAAGGGGTCGCTGGTTCGAATCCAGTCATCCCGACCAATTTCATCGCTCGGGGCACACCGGGGACACACGGAAGGCGGCCCCTAGACGCTTCCAAAGGCCCCGGGTTCCCATTCTGTGCCGCGAAAAATACGCCGCCGTCCACAGCTCATACGCCTCTGCGGTTATTGGCGGTGTCCGACAGGGCGACCAGCCGCGACCACGTACCGCCAGAAAATCTTTTCGCCGCTCCCAGACTTAGCAACCTCATTGCCGTTCCCGCGTGCGCGGCGTGTCATGGCGATACGTCGAAGGATGACGAGTACTTCCGGACGGTCATGGCCCTTCGAGCTGACATTCACAATCACCCCGATATTCAGGGCGGCGTGCTCTCAGCCGCGATGAGATCTCTGTCGCGGCCGGAAGCCGTTGGCCTGCAAAGGCACTGTTGAGAACCGTTCGAGAGGTGCCTGTGCGCACGCCGGCTGGCCTGTACGCCGGCACGGTCGGTAGCTACACGGCTGAAGGGGAACGTGTGTTTCGCGTTGTCGAGCGCATCACGCGAGGCCTGTTCTTTCACCACATGCACAGGACACTTCGAACTGGGCTCGTGAAGGTGCTTCACGACGATTTTGTAGATTGGAGCATCTTACGGAAAGACGTTGTTGAGACTGCCCAAAGAGCGACTAGAGCGGTCGCTCAACAGCAGACGCGTCACCGCGTGGGACGAGCATTCGAGTATGCGTATCTGATCACTGAGAACGGCGAGATGATCAGCGCGTGGCTCATGACGTTCTTTGATCGTCGTGTTTCTGTCGATCTCATCGGATTGAAACAAGCGCTGTCAGATTTCAGTGCGGACGCTCGTTCTCCACGAGCGGCCACGATTTCCCGATGATGTCGCGCATTCGCTCGCGATGGTCGGTGAGTTCTTGAAAGTGCCGCTCGTAGTGCCGAAGCGTTGGCACCGATAACGGCTTCCCCGAGCGCTCGCTTGGTTAATCCTGGCCATTCCTCTTTGTCCACAGAACTGCGTGAACCTCGCCCGACGCAGTCTCGCTGAAACCCACGATCTGGCCCCTAGCGTTGATGGCCTCAGCGCCGCTGTAACTCCCGGCAAGCGCGCCCAGATCGATTAGTCTTCCCTGCTGCCAGAGAAACCCATGAGACCTCCCCAATGGACCGTCGCTCATACCCACGACCTGCCCACGGGCATTGATCGCTAGAACGCGGGCGTGAGCGATGGGAGGTCCATTCAACGTCCCCAGGTCGTTCATGGTGCCGTTCTGCCACAGGAAGGCGTGGAACTCCCCGGGGGCAGTTTCGATCTCACCCGCGACCTGCCCCCGCGCGTTGATGGCGTTCGCGCTCGAACCAGTGCCACTCAACGTCCCGAGATCGATCATCGTGCCGTGCTGCCACAGGAAGGCGTGGCCCTCCCCTGAGGGCGTCGTACTGTTACCGATGACTTGTCCACGCTCGTTAATCGCCAGAGCAACGCTGAAGTCCCCGCCCAACGTTCCCAGGTTGATCATGCTGCCGTCCTGCCACAGGAAGGCGAGGTGGTTCCCCGGCGCCGTCCCGCTGACGCCCACCACTTGTCCACGGTCGTTGATGGCCACAGAAAAGCTGTTCCCGCCCAACGTTCCCAGATCGCTCATGGTGCCGTGCTGCCACAGGAAGGCGTCGAATTGCCCTGGGGCAGTTTCGCTCTCACCCGCGACCTGCCCCCGCGCGTTGATGCTGGTCGCCAAGCTGTAAGTGCCACCCAACGTCCCCAGGTCGATCATGGTACCGTCCTGCCACAGGAAGGCGTGCCGGTCTCCCGACGCCGTCAAACTAGAACCCACGATTTGTCCACCGTCGTTGATGGCCTCAGCAACACTACTTTCTCCGCCCAAGGTCCCCAGGTCGATCATGGTGCCGTCCTGCCACAGGAAGGCGTGGTCGTCCCCGGACGCCGTCGCGCTGACGCCGACGATCTGCCCCCGGCTGTTGATGGCAAATACCTGGCTGGAGCGCCCGCCCAAAGTCCCGAGATCGATGATATCGAAATCCACAGAAGCGGAGGACAGTTGCTCAACGGGGAGAGTTCCGACAACAAGCGTCAACACTGCAAGCACGACTCGCGTCCGC
>Ga0070662_100002289_pt1 | contig 11756 bp, 11 predicted proteins | sample KBSC53metaG_FD_65648 | JGI IMG/M metagenome (GOLD analysis project Ga0070662, IMG submission 65648) | Corn rhizosphere microbial communities from Kellogg Biological Station, Michigan, USA - KBS C5-3 metaG | ecosystem: Host-associated > Plants > Roots > Rhizosphere > Soil ...
CACATCATGGCGTCCGGCGCTCTTCCGCCGGCCTTTCCCGCGGTCCGCATCGATGGCGAGTTGTACTGGGACGGTGGCATCCTTTCGAACACGCCGGTTGAGGTCGTGTTCGACGACAATCCGCGCCGCAACGGCCTGGTGTTCGCGGTCCATATCTGGAACCCGCATGGGCCGGAGCCGGAGACGATCTGGGAGGTGATGAACCGCCAGAAGGACGTGCAATATTCCAGCCGCGCGGCGGCGCACATCAAACGCCAGCGCCAGCTACACAAGATGCGGCACATCATCGCCGAGCTGAGCAAGATGGTGCCGGACGACAAGCGTCTTGAGAACAAGTTCGGCGATATGGCATCCTACGGTTGCCTGACACGGATGCACGTCGTCCGGCTGCTCGCGCCCGCCCTCGATCACGAGGATCACAGCAAGGACATCGATTTCAGCGCGAGCGGCATCCGCAGGCGGCGCGAGGCCGGTTATCGCGACACGATGGAGACGCTCGAACGCGCGCCCTGGCGCGACCCGGTCGACGACATCGAAGGCTTCATTCTCCACGAGGCCAGCGGCGGGCGAATGGTCCAGACCGCCGCCGCACGCTGAGGGACGATCATGCTGCAGCGAACCAACTCAAGGCGTTCGATCGCCGTCCTGCTCGGATCCGTGCGCCGCGACCGCATGGGCGCGCGCGCCGCGCAAATGGTCGTCCGCGAGCTCGAGGAACGAGGCCACGAAGTCCATCTGGTGGATCCGCTCGATCTGCAGCTGCCGCTGCTCGACCGCATGTACAAGGAGCATCCGGCTGGTGAAGCGCCTGCGAACCTGGAGAAGCTCGCCGAGCTCTATCGCAGCGTCGACGGATTCCTGGTCGTCAGCGCCGAATATAATCACGGCATTCCGCCGGCCCTGAAGAACCTCCTGGACCATTTCCTCGAGGAGTATTTCTGGCGGCCGTCGGGAATTGTCTGTTACTCCGCCGGAGGCTTCGGGGGTGTGCGCGCGGCGATGCAGCTGCGGATGACACTTGCCGAGCTCGGAATGCCCAGCATTCCAAGCATCCTCCCGATCTCCCGCATCGCTGAAACCATCAGCGATGACGGCGTGGCATCCGAAATCACGGTTCGATCCATGAACCGCTTCCTCGACGAGTTCCTTTGGTACGCGGGCGCGCTCGCCGACGGGACGCCCTACTGATTAGCAATACGCCGCGCGCATGAAACCGATGTGGTTTAGCGATTTTCCTTGGAGGCCTCGGACAGCGAAAATCCGGGCATAGGCAAGGAGATTTTCGATGAGGCTCAGAAGCACCAAGCTCCACAAGAAGTTCCTGGCGGTCCTGCTGCTCGCGGGCCCGGCCACGGTACTCACTCCAGTGCTTACCGCGGCGAAGGCGGCGACACCGATCGAAGCCGCTCCGGCCGAGGGGGTGATCAAGCAGCGGAGCGATTACGGCTTCGACGAGACCGTCACCCGCCTCAAGGCCGACATCGCCATGAAGGGCATCAAGTTCTTCGACGAGATCGACCAGTCAGAGCTTGGCGCCGGCGCAAACCTTCCGATCAACCGCTCCAAGCTTCTGCTGTTCGGCAATCCGCCGCTCGGCGTTCAGTTCCTGCAGTCCAATCCGCTTGCGGGCCTCGACTGGCCGGTCCGGATGCTGGTCACGCAGGACGACAATGGAATTGTCTGGGTCAGTTGGACCGACTTCCGGTTCGTCGCCAATCGCTACAAGCTCGAAGATCGCGACGCCCAGATCGCGATGGCGAGCGAAGTTTCCGCGTCCATCGCTTCAGCCACGAGGAAACAGCCGTGAGGACTTCCCGCCCCATCCTTACCGGCCCGCTTCAGCGCCCGGATCTCATCTCCGTTCTTGCGTACGTCAATCGAAGCGCCCGTTCTCAACGGTGCGTCGACGGTAGCTTTGGCGGTCCGGAGGTGCATCTCGAGCGCCTTGCCGCAGCTGCCGGACTGCAATGAACGCCCAAGGATTGATCGCCACGATGAACAGGGGCCTTCCGCAACTCCGCGGCGGGCCCCTCTGGTTATTTCGCGCCACTTGGACGCTGCTGGCCGCAGCGACACTTGCGACACTTGCGTCGACCTTTCTCGATGGAACGATGCAGCCGTCGGTACTGGGTCTCAGGCTTGTCAAATCGGCAATCTTGATCACCGTAGCGGCGGTCTTGTTTTGGAAGCGCCCGCGCGATCCCGTTGCGGCCATCCTCGGGCTGGCATTCCTTTGCTGGACGATCACCAGCAGCGTCGATTTCACGTCGAGGGAGATCCTGCCAATGGTCCTCGACCGGCTCCGATTCCTTCTTTTTGCGCTTGCTCTCCTGCTCTTTCCGGACGGCAAGTGGCGGCCGCGTTGGACTCGCCAGGTCGCCGCGGCGAGCACGATCGTCTTCATCCTTGGAGTTGTGGAGGCGATAGGCTTTGTACCAACTCGCCTGTTCCTCCCGCTGGCGATCCTCTGCGTCATCGCCGCAATACTCTCTCTGATTCAGCGATTCCGGCGGACCTCCAGCGAGACACAACAACAACAGTTGAAATGGGTCTCATTCGGCCTAGTCACCGGAGTGTCTCTCATCCTGACGGCACGCGCCTGCGCTTCTCTGTTCGGTCCGGCAGTCGCATTCGAGGCCATGTTCCAGCTTGGAATCGTCCTGGTGGCACTCGGCTTCCTCGTGCCGCTGTTACGTTACCGGCTCTACGATGCCGAAGCGGTCATCAGCCGGTCCGTGGGCTATGCGGTGCTCACGGCGGCGCTCGTCGCCACCTTCGCTGGGACAGAATCCCTCATCGAGTTGCTGGGGCAGCAGTACCTCGGATCCGGCATTGGTCAGGTTTCAGGCGCCATTGCAGCGGCCTTGGCGGCTGTTCTGCTCGCGCCGCTCAATGAGCGCATCAGCAACTGGGCCGAGCAGCACTTTCAACGGGACCTGGTTCACCTGAAGACGCATCTTCCCGAATTACTGACCCAGATTCCGGCGAGTTGGACCGTGCGCCAGATCGGCGGCGTCGTATTACCGCAGATCACCGACGCAATCCACGCCACTAGCGCCGCCATAGTCATCAACAACAAGATCATCGCGAGGGAAGGCCTGCCTGGCCGCAGGTTAATTCGCTCACCCGAGGAGTTCCCGCTCCAACTTCCGCTGCGTCAGTATTTCGGTGGGTTGGAGGGAACGTTGCTGATTGGCTCGCGTCCCGACGGAAGTTCATACGGGAAGGATGAAATGGAGGCGGTCGAGGTCATACTGCCTACGCTCAGCCACGTTCTACTGACCTCGCTGGAGGCCGAGAAGAGCCGGCGGCGTGCCCGAGACTTCCGACGTCGCGTCAGGCAATGTCTGCGGGAAACGTTGATGAGGCTCCAGACTTTGGAGTATCGAAACGCGTGATCTCGAATGTCCGGAATGGGTCGAAAGCGGACATTCGGATAGCGCTGGCTACGCCTGCCTTGTTAGTTTGGAACGGCTTGCATTGCTTCCTTGAATGAACGCATCGGCAGGCCCCGTGCTTTGCAGAATTGATAGGTCCCATAACGCTGGGTTACGGCCCTCGCTTCCTGAGCTGGCGGAAGCATCTTCACCTGCTGGACGTCATCGATCACCTGCCCGTTGATTAGGTCCATATATTCCATTCGACCTCTCAGCTGCTCGATCTCTTTGACGATGGAATATCGGGCCGTGGAATCCAACGGCAGCGCATGCGTCAGAGCAACCAAGCCCCCCTCGGTTGCATTATTTGCCGAGTTCATTTCCCGAATTTCCGGCAGTCCGCCGTAGTGGCCGGCCAGTTTGCGCCGGAATGCTGGCTCGAAGCGCTGGATTGTGCCGTCAGCGATGGCTGCCTCCCACGCGTCGGTTGGATATGTCTTACTCGGTAACCGCAGGACGTAGTGGAAGTTCTCATCTTCGTAGATAGGCGCAGGAGTTAATACCGACCCGCTCGACAAGACGCGCTCGCGCAATCGGTCAACTTGAGTCTGTAGGCACGGATAAACCGTGCGAAACTCTACGGCGTAGAAATAATGTTCTGCCAGTTCGTCGCGTAATGCTGCCCTGGTTTCTTTGAACTTGTTTCGCGCAGCGCGATCGTCAGCCCATTGCTGAGCAGTAAGGGCAAGCAGGATACCAAACGTAACGATTGCCAACTCAATTGTGGTTGCAACCCAGTCCTGAGCGCGAAGTCTGGCGATGGCGCGCTTGAAGATCATGGATGCCTCCGGCAGGCGTTGCCCACTTCATCGCGGGATTTGGAATCATCCGCAATGGGTCGAAAGTGGACGTTGCGCTAATGGCAGATTTGGGTCGAAAGCGGACATTCGCCTTTAGAGCTGGGACCGATCCGCGGGCGTCCATTCTTCCGGTTCGACGTCCTTACGAATGAGGCGAAGCGCCAGGCCGGCGGCTGTTCCCACTGCAATGGCAATGGTCAGGTCACTAACGACCGTCAGAACCATCGTCAGGAAAAGCAGGGTGCGATCCCCTGTTCGCAATCTGAGCCGCTCAGCCCAGCGATGGGGCTCGCTCATAACCCATGCGGTAACGATGAGCAGACCCGCCAAGGCTGGCATGGCAAGATAGCCACAAAGCCAGCCTGCCCCAAGCGTGATGAGCAGGATGGCTAGTGCATGGACAATTCCTGCAATGGGTGTCCGACCGCCAGCCCGCACGTTTGTCGCCGTCCGGGCGATTGCACCGGTTGCAGGCAATCCACCGAACAGGGGTGAGGCAATGTTTGCGGCGCCCTGCGCGAGCAGTTCGGCGTTCGAGCGATGACGCCCACCGATCATTCGATCCGCTACGATGGCTGAAAGGAGCGATTCCACGGCGGCTAGGAAGGCAATGACAAAGGCGGAAGGCAGCAAGGCGCTAATCCGGGCGATGCTCACGTGCGGGAGCGAAGGCGTCGGCAAGCCGGCGGGCAGCGAGCCGAAGCGCGAGTATATGGTGTCCACGGGCCAAGCGAGTAAGGCGATCGCAGCGGACGCTAGGGCGATGACCAGGAGAGATCCTGGAAACCAGGGGGCCATGCGGCGTAGAAGGGCTATGCCGCCGACAGAGAACAGGCCGACGGCCAATGCCACGGGGTTGATCGCGTCGCGAGCGGCCCAGAGAGCGGGGAGCGCCTGCACCAAGTCGGCGGATACTTTCGTTGCTGAAAGCCCGAGCAAGTCCTTGAGTTGACTGACCGCGATGATGAGGGCGATGCCGACCGTGAAGCCTTCGATCACCGGCTCCGGCACCAGGGTTATGAATCTGCCGGCCCGCAACAGCCCGCCGATGACGAGAATGACGCCCGCCATGACAGTTGCAAGAAGAAGGCCGTCGAAACCATGCTGCTCGATTATTCCGTAAACGACGACGACGAACGCGCCCGTCGGACCGCCGATCTGGACCCGGCTGCCTCCCAGCAACGAGATCAGAAATCCGGCGATAATCGCGGTTACAAGTCCGGCCTTCGGATCGGCGCCGGACGCAATTGCAATCGCGATGCTGAGAGGCAGAGCGACAAGGGCGACTGTGATCCCAGCTAAGGCATCGCCAAGGAACAGGCGCCAGGAATACTCGCGGATCGTCGTTAAGAGTTTGGGCTTCACGCGACCGAGCTAGCGGCCTCATTACGTCAGTTCAACGATACCGCCTAATGTCCAAAATGGGTCGAAAGCAGACATTAGGGCCAAGCGGTTGCGCCGTCCCCTCGCGCGCACGCGCGCGGTGATGTTACGTTTTATGGTTGTGTAGCCGAGGCGCGGGTTTACGCTTTGAAGGGTCTGGGCTTTTATGCCCCCCCGCGCCGGCGGCTGTCCCCTATTTTAAGGCATCGTCAGAGTAAAACCGTGTGGAGGGTCGAAGTCCGAATTGTGGATGCGAAATTTTCGCGGGATTGCGGTGTCTGTTTGGAAGGGTCGTACACAGCAATGCCCCCCGGGGGGACTGACCAAAATCCTTGGATGCGAAGTCGGACACCGATCCCGCCCGACCTGAAACACTGCCCCGAATGCGGCAAGATCATCGGCGATCATAAGGGCTGGTTCGGGCCGCAGTGCATGTGCAAGCTGCCGCTGGGGGACGCCCTCAGAGGCGCGCATGGCGCCGGAACCGGGCATAGGAGCAGGCATGACTAAGCAGTTGCCGCCGATCAAGATTAGATGTCGTCGTTGCGAGGGCGACAGTTGGATCTGGGATTATGCTGGGCTCGGCAGCGATCGACGTAGAAAGCTCACGTGCCCCGACTGCTTAGGGCAAGGATTTCGGATGATCTCGCCGTTTGAGCTCGATCCGATGAAGGACATCAAGCTCTAGCCGACGAGAGTTGGGCCTTCGCGCCACCGCACCTCGGAGCGGAGGAGGAGCGGCGTAGTCGGCGGCGTAAAATGCTGAATAACGCAGGCGAAATGGCGGCCAAACATGAGCCGCACGCCCCTTGGACCTGGCGGGACACGGGCCGGTACTAGCATGAGTTTTCGACATCAGGCCGCATTTGAGCGAAGCGTACACGCAGCGTGGCCGCCGTCCGGACATCGAGGGGGAGCGTAGAAGGCCTGCCTGAACCTAGGTATCCGGCTTTCTTGATGGCTGGTTTCGACTTCGAACAGAGTGAAATTGAACCTATTAAAGTTGACTGAGGGGCAACACACCTCTACCACCCTCGTTTATGAAGATCGCCGCTAAGTACGAGTATACTCCCGTCCGACCAGTAGACCGGCTTTACTCCCGCTCGGAGGTCGCTGAGCTCGCGCAACTGCCGGAGGAAGTCATCGCATTTTGGGGACGAGAAGCGATCCTCGTCCATGCCGAAGGCGGCGAAGGACGCGGCAGTCACAAGAAATATGACTTCGCTCAGGTCAACATCGCCGCAGTACTGGCGTCTCTGCGCCGGCAGTTTTCCCCGAAGACTGAAGTGCTACAGTCGCTAGCTAACCGACTTCAGGCCGGGGTCAGGCTGCTCAACGAAAGCAAGCTCTACTACATGAATGCGTCATACGCCGCTGCTCTGGCCACAAAACTAGCGGCTTTCGCCCGTGGAGAGGAAGTCGAGATATATGATGCCTCTCTGACGGATCACTTGCCGCTCCGCGAGCAGATAGGGATCAGCTCCCGTCGACCAGCAGCAGACCAGTTGGAGATCGTGGCCGAAGTTTGCGGTCATCTCGACTACGACAGCCCCTCGGATGTCCTTGCCGCTGCTCGCAGAATAGGACCAGGCCAAGATGACAAAATCCGAATGGGCGAAGTCATTGTCGGCACGTTCTTGAAGGCGAGTGATCTAGACAACGTTTCTTGGATTGTTCGGCCGGTCAACGACACCTGGGAGATGCTGGAAATCAGCGAAGGGGGAACGGTTGACCTCACAATACGAGAGGCAGCATTCTACATCCCCGTCGGCTCCATTATCGCTGACACTTGGGGCGAGGACTGGATCGCTGCTCAACAGAAGAGCGACCCGTGATGGTCCTCATGACTGACAAGCAGGTTGCGATCGGGTTCGGTTTACCTTCAGCACGAACAGTTCGCACGATGCGTCAGCAGGGCCTTCCCGCTGTCCGCCTCGGCAAGGGCTACCTCTACGATCCGCAGGATGTCTCCAACTTCATCGCGCAGCGAAAGGTCTCACAATGCCCAGGCGCAACAGGGGTCCGTACCTCAAGTTCCTCAAGCATCGCGGCGCATTCTACATCCACTGGAGCGAGCACGGTGCGACCCGCCAGCGATCGACTGGCACTGCAGACAGTGGAGAAGCTGAAGCAGCTCTCGCCGCGTTCATCCAAGAACGACAAAGCTCCAAGCGGACAGGGCCGCGTGATCCAAGCGAGTTTTCCATCGCTGAAGCGCTGACTCTCTACGGCGAAGAACATGCGCCGACCAAGGCAGACCCGCTCCGAATCGCGTACGCCATCCAAGCACTCGTTCCTTACTGGAGCGGGATGACGGTCTCAGACATCACGCAGGGTACTTGCAAAGGCTATGTACGCCACCGAAACAAGAAGCCTGGAACGGTCCGGCGCGAGCTCGCCGCGCTTCAGGCGGCGGTCAACTACGCGAAGGACGAGGGCAAGATCACGTGGGCGCCGACCGTCCCCCTGCCCCCAAAGCCGGAAGGCAAAGACCGATGGCTGACACGATCTGAGGCGGCGGCGCTGCTAAACGCGGCTCGCACAGGCCATCCAAGCACGCGGAACTACCTTCCGTTGTTCATCATGATCGGACTTTACTGCGGGGCTCGAAAGGGCGCGATCCTCGCGCTGCGTTGGACGCAGGTTGATCTCGACGCGGGGCGCATCAACTTCAACGAGGCCGGCCGCGAGAGGACATCGAAGGGCAGGGCTCACCTGCCGATTCCGCGGCGGCTACGTTTCTTTCTCCGTAAGGCTCGAGAACGGGGCACGGATCTTGGATATGTTTTGCACCGAGACGGTGCGCGCATCGCCAACATTAAGCGCGCTTTCAATGCCGCCTGTGTTGACGCCGGCCTTGCCGAGATTCGCACCGTTACAAACATCCTAGACGGCGAGATGGTTCAGGTTCCCGTCCTCGACAAGCGGACGGGCGAACCGCTCCACAAGCACACAGTCACACCGCATGTTCTACGTCACACATGCGGTACTTGGTTGGCTCAACGCGCGGTGCCGTTGGACAAGATTGGCGGGTGGCTCGGTCACACCGATGCCCGCACGACCCGTCTCTACGCGCACCATCACCCCGACTACATGAACGAGGCGCTCGAGGCCTTCGATCGGAGGCGCGCATGATGTCACAGTCTTGTCCGCGCAACATGCGTCGAACAGCGTCATTTTTCGGATTTCAGGGCCACCAGCGTCCGCAGAAAACCGCCAAAAACGCGTCGGCGTATGTTTTCGGGAGGCAGGGGCCGGAGGTTCGAATCCTCTCTCCCCGACCACTTAACTGCCTGATTTTGGGCTCCTGTTAACCTTAATCGCTTAACGAAACCGGGTGTTTCGTGCCCGATCGTTCTCGGTTCTGAGCCCTATCGCGCGCCTCCTTGCGACGGCGCCGCTCGCGTTCGCCTCGCCCGCACTCGCCGAGGGCGCCGACATTCTGTCTCCCGAAACGCTGTCCGTCACGGGCACGGTCAGCCTTGCCGCGACCGATAGTGAAGAGAGTTGGGTCGATCGCGGATTCGGCAAACTGAGCACGAGCGGCGATGGGAATGATTTCCGGCTGACGCCGCTTCTCAGCGAGGCGAACCTGATCTGGAGGCCGCGTTTCAGCTGGGCCCTCTCCGCAAATGTCGCCGGCACGTTCCAGGGCGGGGAGCGCAACGAGGCGGGGATCAGCGAAGCTTTTCTCAGCTACAAGCCGATGCGCGGAGCGAACACGCGTCTTTCCGCCCGCGCGGGCCTGATGTGGCCGCCGGTGAGCCTCGAGCACGAAGGCGCAGACTGGCATGTGCGCGACACGATCACGCCCTCCGCAATCAACAGCTGGATCGGCGAGGAGGTTCGTCCTCTGACCCTCGAAGGCACCTTCGGCACGAATGTCGGCGATCACAAGCTGACCGCCACGGCGGCCCTGTTCGCCGCCAACGACACGGCCGGAACGCTCTTGGCCTTCCGCGGCTGGGCACTGCACAACCGGCGAACGCTCGCATTCAACGAACAGCCGCTTCCACCGTTCGAGCCCGAAGATGAGGGCTATCAAGCGCCTTTCACGCATCCGCTACTCGATGTCGGCCCCGGTTTCGCCGAGCGGCCGGGCTACTACGCCAAGATCGTATGGCAGCCGCCGATCCCGGTCCGGTTCGAGCTCTTTCGCTACGACAATCGAGCCAACCCCCACGATGTGAACGAAGACATGGAATGGGGCTGGCGCACCCACTTCAACAATCTCGGGGTCGCCGCCGACATCGAGGGGACTCAGATCAAAGCCCAGGCAATGACCGGGCGGACCCGCATGGGCTACGAGGAAGTACCCTCGGGAAGGCACTGGATCGACATGCGGTTTCGCTCGGCGTTCGTCCTCGTCAGCAGATCCATCGGGAAGTTCGGAATTGCCGGACGGCTGGAAGCTTTCGAGACCCGGCACCGGGGCAGCTGGTGGGACGAGGAATATGACGAAGACGGCTGGGCGGCGACGCTCGTCGGGAAGCGTGAATGGGGGCCGTTCACGGGCCTGGTCGAACTCATTCACGTTTCAAGCGACAACCCCGCTCGCGAACATGTCCAACTCGAATCGAGACAGAAGCAGACCCGGCTCCAGGCCGACTTGCGACTAAGCTGGTAACCATCTTCGCATACCGGGCCGTTTACCCCGCGCGCGTATGGGAAGGGGGATGCTGGCTCGGGCGCTCATCGGATCTTTGTCGTTCCTGCTTGCGGCGCAGACCTCGGCCGCGCCGCTGACGGTGCGCGTCCTCGACTCGAACGGTCGTCCGGTACGCGATGCGGTGGTCACTCTACGGCCTAACGGCGCCTCTGGCCGACCGTCGGCGACAGGCACGTTCAGCGTGTCGCAAAAGGACATGCAGTTTCATCCGTTCGTGCTGGTCGTGCCGGTCGGCGCGAAAGTGTCCTTTCCGAACCTCGATCCGACCCGTCACCACGTTTATTCCTTCTCGCCCGCGAAAAAGTTCGAGCTGAAGCTTTTCGCCAAGGACCAGTCGCGCAGCGTGGTCTTCGACAAGCCGGGCGTCGTCGCTCTCGGCTGCAACATCCACGACGGCATGACGGCGTTCATCATGGTGACGGACAGCCCGTGGACGGCAAAGACCGGAGCGAACGGCATTGCCCAGTTCGCGAATGCTCCCAATTCTCCGGGCCGGGTCTCGGTTTGGCATCCCTATCTTCGAGCCAAGGCGAATGTGGTTGAGCAGAATGTATCTGCCGCAAGCCGAAGCACGACGTTCACTGTTGCTTTGCGATCGCCGCCAATGGCAATGAGCGATGGCTACTAGGCTGAAACGCTTCCGGTCGCTCAGCGCTCGCCTGACGGTGCAGTTCGCACTGCTGTTCGCGATTGCCATGCTGTGTGTTTCGACGGCACTTTCAACGCTCATCTCCGGTTCCGCATCGCGTCAGGTCGAAAGCCAGTTGCAATCGAGCGGCGCCGTCTATGACCGGCTGTGGCAACAGCGCGCCCGCGAGCTCCAGGGCGCAGCCCAATTGCTTGCACGCGACTTCGGGTTCCGCGCAGCCGTGGCGACGGGCGACACCGCAACGATGCAATCGGCGTTGCACAATGCCGCGGCAAGGCTTCGGGTGGAAAGCGCTTTCATCGTTTCGCTCGATGGGCGTGTTCACGGTCTCGCCAGTCCTCGTCTCACCCGTGAAGCCGAGGCGCTCTGGGAGCCGCTCGACGCAGGCCGCATGGGTGGGGTGGTCGTTCTCGGCGGTTCGCCGCGTCAGCTCGTCGCTGCGCCGGTGATGGCGCCGAGCCTGATCGGCTGGGTCGTCTTCGCCGCAAATCTCGACGCCCGCGAGATGGGATCGCTGGAGCGGCTATCGGCGATCCCGCTTCATGCCGGCGTGTTGGTCGGAGAGCAGTCGAACTGGCGTTCGGCGATGGGGACGATGCGGTTGGACGATGAGGCCGCGCGTTCGCTCGAAACGCACCTCAAGGACAATGCAGCGTTCGGCATGGAAGTCGGTGGTGAGCCTTCGATCACCCTTGCAAAGCCTCTGCCCACGTTCCTCGCCGGTGACCAGGCGCTGCTGGTCCTCGCTTATCCGAAAGCGGAGGCGCTGGCGGGAGCCCGCAAGCTGCAGATCGCCCTCGGCTTGATGACCCTGCTTG
>Ga0070662_100002291_pt1 | contig 11752 bp, 10 predicted proteins | sample KBSC53metaG_FD_65648 | JGI IMG/M metagenome (GOLD analysis project Ga0070662, IMG submission 65648) | Corn rhizosphere microbial communities from Kellogg Biological Station, Michigan, USA - KBS C5-3 metaG | ecosystem: Host-associated > Plants > Roots > Rhizosphere > Soil ...
AAACCGCCAGGGGTGAGACTCCGGATATCCACATCATGGTGGTGGTTGTATCGCCCACGACACTCCATGCTCCACCGGCATTTGATGCAGCCACGATCGCGGCAAAGATAGCCAATGTGCACCTTGGCCCGAAAGAGTTGATGCGCCATAGCGCCCCCGACCAGCGCGGCGGCAATGTTGTCGAGAAAGCTGGAGAGAACCCAGATCATTGCCAGCAAGATGAAACCACCTTTCCAATCGTGCGGAAGAAATTTCGGCAGCGCGAGCGGCACACGGCTCTTTTCGAAGTGGCGCGCCAACAAGGCGAAAGCAGACAAAAGACAAAATAGATTCATCAAAATCACCCAGTGATGCGCGAGGTGATCGACAAAACCGGCGATGCCGGGACCGCTCTTGAACCCCGTACATCCGATCTTGTACACCGAAATAACAGCCAGACCTGTGAGTGCTACCTTCATCGTTTGGCGATGAAAAAACGCGACTCCGGCGAGGGTTAGCGCGAAAAGAACAAACTCGATCGGGATCTCGGACACGTCGAGTTGAGAGTAAAATCGCGTTACACTCTTTCAACTGCCAGTCTACTCAAGTCGGCTCTTGAGGCAGCAATCTTGTTCGAAAGCAGTTTTTCCTTCTAGATCATTTGACTGAAGGATGGGAGCCGAAATGTTTTGGCGTTGCGCGGTACCCTTGAGCAATGGTTAACTCTGCACCAATGCAAGCGCCTCAAACTGACAAGCGCGATGACCCAGCCACCTGAAGCTGACAAATTCGTTAGGGGGCTGGGCTTGGTCGATTCGACGATGCTCGTCGCAGGTTCGATGATTGGTTCCGGCGTTTTTATTGTTTCCGCCGACATCGCGCGCTTGGTTGGCTCGTCTGGCTGGCTGCTTGTTGTTTGGGCAGTGACCGGCGCGCTCACGATCATCGCCGCTCTCACTTACGGAGAACTAGCCGCGATGATGCCGCGCGCTGGCGGACAATACGTTTATCTGCGCGAAGCATACGGCCCGTTGTGGGGATTTCTCTACGGCTGGACGCTGTTTCTTATTATTCAAACCGGTACGATCGCCGCGGTAGCGGTGGCATTCGCGCGTTTCCTCGGCGTGCTCACGCCCGTCATTTCGCCAACCAACTGGATCGTTTCGCCGATTACTCTCTCGAGGAACTACGCCGTCAGTCTTTCGATGCAGCAACTAGTCGCGATCCTCGTGATCGTGCTGTTGACGATTGTGAATACGCGCGGCCTGCAGCTCGGCAAGCTCATCCAAAATGTTTTCACCTCAGCCAAAACGCTGTCGCTGCTGGCACTGATCGTTCTCGGCGTGTTTATCGGGCGCAACGCCGATGCGCTTGCGGCCAACTTCACGAACTTATGGACGCCAGGTGTTGTATCGCCAATCAAATCTGATCTTTCATTCGTACCCTCGGTGTCGGCCGCAGGGGGCGCGCTGGGAATGCTGATCGCGGTCTGTGTGGCCCAGGTCGGCTCGCTGTTTTCCTCGGACGCTTGGAACAATGTCACGTTCACTGCCGGCGAGGTGAGAGATCCGCGTCGAAATCTGCCTCTGTCGCTTGCCTTGGGCACGAGTCTGGTGATCGGGCTCTACCTGCTCGCCAACGTCGCTTATCTCTGTCTGCTGCCACTGGAAAAAATTCAGCACGCGGCGGACGACCGCGTCGGCACGGCCGCAATGGCAGTGATGTTCGGCGCGGTTGGCGGAGCAATCATGGCGGTGGCGATCATGATATCTACCTTTGGATGTTGCAATGGACTGATCCTGGCCGGCGCGCGCGTCTACTACGCAATGGCGCAGGACGGACTATTTTTTAGATCGACGGGCCGGCTCAACGCGCGACACGTTCCGGCGATGGCGCTGGTGTTGCAAGGCGTGTGGACAGCATTGCTCGTGCTGCCCCGCACGCGATTGCGCGATCCAATTACCGATGCGCCAGTGCGGGATTCCGCGGGTGTCGAGCAGTACGGGAATCTTTACGGAATGTTGCTCGATTACGTCGTCTTCGCGGTACTAATTTTTTATGTGCTGACGATCGCCGGCGTGTTTGTGCTCAGACGCACTCGGGCGCAGGCGGAACGACCATATCGCGCGTTCGGTTATCCATTGCTGCCGGCCTTCTATATCGTCGTGGCCACGGTGATTCTGCTCGTGCTGGCCGTTTATCGCACGCAAACTTCGTGGCCCGGTCTGCTGCTCGTGCTCGCCGGTGTGCCGATTTATTTTCTCTGGAGAAAATCACGTCCGGCTTGACTTGCGGGGCTCGCTTCATTTAGCAAAACCAAAACCAACTTCACCGATGAACTTATTTCGACGAAAAAGCGTCACGGAATTGCAGGCCGAGGCGCTCACCGACCACAGCCTTAACCGCGCACTTGGCGCAGTGAATCTTACCGCGCTCGGGATAGGCGCGATTATCGGCACCGGCATCTTCGTGCTCACCGGCACGGTCGCCGCGCAGAATGCCGGACCCGCAGTAGTGCTTTCATTCGTGCTCGCGGGCGTGGCCTCCGTGTTTGCCGCGTTATGCTACAGCGAATTCGCGTCGGTCGTACCGATGGCTGGCAGCGCCTACACCTACGGCTATGCCACGCTCGGCGAACTCATCGCGTGGATCATCGGCTGGGACTTAATCCTTGAATATGCCGTTGGCGCAATCACTGTGTCTATCGGCTGGTCAGGCTATGTCGTGTCGTTCCTGCACGACTTTGGTATTAATATTCCGCCGGCGCTGTCGGCCGCTCGTGGCACCGAGCTGATTGAAATCCCTGCCGCACTCGCGCCCCTGGTGAATGCGAAGGTTGGATGGGTGGTGAGCAGCGCATCTCTCTTGGACCAAATAAAGGCTGCGGGAACCGATCCGACTGGGCTCGTGCATGTCACAACAATTCTTAATCTTCCCGCGGTTTTCATTATTTTCGTCGTCACGACATTGCTCGTCGTTGGCATTAAGGAATCGGCTAACTTCAACAACTTTATTGTGTTGGTAAAGGTGGCCGTCGTGCTCCTGTTCATTGTCGGCGCTGCTCACGCCATCTCGACAGCAAACTGGCATCCATTCATACCGGCGAACACGGGTCAGTCCGGACACTTCGGCTGGAGTGGTGTAATGACCGGGGCTGGTATTGTGTTCTTCGCCTACATCGGATTCGACGCTGTCAGCACCGCGGCCCAGGAGGCGAAAAATCCGCAACGCGACATGCCCATCGCCATCATCGGGTCACTGCTCATTTGCACCGTTCTCTACATCCTCGTTTCTGGAATCGCCACTGGCGTTGTGCCGTATGGTCAGCTCGACGTCCCCGACCCGATCGCGGTGACCGCGGACCATGCGGGCATGAGGTGGATGGGAACGCTGATAAAGCTCGGTGCGATCGCCGGTTTGTCGTCGGTCATTCTCGTGCTGTTGCTTGGACAATCGCGGGTGTTTTACAGCATGGCGCGCGACGGCCTACTACCACCGTTCGTGAGCCGAGTGCACCCGCGCTTCCGCACGCCATGGATAACCTCGATTGTTACTGGCGCTGCCGTAGCGATCTTTTCCGCGGTTTTTAGCGTCCGCGATGCGGCGAGCCTCTGTTCAATCGGCACGCTGCTTGCGTTTGTAATCGTTTCAGTAGGAATTCTCGTTCTGCGTGTGCGCGAGCCAAATCTGCCGCGCAAATTCAAAACGCCATTGGTCTGGTTTGTCGCCCCGGCGGGGGCCCTCTCCGCCCTCGCGCTAATGGCCGCGCTTCCATGGCCGACATGGCGACGCTTGCTGGTCTGGTTTGTCATCGGCATTGTGATCTACTTCTTCTACGGCGTCCGCCGCAGCAATCTCGCCCAACCGCGCGTTTAGGCGAACACATTAAGCACGCGCGCTCCGGATCGACGAGCGCGTCAAGGACGCCTGTCTAGGCCGCGCCTGAACTCCAGCTACCTTCGCCAAATCCGCGCGATGGGCTCACCGGGCCGGAGCCGAGAAGCGTCTCCGTGCGCCGGCGCAACGTCTCGCTGCCGGCCGTATCGACAAAGCTATGCCGGGCGGCCGCAATTTCGGACAACGAAAGGTCCATTGCGCGAAGAATTTCCCGCTCTTCGGCAGTTAATTGCTTGCGCTCTTCGTTTCTCAGCGCGCGCTTCTGGAATTGCGAGATCGTTTCGGCCAGGGCGTCACCTTTCGATGCTCCAAGTAAATCGAGAAGCCGTTGAAAACTGAGATGAAATGGAATCGTGGCCAGACCGACCTCTCCGTCGTCGGCGAAACTGTCGCGTGGCATCGTCACTTCATTGGATGTGGCGATGGAATTCCAAACATCTGCCGGTTGATAGTACCCAATCTCGACGTGATAAGAGCCGCCCGGTCGCGAAACTGCGATGGAACAATTGCCCGACATCGGTTCGACGGCCACGCTCTCTTCCTCTAAGCCGTCCGCGCGATAAACGCGAAGATGAGCTTGGCGATCCACCGGGACCGTTTTCGCAAAGGCTGCCGGCCAGTCGATACTCCAATAAGTAAAGATTGTGCGGCGGTCGCGCGCGATCGCAAACAGGGTCGGCGCGCCATGAACCCGCGGGAGCCCGACCCCCTCGCCGAACTCGTTCTCCTGCTCATTATCCGGGCAGACAATCGCTTTGCTCGAAACATGGAAACCATCGGTGAATTTCGAATTGCTCTTGCGCTGGTTGGGATTTTGTCTGGGCATGGTGATTCCGATTCGCAACTTGGCGCAAATCGGCGAAAGAAAAAAGTGAATGTTGGGCTGCTTAAAAAAATGTAACCGCGCATGGACACCGCATCCTAATGTTGCAGGCGACACGCCTGCCTCCGTAGCACTGTGAAACCGTACATCATCGTAAATCCGGTCGCGGGATCAGCCGACGATATGCCGACTTTGTGCTTGTACCGAAACGTCTGGCAGCCGAAATGCTTTTGGGCAAACACATCTCCAGCGATTCCGTTACTTTTCGGCAAGCAAAAAAGATATCAATCAAGTCGCGGCCGAAGATGTGGTTCAATGCGGATGGGGAACTGGTCGGAGATGAGTCGGCTGGCTTCCAAAATTCTTCCTCGCGTATTAGATTTCGTGGTTAGCAACTGATGCAGACGAAAATCATCGACCTACAGGAATTGGCGCAGCGCGCTAGGGAGCTGCGTGGTGCTGGGAAAAAACTCGTCGTCACGAATGGTTGCTTCGATCTGCTGCATCTGGGTCACGTGCGTTACCTGCAAGCGGCGCGCAAGCTCGGTGACGCGCTAGCTGTCGGCTTAAACGGGGATCGTTCAGTCAGCAAGCTGAAAGGAAATGGACGTCCGATTAATAACGAGAGCGACCGCGCTGAAATCCTGGCGGCGCTGAGCTGCGTCGATTTCGTCTCGGTCTTTCCGGAAATGCGCGCGACCAGGTTCATTCGCGCTGCCCAGCCGGCAATTTATGCAAAGGGAGGCGATTACACATCTGAAAGTCTCAACCCGGAAGAGCGCGCGGCGTTGCAAGAAGTTGGAGCAGAAATTCGCATCATCCCATTTGAAAAAGGTTACTCCACATCGTTCTTGCTCGAACAACTGCGAAATGCCCGGCAATGAGACTCGTTCCACTTGGCATTCTTGGTTCTGGGAAGGGAAGCAATTGCCGTGCAATTCTCGAGAGTATTAAAAACGGCGCCCTGGCGGCCGAGGTCCGTGTCGTAATCTCAGATGTATTCGACGCGCCGATCCTCGACATTGCGCGTGAATTTTCGGTCCCAAATGCTTACCTGTCGCCAGGCGGGTTTCGCACGCGTTTAGAGCCGCAAGCCGAGGTCAATCTTGTGCAGATGCTTAGGGATGCGGGAGTCGAACTTGTGGCTCTCGCCGGTTTCATGCGCGTTCTCAAAGCGCCGATGCTAAATGCGTTTCCGCGGCGCATAGTAAATATTCATCCGTCTCTTCTGCCAAAATTTCCAGGACTCGAAGCGTGGAAACAGGCGCTGGAGGCCGGGGAAATGTTGACCGGCTGCACCGTCCACTACGTCGATGAGGAAATCGATCATGGCGATGTCATCGCGCAACGCGAAGTGCCGATTTTGGCCGACGACACCCCTCAAAGACTCCATGCTCGGATTCAAATTGCCGAGCACGAATTGTATCCCGCGGTAATCGGGCAAATCTGCCGCCAACTGCAAACCGCTTAGCTCCGCTGTTATCCGCAGAGAAGTTTGTAACTTGCCGCTTCCTGAGAAGCGCTCACGACATCAAACGTAGCTAGAGTTGTTCCGCTTTTTGGTCGCGCTCGAGAAGATCGTGCATCGCCTGGGCTGGCGTTTTTCCTTCGTAAAGCAGCGCGTAAACTTCGTTAGTGATCGGCGTATCGATATTAAGCCTTCGCGCGCATTCGTAGGCGCTTTTTGTCGTTGGAATTCCTTCCGCCACGATTTGCATCGCGGAAGTAATTTGTTCGATCGTTTGTCCTCGTCCGAGATATTCCCCCACACGTCGATTACGGCTGTGCTTGCTAAAGCAGGTCGCAATTAAATCGCCAGCGCCGCTCAAGCCGTAGAATGTCCTGAAATTTCCCCCCATCGCGGTTCCGAGCCGGATCAGCTCGGCGAGCGAGCGAGTCACCAATGCCGCTTTGGTATTATCTCCCAAGCCAAGCCCATCACTCGCGCCGGCGGCAATGGCGAAAACATTTTTCAATGCACCGCCCAACTCAACGCTCGTGGCGTCGTTATTGGTATAGATTCGAAAACGCGAACTGCCGAGAAAACTTTGCAGTTCTGCGGCACATTCGGGATCCTGGCAGGCTATCACCGTCGCAGTTGGCAAATTGCGCACCACTTCCGCGGCAAGATTTGGTCCCGACAAGACTGCCACTCTACGCTCCGGGAAAATTTCAGCGATCACCTCGCTCATGCGCATCCCGGTGCCGTGCTCGATTCCTTTTATGCAACTAAGGAATAGAGCTCGATGGTTGCTGGGCGCTCCCCGCAGACGCAATGCGATTGAACGCAAAACGGTTGATGGCGTCACAAAAATGACCAGGTCGGCATCCGCGCAATCGCGGAGTTCGTGCGTTATCTTTACCGAATCGGGAAGCTTCAATCCGGGGATATAGTCGCTGTTTTCACGTGTCTCGACCATACGCTCGACCCGTTCCGCGTCGTTGCCCCAAAGGGATATTTGTCGCCCGTCTTTTCCCCATAACCATGCCAGAGCTGTTCCCCAGCTGCCGGCTCCAATGATGGCGGTTCTCTCGATCACTTTCGCTTGAATCGTGGTTCGGTGCCACGCAGGAGACGAGAGAGATTCGAGCGGTGACGGAAAATTACAACAGCGGCCAGGCAAAGAGTGAAATAAAACAGCGACATTCCGTTGGTATTTCTTGCGTACGTCAGGCCGAGTACGGCAACCGGCAATGCCATTACAGCAGCAATTGACGCGATTGAAACATAGCGGGTTACCTCAAATGTGATTACCCAAACTACGAGGCCGATTGCCGCGGCCAAAGGCATCAGGCCAAAGAGTACCCCCGCGGAAGTGGCAACCCCTTTCCCTCCCTTGAATCCTAACCAAACCGGAAATACATGTCCCAAGACACAACAAATCGCTCCCACTATCCCGTACATTTCGGTCGCGACCGGCTTGGCCTCGGCGTGCTGACCTAAGAGGATCGAGACGCAAACGGCCAGCGCTCCCTTTGCAAAGTCCACGACGAAAACAGGATAACCGTAGCGCCGTCCGAGCGTTCGGGTGACATTGGTTGCCCCAATGTTGCAGCTTCCGACCTTCCGGATGTCGATTCCGGCCAAGCGACCAGCAAGATATCCTGCGGGAATCGATCCGAGCAGGTAGCTTGAGAGTGCAACGGCAGCGAACGATAGCATCGCACTTAACAGAGAGCCTCAGTCGCTTTTGGTCTGAAAGAGTCCATCGTCGACACAGGTTTTCTCTTGTTGTAAGGCGTTTTTACTTAACCAGATAGATATTATTGCGATATCAGCCGGGGTGATTCCGCTGATTCGAGCAGCCTGACCGAGCGTTGTAGGACGGATTGTCCCTAGCCTCTGACGCGTTTCAGACCGCAAACCGGCGATCCGCTCATAATCCAGTCCGTCGGGAATATGCTGAGAGTTTTGGCGGGCAATCGTTCGATTTTGGCTGGCTTGGCGCACAGCGTAGCCTTCGTACTTCCAATCTGTCTCAACTAACTCCCAAGTCTCGGCAGGCGCCAAGCTCCGTAGTGCCTCCGGTAGATTTTCGATCCTGAAATCGGGCCTCTTTAGCAATTGGCGGATGGGCGTACCTCGAAGTTTTGTCTCCATTGCGACTTGTCGTAGTTGACTTAGGACATGCAGTTTCCGCTGGAAATTCCTCCAGCGCTCCTCCGATATAAGCCCTGCGTCGAAAGCCAGCCGGGTTAACCGCTGATCGGCGTTGTCCTGCCGCAGAAACAACCGGTCTTCAGCACGGCTCGTAAACATTCGATAGGGCTCCTCGGTACCCTTGGTCACAAGATCGTCGATTAGGACTCCAATGTATGCCTGATTCCTCTCCAAAACGATTGGCGAACGCCCCTGCAATTTCAGTGCGGCATTCGCCCCGGCAATGAGACCTTGCGCGGCAGCCTCTTCATAGCCCGATGTGCCATTCACCTGGCCGGCCAAGTAAAGCCCAGTGACCAACCTTGTCTCCAAAGTGGGAAAAAGCTGAGTTGGCGGGAAAAAATCGTATTCCACGGCGTAACCCGGGCGCATAATCTCGGCTTGTTCCAAAGCCGGGATCGAATGGACAAACTCTAGTTGCACATCATATGGCAAACTCGTTGAGATTCCGTTTATATAATATTCTTGCGTATGCCGACCTTCAGGCTCTAGAAACAGCTGGTGAGAGGTTTTATCCGAAAACTTGACAACTTTGTCTTCGATCGATGGGCAGTATCGTGGCCCGATTCCCCGTATGCGGCCGGAATAGAGCGGCGAGTGGTCTAGATTGGCCTTAATAATGTCATGCGTTAGCGGCGTGGTGTGCGTAATCCAACAAGGGATTTGTTCCACGTGGAACGCGCCCCGCTCATTGAAATTTAGCGTGAAAATCTCATTTCTGAATTTTTCGGTCTCGGCGAAAAAGGCGAAGCGCGGAGGTGGCTCGTCACCGAGCTGGACTTCGCACTGCGAAAAATCAACGGACCGGCCGTTAATTCGACAGGGCGTGCCGGTCTTGAACCTCCCTACGGCAAAGCCCAGCTGGCGAAGATTCTCGCCGAGCTCGGAGCTCGCATCTGCCATGCGTCCGCCAGGTCGGCTCTTTTCGCCCACGTGCAATAGACCGCGCAAAAATGTCCCAGCGGTAATCACAATACTCTTCGCGGCAATTCTTAAACCGAGGTCCGTCTCCACTCCAATCACCCTTCCATCGCATACACGGAGTTTCGCGACCGTTGCTTGCTTCAGATCCAGGTTTTCAGTGCCCTCCAAAACCGCTTTCATGCGAAATTGATAGGCCTTTTTGTCGCATTGAACTCGTGGCGCCCGAACGGATGGACCTTTTGCCCTGTTAAGCATGCGAAACTGAATCCCGGTAGCATCTGCGTTCAGTCCCATCGCACCGCCCATGGCATCGATTTCACGGACGATGTGCCCCTTCGCAAGACCTCCAATGGCTGGGTTGCACGACATTTGGCCAATGGTATCCAAATTTTGGGTCAACATCAGGGTCCGGCATCCGATGCGACTGGCTGCCAATGCTGCCTCAATTCCAGCATGCCCGCTTCCGATCACGATCACGTCGTATTCTTTCGGCAGTTTAAACATTTAGTATCTATTATATTAACTTGACAACAAGCACTTTACGTTGATGACATGCCCTGTTTTACGCTGGTTTGCGGATGGCCTATTGAGCTATCTCGACCTGTCGATGCGTGCGAAGTTTGTATCGCTCGATATGCGATCCGGCCCAAAATGAGCATCAACAACGCCGTGGTAACAAAGGCCCCCCCCCAAGTCCAGTACTCGATCACTCGCGGCTGGCTTCTTCCGCGCATCAATTTAAGCCCGAGTTGACCGAGTGTCCCAACATAGACATACAAAAAGAGCCCCGGCGCTCGGCCAATTGAGGCCCACAGCATATAGGTTCCAAACCGAATTCGTGTCAGGCCGTAAAGGTAATTGAGCAGGCTCGTGGGGAAAAGTGGATGCAATTGGCTCAATAAAATGATTTTCCAGCTTTCGCGCTCCAGAGCCGGTTCCAGCGCTCGCAGGGTTGGGTTCTTTGAAAGCTTGCGCTGGAACCATTGTCGAGCCACCCAGCGGCTTGAAGCAAACGAAATTGCTGCGCCAATGAAGTTACCCGCGAACACGATGAGCAATCCCCACCAAAGTCCGAAAAAGAAGCCGCCGCCCACGGCGAGCACGCCCCCAGGAAGCAGAAGGATATTACAAATGGCAAAGAGTAGCGGGTAGCAGACTGCGCCCAAGGCGCCCCATCCCATCACACGCGCTTGCAGCGCCTCGATAAAATCGACAATTGGGAAATACCGCGAAATCGCTGCAATCAGCACGGTTACCGTCAATACAGCGGCAAACTGCCAGTAAATCGCACGGCGGATTTGGGACATCCCCAGATTCTGCGCGCGTTTCCGCGCAAATTCCACCAAATCTGCGGTGGCCCGTAAATTGAGGGATGGAGTAATCAAGTAAACGCAGGGAAATATAGAAATGCTGCAGTAATAAACCTTCTCGCGAGCGCAGATTGCACTGGCACGCCGCAGTCGCTCAATTTGCAAGCCGTTTGCCGACCTCGTCGCTCGACGGAAGCGTAGGCGCCTGAGCCCCCCGTCGCGGAATGCCGAGACTGTCAAAAATCACCCGCGTAGCGTCGGAGCGATTAAGCGTGTAGAAATGAATGCCGGCGACGTTGCTATCCAAAAGATCGTGGCATTGTTCCAAGGCGAAGTGAACACCGACGCGCCTGACCATTTCGGGATCGTTTTCGCATCGTTGGAGAGCGCGCAGAAGCCTGGCCGGGAACCGCGTGCCCCCGGCTAGTTCCGCGATGCGTTTGAAGCCATTCATGGACGTAACAGGCATGATGCCGGCGATAATGGGGATATGAATGTCGGCAAGGGCACAACGTTCGCGAAAATCGAGAAAGTCGCGATTATCGAAAAATAGTTGCGTGACGATGTAGTCGGCGCCGGCGTCCACTTTCGCTTTGAGATGATCCATCTCCACCAATCGATTCGGCGTCGCGGGATGTCCTTCGGGGAAACCGGCCACGCCGATCCCGAAACCGCGGCGATCCGGATGCGCGCCAGATTCGTTAAATCGGCGGATGAACTTTACCAGATCAATCGCATGTTGAAACGAATCGCGCGATTTATCGTAGGGAATGTCGCGCGGTCGATCGCCCCCGAGCGCGAGGACATTTCCAATCGCCGCCTTGGCGTATCGGAGTAAAATCGCTTCGATCTCTTCTTCGTTGTGGCAGACGCATGTCAGGTGAGGAATCGGGTCCAGTTTTGTTGTATGTTGAATGCGCTCGACAAGGTCGTGAGTTAAATCTCGCGTTGAACCACCGGCACCGTAGGTGACGCTGACAAAGTGTGGCATGTACGATTCAAGATCACGAATCGTTTGGTAGAGAAGCTCGGCCGCCGCCGGTGTTTTCGGAGGAAAGAACTCGAACGAAAACGTGGGAGAATCCCCTCGCATGATGTCCATGATATGCATGATTCAAAGCTTATCTTCGTTCGTGCCGCGACTTTCGGTCAACTAAC
>Ga0070662_100002296_pt1 | contig 11743 bp, 9 predicted proteins | sample KBSC53metaG_FD_65648 | JGI IMG/M metagenome (GOLD analysis project Ga0070662, IMG submission 65648) | Corn rhizosphere microbial communities from Kellogg Biological Station, Michigan, USA - KBS C5-3 metaG | ecosystem: Host-associated > Plants > Roots > Rhizosphere > Soil ...
GATACCCTGCACGATTGCGCCGGCGAGGAAGAGCGCGGCCGCGACCATCATGACATTGCGCCGGCCGAATACGTCGGCAAGGCGGCCCGCGAGGAATGCGCCGATGAAGCAGCCGATCAGCAGCGAACCGACCGTGAAGCCGAGGCTCGCGTCGCTGAGGTCGAATGCCGCGCGCAAACCGTCCTGCGTACCGTTCACGGCGCCGCTGTCATATCCAAACAATAGACCGCCGATGGTGGCCACCGCCACGATCGCGGCGACGAAGCCCAGGCTACCCTGGTTCTCCCCTCGCTCCATTTCCCTCTCCCTGCCCAATAGTCTGTCGTTGTTGCCTGTCAGCTTATGCTGGCCAGATTGCCGGGAAGCCCCGGCACGTCCACTTCGAATGCGAAGACGTTCCCGGCCAGAGGTTGGCCCGCCAAAGCCTCGGCGTCGAGACCTTTTCGTGCGCTGGTGGCGTAAGCGGTGCACAAATCCGTCCCCCCGAACGCGATTTTAGTGATGTTAGACGCCGGCAGCCGCACTTCGGCTACTATCCGGCCGTCGGGCGCGTAACGCCGCGCGCGCCAGCCGCCCCACAGGCCGATCCAGATATGACCCTCTACGTCGCAGACGGATCCATCCGGCCAGCCATCAGCCTCGTCGATCGTGGCGAAGACGGACGACTCTCCGAGCGTACCGTCTTCACGGATCGACACTTTGTGGATCACACGCGCGAGCGTGTCGGTGTGATATAGCGTGCGACCGTCGGGGCTGACCGCCGGACCGTTGGTGATGCAGACCGGGGGCAAGCCGCTGTCGCGCACCCGACCCTGTTCGAAGCAGTATAGGCGACCGCTATCGCATTCCTCACCGTCATCCATCGAGCCGAACCAGATCCGGCCCGCGGGATCGACCGTAGCGTCATTCAGGCGATTGCCGGGCGTCGCAGCCTCGGGCGAATGGAGCACATCGAAATGACCAGTCGCCGGATCGAAATGCGCGATCCCTTGCTGCAGGCCGGCGATGAACTTGCCATCGTCGGATGGCAGCACCCAGCCAACCTGGCAGGGCGCATCATAACTGCGGTGGTCGCCCGTCGCTGGATCGAAGCGGTGAATCTTGTGCGCCTTGATGTCCACGAACCAGAGCGCTTGTTCGCGCGCGACCCACACCGGGCCTTCACCAAGTGTCGCCTGTACGGCGAGAACGCTGCGCGGCTCACCCATCAGCGCCACCCTGCATCGACGAAATAGTCATGCGCGGTGCACATACGCGCGTCATCGGAGGAGAGGAACAGCACCATCGCGGCAACGTCTGACGGCTGGATGCGACCGTCAATGCACTGTGATCTGACGATCTCCGCCTCGCCTTCGGGCGTGTACCATTTCATCTGCCGGGGTGTTTGGACATTCCCGGGGACAATCGTGTTGACGCGAATTCCACAGCGGCCGAGATCGCGCGCCAAGGCGCGCGTCATACCTTCGATTGCTGCCTTGGCGGTTTGATAGAGGACAAGGTCCTCCAGCCCCAGATGCCAGCTGATCGATCCGAAATTGAGGATCACGCCGCCGCCCGCGCGCTTCATCGCGGGCACAACCGCCTGCGCCGCGAAAAATTGATGGCGCAAATTCACGGCCATGCGATCATCCCAATATTCGGGCGTAACCTGTTCGACCGTGTGACGATCGTCATTCGCAGCATTGTTGACCAACACGTCGATCCCGCCGAGCAGGCCTTCAACCTCCTCAAGTGTCTTCTTGAAGACTTCGATATCGGTGATGTCGCACTGGCGGTAGATCGGCTTGTGCGGCGCGTTACAGAGTCGCTCGACGAGGTCGCGGGATGCCTGATCGACAATGTCGACGAAGGCGACGCGGGCACCCTGTTCGGCGAAAGCCTCGACCAGCCCCTCGCCGATGCCGCTTCCGCCACCGGTGATGAAGACGCGCTTGCCCTTCAGGCTGGGATAGATTGCCCGCTGCCCGACCTCAGTCGCCGACATAGACGGTCTTCATCTGGGTGTAGAACTCCACCGCGGCGAACCCCTGCTCACGCGCACCATAGCTGGAACCGCGGGTGCCACCGAACGGGACATGATAATCGACGCCAGCGGTTGGCTGGTTGATCATCACCATGCCCGCGCGGACATTCTTCTTGAAGTGGCGCGCATATTTCTGGCTGGTGGTGACGATACCCGAGGACAGTCCGAAATTGCCGCGATTGGCGAGCGCGAGCGCATCCTCGTAGCTCTTGGCGCGCACCGTCGAGACGACGGGGCCGAACACTTCTTCGTTGTTGATCCGCATTTCGGGATCGGTGTCGGCGATCAGCGTCGGGCTCATATAATAACCGGGCGTGTCGAGCTGCAGCTTGTCGCCGCCGGTGACGAGGCGGCCGCCTTCCTTGGTGGCGATCTCGACATAGCGGAGGTTCTGTTCGAACTGGCTGTCCGAGGAGGCCGGGCCAACCTGGGTCGAAGCATCGAGCGCCGGACCGACTTTGAGTGCCTTGGCGCGGGCCGCGAGCGCTTCGACGAAGCGGTCGTGAATGCCTTCCTGTACGATCACCTTCGACGAGGCGGTGCAGCGCTGACCGGTCTGGAAGAAGCCGCCATCCAGTGCGATCGCGACCGCGCGATCGAGATCAGCATCGTCGAGCACGACCAGCGGGTTCTTGCCGCCCATCTCAAGCTGGACCCGCGCCTGGCGGGTCACCGCGGCGATACCGACCTTCGCACCAACGCCCTGGCTGCCGGTGAAGGAAATGCCGTTGACGTCGGGATGTTCGACGATCGCCGAGCCGACGCCGCCCTGCCCCAGCACCATGTTGAAGATGCCCGCAGGCGCGTTGAGCGATGCCGCGACTTCATGAATGATCTTCGCGAGCGCATGCGCAATTGCCGGCGTGGGATTGGCGGGCTTCAGCACCACCGTATTGCCGAAAGCGAGTGCGGGAGCGCTCTTCCAGGCGGGGATCGCGATCGGGAAATTCCACGGTGTGATCAGGCCGTAGACGCCGACCGCCTCGCGCCAGATCTCGACGTCGAGGCCGGGCCGGGTGGATTCGAGCGTTTGGCCATGGCGGCGCAGCGCCTCGCCCGCGAAATATTTGAAGATGCGGGCCGCGCGCATCACCTCGCCCATGCCTTCGGGACGGGTCTTGCCTTCCTCGCGGCTAAGCAGTTCGCCGAGTTCGGCGGCACGTGCCATGATCGTCGAACCAACGCGGTCAAGAAGATCGGAACGCAGCTCGGGCGAAGCCATCGACCAGGCGGGGAACGCCTCACGCGCCGCCGCGACCGCGGCATCGACCTCGGCCTTACCGCCCGCGGGATAGGAGGCAACCACCTCGTCCGTGTTGGACGGATTGATGCTGGTGAAGGGGGTGTCGGCTTCGACTTCCTTGCCGCCGATGAAATGAGTGAGCTTCATGGGTCCTTGCCTTGTTAGCGGGCGCTGAGCAGCCCGCGCGAAACCAGATTCTGCATTAGTCCAGAGATACCGAGCGTCCAGGGCGGCGCCGATTTGGAATGGGTGACGCGATTCACGAGTTTCCCGAGCTTCGGCGTCGAGATGGAGACGACATCGCCCACCTTGTGCGTGAAGCCGCGGCCCGGCTCGTCGCGGTCCTGCGTCGGCGCGAAGAGGGTGCCAAGAAACAAAATATAGCCGTCCGGATAATGGTGCTCGCTCATTGCCTGCGTGACGAGATCGACCGGGTCTCGGCTGATCTCGCGCATCGAGCTGTGGCCCTTCAGGACATAGCCATCCTCGCCTTCGATCAGCAGATCCACCTCAGCGGTGCGGACATCATCCATCGTGAAGCTCGCGTCGAATAGGCGCACGAACGGGCCGAGCGAGCAGGAAGCGTTATTGTCCTTGGCTTTGCCAAGCAGCAGGGCGGAGCGGCCTTCGAAATCGCGCAGATTGACGTCGTTGCCGAGGCTTGCGCCGACCGGCTCACCATGACTGTCGGCCAAGACGGCGATTTCCGGTTCGGGGTTGTTCCACGAGGAATCCGACCTGATCCCGATATCCGCGCCCCAGCCGACGGTCGAGAGCACCGGCGACTTGGTGAAGATCTCCGCATCGGGGCCGATCGCGACTTCCAGATATTGCGACCACATGCCTTCATCGATCAGCGCCTGCTTGAGCGCCATCGCTTCGGGCGAGCCGGGCTTCAGTCCGCGAATGCCGCCGCCGATCCGACCTTCAAGCATCGCGCGGACTTCGGCCGCCTTGGTGGCATCACCGCGCGCGCGCTCCTCAATGACGCGCTCGACCGCGGACACTGCGAAGGTGACGCCGGCCGCCTTCACGCACTGAAGATCAACCGGGCTCAGCAGCCGCGGCGCGCCTTGCGCCGACAGAGTGAAGGTTTCGAGGTCCCCGAGCGCCTTGCCGGCCGATGGATCGAAAGCACGATCAGCGACGAGCTGGGCGGCCGTGGGCGCAACGCGGCTCATATCGTGGAGCACGCCACCTTGCAGGACGATAGGCGTCGGGCCTTCCGCGGTTTCGATCCGGCCGAGGAAAAGCCCCTCGCGCCAATCGTTAGCCAGCATCGTCGCCGGCGCGAAAGCCGTCATGTCCCTACCTCTCCCGCTCACAACACTTGTTAGCGCTACCAATGTTAGGTCAACGCTACGGAGTCAAGGCCGGTAACAGGTTCGTTTTGGAGGAGCCAGTCCTTGTCGGACAAACAGGCGCAGCCTGGCCATTCAGAACCCATTGCTGGGCAGAAAGGTCAGGCCTTTCTGTACGTCGCCATGATCGTGTGCCCGGCAATGGATCTGGCATTTTCCTCAAGATAGCGGCGCAAAATGTCCGCGCCGCCCAGCCGATACCATAAGGAGCGGCGCCATCCCTTCGGAACATAGCGAGCCTCGATCTCTGCCTGGCACCAGGCAGGATGGTTCAGCGGCTCGATGTCGATATTCAGAAGCTCAAGGTCGAATTCGTCCGCGACCGCGGTCAAGCTTTCCCGGTTCCACAGGCTGAGATGATGAGGAGGGCCATTGAGAACGGCCTCCTTGCTCATCCCGACGAAAGCATCATCATTTGGCACACCGATAATCAGCAGCCCCCTTTTTTTGGCCGCCGCCCTGCAAGCCTGCAAGAAGCCCCTCGGCCGGGGGACATGTTCGAGAACCTGGAAGGCGGTGACGACGTCATAATATTCGGGGTGAGAAGCCGCGTGCGCGTCGATGAACTCATCTATTATTTCGATTCCCCGGGCCTCTGCGTGCTTCGCAGCAACACCGTTCGATTCGAGGCCCGTTACCTGGGCTCCCCGCGCCTCTGCGGCCTTTGCGAGAAAGGCTCCCCTGCCGCAGCCAATGTCCAGGACACGATCCCCTGCGGCGATCCAATCCAGAGCGCGTTGATGCTCCCATTTCGCTTCATCATAATAGCCGGGAATTCGCCTTTCGAGCTGCCCATAAAAGGCGGCATCCCCGACGATGTCCCGAGGGTAGTAGAATTTTACCCCCGTGCTCTTGCATCGATAGATGCCGAGCTTTTCCACTCCGCTAAAATATGGGGAGATATCGATGTTGTACTTACTCTTGTAGAGACTGATTATCTGTTCAGTTGGGCGCTCTTCAACCAGTTCCGCCACTGCGGAAGTGCCGGCGAGCGACGATTCTACCGTGTCGGGCAAGTCCATAAGGCACCCCCATCTGGCGGGAGGAGCCTATCACATATGTAATCCCGAACAAATGGTGGGCGTCGAATTGAGCGAATTACGCTTCAAAGTGAAAGGCACGTGCGTTTGCCGCGAAATGGCACCCCAAAAGGCGAGCGGACGTTTTACCGCCCGCTCGACAATACACGAAACGCGTCCGCACCTACGTAATGTATCAGGAACGCTGTGCGGATCAGAATAGCCGTCATCGCGAGGCCGCAGCGCCCCGGCGATCCAGCCGCTGGTCTGGATTGCCGCGCCCCTTTCGGCGTTCGCAATGACGGTATCCAGGGTCGGGATTAGTTCTTCGCCTTGTCGACCAGCTTGTTTTTAGAGATCCACGGCATCATCGCACGCAGCTCGGCGCCGACCTTTTCGATGCCATGTTCAGCCTGGAGCTTGCGGCTGGCCTTCATCTCCGGATTGCCCATGCGGTTGTCCATCATGAAACGCTGGACGAAGCGACCGCCCTGGATATCAGCGAGCACGCGCTTCATCTCGGCCTTGGTCTCGTCCGTAATGATACGCGGACCGGTGTGGTAATCGCCATATTCGGCAGTGTTGCTGATTGAGTAGCGCATGTTGGCGATGCCGCCTTCATACATGAGATCGACGATCAGCTTCACTTCGTGGAGGCATTCGAAATAGGCCATTTCCGGGGCGTAGCCGGCCTCCACCAGCGTTTCGAATCCGGCCATGATGAGGTGGGAGAGGCCACCGCACAGCACAGCCTGTTCGCCGAACAGATCGGTCTCGCATTCTTCCTTGAAGGTCGTCTCGATCACGCCCGAGCGGCCGCCGCCGACGGCTGAGGCATAAGAGAGCGCCACGTCATGCGCGTTGCCGCTCGCATCCTGGTGGATCGCGATCAGGCAGGGCACACCGCCACCCTTCACATATTCACCGCGCACGGTGTGGCCGGGACCTTTTGGCGCAATCATGAAGACGTCGATCCCGGCGGGCGGCTCGATGAGGCCGAAATGGATATTGAGGCCGTGCGCGAAGGCGATCGCGGCGCCGTCACGAACATTGTCCTTAATGTCCTTTTCCCAGATGCCGGCCTGATGCTCGTCCGGAGCGAGGATCATGATGATATCCGCCCACTTCGCGGCTTCGGCGACGGGCATGACCTTGAAGCCGGCGCCTTCGGCCTTGGCCGCACTCTCCGAGCCGGGGCGCAGCCCGATCGCGACCTCCTTCACGCCCGAATCGCGGAGATTCTGGGCGTGGGCATGGCCCTGGCTGCCATAGCCGACGATCGCCACCTTCTTGCCTTTGATCAGGCCGATATCGGCGTCGGAATCATAATAAACACGCATTCTCATTCCCTTCGTTGCCTTGAGGCGGACCGAGCCAGGTCGATCCGCCTGCGCCAGACAGTGCAGCGCAGGCTGCGGCACCGCCCCGATACACAGTGAAAGAAGATCGCGACAGAGCGTCCGCCGTGGCCGCCGGTGCGCCGCCCGCAATGCAGGAGGAACCTTCGGAGGCGCCTTTGCGACAAACCACCCGCATAAGCAATCAATATTTTCCTCGTTTCGGAAATAAAATTACTAAAGCCGAGCCAGGGCGGACATTTTCTTATGTGGGACAAATTGGTCCAATCGACTTTTCGAAGGCGGCATTGCCCCCTATAGCGCGTGCGACCGAGTAAGCGTGGGGAATGGGCAGATAGTGGTACCGCAGTCAGGGCCGACCGCGGCCAATTTCCGGCTTTGGGGTCGAATCCTGAGCTTTGCGGCGGGCAACACCGGCACGCTGATCATCGTCAACGTGGGCACCTTGCTCGTGCGCATGATCAGTTCGGTAACTCTGGCCCGCCTGCTGCAGCCGAGCGCATTCGGCTTGATCGGTATCATCACGTCCATCTTCTATACCGTGGTGATGCTGACCGATCTCGGTTTTCGGGCGCATGTGATCCGCCATCCGCGTGGCAGCGAGGCCCATTTCGGCAACGTGATCTGGACGATCCATGCTTCGCGGGGGATTTTCATCGGTGCATTCTGCATAGCGGGCTCGCCCATACTCGCGGCGGTGCTGCATAAACCTGAGCTTGCCTGGCCCCTTGCTGCGGCCTCGCTGACGCTGACGATCAACGGTTTCGCCTCGCTCTCCCAATTCACGATCCTGCGTGCAGGCGGGGCCCGGCGCTTGTCCTGGTTCGAATTCGGCCTGAACGTCGTTTCCGCTACTAACGGCATCATTCTGGCGATCTGGCTGCGCAACGCATGGTCGCTTGTCATCGCGATGATCGTGGCGAGCTTTCTGAGAACGGTGCTCAGCTATTTTATCTTTCCCAATGCGAAGCACCGAATCGCCAGGGATCGCGAAATATCGCGCGAATTCCTCGCCTTCTCGCGAATCGTGCTGGTTTCGAGCGCGCTTACGTTGGTGCTTTCGCAGGCCGACCGGATGGTTTTGGCGCGCGTGTTCACGCTGAGCGAATTCGGTCTTTATGCAATCGCCATCAACATCACCTCGGGCCCGACCAGCTTCGCAAGCCAGTTCATCTCACGCGTGGCCTTTCCGATCTACAGCAAGACGTGGAACCATACGCCCGACCGACTGAAACACGCTTATTATGACGTCGGTCGAAAAACCGTGCTCGCTTACGGCTTTGGCTGCGGCGTGATCGTCGGCGCGGCGCCGATCATCATTCGCCTGCTCTACGATCCGCGCTATCATGATGCAGCCATATTTCTCTCAATCATGATGGCAGGCGGCGCGCTGAAGATGCAGACCCAGGCCGCTTCCGATATGATGACCGCAATCGGTAAAGTGGGGATGACCGTCCACGCCAATATCGCGCGGCTGATCTGGCTGGGCGTAGCGGGGACGATTGGTTTCCTCACCTTCGGCCCGATGGGGCTTATCGTCGCCGTCGGCATGATCGAGGTGCCCGCATTGCTATATTCTTGGTACAAGTTGCGCCAGAATGGAGTGCTCAGTCTGCGGCACGAATTTGTGTATCTCGGCACGATTGTGTGCGGTGCCGCGATTGCTGGAGCATGTACCTGGCTCTTGCTGGGCCTTGCCGGTCGCGCAGCTTGATCGGCTAAATTCCGAACTCTCCTGATCCCCCAACGGCATCCGATGAGCGGGACGGTTTTCAATCGCACATGCGCCAAACCAGGTCGGCTCGACGGAAAGGGATCAGCCGTTAACGCCTGTCGGCCGCGGACGCGGGATCAGTCTCGCGACCGCTTCGCGTAGGAGAATTTTCGCGACGTGCGCGGTGAGGCCGCTGCCGAATTGGCGCGCCTGATTGATTAGCGCAGGATAGCGCGACAGCGGGGTTTTTCGGCTTGGGCCGGTGCGCTCCGCACTGACGAGCATCTGCGCATAGAAATCCTGCGCCATACGCTCGGTCTGGGCAGACGGACGCTGGCCCAGATTCTGGGTCAGGAATTCGCGCACCTCAAGCGCTTCGCGAACGAAATCGGTGGCCTTGGTGCGCAGGCGCACGTTCGTGGTGTGCGTGCGGAAATAGTTGAGGTGATCCGGGACCGAGACGAAGTCGCTGTGCATCAGCATCTTGCAGTAGGTGAACCAGTCACCGCAAATCTTCATGTCGGTCACCGGGCCGCCAATGGCTTCGAAGGCGGAGCGGCGGAAGAGCGCACCGCTGGCGTTGGGGATGAGGTTCCACGGCGACATGTAGCGCGCACAGAAATCGCGCCCGTTCATGAAGAAAACCCCGTCGTTGAAGGGGTTTGGACCGTAAGCCGCGGCCAAGCGCCGATCCCACCGCTCGCGATAGCCGCCGAGGATGCGATCCTCGCCATCGATCTTCCATGACATGCACATCGCGATCCCTGCGGACGGATGGCGATCGAGCTGCTCGACCAAGGTGGTGAGGAAGGCAGGATCGGCATAGTCATCGGATTCGGCGATCCAGACATATTCGCCCGTGGTCAGTGCGAGCCCCTTGTTCCATTGGAGATAGGGGCTGCCCGAATTCACCTCATTGCGTTCGAGGCGCGCACGGGGATCGCGAAGATAAGGATCGATCACCGCGAGGCTGTCATCAGGCGACTTGTCGTCCATGATCAGCAGCTCGAAATCGGTGAAGGTCTGGCCGACGACCGTGTCCAGGCGCTTCGGCAGGAAGCGGGCGTGACTATAATTCGGAACGATGACGGATACCTTCGGCATCACCGAGGCCCTCCGCGTGACGACGACACCAATCTCGCTCCGAAGGCGCAGATCCGCGATCCGCTCAAGGCTTGCTTCGCCACTACAAATACTCCGGCAAATGACATGCCCGCACGCGGATGGAGGGCCAAGACGGGAGGTAGATGCGGGAGCCTGCAGCCAATGGCAAGCCCTTGTGCTCTCATCGCTCGACAGATCAGCCTTTAAGGGATCGCCCCCGGATCCTTATGGTCGCAAATGCAGACTAGATCGGTGAAGATCTAGTCGGCGACCGCCCCACGAGCAATCGCCGCAACGCCCGTTCGGGCGACTTCGATCAGCCCAACCTCGCGCATGAGCTCAAGGAATTTGTCGATCTTCTCGGTGCCGCCCGTGACCTCGAAAACGAAGCTGGAGATCGTCGCGTCGACCACGCGCGCACGATAGACTTCGGCGAGACGAAGCGCCTCGATCCGATGATCGCCCGTGCCCTTGACCTTCACGAGTGCCAGCTCGCGCTCCACGTGCGGGCCTTCGGCGGTGAGGTCGTGGACGCGATGCACCGGTGGCAATCGATCAAGCTGCGCGATGATCTGGTCGATCACGGCAGGCGGACCCGAGGTAACGATCGTGATGCGGCTGATCGTTTCGTCTTCGGTCACTTCGGCAACGGTCAGGCTCTCGATATTATAGCCGCGACCGGCAAACATGCCGGCGATGCGCGCCAATATACCGGGCTCGTTCGTGACCGTGACGGAGAGCGTGTGTCGTTCGCTGACTTCTTTGCGGATGTGCATTCTTACTCTCATCGACACGGCGGAGGCCGGGGCTGCAGGAATATCGGGAACGTCGCGCGCCGCAAGCGCCCCGGCCGCCGGCCGGGGCGACGCGTTAAAGATTAGACCAGCGCCTTGGCCTCGTCGTCCATCTCACCCGAGACTTCGTTGGCCTGCAGGATCATCTCGGTATGCGCCGCACCCGAGGGGATCATTGGGAAGCAGTTCGCAAGCTTAGCGACGCGGCAATCGACCATCACTGGGCCGGGATAAGCGAGCATTTCGGCGATGCCGTCGTCCAGCGCGTCGGGCTTCTCGATCCGCATACCTTTCCAGCCATAAGCCTCAGCCAACTTCACGAAATCGGGCAGCGCCTCCGAATAGCTATGCGAATGGCGTCCCTGATAGGTCAGATCCTGCCACTGGCGCACCATGCCCATATATTCGTTGTTCAAGATGAAGACCTTGACCGGCAGCTCATATTGGGTGGCGGTCGACATCTCCTGGATGTTCATCTGGATCGATGCTTCCCCGGCGATGTCGATCACCAACGCGTCAGGATTGCCGAGCTGCGCGCCGATTGCGGCGGGCAGGCCATAGCCCATCGTTCCCAGCCCGCCCGAGGTCAGCCATTTGTTGGGGCTTTCGAAGCCGAAATGCTGCGCGGCCCACATCTGATGCTGTCCGACCTCAGTCGTGATGATCGGCGCCCGATCCTTTGTCGCTTCCCACAAGCGGCGGATCGCGAGTTGGGGCATGATCTCCTTGGTCGAAACCGGGAAATCGAGGCTGCGCTTTGCGCGCCACTGATCGATCTGCGCAAACCAGGGCTGGAGATCGGCCGCCTGATGGCCGCGCTGCCGCCACAATGCGATCATGGCCTCAATCGCGCGACCGACGTCACCGACAATGCCGAGCTCCGCCGACACGATCTTGTTGATCGACGAGCGGTCGATATCGACATGGATCTTGCGCGCATGTGGCGCGAACGCATCCAGCCGGCCGGTCACGCGATCGTCGAAACGCGCGCCGAGCGCGATGATCAGATCGGCCCGGTTCATCGCCATATTGGCTTCATAGGTGCCATGCATGCCCAGCATGCCCAACCATTGCGGCGACGAAGCAGGCAGCGCGCCCAAGCCCATCAGCGTCGAGGTGACGGGCGC
>Ga0070662_100002301_pt1 | contig 11726 bp, 10 predicted proteins | sample KBSC53metaG_FD_65648 | JGI IMG/M metagenome (GOLD analysis project Ga0070662, IMG submission 65648) | Corn rhizosphere microbial communities from Kellogg Biological Station, Michigan, USA - KBS C5-3 metaG | ecosystem: Host-associated > Plants > Roots > Rhizosphere > Soil ...
CAGATCCATCGCAGTCTGTTCGAGTACTTCTGTGGCGACGCCGTACGTCCGAAGACACATGATCGTCAGCGCGACGGCGACCACCGAGCGCTCGCTCGCGACGTCCTTCTGCAGTTGTTGCAAACTCTGCTTCACGGCCGAGTGTTCGCGATGGTCCTGCATGGCAAGCAGTGCGACCGCCGTAGTGGGCACATATGGCCACAATTTCTGACCGTAGACCTCCGGGTTGCCATAATTCCAGCCGCCCTCATGGCAGACGCGATCGAACAGGAACTGTTCCCCGACGCGGATACGTTCGGCCGCTTCCTGGCTCGGCGACTGGGAGCGAACTCGTTTCAGCAGGATCAGGCACCAGGCTGTGGGCTCGACCCAACTGGCCGTTCCCTCAACCCATGACCATGCTTGAATGCTGTTGTCTTGCCCAAGCGCTGCGGTCTGTCTGAAACTGAGACCCTTGACCTGGATCACGCGGGCAACGACTGGCTGCGCGAACGCGATCGCGGAAGGCTCCTGAAGGAGCGTTAACGCGGCGAGGGCGTTGAAAGCAATGTTCGGGGGCGTGCCGGGCACATCCAACAGCCAGTCGTCCTGGCGCTTCCAGCGACGAATCGAATCAACGTCTGGCGGGCGTCCCTGCGAATGTCCAAGGGCGAGCTCGGCCCAGCACGTCGGCTCGATCCTGCTGTGCCGGCCGGGAGCGTAGCCCCAACCGCCATCTTGATTGCGCGCAGCAAGCAGCGCGTTGCGAAGACCTGTGCAGAGACGAGAGAGATCAGCCCCGGTCGCGAGCGGATCGCGTCCGCTAACCGTCGGGTTCGTTGCCATCGCTAAATAAGTGCTATCGGCGTCTCGGCGCAACACCAGCAGAGCCATGTGTTTAAGGCCGCTTCGATTGCACGTGTTGGCTCGTGGCGAGTCATTCCGCTCTGCCGGCGTCTCATCGTCTTGATCTTCCTGCAATGAGCACAGCAGGGTGTTCCGATACTCTTTTTGTGGTTCGTAACTTCAAGTCTTTCGAATTGGCGGGCGCACTGCGGTTTCGTCTCGACGACGATGATCTGCCGATCGTTCTCCTGCTGGTGGCGATGGCAGCTCTCGCCTGCCTGACGCCTGCACAGAACGACACCTGGTGGCATTTGCGGTCGGGACGGGAGATTCTGGAGAGTCGTTCCTTCCTGACCAGCGAACGTTTCTCGCACTCGTCCTTCGGAACTGAGCTCCAGATTCATTGGTGGCTCAGTCAAATCATCTTCTATGTCGCGTTCATGCTCGGGGGTCCAGTCCTGCTCACGCTTCTCTGCGGAGCGTTTGCGTTCGGAGCGGTGTACGGCGCATGGCGACTGGCTCCCGGGATCTTCGAGACACGCATCATCCTGCTGCTCTTTCTGATGATCGCCACGGCGCCCGGATGGGCGGTCCGGCCGCAGGTTTTCAGTATGGCCCTCTTCACGCTGATGCTGCATCTGATCGTTCGCGATCGAATGGCGTGGCTCCCGGTTGTGTGCCTGGTCTGGGCAAACGTTCACGCCGTGGTCGTGCTCGGTTTGATCGTGGTCGGCGTCGTGGTGTTCGAAGCGTTGGTGTGGTCCAGAGCACGATTAGCCAGGGACGGCACCGTTCTGGCCCTATGTCTCCTGGCGCCAATGGTGTCACCGCTGGGATGGCATTACTGGCCGCGAATCATCAGTGCCGTCGCCATCTCGCGAGAGCTCGACCTGCAGGAGTATCGCGTCCCATTCGAGTTGGTCGATCTGCCGTTCTGGATGATGGTTGTGGCTATCTGCATCGCGACCTTCCTTCGAAGGCATTCGCTGAATGCATTGTCACGCAGTGATCGAATTCTGCTGTTATCTTCGGGCGTCCTCGGGCTGGCGTGCCTCGGTGCTGCCCGCAACATCGCCTTCTTTGCCCTTGTGGCGGCACCGGCGGTTGCCGCGCTGTTACCGGAGAGCAACCGGACGTCACGTCGCCGCGCAGCGGCATGGCCGGCCTATGCGATGGTGGTGGCCGCGATTGCCAGCGCAGCACTGGCTGTCAGTTGGCGCTGGCAGGACGGTGGACAGCAACTCGGCTGGCGACCACTTGCATCCGGTGTGCTCGAGGCTGTGCGCGAGTGCCGCGATCCAATCTTCAATCCGATGGAAGCTGGCGGCCCGCTCATGTGGTCTCTCCCCGACCGTCGCGTATTCGTCGACAGCCGGATCGATGCGTATCCAACCGATCTGCTCGCTCGGAGTCGAGGAGCCGATGTCTTCGGCGACTATCAGGGGTTGTTCCGCGAGTTCAAGTTCAACTGCGCCCTGGTCAAGACGACGTCGTTGATGCGCGACCGCCTGTCGATCGACTCGTCGATGCGTCTCATATACACCGAACCTGATTACACGGTCTTCGTAAGCACACGCACTGAGAGCGCCGTCGTCAAAGGGCCGATTGAAGAGCGCTAGCTCAGGCGATCACGACGACTGATGCCGTTCGGCGTCAGCCAGCTTTGCGCGGTCGACACGGTAGACCACATATCCAGCGGACTCGTCTCCTGTGGCAATCGTCAGGCTCCCTGGGACATCACGTGAGAGCTCATCGAGAAGATGCCGGAAATGAGGACTCTCGCCGAAGCCTCGCGCCGGACTCCACACGCAATAATCGACTCCAGCGCCCAGCAGTCGGCGCCGAAAGTCGCTGACCGAGCCGAGCGGTGCCTGCGCGTCATCGCCGGGAGAATAGAACAACGCATATGGATCCGCTGCAAACGCACGGATTCCTTGCCGTCCCGCGTAAAGGAAGTACGTCGGATCAAGGTTGCCGGTCAGGACCGCGTCAGGCGGTGTCTCTCGACGGATCCAGTCGAACAGAGCCGAGAGTCGATGCCAGTCCTCTGCGTAATCCGCTCGCGTTGACAGAACACCATGGGTGCGGGCGTGAGTGACAGATCGCAACAGGGCTGCGGACGACGTGAACATGACGGCCGCAACGACCACCGCTACAGGAATGACGGGTACCCGCCGAATCGCGACGATGACGTGCCACATGAACAGTGGGATCAGGGGAACAAAGAATCGTGTGGGCGGCCATAACCACATCATGACCATGGCCGCGTAAACGATCGCGAACCAGGTAACAGGGTGGGTCCGCGTGAGCCAGATTCCGCGGCACACGCATGCAGCCAGTCGGCATCGGCGCCGGTATGAGACAGCACCCAGAGCGCCCACGGGATCACCAGACTTGCGGCGGCCGCCGCGAAGATAACCGCACCAACCCGGCGTCCATTCATCGAAAGCCACACGAACGCGGCAACGATGACGGCTATGCCGGCTGTGCGCGTGAGAAAGCAGGCGCCAGCGAGCAAGCCGGCTATTCCACAAAGCCTGAGGACGTGAGGCGGGCCCTCACTGACCCGCGTGAGCAGGAGCAATGACCCTGTCAAGAGTGCCGCAAACAGTGTCTCGGATAACAGCGACGTGCCAAGAAACAACACCCATGGTGAGGCCGCCATCAATGCGACTACCGTCGTCGCCGCGGCTCGAGGCGCGCCGCACCTGAGAAGCAATCTGTAGGACAGCCACAGCCACGCGAAGGTCGAGGCGACCGGCACGATGCGCAGCAACGGCAGGTTGTCGGGAAATGCCGGGGCGAGTCGCCATATCAGCGACAAGAGCCAGGGAAACAAGATCGGATACTTCGTCTGCAGAGGTGACCCCGGCAGACTGATGATGCGGTAGCCCTGTCCTTCCGCCAGTGCACGCGCCGTCACGGCATAGAGTCCGTCGTCGTGAAACATACCCGCCGATGGGAGGAACATGCTGATTGCGTACGCCCAGACCACCACCAGCCCACCAACGGCGAGCACGGCGCCGGCGACATGATCCCGGCGCGTCAATTTGCTTGTGTCATCCTCGGTTGGGCGAATCGATCCGCACATGAGTTATTGCATCAGGACGAAAGTGGCTGTCGTGATACCCGCTGGGCCAGGGCGGGTAGCACGCCTGGCCCAGCGGATAATGGCGGCCTGTGACTCAGGCCGGGCGGGCTCGAGCTAGAAGCGCATTCCAACGCCGACCTTGAACGCCGAGAACGACAGCGATTCAGCGGTCTTGTATACCCTGTTGAAGCGATAACCGATGTCTACGTAGGTTCGACCGGCTGCGAAACCCGCACCCGCCATGAACTGGACCGTCGGTTTGAAGCTCCCTTCCTTCTCGGGGTTGACGTTGCCGTCTGGTGCACCAAAGACTGCGAGCACCTCGTTGCTGATCTCGCCGCGATTGGTCTCGTAGATTGTGCGACGGATGTTCATCAATCCAGGCCCCGCACCCACATAAGGACGCACAGATGATCCCGGCGTCGAAAACAGGTACTTGGCGCCGCCACCGAAGGCAAGGCCGCGATCGTAGCCGGTCATGCTCCACGGCGTGGCTGTGAGACGCGTCAGCGTACTGGACAAATCGGTGAGATAGCCCTGCGCGCTATCGGTGATGAGATTGTCGAAATAGGTGAAGTCGGCGTAGGCCTGAACGTGACGATTGAGGTTCTCGCCGACCTCGGCGCCAAACAAGGCCTTCGCCTGGTCGCCAAACGACGTCCCGGCAACCGCGGTCATGTAGCCATGCTGAAAGCGCGGGTCTTCGGCGGAACTCGCCTGGCCGAACGCCACAGTGGCGGTGAGGACTACAACGCATGGCACCAACCCGAACGATCTGATCGCATTCATGAAAATGACTCCTATCGCTGTGGCTCGTCGCGTCGCTCTAACGGCGTGTCGCGGTGATGTTATGGGTCGCGATCAACGAGCCCACGCCTATCGGTTGGCTGCCAGTTGTGAACACGTTGTAGGTGCTTGAGATCTGCCCGGTGAGCTGATCACCCGTCCACGCGCCCGCGATGCTGGACCCGACGAGTCGCAGCTCGCGGTTCTGGCCGTTCAGGCACGCGACGACGAGACCCGTGCGATCGCACGAGACGGCGTTCATCGCGAGGCTGGTCAGCGACGAGGTGCCCGTGTAACGACAGGCCAACCCGCTGCTTTCCATCGTCAGCGTTGCCGAGGTGTCCGCGTCGCTCTGCGCGATCGAAATCGTGCCGCGATCGGTGGCCGGCAGAAAGGTCCCAACGACCTGGCCGGCGCATTCACCGCCGCTGGTCGACTGCAGCGTCATCGGGCCGCTCCACACGCCGGCGAGATTCGGGATGAACAGGGATGGCGCAGACGGCGATACCGGGCGCTCCTGATTGCACCCGACTGTCGCGACCACGCCGGCAAGTACCACCGCCCGAAATACGCTAGCTGCCTTCATTGAGCACTCCGAAATCGGTTCGTCAATCGGCCCCACACCATGTGACGCCGACGCGTTCCACACTGGTGCAAGAACCATGCACCAGCACAAGATGAGTAAAACGCGCTGATTCCCGTGCGGAAGTCTGGAACAACCATGAACTCGTTCTGGACCGCCCCGCACATCGCGCGAGTCATCGCGGCACCGCCCAACTAATGACGGTGCGATAACGCACTGGCTCGCCATCCTTGAAGGCCGGTGTAAATCTCCACGTTTTTGCACCGCTCAACAGCATCATGTCGACCATGCGAGCGGGTCCTTCGACCAGCTGCACGCGTTCCACCGTACCTTCCGACGACACCACAACGACCATGCGATTCATCGCCGTAACGGAGGTGCCTGCTCGAACAAGCGGTGGCGTCAATTGCGGAAACACCAGTGCCGGTGGCTCGACGTCGCGATCTGCGCTCGAATACAAAACGTCCGGTGCCGGCGCGGGCGTCTCCACCGGCTGGGCGTAAACGGCCGCCGCTTCGAAATCAACCCTCGGAGGCAGTGCCGCTGCGAGTGACAATGTCCCAGTCGCCTTCGGCAGTGAGACCCGCCGGCTGACAATCGGCGCGGGTTCGGCGCCAACCGCATCTGCGGTTGGACGCCGCTTCGGCTTCGAGCGGCTGCGGTCGTCGCTCGAATCTGCAGTCGCTGCAACGGGCGCAGACACTTCAGAACCGAGGGCCTTGCTCACCTGCTGACCGAGATCTGCCAGCGCGTCGGCGGCGCCGGCGAGCACCCGTACCGCACTTCCCTGCACGTCGTGGGTGGAACTTCCGCGGCTCCAGAGCCAGGCGCCGCTGCCGGCAACGCCGAGTGCGGCGGCGGCGAAGAGCCACTTCTTGATCGGCTTGCGCTTCGCTTGCTTTTGCCGCGTCGTCTCGTTGGCAGGCTCACTCGCGGGAATCGGTGGCGGCACTGGCGTCGCCGCTGGCGAGCTCTGCCCCGTCTGCGAACAACGAGTGTAGAGGTCCTGGATCAGGCGACGACGATTGGGCTTGCCGAAATACGCCAGCCCACGAGCAAACTCGCGCAGCGACCCGTGCGTGCCGTGACTCGTGGATTGCGTGACGAACAATCGCAGAGGCATTGGCACGTCGTTGTTCGTCAGGAGTGTGTGCAACATCCGCCCGGCTGCCGTGGGACTCTTGTCACCACGGCTGCGTCGAAGGGTGACCTGCCCATCGCTGGCGAGGAGCACATCGTCAGGCTCCGGCACGGGAGCCGTATCGCCGCCACCCGCAATCGCCACCTCGCAGAGGTCCTCGACAACGGCAACGGCTTCGTCCCAGTGGACCGCCACCTGGCGGCTGATGACGTCATGCAGCGACAGGAGCGCGGCTGACGCCGGAACGCGATCTTCACTTTCGAACTGCGACAGGAATTCAAAAGTCATAGTGGTTACTGCGGCGGGGCGTAGTACCCCCCACGGCTCCTGATTTCAACCCCTTGTTCATGTGTGCGAATTTCGACGGCCCGCCATTTGCCGTCGCGGGTCCGATTGGTGGATTCGTATCCGATGATGTAGCGACGGCGGATTTCGTCGAGAATCTTCTGATAGTCCGCCGCCAGGCTGGAGACCGTCGTTGGAAAGTACGCGGCGCCGCCCGACTTGCGAGCAAGCTGCTGCAAGCGGGCGCGATCGACACGGTTTCCGATCCCGACGGCGTAGACGCTCGCCTCCGTCTGCTCCAGCTTTTGCAGAACTTCTTCCCATGTTCGGACGCTGCCGGGCCCCGTCGACGCCGCATTCTCATCGCGTCCATCGGTGACCACGACCACGGCGCGGCGTCCTTCGACAGTGGCGATCTGCTCGAGCGAATCGTAGAGAGCGTCGTACAACGCCGTTCCACCATCGGCGACGTAGCCGTCAATGGCCTTGAGCGAGTCGTCGCGGCGCTCCGTCGGGACGTGTATCAGGCTCGACTTGTTGGAGAAAAGCACCATCCCGAGGCGGTCTTCGGGGCGCATCGCCGTGACGAATTCACGCGCGGCGTCGCGCGCCTGGTCGGCGCTTCGCTTCATGCTGCCGCTCGAATCAAGAGCCAGCATGAAGGTGACGGGCAGCACGGCTTCCTGGAACACATCGATCGACTGTGGCGCGCCGTCTTCGAACACGGCGAGATCGTCGCGCGTCAGCGCCAGCGGCACCTGCCCTGGCCCGATCCCGGCGAACTCGAGCGAGGCGCGTACCGGCGGTGCAACCGGAGCGGTGTATCCCTTGCGGGCACGGACGCGATAGTCGCTTCCCGGAATCTGTACGTCGATCGATCGCCAGTTGCCGTCGCGCCTTTGATTCGTCGGTGTATAGGTCATGAAGTACTTCTGGTGTACTTCGCCCGCGATCGCTTCGTAGGCACGTCCGAGTTGTTGATCGTCGCGCGGGAACCACGCGCGCCCGCCGGTTTCCTCGCACAGACGCTTCAGCAGCGCCTCGCCGTTGTACGAAACTCCCGCGATCCCACCAACGCCGACGACATAGAGGGTGACGCCGCTCTGTTTCAGTTTGTCTATCGCGGCGTCAAAGCCCGACTCGCTGTTCTCGTCGTAGGCGTCGGTGATGAGCACCACCGCTCGCCGCCGCGTGCCGCCTGCGAGCAGGGTTGCCGTTTCACCGACCGCATCGAGAATGGCAGTTCCGCCCTGATGACGGATCGCTGCGATCGCGTCGAGCACGGTGCCGCGATCAGTCGTCGGGCCGGTCACCGACGTCACCGTTCGCGAAAACGGAGCGACGACCACTTGATCCGCGGCGGCAATCGACGCCAACAGGCGAACTGCGGTCGCGCGCACCGCTGACGAGCGAATCTTCATGCTCTGGCTGCTGTCAATCAACAGCGTGAACAACGCCGGTTCGCGGTTTTGTGTGACCAGATCCAGCGCCTGCGGCTTTCCGTCCTCCAGCAGCGTGAATTCGCGCGCCGTGAGGTTGTTGACGAACCGACCCTTGGAATCCACGACCGTGGCGTCGACAGCGACGCTGCTGATTTCGGCCGTATCCGTGATCTCGAGCGGGTTCAATGTGATGGACGTTCTGAGCGTTGTGCCGCTCGGAAGGTCCGCTTCTGCCGTCAGCTCGCGCGCCTCGAACGGGTTGTCATCGACCCACAAGGCGTCGTACGGCGCACCGTCCTGGTCGGTCGACAACAAGACGTTGTCGACCAGGAAGCGGACCGATACCGGCTTCGGCTCGCCAAGGCCCAGGCGCGGGTATGTGACGCCATCGAGCCGCGCCACGATGCGGATCGTGCCGGGCAACCCCGTACGACCCAGGGGCGATGTGATCCGCAGCGTCGGAGCGACAACCGGCTCGTTGTCGAGGCCACCCGCGCGAGGGGCGGCCTCGCAGAGGACCGATGCGACCAGTGCCGCCGCGAAGAAAGCGCGTCGGATCATGCGAAGACCGGCGCTGGTTCACTGTCGTCGACGAAGTAGCTGGCGCACGCCGCGTCCAGCAGTTCGTCGGTTAACTTCCGCTCCCCACCGAGATAGGCGGCCTGGGCGAGTGCCTGTTCGATGAGGTCGCGTGGATGGCAACCACGCAACGCGATCTTTCGCGGCCGGTAGTAGCTTTGGAGCAGATTATCGACAACCTGCTCGTCGTAGGTCACGCCGCGATCGGCGCAGCACATTTGAAAGATGTGTTTGAAATCCGCAATCGTCGGGCTCTCACAAAACACCTTGTAGTGAATGCGCCGGAGAAAAGCTTCGTCGACCAGTTCCTGCGGACGGATATTCGTGGCAAACACGACAAGCAAGAGGAACGGAAGCTCGAACTTCTGCCCGGTGTTCAGAGTCAAGAAATCCACGCGGCTTTCGAGCGGCACGATCCAGCGGTTCAGGAGGTCGCGAGGGGAACAGCGCTGGCGTCCGAAGTCGTCGATGACCAGGACGCCGCCGTTTGCGACAGCCTGAATAGGTGCCGTATAGAACCCGGTCGTTTTCGAATACGCGAGCTCCAGCGATTCGAGCGTCAACTCGCCGCCGACCATGACCAGCGGCCGTCGACACCGGACCCATCGCGCGTCTGGTCGATCGAACAGCGACAGGCTGCCGCTCTGGTCTTCGTTCGCGATCGGCTCGTGGTTGACGGGGTCGTAGAGACGGATGATGCTGCCCTCGACTTCGATCGCATGCGGAACTGCCAGCTCACCTTCGAGCAGATTGCGAATGGCCTGGGCGATGACGGTCTTCCCGTTTCCGGGAGGGCCGTAGACGAACATCGAGTGGGCGGCCCCGATCGCTGGTCCAACTTGATCGAGCACGCGTTCGCTGAGGACAAGGTGCGAAAACGCGTCTCGCACCCGGCTGCGCGTGATCGCCCGCGGCATGGCCTTGCGGTAGGCCTCCAGGTAGGCCACGTACTGTCTGAGCGGGACCGGCGCCACGCCGACGTACTGGCTGCTCTCCATGAACAACATGGCGCGCTGGCGGCCGGCGTCGGTGATTCGATACCGATACGATGGACCACCAATGCCGGCACCCCCGACGATCTCGCACTGATGCAGTCGCTTGATGAAATCGATAGCAGGCTCCACGACCGGGAACTCGAGGCCCAGGCGCTGCGCGATTTCGATTCCCGAGAGCTCGCCCGAGTAATGCAGCAGCTTGAGCAGCAGCTGAATCATCAAGTCGAGCGAGAGCCCGGACGCTTCGAGCGTCATGGGCGCGCGCGGATGGAGCGTTGTCGTCGGATTCTCCATGTCGCGTGCGTGGTCGGCCAGCGCGTGCGTGCTCATTTGTGATTCCCTTCCTGTAGTTGTCGGGCCTGGCGCGCCATGAGCTCGGCGGCTGCGAATCGCCCGCGAAGCGAGATCGCCTCGGAGAAGGACTGCAACGCCTCGGGGTAGCGGCGGGCTGCGAGATGAAGGATTCCGGTGTTGTATGCGGCGCGCGCAGCGTCGCCGGACTCCGCCAGGACTCCGGCGGACGCCTCGGAATCGCCGTTCAGCTCATACGCGATCGCGAGGTTGTTGCGGGCCGCCTGCATGCCCGGCTGGACACGCAGCGCCTGTTGACACGCATTGACCGCTTTGTCCGGCTGGCCTTCGAGCGCCCAGCCATAACAGAGATTCGTCAACGCGTACGCCGCGTTGGCGTCGAGTGACAAGGCCTTTTCGTACTCCGCGCGCGCCTCGGCACGATGACCGAGCATCTGCAGAACCGTACCAAGCGTGTTGTGTGCGACGGGCGACTGGGGAGCGAAATACACGGCACGTGTCGCATCGGGCAACGCCAGATTGGCGAAACCCCAATCGCGCCAGATGCGTGCAAGCCCGTCCAATGAGGCCGCGTCCTTCGGGTCGAGCTTGACTGCGGCTGTGAAATGCTCGTGTGCCACGTCTTTGAGACCGTGGCGCAGGTACAGTTCTGCCACCTTCCGATGATTGGCCGGTGTCGGGCGCGCCTTCACCGTGATCAATGCCGCCGTGAGCTCCACGTCGTTGCCTTCCACCGTCAGCTCACTGTGATTCAGTGGGCGAGCCATCGCCGATCGGGCGCGCACCCTGCTCATGAAATCTTCGAGCGAAGAGGCTTGTGTGGTGCTGGCTTGCGTGGTGCTGGCTTGTGTCGGTCGCTCCGCGTGCCGCGTGTTGATCGACGTACCGCCGTTCCGAGCTGCGCAGCCCGTTGTCGCACTGATCGCCACGATGCAGACCGCTGTCCTGAACATGTCTCTCCTCATCGCCTGGAAACGTCACCCTGGAAGCGGGGGTGATCCGATCGGCCACCCCCGCTCATTCCTGGCCTAAAACTCGTTGTCTTCGGCCTTGAGTCGCGACTGCCGCCTGAAGAGATACAGAACGAACGCGGCCACTCCCACCGCGGCAAGAATTGTTGTGCTCATCTGCCTATGCCTCCAATTTCCGTATTCGAGAAGAACTCAATGAACTTGATCGCCGCCGGACCGATAACGACGACGAAGAACGCCGGGAGAAGAAAGAACACGAGGGGAAAGATCAATTTCACCGACAGCTTTGCCGCTTTCTCTTCCGCCCGCTGTCGCCGCTTGACGCGCGATTCTTCGGCGTGGGTGCGCAGGGCCTGCGCCACGCTGGTTCCGAAGCGGTCGGTCTGCACGAGCATCGTGACGAGCGCGCGCACGTCGTCGACCTGGGTGCGTCTCGAGAAGTTCTTCAACGCTTCCAGCCGAGGCTTGCCTGCGCGCGTTTCGATGTTGACCATCTGGAACTCGTGCGCGAGAGGCGGGTACGACACGGCCAGTTCCTCGGAGCATTTGAGAAGGGCCTGATCGAGGGCCAGGCCTGCTTCGAGGCTGATGATCAGAAGGTCGAGGGCATCGGGAAGGCCGTTCTGAATCTGCTTCTTACGATTCGCGATCTTCCGGCTCACGACCAGCCCGGGCAGGAGGAAGCCGACGATGGCACCGCCGACGCCAAAGAACCA
>Ga0070662_100002309_pt1 | contig 11710 bp, 8 predicted proteins | sample KBSC53metaG_FD_65648 | JGI IMG/M metagenome (GOLD analysis project Ga0070662, IMG submission 65648) | Corn rhizosphere microbial communities from Kellogg Biological Station, Michigan, USA - KBS C5-3 metaG | ecosystem: Host-associated > Plants > Roots > Rhizosphere > Soil ...
GACACTCTTCCCGAGAAGGCGCAGGTCGCGCTGCTCGAGGGCGCACTCGGCGATTCGAGCGCCGCAGACAAGGAGTTCACGGGCATGCTCAAGGCCTGGTCCTCGGGCGACGTGGCGGGCATCGGCCGCACCTTCGACCGGGATCTCGCCGGCTCCCCCGACCTCGCCCAGGCGCTGATCCACAAGCGCAACGCTAACTGGAGCCGGTGGATCGAGCAGCGCATGGCGCAGCCCGGCGCGCTCATGATCGCAGTCGGCGCGGGGCATCTCGCCGGCTCGGGTTCGGTCATCGCGATGCTGAAAAAGGACGGGTATCGCGTCCGCCGCGTCCAATAACCGACATTCTTCCGCCAATCGGCTCCATCCATCGGGAAAAGTTCACGTTTTGCGGATTTCGCTAGACATTTTTTAACAAGTCGATGACCATGATCCCAAGGTATCGGGCTGGGGGGTCTGATGCGCGAAGTTGATGGAAAGCGGGGGCTTTTCCGCGTCGGGTAAGTGCGCCCGAAGCTTCGGCTGATCGCCTCGCAGTACCGTCCGCCACGGGAGGGTGATGGATGGTCAATTTGCTCGCCGCTGCAACGCTCGCCGCTGCGTTTCCAGCCACGGCGTCTTTGCCGCAGCCCGCGCCTGCGATGTTCGAAATCCACGATTCGGACACCAGGATCTATCTCTTCGGAACGTTCCACGCGCTCGACGGCAACCACAATTGGTTCGACCGCGGAGTCCGCGACGCCTTCGAGCAGTCAAACGAGCTGGTCCTTGAGACATTGCTCCCGGAAGGGCCGAATGCCGCCCAGGAGATCAAGCAGACGATCAAGGGCCCGACGGTCACGCCCTCGGCCTCCTTCCTCGCGACAACCAAGATGGCGATCAGCGCCGGCAAGTCGCAGGGCATGCAGGTCGACAACGGCGCCGACATGATCCTTCGCCATGTCGCGGAGGCCGAAGGCAAGCCGGTCGCGGGCCTCGAGACACTCGAGCTTCAGCTCAACATGTTCAACCACCTCCGAACCGCGGCGCCCAGGACGCCTCCCGGCGCGAAGGTTGGCCAGCCGGTCGATGGCAAGTCTATGCAGGACCTGTCGCAGGCGATGGCCGACATGCAGTCCGCCTGGAAGCGCGGCGACCAGGACGTGTTCGTGCGGATGCTCGGGCAGCTCGAAGCGGGCTCCCCGGAGACCTACCGGATGATGTTCACAGAGCGCAACGCGCGATGGGCGGACTGGATCGCCGCGCGCCTGCAGACGCCGGGCACCGTCTTCGTGGCGGTCGGCGCGGGCCACCTAGCCGGGAAGGACAGCGTCCTCGTCCGCCTCGCCGAAAAGGGCATCGAGTCCGAGCGGGTCAATTGAGATAGCCCGTCATTCCCGCGAAAGCGGGAATCCCGTTGTTTCACATCTCACGTGCGCCAACAGCGGGACCCCGCTTTCGCGGGGGTGACGTACAGGGGTTTGCCAAAGGCGTACGCCTCACTTATAGGCGCCCCCTTCCCGGTCATGGTCATCCCTGGAGGCGTGGCGCGGGGTCTTTAGCAATCGGAGAATAGCGAAAATGAGCGATCAGCTGACGCTGCCCGCCGAGCCGCGCGACCGGGCTGGCAAGGGAGCCTCCCGAGCACTGCGCCGCGAAGGCCGGGTCCCAGCCGTGGTTTACGGCGAAAAGAAAGAGCCCCTGTCGATCCACGTCGAGGAGAAGCTTCTCTCGAAGATGCTCCACACGGGCCACTTCATGAACTCGGTCGTGATGATCGACTACCAGGGCAAGCCGCATCGGACCTTGCCTAAGGCGATCGATTTCCATCCGGTCACCAGCCGGCCGATCCACGTCGACTTCCTGCGCATCGGCGAGCACACCAAGGTGCACGTCGCGGTGCCGGTGCGGTTCGACAATGAGGAAGCCTCCCCGGGCCTCAAGCGCGGCGGCGTGCTCAACGTCGTCAGCCACGAGCTCGAGCTGGTCTGCGACGCCGCGAGCATCCCGAACGAGATCCACATCGCGCTCGACGGCCTCGACATCGGCGATTCAATCCACATCGGTCAGGTCAACCTGCCCGAGGGCGTCACCCCCGCGAACACCGACGAGGATTTCACCGTCGCCACGATCGTCGCCCCGTCGGCGATGAAGGCCGAAGAGGAAGAGGCCGCGGCCGAAGGCGAGGTTCCGACCGTCGGCGAAGAAGGCGAGGAAGCCGAGGGCGAGGAAGCGAAAGAGGAAGGCGGCGAATAAGCCACCGCCCCTTCATCGAACAAGAGAACCGCTCGCCCTCATCGGCGGGCGGTTTCTTTTTGCGCCGGGCTCGCGCTAGGGATCGCGCATGCAAATCTGGGTCGGCCTCGGGAATCCCGGCGCGCAATATTCGCTGCACCGGCACAATGTCGGCTTCATGGCCGCCGATATTGTCGCGGAGGCGCACGGCTTCGGCCCGTGGCAGAAGAAATTCCGCAGCCTGGTTTCGGAAGGACGGCTGGGGCCACACCGAATCCTGCTCCTCAAGCCGCAGACCTTCATGAACGACAGCGGCGACGCGGTTCAGCAGGCGCTCCGCTTCTACAAGCGCGACGTGGGCGCGCTCACCGTCTTCCACGACGAGCTCGATCTCGCTCCGTTCAAGGTCAAGGTGAAAGTCGGCGGCGGGACAGCGGGCCACAACGGCCTGCGCTCGATAGACGCCGCGCTAGGCCCCGAATTCCGCCGCGTCCGCATCGGCATCGGCCATCCCGGACCGGGACGGAAAGACCTCGTCACCCCGCACGTCCTCGGCAATTACGCCAAGTCGGAAATGGAGCCGCTCTCGGATCTGCTGGCAGCGGTCGCGGCGGAAGCGGAATGGCTCGCCGACGGCGACGACGCGCGCTTCATGAGCGAGGTGGCGCTGAGGTTGCAGCAGGCGGACTAGCGTCTTTCGGTGCCGACAGGCCGACGCGCTCGACGGCGGCTGAAAGCATTTCGTCGAAGCGCGGATCGCCGCGAAGCGGGTCCAGGTTCCTGTCGGCCGATGCGAGGCTGACGAGATTGCGTCCCGCCCTCGCCAGCGCCGGCTCGAGCAGATCGAGCGCCGCATCCTTGTCCTTGAAGAACGCGATCAGAGGCCAGGCAATATTGTAGCGCATGTAGAGATTGTCGGGATCGAGCAGGATTGCCCGCTCGATATAGTTGCGGGCGCGATCGAAGTCGCCGAGCGCCGCGAAGGCGAGCGCAACAAAGGCGAGTGCGGCGCCGTTGTCGGGGTCTCGCAGCAGCACCTGCTGGATGAGCGGCGCCATTTTTGCGGCATGATCGCGAACGCGGTCCAGATCGCCTTTCGCAAGGTAGCAGGCGGTCAGCATGCCAAGGCTGTGGAAATCGGACTCGGCCAGCTCCGTCGCATGCTCGAGGAGCCGGATCGCGTCGTCCATCCTGCCCTGGCGGTAGTGAATTCGGGCGGCTTCCTTATTGGCTTCCCAGCAGTCCGGGTTGAGCCGAAGCGAAGTCGCGATCTCCGTGTCTGCTTCCTCGATCCTGCCGTGGAGGGCGAGGTGCCAGGCCTTGGGCAAATGCGCCTCGGCGATGTCGGGATCGAGCGCGAGCGCCCGCTCGGCGGCCGCAAGGCCATCGTCGAGGCCTTCATTGCCGGAATAAGCGTAATGGAGATTGGCTTGGGCGAGCCCCAGCAGCGCCCATGCCTGCGGATAGTCCGGATCGATTTCCACCGCCCGCTTGCACAGCCGAATGACACGATCCTCGCGGCGGCGGTCGCCGAAATCGCCGGTCATCCAATATTGCCGCGCCATCAGGTAAATGTTGTACGCGTCGACGTTGGTCGTGCCGCGGTTCTCGATCGCCTTTTTCTCCTGAGGCAGAAGCTTGATCTTGAGCGCCTCGACGATCGCCTTCGAAATTTCGTCCTGGATCGCGAAGATGTCGGTGAGGTCGCGGTCGTAGCGATCCGCCCAGACGTGCCCGCCGGTCGCTCCGTCGATCAGCTGCGCGGTGACCCGGACGCGCCCGCCCGCCTTGCGCACGCTGCCCTCCAGCACGTGGCTGACGTTGAGCTTGTGAGCGACATCGCAGACGTCGACCGCCTGGCCCTTGAAGGTGAACGCGGTGTTCCGGGCGATGACCTCGAGCGCCGACACCTTCGACAAATCGGTCGTGATGTCCTCGCTGATCCCGTCGCTGAAATATTCCTGTTCGGCGTCCCCGCTCATGTTCTGGAACGGCAGCACGCAGACCGACGTCTTTCGCCGCGCCGGCTGCTCCTTGACCCGTTGGTCGCCGGCGAGCGCCGCGACGCTCTTCACGAGCTTCTTCCAGCCCGGCGCGTCGCTATCGCCCTCCCAGCCCCCGAGGTCGGCGCACTGGATCTGGTTGAACGGCATAGGCGGGATGTTGCCATCCAGAAGCGCCTGGACGAGGGTTCCCGCGGCGCGCGCCGCGTCCGCTTCGGCGCGCACCCATTGCGAGCGCGCCGCTTCCGCCGACCACAGGACGACCACGGCCTTCGCCGACCTCAGCCTTTCCTCGATGACGTCGGCATAATTGCGGTGCGCCGGTAGCTCGTCGTCGCGCCAGACCTCATAGCCCAGCACCCGAAGCGCATCGGCGACGCGCTCCGCCTGCGGCTCGTCCGACCGCGCATAGGATACGAATACGTCCGCCATCCCAGGCCCCTCGCCGGCGTGGATATCAGGACTCCGTCGGGGAGTCATGGAGCGCTGCCGCTAGAGATCGCCGTCCATTCCGATGGGCATTCCCGGCGGGACGCGGGGCAGCCGCGCGGGATCGGCGAGCGCCTTGTCGAGCGCCTCGCGGTCCTGGAGCAGCGCGCCGAGACCGTGCGCCCAATCCTGCTGGGCCGCGGGTCCGCGCTGGCGCTCCAGTTGATCGGCGAGGCGGCCGAGCCTTCCTGCAAGCTCCATCGAGACCGTCGGCGAGAGAGTCGAGTCATGCTGCGCCCGGGCGAGCGCAAGAACGCTCATCGTCGCGATCCGCCGGCCGACCTCGGTGCCGGTCTGCGCGAGCGTGCGATCGAACAGCACGTCGAAGAGCTGCGTCGGCGCCGGAACGCTCGGGTCCGCGGCGTGTTGGCTTTCAAGACGGTTCAGCCGCTGGGAGGCGAGCAAAGTATCCAGCGTCTGCACCGCCCCCACTTCGGTCGCCTTGAGCGGGTCGAACACGGGCCCGCCCGCCGTCGGGATGATCTCGATTTCCATCTGGCGGTCGCTGTCGCCCCCGAAGCCGCTCGACAGAAGCGAATTGAGCCGCGCGGGAACCGTCAGCTCGGACGGAGCCAGCGTGTCGAGCAATGCATAGAGGGCGGCCCACTGCGCATTTCCGGGCACGACCTCGGCAACCGCATTCTCGCCATTGACCGCGTAGGGGAAGTTGACCCCGCCGAGCGATTTCGCCGCGGCCTCGACCTGGTAGCGGTCGATCAGCCAGATCGGGACGAACGCGCGCCTCAGGTCCGCGAGCGACTGGCCGGCGGGCAGAGCGCTGCTTCCGAACCGTGCGATCGCGGCCGCTCGCACCGCCATCATCCGCCTCAGCTCCGCGATCGGATCGGGCCCCTCGTCCCACAGCGAGCCGAGCGGGTGCGCCGCGCTGATTGGCCGGGCGTCATTGTCGGCGACGAAGCGCAGGCCTTCCGCGCGGGCCTGCGCTTCGAGCGCGCGCGCCTCGGCGTCGGTCTTCGCGGCATATAGCCATTTGATCATGAACCGGTCCCAAGGTCCGACGCCCGCGCCATAGGCATCGACGAGCGAGGGCGCGCCATTCGCATCGAGCGTCACGCGCGGTCCGGGATAGTCCATCACCGAATAGCGCCCTTGAGTGCTCGACGCGAAATTGTGCGAGAGGCCGAGCGCGTGCCCGACTTCGTGCGCGCCGAGCTGGCGGATGCGCGCGAGCGCCGCTGTGATCGGGTCGTTCGGATCACCGGTGCCGGTCAGCCCTGCCCCGACCAAGGCCTGGAAGATGATCAGGTCCTGCCGCGTGCGAAGCGACCCGAGCAGCACCGAGCCCTTGATGATCTCGCCGGTCCTCGGGTCGGCGATCGGCTGGCCGTACGACCAGCCCCGCGTCGCCCGGTCGACCCAGTTGACGACATTGTAGCGGACGTCGAGCGGATCGGCACCTTGGGGAAGCACGCCGACCTGGAATGCGTTTTCGAACCCGGCGGCGTCGAAGGCGGCGTTCCACCAACCCACGCCTTCCTTGAGCGCCGTGCGCACCGGTTCCGGCGCGCTTCGGTCGATGTAGAAGACGATCGGCTTCTTCACTGGCGATCTGGCTGCCGCCGGATCCACTTTCTCGAGCCGAAAGCGCCGCGCGAGGTCGGTCACGATCGGCTGCCCGAGCGGGGCCGAGAAGTCGACCTTCTGCAGGCCGAGCGAATAGCCATAGGGGTCGGTCCGCTGAACGAAGCCCGGATCGGGAAGCGCGATCAGCGAGTGGCGCAGCACCAGGGTCAACGTATTGCCGCTGACGATGTTGCTCACTTCCGCCGTCGGCTCGTCCGAACGGAAGGTCAGCTTCGCGGCGAACTCGGCGTTCTTGGGAAACACCTTCACGAAATTGGGATCGGCGGCGCTGAGCTCGGGCGCAAACTTGAAGTCGCCGCCGCCTCCGCGCTTGATTGCCTGCGGAATGCCGAGGTCGTCGCGTGCCAGGAACCCGGAAAGATCGACGGTGAACGATCCGTCCTTCGCAGTGCTGATGACATCGCCCATCCAGAGCGTGGATGTGGCGAAGGACGTATCGACCGCGCGCTGCTCATCGGGGTCGCCGCTCGACGCGACGAACTTGCTGTTCTCGACCTCGGCCGCGACCTTCTTGCCGATCCGCCGGAAGTCCAGGATGCGCGTGTCGCTCGCCGTGGCACGGTCGAGCCCGATGGGCGCAGAGCCGAGCCCAGTGCCGAGCTGCGTCAAGTAGATGTAGCGGGCTGAAACGCCGTCGGCGCCCGGCTTTGGAAAAGTCGCGACGATCTTGCCCGTGAGCGGGTCCGCGTGGACGTCGAGCAGCGGCTTCTCCGCCGAGGCCACGGCTTCCGCGCTCGGTGCGGCCTGCGCGGGCGTTGCCACTACGGCAAGCAGCGCAAGCGAAACCGAGGACGCAAACAAGTGGCGGCGCATGATCGACCCTCCCGGCGAGGCGGTGACGCTAAAGGCGGTCTCCGGCGCTGTCCACGCCCTTGCGCCGCGCCCTGCGCAGCCGCAGAGCTACGCCATGACGCTGCGCTCGCTGTTCGAAACGAAGCTGTACGAAGCGGACATCACGGACGAACGCCTGCTCGCCGATCTCGCTTATTCGATCCGGTCGCTTGCCGAGGACGACGAGGCGGGCCGCCGCTGGTCGCGCGAGCATCGTTACGCCGGCTACACCAGCTATGCGTCCCTCGACGACCTTCCGAAGCGCGATCCGGCCTTCGCCGAGCTCGCGAAGGCGCTCGGACGGCACGCGGCGCAATTCGCGGTCGAATGCGCGTTCGATCTGCGGCGCAAGCCGCGGCTCGATAGCCTCTGGGTCAATTTGCTGAAGGGCGGCGGACATCACTCGGGCCACATCCACCCGCACAGCATCATTTCCGGCACGCTCTACGTCGAAGTGCCGCGCGGCTCGGGCACGATCCGCTTCGAGGACCCGCGTCTCCCGCTGATGATGGCCTCTCCCCCGCGCCGCAAGGATGCGCCGGAGCCGCTGCAACCGTTCGTTGCCGTTCAGCCGCGCGCCGGGCTCATCCTGCTATGGGAAAGCTGGCTCCGCCACGAGGTGCTCCCAGGCGCCGGCCGCGCCGAGCGCCTCAGCATCTCCTTCAATTTCAGCTGACTATCTCGCCTCGCCGAGGCGGGGACCCCACAGGACGGGACGATAGACGATCAGGAACAGCAGCAGCGCTGCTCCCCAGAACGCACCCGCGATGACGACCATGAGCCCATAGGGGCCGATCCCCAGGGATGCAGAGACGCGCAGCAAGGCGCCGATTGTGACGCACGCATATGCGGCCACGGTCATTGGCGATGCGCTCAGATCGCGTCCGGTATGGCCAAGGCTTGCGCGGCTCATCACCGCAAGGATCATCGTCGTCATCGCGCCGGCGGTCAGGGCGTGTACGCCGGCGCTTTGCGGAAGATCGTAACCGGCGACCGAAAGTCCGAGCAGCGCGAGCCCGATCGGGACCCACGCATATCCCGCATGGAGGATGGCGACCAGCGGATCGGCAAAGGTGCGGTGCCCGCCCCAGCGAGAGAGTCGCAGCGCCTGAGCCGCCGCGGCGAGCAAGAGCATGCCACCGGCCAGCTCCTGTGCCGGGAATGCAAGCCAGAAGAGCAAGGCGAGCGCCGTCGATGCGATCACGAGCAGGTCGAGGCTCTGCGGCTGCGTCGGGAGCCCGCTCTTCACGCCTCGTTTCACCATCCAGTTGCGCGTGAAGGACGGAATGATCCGGCCGCCGATCACCGAGATCATGATGATCACCAGCGCCATTGCGCTCCGCCACCCGAGATCCGCGTCCAGCGTGCCCGCCTGGCCCAGGTAATCGGCGGCGTCCGCCAGCCCGAACAGAAGCACGAGCCCGACGATCGGGACGTTGCGGTTCTTGCTCGCGATCACTTCTCTGGCGGCGAGCAGCGCCAGCGCGACGTACAATCCGACGTCGAGGATCGCCGCGGGCCATAGCCCGATTCGCGAGGAAAAGAGCACCGCGAGCCGGGCGGCAACCCAGATTCCGAACAGGGACAGCAGCGGCCTGCCCGCAATCGGGAGCCGCCCCGTCCAGTTCGGTATTGCAGTCAGCAGGAAGCCGGAGATTGCTGCGCCGACGAAGCCGAACAGCATCTCGTGCCGATGCCAGGCCACGTTCGCGAAGCCGCTCGGGAGTGCGATCCGGCCCGAGAACTCGCACAGCCACAGCGCGATGGCGACGATCGCCCAGGTCGCGGCGCCGAAGAAGAACGGCCTGAACCCGCCGCGCAGGAACGGATGCGACGCCGCCATCCGCCGCTTGCGGAGCGCCAGCATCTGCTCCCCGCGAGTCACCGGCTTCGTTGGCGCCGAACTCTTCGCTGGTGCGCTCACTCGAACAGGATCGTCAGCAGCAGTGAACTATGCTCGAGGGCTGTGAGCGAATGCTGTTCGCCCCGGTCGAGATAGACCCAGTCGCCAGCCCCGAGCGGGATGTCCTCGGCCGCCCGGAGAACCAATGAGCCCTCGAGGCAATGGACGATTGCATATCCGGCCACCGAATGGCCTGCGATCCTTTCGCCCGCGCGAAGGAACAATTGTGCCACTTCGAACGCGTCCGTCTTCACGAGCGCCGCAGTTCTCGCAACGGTGACGTCGTTCACCGAGCCGAGATGGACCGTTTCGCCAGGATCAGCATGATCGAGCGCCATTGCCGCTATTCCGCCGGCGCGGCCGCTGCGTCCGGCAGCCGCTCTCCGCCGAAGCCGCGCGGTTGGCGAAGCTTCATCAGGAAGTCCCAGGACATGACCACGCCGCCGATCGAAAAGACGACGTCGCCGGGCAGCCGCATCCATTGCCAGAAGAGATATTGGTCATAGAAGGCCTGGCTGCGCGCCCAGGCGAAGCCGTGCTCGTAGACGGCGTTCAGCTGCGGCCATCCAATCGGGAAGAAGTGAAGGAAGACCCACATCAGCAGCCCGACGTTGTAGCACCAGAAGGCGATCCTGCCGGGACGCTCGTCGAACACTGCGTCCGGCCCGGCGCGATAGCGCAGGCAGAAGTAGATCAGGCCAAGCGCCAGCAGGCCGAACGCGCCGAACAGAGACGTGTGGGCGTGATTGAGCGTCAGGAACGTGCCGTGCTCGTAGTAATTGACGAGCGGTGCGTTGAGCGTCCCACCGCCGAACACTCCGGCGCCGACGAAATTCCAGAACGCCGAGCCGAGGATGTAGAGGTACGCGAGGCCGTAATCGAACGCCGCCGCGCCCTTGATCAGCCGGTGCTGCGTGATGGCCTCCAGAATGAGGAGCACGAGCGGGAGCACCTCGATGAACGAGAACATCGAGCCCAGCGGCACCCACATGCTCGGTCCGCCACCCCAGTAGAGGTGGTGCCCCGTCCCGAGCACGCCCCCCAGGAAGATCAGGATCAGCTCGAGATAGACGGAGCGCTCGGCGAGCTTTCGGGACACCAGGCCGAGCGACATCAGCAAATAGGCGCTCATCGCCACGGCGAAGAACTCGAAGGATTGCTCGACCCACAGGTGGACGACCCACCACCGCCAGAAGTCGGTAATGGTGAAGCTCTTCTCGATTCCGGTCAGCGGAATCATGCCGAAGATGTAGAGAACGGCGACGTTAATGGTCGCCGCCCAGATCAGATGCTCGAGGCGGATGCGGCCGCTCCAGAACTGCTTCGTCGCCTCGACCAACGTGTCCCGGCTCGGCCAGAGCGCGCGGAACATCAGCCCGCTCCAGCTTAGGAGCGCCACGAAGAAGAGGATCTGCCAGAAGCGTCCGAGCTGGATGTAGGACAGGCCCTGGTTGCCGAACCAGAACCAGCCTTTGTCGATCACGCCCTGGATGCCGAGATAATTGCCGAGCAGCGCCGCGCCGACGACGAACAATGACACCCAGAAAAGGATGTCGACGAGCAATCCCTGGCCCTTCGCTTCGCGCCCCCCCGCGATTGCCGGAGCGATGAACAGCCCGCTCGCGATCCAGCCGAGCCCGATCCAGATGATCGGCGCCTGGAGGTGGAAGCTCCTCAGGAAATTGAACGGCAGGATGTAGTTGAGCTGGACCCCGTAGAAGGTTTCCCGCTCATAATATGAGTGTGCCATGATTGCGCCGGCGCCCTGCGAAGCGAGGAACACGAGCGCAACGACGATGAAATATTTGCCGGTCTTGATCTGACTGGGGGTCAGGGCCCGGTATTGGGCAAGGCCACGCTCCATCGGCGCGTCGTCGGGATGATCGAGATAGGCCCGGTAGAGCCACAGCACGAACCCCATCGCGAAAAAGGTGAAGCAGAAGCTGATCCACGTCCACTGGAAGGTATTGGTCGTCGGCACGTTGCCGACGGTGGGCTCGTACGGCCAGTTCTCGGTCCATGACGTGTTGGGGTGATCCGGCCGCCGTGCGACGGTCGTGATAGCGGAATAGATGATGAAATCCGCAGTCTTCAGCCGCAACGTCGGATCGAGGCTCTTCGCAGGCACCCAGCCGGCCGACAGATTGACAGTGTCGAGCTTGGTCGTGAGCTCGTTCTGCAAGGTCCGGATGGCTTGGGCGACCGAGTCCGGCAGGACGACCGTCGATTGAGTCAGGTCGATCCCCTGAAGCTGCTTTTGCATCGTCGCGGTGACTGCGGCATCGGAAAGCGCTTCCGCCGGCGAGGCAGCTGCCGGGGTGGTTGGCTCCGGCGGAGTTCCCGCGGGGCCGGTGGTCGCAAGCGACTTGTTGGCGGGCGATTTGGTAGCCGGCGGGGTAGCACCGGAGCCCGCGAGGGCCTGCTTGGTCAGCACCCCGAGCCGTACCAGCGTCGAGGCGGTGTAATCCTCCCCGAAATAGGACCCCATTCCGTAGATGCTGCCGTAATCCATCAGGTCGGCTTTCTGGAAGCCTCCCTTGCCGGCCGCGATGTCGTCGGCGGACATGATCACGTTTCCCGCGCGATCTGTGAAGGCTTGCGGGTGCGGAGGCGCTTTCTCGTAGGTCAGCACGGTCGCCCAGCCGAGCAGCGCGAAGCAGACGAGCGC
>Ga0070662_100002310_pt1 | contig 11704 bp, 10 predicted proteins | sample KBSC53metaG_FD_65648 | JGI IMG/M metagenome (GOLD analysis project Ga0070662, IMG submission 65648) | Corn rhizosphere microbial communities from Kellogg Biological Station, Michigan, USA - KBS C5-3 metaG | ecosystem: Host-associated > Plants > Roots > Rhizosphere > Soil ...
TCCTCTCGGTTGTGCCCACCAGTGATCGGACGGCGCGGTCAGCTGATGCTCGGGCGCCGCATCCGATCGCAGGGACATGTGGGGCGGGCTCGCCGCGGGCGCCGGCATGGCGCGGCGGGAGTCAGACCGCCCGAGCTAGGCGGATCGCACCTGGGTAGCGCGAGGACCCTTGGGGCTTGTCTCGATCTCGAACTGGACGCGCTCGCCGCCGACGAGCCGGTCAAAATCCAGTGAACCGTCGAGGCCACCACGATGGAAGAAGTATTCCTTCGCGTCCTCGCCTGCGATGAAGCCGAAGCCCCGATCGGATACGACCTTCTTGATGGTACCGGTGGTCATGTGGACCTCCAACTTCCCGAACAGGGATGGCATGACGCACGGCCCGTCCGAGAAGGGGTTCGACCACGCGAAGTGTCGCGGCGAGTGGCTGCGAGGCAGGGATGATAGCACATTTGTTCGAGCGTTACCAGGCGGCGTGCCTCGGTCGGGAGGATCACGAACGTATGACAACACGTCATGACGGGCTGCGGTCTTGCGTTCAAGGTATCGGGATGGAATCCCTAGGTCGACGGGTGGTGGACCGCCGAACCGCGGATCTAGCGGCTCTCAAGGCGACCAGCGAGTTGCGCCAGCAGCTGCGCCGTGGGTCGCCCGAATGGCGCCGCGCGAGTCGTGAGGAAGAGGGGCTGATCGCGCGGGTGCTCGCTGGCATCAGGCAGAGTTCGACCGACCTTCGCTTTGAGTAGACCCGACCCAGGGCGCTTCAGAGGGCGCGCCTGGACGTACGGCGCGAGCGGAGGGACCTGCCTCGGCCCAGTGAGAGTTCGCTCGGGGCCGCGTCCCTCGGACGAAGTGTCACTATCCGGGCGTCGTCATCGCGAGGGGCGACCGCTGACGCCTATGCCTGGCGCGGCCCGGCCGTAGCGCCCGACGGACGATCGGGCGGACCGGTGTCGTCGAGTTCCATTGCCGGCGCGCAACGACCTTGAACCCGGCACGCTCGAACATCGACAACGTCCCGCGGTAGACGTCGCCCGGAGGCACCCGCTGGCCCTCCGCCACCTCGACGGGGTAGGCCTCCAGGAGCCTCGCGCCGTGCTCGCGGGCGTAGTCGACACCGGCCTCGAGGAGCTTCCTGGCGACGCCGCGGCCGCGAGCCTGACGCCCGACGACGAAACAGACGATCGACCAGACCGGCTTGTCGTCGAGCGGCTTCAAGACGGTCGAATGGGCGAGCCGCTCGTAATCCTCACGCGGGCCGATGCTGATCCAGCCGACGGCCTCGTCGCCGTCGTACGCGACGAGGCCCGGGGCACGGTCTTCCTCAGCGGTCGCGTATGTCGCGGCCTCCATCGCCGCGCGATGGCGCTCCTTACTGCCCTTCGAGAAGTCAAAGCCGCGGATCCTGAAGTACGCGCACCAGCACCACTTCGGGTCACCGCCCTGCTCGAAGAGGGAGGCCAGGTCCGAAAGGCGTTCGGGCGTCAGGGGCCGAATGTCGAGGGTGGTTGCAGTCATCGGGCTCGATCGTAGCCGGATGAACATGACGTCTTGCGACATGTAGCGGCTCCGAACACCCCATGTTCCCGGCGACCGGCGAACGGCTGGATGGTGACCCGTCGGGCCCGATCCCGGCTGTTTCGAACACGGGATGTTCGGATCGACGAACGAGCGCCGGTTCGGCGGTCGCTTGGAACACCCGGTGTTCGACGCCACCGCGGAGGCCCGCACGTGCTGCCTGGCACTGCCCGTCCGGTCCGCCATGCGATCCCACCCGACGGTCACCGTCCGGGAGCGCATCCGCAAGGGGACCGGCACGTTTGACGCTCCCCAGGGGCGGCCGTACGCTCCGTCCGTGGCCGAGACCTCGCCCGCGCGGGGTCGGTGGACCTTCCGCCACGTCCCGCCGACACCGCGATCGATCGTCGAGTTGATCCGTGCCGGCACGCTCGATGCGGAGCTGGCCGCGACCCTCTGGGTGCTGATCGAAGCGCGCGTCCCGCTGATCGTCGGCGCCCTCCCGAGGCTCGCCGGCAAAAGCACGCTCTTAGACTCGCTGCTGATGTTCCTGCCGCCGGGGACACGGACCGTGGAGCTCGCCGGCGCCATGGAGACTTTCGATTGGCTACCGCAGGCGGCGGAGCTCGGCTGGCGGGCCACGCACTCGCCGGAGGCCATCGCCGCACGGGTCAGTGGCCGGGAGCCGCCGCCGATCCGCCCCGATGATACGGTCCTGCTCATCCCCGAGCTGTCCGACCACCTGCCCTCATACACCTGGGGAGCCGAGGCCCGGATCGCGGTGCGGGCGGCCTCGATCGGCTATGGGCTCGCGGCCACGATCCACGCCGACTCGCTCGATGACGTGTTCGACCAGCTTCGTCGACCGCCGATCCTGCTCGGCGACGACGAGCTTTCGCGCCTCGGTGTCGTGCTGATCCTCCGTCCCGTCGGAGACGGTCTTCGGCGCGTCGTCGCAGCGCATTACGTCCGCCCCATCGCGCGCGACGAGCATGGCCACGTCCAGCGACTCGGGCCGGCCGTCCTGGCGACCTGGGATCCTGACCTCGATTCGTTCGAACACTTCGGCTGGGGCATCACGCCCGAGCTCGCGCTCCGCGTCGGTCGCCGCCCCGGCGACTTCGAACAGGAAGTCGACCGCCGGCGTGACTATCTCGCTGGCCTCGCCGAGGCCGGAATGACCGACATCGACGCCGTTCGCGCCGCCATCGATGGCTATCGCGCGACGACGACTGCCCCGTCCAGCGTCCCGACCACGAACTGAGGTCCCGCGATGTCCACCACCGAGCGCGCCACGACCATCGCCGAGCTCCGCGCGAGCGGCTGGCGCTCGCGGACCGTCAAAGACGAGCTGCGATCGAATCTGATCGCCCGGCTGGCGGATGGCCGTGAGGTTCTGCCCGGGATCATCGGCTTTGACGACTCCGTCATCCCTGCCATCGAGAACGCGATCCTCGCCGGTCACGATCTCGTCTTCCTTGGCGAGCGCGGCCAGGCCAAGACCCGGATGGCCCGCCTGCTCATCAACCTGCTCGATGAGTGGCTGCCGGTGCTCCGCGGCGGCGAGCTGAACGACGATCCATACGAGCCCGTTTCGCCCGCCGGCAAGGCCGTCGTCGACCAGCAGGGAGAAGCCGCCGCGATCGATTGGCTGCCCCGCGACCGCCGCTACGCGGAAAAGCTCGCCACGCCGGATATCACGATCGCGGACCTCATCGGCGAGGTCGACCCGATCAAGATCGCCGAGGGTCGCTATCTGTCCGACGAGCTGACGCTCCACTACGGGCTCATCCCTCGCGCCAACCGCGGGATCGTGGCGATCAACGAGCTGCCCGACCTCGCCGAACGCATCCAGGTGGGCCTGCTCAACGTGCTCGAGGAACGTGACGTCCAGATCCGTGGGTTCACGGTCCGTCTCCCGCTCGACTTGTACGTCGTCGCGAGCGCGAACCCCGAGGACTACACGTCGCGCGGCCGGATCATCACGCCGCTCAAGGACCGTCTCGGCTCGCAGATCCGCACGCATTACCCGCGCTCGTTGGATCAGGAGCTGTTGATCGTCGCGCAGGAGAAGCACCGCTTCGACCCGAGCGCCGGGCACGGTGACAGCGCGACGCCGACGATCGTCGTGCCGCCGTTCATGGAGGAGCTGGTAGCCGAGATCACCCAGCTTGCGCGGCGCTCCCCGGAGATCAGCCAGCGGTCGGGGGTGTCCGTACGGGTCTCAGTCGCCAACATGGAGGTGCTCGAGGCCGCGTCGCTCAAGCGCGCGGTCCGGCTCGGCGAGCCTGTCGCCGCGCCGCGGGTCAGCGACCTTGGCGCCGTCGTCGCGTCGACGGTCGGCAAGGTCGAGCTCGAGTCGGTCGGGGACGAAGCGCCTGAAGAGCGCATCGTCGAGCGGCTGATAACGAAGGCGCTCTATTCGACGTTCAACCGGCGGGTGACGCTCGACGACCTCGACCCGATCGTCGAGGCGTTCGAGGACGGCTTCATCATCGAGACGGGGGAACGCACCCCGTCTCGCGAATACGTCGCCTGGCTCCGTGAAGTGCCGGGCATGGATGACGCCGTCGCCCGACTCGGGTCGTTCGATGTGACCGACGGGGCGGAGGAGCCCGCGGTCGTCGCCTCGGCGGTGGAGTTCCTGCTCGAGGGCCTCCACCTCGCGCGCCGCCTGAATAAGGAGCGCGTCGTCGGCGGCACGATCTACCACCGCTAGCCGGACACCGAGCACGACACCGATGACCGCCTATTCGCCCGATCCGCGCGACCTCACCGGCCGAGTGCCCCGTGCCGACGACGCGCTTGCCGAGCTCGCTCGCCGCGCGCGCTATTCGCGCTGGGACGGCACGCAACGACTGCCCGATCTTGCTGCCGACGAGATCCTCAAGGCGCTTTCCGACGATGTGATGGCCGAAGGCGACCTCGCCGAGGCGCTTCGACGGCTGATGGAACGCGGCTGGCGCAGCGGCGATCCGACGCGCCCGGACATGGCGGGCCTGCAGGACCTGATGGAGCGCCTGGCCCGTCGACGCGAGGATCTGCGGGAGCGCTACGACCTCGGCGACGTCCTCGGCGATATCCGGCGCGAGCTCGAGGACATCGTGGCGGAGGAGCGGGCGGGGGTGGAACGCCGTCTCCAGACCGCCGCCAAGGAGGCCCCGGACCCCGACACCGCACGGGCGGCACAGGACCTCGCTTCGCGGCGCCTCGACCGGCTCGACGCGCTTCCACCCGACGTCGGCGAGCGGATCCGCGATCTGCGTGAGTACGACTTCCTGGAGCCTGACGCACGCCAGCGCTTCGACGAGCTCGTCGAGCGTCTGAGCAAACAGGTGCTCGACCAGTTCGTGTCCGGCATGAGCGACGCCATCCGATCGATCACGCCGGAGGATCTTGCCGCCAACCGCGAGATGGTGCGCGACCTCAACGAGCTGATCCGGGAGCGGATCGGAGGCCGGGAGCCCGATGTCCGCGAGTTCCTCGCCAAGCACGGCCAGTTCTTCCCGGGTGCCCAGACCTTCGATGACATCATCGACCAGCTCGCGCAGCGCATGGCCGCGATGCAGTCGCTGATGCGGTCGATGAGCCCCGAGCAGCGCGCCGAGCTCGAGTCGATGATGGAGGCGCTCCTCCGCGACGACCGGCTGTTGATCGACCTCGCGCAACTCGCCTCGAACCTCGACCTGCTGTTGCCAGGCGGGCTCGGTGACCGCGTCCGGTTCACCGGTGACGAGTCACTCTCGCTCGATGGCGCGCTGGCGCAGATCGGACGTCTCCAGTCGATGGAGCGGCTCGAGGACGCGCTGATGGACATCGAGGGACCCGGGGACCTCGCATCGATCGACCGCGACCAGGTCCGGGATCTGATGGGCGACGACGCCGTGCATGACCTCGATGCGCTCGACGACCTCGCACGTCGGCTCGAGGAGGCCGGCTACCTGACGCGTGACGGCGAGCGTCTCGAGCTGACACCGCGGGGTACGCGCAAGATCGGTCAACAGGTGCTCGATGACCTGTTCGCGCGTCTCCAGCGCGATGCGTTCGGCGGGCATCGACTGGACCGACACGGTCGTGGCGGCGAACGCGAGGAGACGACGAAGGCGTATGAGTTCGGCGACCCGTTCCATCTCGACCTGAAAGGCACGCTGACGAACGCCCTGCTCCGCGACGAGAACGCGCCGGCGGCCCTTGGGTCACGCCGCGCCGCCGGTGACCGCGCCATCCGGCTGACACCCGACGACTTCGAGGTCTACCGCTCGGAACAGCTCACGAGGACCGCGACGGTCCTGCTCGTCGACATGAGCCGGTCGATGCTGTTGCGCGGCTGCTTCCTCGCCGCGAAGAAGGTCGCGGTCGCGCTCGACACGCTGATCCGGACGCAGTACCCGCGCGATCATCTGACCGTCATCGGGTTCGCCTACTACGCCCGGGAGATCCGGCCCGGCGCCCTCGCCGAGCTGACCTGGCACGGCTACGAGTACGGCACGAACCTGCAGCATGGGTTGCTGCTCGCTCGTCGGATCCTGGCTCGCCAGGCGGCGGCGAACAAGGAGATCGTCGTCATCACCGACGGCGAACCGACCGCCCACTTCGAGAACGGCCAGGTGGAGTTCAGCTACCCGCCGACGCGCAGGACGATCCAGGAGACGTTGCGCGAGGTCCAGCGCTGCGGGCGCGAGGGGATCACGATCAACACGTTCATGCTCGAGCGTTCGCGCGCGCTCGCAGAATTCGTGGCGCACATGACGAAGCTCAATCGTGGGCGGGCGTTCTACGCGACGCCGGAGCGCCTTGGCGAATACGTGCTGGTCGACTTCGTCGGGCGTCGGACGCGGAACGTGACCTGACCGGCGCGTCGACCTCGAATCGAGCTCACCGAGAACCTATATTTGGCGCCGCCGTCGGGGTGAAGGGGCCGTCACAGAGGGTGCAATGAACATCTGGATCGCGATCTTCCTGTTCCTTCACGTCATGGGGGCGATCATCGCCTTCGGGCCGGCGTTCTCGGCCTTCCCGATCATCGGCTCGATGGCCGGGAAGGAGCCGCAGCACGCGAACTTCGCGGCCCGGATCAACGAGGCGATCACGAAGACCCGTGTGATCCCATTGGCGATCTTCCAGGGGGTCACGGGACTCGTCCTGATCTACCTGACCGGGTTGAACCCGTTCAGCGAGCTGTGGCTCGGTCTGGGCATCGTGCTCTACGTGATCGCCCTGGCGTACGCGCTGGCAGTGCAAGGCCCGACGGGCCGACGGATCGCCGAGCTGACCTCGACTCCGCCACCGCCCGGTGCATCGGGGCCACCGCCGGAACTCATGGCGGCGGTCAAGAAGGCGCAGCGAGGCGGGATGTTCCTCGGGATCCTGATCGTGGCGATCGTCATCCTGATGGTGACCAAGCCCACGCTGTAGCGAACGAGATCTGTAACGAGGCGCTAACGAGTTCCGCCCGCGCAGGTCGCTACCATGGGACTCGAACCTACGAACGAGGAGAGTCCCGCCGATGCCCCACGTCGCGACCAGCCCGGCCGATCTCATGACGGCGATCGGGTCCGCCGCCCACCTGGACGGTGGTCGCCTCGTCATCGATGACGAGAAGGCATTCCGCGACGTTGCCAGCCGCGATCTCGCCTGGACCGCTGTGTTCGCCGCGGACGACGCCACCAAGGCTGCGGCGCAGTGGCTCGTCTGGGAGGCAAGCCAGGAGCTTGATGCGCTCTCGGCGAGCATCCACGAGCTGTACATGGCCCGCGGCCGGGGCGAGGTCCACGGGTTCACGGTACCGGCGATCAACCTGCGCGCGCAGACGTTCGACATGGCGCGAACGGTGTTCGAGACCGCGCAGAGCGCCGATGTCGGTGCGGTCATCTTTGAGATCGCCCGGAGCGAACAGACCTACACGTTCCAGCGGCCGATCGACTTCGCGACCTCCGTCCTCGCCGGTGCGATCGCGGCGAACTGGCACGGTCCCGTGTTCATCCAGGGGGATCACTACCAGTTCAACGCCAAGAAATACGCCGCCGATCCCGAGGCGATGACCGAGGAGATCCGCAAGGCCTGCCGGCTCGCCATCGACGCCGGCTACCACAACATCGACATCGACTCGTCCACGCTCGTCGATCTTTCGAAGCCGACCATCGACGAGCAGCAGCACGAGAACTACATGCGCGCCGCCGAGCTGACGGCCCTCATCCGGCAGATCGAGTCCGACGGCGTCACGGTGAGCGTCGGCGGCGAGATCGGCGAGGTCGGCCATCAGAACTCGACCGTCGAGGACCTGCGCGCCTATCTGGACGGCTATGGCGCCGAGCTGGAACGACGCGCGCCCGGCGCGATCGGCATCTCCAAGGTCAGCGTGCAGACCGGCACCAGCCACGGCGGTGTGCCGCTGCCCGACGGGAGCATGGCCCAGGTCAAGCTCGATTTCGAGGTTCTGCGGGAGCTGGGCGAGATCGCCCGCTCGTACGGCCTTGCCGGCGCGGTCCAGCATGGCGCGTCGACCCTGCCGGATGAGCTGTTCCATCGCTTCCCGGCCGTCGAGACGGCCGAGATCCATCTGGCGACCGGGTTCCAGAACCTCCTCTACGAGCACCCCGCGTTCCCGAAGGAGCTCCACGAGCGGATCCGCGATTGGTGCTTCGAGAATGCCGCTGATGAACGCAAGCCCGACCAGACCGACGAGCAGTTCGTCTACACGACCCGCAAGAAGGCGATCGGGCCGTTCAAGCGCGAGCTATGGGATCTCGAGGCCAAGGATGAGATCCTCGCGGCACAGCGACGCAAGTTCGCGTTCCTGTTCACCGAGCTCGGCGTGAACGGGTCGCGCGAGATGGTCGAGGCATACATCCGGCCGGTCGAAGCCCATCGACCGATCCCGGACTCGCTGAAGGAAGCTGCCGCCGCCCGATAGCGGAAGCTGCGGGATTCGCCGCGGCCCAAGACGCATCGCCCGAGGCCTCGCCGTCACGAGGTCCGCGTCATCCACGAGGGGAGGGGACATGACCGCCACGATCGGCGAGGCACGTCGCGATGAGCTCGCGGGCCGGCTGGCCGGCGCGGTGCTCGCCACGCTCGACCTCCAGGCCGTCTACGTCGGCGACCGGCTCGGACTCTATCGAGCGCTCGAGGACGGCGGCCCCGCGACGGCTCCGGAGCTTGCGGCTCGCTCCGGCATCCATCCACGCTATGCCCGCGAATGGCTGGAGCACCAGGCGGTCGGTGCGATCCTCGACGTGGACGACGTCCAGGCGGCACCCGACGAGCGGCGCTACACGCTGCCCGCGGCGCACGCCATGGTCCTCACCGATCCGGAGAGCCCATGGCTCCTGGCGCCGCTGTCGCGGTTCGTCGTCGGCACGGCCGCCACGATGCCCCGCCTGCTCGATGCGTACCGCACGGGCGAGGGGGTGGACTGGGCCGATTACGGCGCGGACGTGGTCGAGGCCCAGGAGGGCATCAACCGGCCGCAGTTCCATCACCTGATGGGCGAGTGGATCGGGGCCCTGCCCGACATCGCCGAGAAGCTGCGGTCCGGGAAGGGCCGTGTTGCCGACGTCGCGTGTGGGACCGGCTGGTCATCGATCTCGATCGCCCGCCATTTCCCCGAGGTGGCCGTCGACGGGATCGATATCGATGCGGGATCGATCGCACGTGCGAAGGCACATGCCGCGGACGCGGGTCTGGACGGACGCGTGTCGTTCCTGTTCGCGGACGCCGCGAGCGCCGATGGTGAGGGTCGCTACGACCTCGTAACGATCTTCGAGGCGCTGCACGACATGGCCAGACCGGCCGAGGTCCTTGCCACGGCGCGCCGCCTGCTCGCCCCTGGTGGCGCGGTGCTCGTGGGCGATGAGCGCGTCGCGGAGACGTTCACGGCGCCCGGCGATGAGGCCGAGCGGCTGTTCTACGGGTACAGCGTCGTCGCGTGTCTCGCCAACGGCCTGGTCGAACAGCCGAGCGTCGGCACGGGCACCGTCATCCGTCCGTCGACCGTCGAGGCGTACGCGCGCGAGGCCGGTTTCTCCGGGTTCTCGATCCTTCCGACCGAGCACGAGTCGTTCCGCTTCTATCGCCTCGACCCGTAGTCGGAACGCCCGTTGACTGCGGGCACCCCGGTGCTATCCTCGCGCGCACGGTCGGGCGGTGAGGGAAGGCCCGCACAACCGGTCCTCGCGTCCCACAGCCACTCCGAGAGGTCAGTCTCGCGCCCCCAGCGCGGTGGTAAGGAGGGAACAGTGGCGGGTGCCGTCAACCCTGAGGACATCGCGGCGCGCGACGACGCGCACCTGCAGTCGCTCGGGATCAAACCGGAGCTTCGGCGGACCCTCGGGTTCCTGTCGAACTTCGCGATCGCCTTCAGCTTCATCAGCGTCTCGACCGGGACGTATGGCAACTTCTCGATCGGCATCGGCCAGGCTGGACCGGCGTTCTTCTGGTCGTGGCCGATCGTCATCATCGGTCAGCTGATCGTCGCGCTCGTGTTCGCCGAGCTCGCCAGCCACTTCCCGGTGGCCGGCTCGATCTACCAGTGGTCGAAACGCCTGTCGAACCGGACATTGGGCTGGTTCACGGGCTGGTTCTACTTCTGGGCCCAGGTCGTCACGGTGACCGCGGTCGCCGTGATCGTGGCCTTCGTCATCGATGGCATCCACGGTCCGAACCCAGAGGGGCAGACTGCCTTCCTCGATTCGGCGGACCCGACCGGCCTGACGACGATGTTCACGTTCATCTCGCTCACCGCACTGACGCTGACGACACTCATCAACGCATTCGGCGTCCGGCTGATGTCGATCCTCAACAACATCGGCGTCGGCACCGAGATCCTCGGGATGCTCGTCTTCGCGCTCGTCCTCCTGTTCTTCGCGAACAACCAGTCGCCGGCGGTCCTCCTCGATACGAAGGGGACGGAGGCAGCGACCGGCGGCCAATACTTGCCGGCCTTCGCGCTCGGCATGTTCATGGCGCTGTTCGTCGTCTACGGATTCGATACCGCCGGCACGTTCGGCGAGGAGACGGTCGATGCGAGCCGTCAGGCACCGCGCGGCGTCATCTGGTCCGTCATCGTGTCCGGCCTCGTCGGCACCGTGTTCCTTGTCGCGGTGATTCTCGCGATCCCCGATATGGACGCGGCGATCGCCGAGGGCCAGGCGCTCGGCTTCCCGATCGCCACGACGATCCAATCGACCTTGACCTACGACATCCTCGGGACTGGGATAACGGTCGGCGAGGTCTACTTGTTCGTCATCCTCGCCTCCGTCTTCGTTTGCACGTTGGCGATCCAGGGTGCGGCGACCCGGATGATGTTCTCGATGAGCCGCGACCGGCATCTCCCCGGCGGGTCGCTCTGGGGTCGTGTCAACGGCACCTTCAAGACGCCGGCGAACGCTGCGATCGCCGTCGGCGTCCTGGCTGCGATCCCGATCCTCGTGATCGGCCCGCTCGGTGGCTTCAGCGTCTCGATCGCCGCGACCGGCCTGATCTACTTCAGCTACCTGCTGACCAATATCGGCGTGCTGAACGCCCGCTTCCGCGGGTGGCCGCATCAGCCGGCGTGGTTCAACCTCGGTCGCTGGGGCAAGCCCATCAGCATCCTGGCGATCATCTATGGCGGCCTGATGCTGCTCAACATCGCCATCTGGCAGGATCCGGGTCTGTTCGGGAACTTCGGTGGCGATGGTCGGGCAGTCACGAACCCGACGATCGACGGGTTCATCAAGCCGTTCGGCAACACGATCGATGGGATGCCGGCGTGGCCGATCTTCGAGACCCTCGTGGGCGTGTTGATCGTCATCGGGGCGATCTACTACCTGGTCTCGGTCCGTGGGCGTGCCCATGACGTCGAATCGGCCGACGTGATCACCGGTGAGGCGACGATCGGTTGAGCTGAACCTTCCCGGGAGGAGGAGCTGCGGCGCGGCGTGAGCCGCGCCGCTCCTTATGACCGAAGAAGCGACCCTACCTTCCGAGCTCCGCGGCGAGCTGCGCGACCACCTGGTCGGCGCGATGCAGCGCGTCCCGGAGCTCGCAGGCCACGCGTTGACGCTCACCGCGCTGAGCGGTGGGATCACGAACCGCAACTTCCTCGTGGCGGTCGCCGATGTCCCGGAGCGTTACGTCATCCGGCTCGCGGGCAACGATACGCACCTGCTCGGCATCAGCCGCGAGGTCGAGCACGCGGCGACGG
>Ga0070662_100002312_pt1 | contig 11701 bp, 10 predicted proteins | sample KBSC53metaG_FD_65648 | JGI IMG/M metagenome (GOLD analysis project Ga0070662, IMG submission 65648) | Corn rhizosphere microbial communities from Kellogg Biological Station, Michigan, USA - KBS C5-3 metaG | ecosystem: Host-associated > Plants > Roots > Rhizosphere > Soil ...
GCTGGCGGGCGACGCTGATCCCTGCGATTGCCGTGCCCGTCGTGCTGCTTGGTACTTTCGGGGTGCTGGCGGCGACGGGTTATTCCATCAACACGCTCACCCTTTTCGCAATGGTGCTCGCGATCGGCCTGCTCGTCGACGATGCGATCGTCGTGGTCGAAAATGTCGAGCGTGTGATGGCGGAGGAGAGACTCCCGCCGCGCCAGGCAACGATCCGCTCGATGAGGGAGATCGGGTCTGCGCTGATCGGAATTGCGCTGGTCCTGTCCGCGGTGTTTCTGCCAATGGCGTTTTTCGGCGGGTCGACGGGGGTGATCTACCGCCAATTCTCGGTAACCATCGTCTCGGCCATGATCTTGTCCGTGGTCGTCGCCCTGGTGTTGAGCCCCGCGCTTACCGCGACTCTGCTCAAGCCCGCCCACCATGACCCGTTGAAGCGAGCCGGCCTTGCCGGGCGGTTCAACCGCTGGTTCGATAACATTACCGGGCATTACCGTCGCGGCGCCGAGGCGGTAATCGGACGTCGCGGTCTGCATATGCTCGTGTTCGCGGGGGTCACGCTCGTGCTCGCCCTGCTATTCCTGCGCCTACCTACCAGCTTCCTGCCGGATGAGGACCAGGGCGCGGTGATGGTGGTGTACACCCTCCCCGCCGGCGCCACTGCGGAGCGTACCGACCGGGTGCGGGATCGCGTGCGACAAGTCTACACCAGTGAAACCGACGTGAAATATGCCTTTCTCGTATCCGGCTTCAGCTTCAGCGGATCGGGGCAGAATGCCGGGGTGGGCTTTGCGGCACTGAAGCCGTTCGAGGAGCGCAAGGGCCGCGCCCATTCGGCCGCTGCGATCAATGGGCGGGCAATGGCCGCGTTCAGCGGGATCCGCGATGCGCAAGTGTTCGCGATGACGCCGCCGGCCATTCGGGGGCTCGGCCAGTCGAACGGCTTCACGTTCGAGCTGCTCAACACGACCGGCATTGACCGAGAACGCTTCGTCGCGTTGCGCGACAAGCTCATCGCCGCGGCCGCGCGCGATCCCAAGCTTACCGCCGTGCGTCCCTCGGCGCTGCCCGACACTCCGCAACTCGACGTGACGCTCGACGAAGCCAAGCTCGCCGTTCTGGGCTTGAGGGAGAATGACGTGACCAACGCGCTGAGCGCCGCCTGGGGCGGCGTCTATGTCAACGATTTCGTCGACCGCGGCCGGGTCAAGCGCGTCTATATGCAGGCGGACGCGCCGTTCCGCATGCTCCCGCAGGACATCAACCAATGGCAAGTGCGCAACGCGCGTACCGGAGAGATGGTGCCCTTTTCAGCCTTCGCCAGCCTGTCGTGGGAGAAGGGGGCGAACGCTTTGTCGCGATACAACGGGCATCCGTCCTACGAGATCCAGGGTACGGCAGCGAGCGGCACCAGTTCCGGCGAGGCGATGGCGCGCATGGTCGAACTGCAGCAGCAGCTGGCGCCGGGAACCAGCTATGCCTGGTCGGGTCTCTCCTATCAGGAGCACCAGTCGAGCGGGCAGGCGCCGCTGCTCTACGGCGTCTCGATCCTGATCGTCTTTCTCTGCCTCGCGGCGTTGTACGAAAGCTGGTCGGTACCCGTCGCGGTGCTGCTGGTGCTGCCGCTCGGAATCATAGGTGCAGTGCTCGCGGTGACGCTGCGCGGCCTGACCAATGACATTTATTTCCAGGTCGGACTCGTCACCACGATCGGGCTGGCGGCGAAGAACGCCATTCTCATCATCGAATTTGCCGAGGACGCACGACGGCAGGGCAGGGACGTGGTCGAGGCAGCACTCGAGGCGTCCCGGCTGCGGCTGCGTCCGATCCTGATGACCAGCTTAGCCTTCATCTTCGGCGTAATCCCTTTGGCGGTCGCAACCGGCGCGGGTGCCAACAGCCGTGTTGCGATCGGTACCGCCGTGGTCGGCGGCATGCTCACCGCGACGATCCTCGCGATCTTCTACGTGCCGATGTTCTTTGTCGTGATCGCACGCCTGTTCCACAGCCGCGCGCCGGGCAATCCGGAGGCTCAATCGTGATACGCATGCGAACGCTGATCCTTCTCGCCGGCGCCGCCGCGCTGGCCGGATGCGACATGGCACCGAAATATGTGCGTGCGGTCTCCTCCTTTGTCCCCGAACAATGGCCGCAGGGCGCTGCCTATGGCGCGCGGGACGCGGGCGCGGTCGGAATGCCGTGGCGGATGCTCGCGGGAGACGCGAGGCTCCGCCGGGTGATCGAACTCGCGCTCGTACGGAACCAGGATCTCGCGGCGGCGGTCGCCAATGTTCAGATGGCGCGCGCGCAATATCATACGCAGCGTTCCTATCAGACGCCCACGCTTGCCGCCAATGGCGGCGCGACGATCCAGCGCGGGCTCTCCGGCCCTGCCATCGCGAGCACGGCGGATTCCACCCAGTTCGCTGTCAATGTTGGGATCAGCGGGTTCGAGATCGACCTGTTCGGCCGGCTGAAGAACCTGTCGCGGCAGGCGTTCGAGCAATATCTCGCAAGCGAGTCGGGCGCGCGCTCCACTCGACTCACGATCGTCGCCGAGGCCGCGACCGCCTATGCGACGCTCGCCGCCGATCGCGAGCTGCTCGCGGTGGCGCGGCGACAGGTAACGAGCAGCCAACAGGCGCTGCGCCTGACGCGCAGGCTGCATGACGTCGGGCTGGTCAGCGGCGGCGACCTCGCCAACGCTCAGACCATTCTTGCCCAGGCACAGGCCGACATCGAGTCGCAGACGAGCCTGGTCGCACAGGATCGCAATGCGCTCGAGCTGATCGCCGGCGGTCCGGTCGATGACGCGTTGCTGCCAGACGGACTCGGAGCGCTCGACGCGGGAATTGGAATTGTGCCCGCCGGACTTTCCTCTTCGGTGCTGCTGGATCGTCCCGATGTGGTCGAAGCGGAGCATCAGCTGAAGGGCGCTAATGCCGATATCGGGGCGGCCCGCGCCGCCTTCTTCCCGACGATTTCGCTGACCATGCTGGCCGGGGTTGCGAGCAGTTCGCTGACCAGCCTCTTTAACGGCGCGACCACGACCTGGTCGGCGAACCCGTCGGTCAGCATGCCGATCCTCGGAGGCACCAATCGCGGCAATCTCGAATACGCGACCGCGCAGCGGGACTATTATCTGGCGACCTATCGCAAAACCGCGCAAACCGCCTATCGCGAGGTCGCCGATGGACTGGCGCGGCGTGGCACCATTGCTCGCCAGCGCGTCGCGCAGCATGACTTCGTCACCGCCGCGGCCAAGAGCCAGGCTATTGCCGAGACGCGCTATCGCCGGGGCATCGACAATTTCCTGACCGCACTCATCGCGCAGCGCACGCTCTATTCCGCCCAAAAAGCCGAGATCAGCCTCGTGCTCACCGACGTCGCAAATCGGATAACCTTGTATCAGGCGATCGGGTCGGACGACAGCCTGTGAGATTCAACCGTCCTTTGGCATCACCCTTCGGCGCGCTATAGCCCATGAAGGAGGAACCGGTGGCAGAGCATACGGGCGAGACGCCGCGACTGCTGGTCGTCGACGACGATTCCGACATCCGTGAACTCGTCATCGCGCAGCTGGCACGCGAGGGCTATGTCCTGCGCGCGGCGCGAGACGTGGCGGAGGTGCGCGCGGCGCTTGCGCGCGAGCCGATCGACCTCGTCGTCCTCGACCTGAACCTCCCCGATGGCGATGGCCTGACGCTATGCCGATCGCTGCGTGCCGAAGGCCATGGCGGCGCGATCATCATGGTCACCGCGCGTGACAGTGCGATCGACCGGGTACTCGGCCTCGAACTCGGTGCCGACGACTATTTGACCAAGCCGTTCGAACCGCGTGAGCTGAGCGCGCGCGTCCGCAACCTGCTGCGCCGGCGCCCCCAGACGAGCGCGCGGCCGCAGGGCGCCTGGATCGCGCGTTTCGGACCCTGGCGGCTCGATCTGGTCCGGCGGCGACTGATCGCGCCGGACGATAGCCTGGTAATGCTCTCCTCGACCGAGTTCGACATCCTCGCGCGGCTCATCGAGGCACCGCACCAGGCATTGTCGCGCGAGATTCTGCTGCCAAGCCGCGCCGCGACCGCGGCGTTCGACCGTACAATCGACAATCAGATCAGCCGGCTGCGCCAGAAGCTGGCTGGGCCGCTCGCCGAGGAACTGATCCTGACTGTACGGGGCCAAGGCTATTTGTTCGCGGCAGACGTGCAGTTCCAGTGACTGGGCCGCTTGCCGTGCTGTGCCACTTTGCCGGCTCGCTGGCCGGGCGCATCGCACTGATCCTGGCCGCGGGAACATCCTGTGCGGCGATCGCTGCGCTGTTCGTCGCCGACCAGGTCCGCCGTGCCGATTATCAGCAATTGCGCAGCGAGGACGTCGTGACGAGCGCGCTCGATGTGGCGAGACGACTGGCCCGCGACCGCGCCGGAGCGCTGGAGCAGATTCGCGGCGAACGGCTACTCGGAGTGCGCGTGTTCCGGGACGATCTGATTCCGCGGACTCCGGAGAACGCCTTGCTCACGCGGATGCTGCGTCAGCGCGCGCCGGCGAGGCTGCACCCCCTCCTATCCGACGTGACGCCAGCAGCCTGTGCGGCAAATGATCCGATCTGGCACAGTCCACGGGTCGCCGGCTTCGACTTTCCGGCGTCGCCGCAATGCTGGCTGCTGACGCTCGATGTGCGGGGCGAAAAGCTGCACCTCAGCATTGACCGGCCGCGCCTCGGCGCCCCGCCAAGCCCCATCACCCAGCCTCTTTTCCTGATCCTGATCATCGCCGCCAGCACCTTGCTTTCGGTCGTCGCCACCAGCGTCGCTACTGCCCCGATCCGCCGGCTGGCGGCCGCCTCGCGTGCCTTTGCCCGTTCGATCGACGCCGAGCCGGTCGCGGAAGTCGGTCCGCGCGATGTTCGGCAAGCGCTCGCCGCCTTCAACGTCATGCAGGACCGCGTCCGCGAAGGTGTCCGCGAGCGGACCCGCTTGCTCGCTGCCATCAGCCATGATCTGCAGACACCGCTCACCCGATTGCGGTTGCGGCTGGAGCAGGTCGAGGATGCCATCTTGCGCGAGCGGCTGGTTGCCGATCTTTCGGCGACGCTTGCCATGGTGCGGCGCGGCCTCGACCTCGCGCGCAGTGGCGAGAGCGCGGAACAATGGTCGGTTATCAATCTCGATTCCATGCTCACAGCACTCGCCGAGGATGCAGTTGAGTTCGGCCAGGACGTGCGCTTCGCGTGCGGATGCGGTGCCCGCGTTCGGGCCAAACCAGATGCCCTAACGCGCTGCTTGGGCAATCTCATCGACAATGCGGTGCGTTATGCCGGCGATGCCGAACTTGCCTGCCGGCGGGAAATGGGGAGCATCGTCATCAGCGTGCGCGATCATGGTCCCGGAATCGCCCAAGATCTGCTGGCACATGTGTTCGAGCCTTTTGTGCGCGGCCGCGAACAAGGCAGTACACTTGGGACGGGCATCGGGCTCACCATCGCGAATGCCCAGGCGCGAGCCATGGGAGCCGAGTTGTCGCTGCACAATCATCCCCACGGCGGCTTGATCGCCGAGATCTCGTTGCCGTCAGGTAACGCTTGATCGCATCAGCCGGCTGGCTCGCCGACAGGTCAGCGGGCGGAGATTGCTGCGGCAGGAGGGTAGGGGCCGCCTGTTCGCATCTCCGTTCCCATGCTTGCGAATGTGAAGGCCATATCGGCGTCGGTCAGGCGGCAACCTCCTCGTCGTCAAATATTTCCGTGGTCACTTGCCGCTGCTGCGGCCCCGGATAGCGCGCTTCCCGGACCGTGCCCGGCAGGAACAGTGCGGGCGCGGTCGTACAGTGGCCGAGGCAATCGCCCACCAGCGTCACGCGGCTTGATCATTCCTGCGGCCGAGTACCGCGCCGATGTTAGCGTCGAGACTTTCGACGGAAGCCAGTTCCAGCGAACCAATGCCGCGTTGCCACTCGACCGTGGCGCGAGTCATCGGCGAGCTGATGACGAGCGCGTCAAGCGTCTTGGCGACCTCTTCCATTTCCGCCGCGCGGCGAAGACCATGCACGATCATCCGATCCAAATTGTAGTCGGCCTTGGCGCCCAACTCGGTGCCCGGCCAGCTGGCGTTGAGCGAATCCAGCACCTCTGCGCGAACCCCGGCCGCCTCGGCCGCGAGGACGCATTCGGTGGTAAGTGCTTCGAGGCCCTTGATCATAACCGAGCGCACCATCTTGATCGCGGAAGCGACACCGACCTCGGTCGCCACCTTGCGCACGCTGGTGAACCCGCAGATGGAAAGGAGCTTGACCGCCTCGTCCGAGTGCGGACCGCTCACGAGCAGTGGAACCGCCCGGCCGCCCGGATGGACCGGCGACATGATGGCAATGTCGACGTAGCGCCCGCCTGCCGCTTCGATCGCGATCGCCGCTCGACGCTTGGTCTCGGGTGCGACGCTGTTCATGTCGAGCCAAAGCGCGCCCGGCTCGAGCAAGGGACCATAGTTTTCAGCGGTGGTGAGTGCTTGATCGGCCGTGACGACGCACAGGGCCGCATCGGCGCGTCGAAGCGCGGCTTCGATCGTGTAGAACCCCAACACGTCGGCGCGGGCGTAGTGCATCAGGAGCGCGGATTGGCTATCCGGGGAATCGATTTTCCTGTCGTAGGCGCGCGGCGGACCCTTGGGCCAGTTGGCGGCGAACGCCGACCCCGCCTCCCCGAATCCAATGAAGGTGACCTCGTCGCCCACGGCGCCGAGCTAGTCCGGCCGGATCAGTCCCATCCAATCAAAAGGCGGTCGTTCTATCATTTTCCCTGAATTCTTGATCTCTGCGCCCGGACCGCCGCAATAAATCTCTGCTGGGTGCACATCTCGAGCGGCCGACATTCGGGGCCTGGACCTCGGCAGACTGCGCGTGAGCGATGCCGGTCAATTCTGCGGCGCCATCATCTCGGCATCGCAGGCCGGTGATCTGCCGTGTGAACTCGGCATGATCTTGCAACGAGTGCATCGCTGGCGTGAACGTCGCGCCAATCCCGTTTACTGCCATTCGGATCTGATCGGGGCGCAGCCGGAGCGGCGATCAAGCGATGGAGCGGACTTGCGGGTGATTCCCGCCCCTTTGTGTGCCCAAGTAGGTTCGAATGGGTGGGCCGGTTGGGGCGAGACCATCAGCGCGACAGTTTCAGTCGCGCGCTTGAGCAGGCGGCGCTGAACCGCTCTGATATTGTGGCTCCCGGCGGACGGCTCTAAGCCCGGACCCTTGGCGATGAAGGACTAGCCGACTTCAGACATGGCGCTCTTGGCAACGTTCTTTGCATCGGTGCGGTCCAGGCCCAGTGCGATCAAAAGCGCCTCAGCGAGATGCTCACCCAACGTATGTACCTTTGATTTCTTACCAAGGTCGAGCGCGCGATTGACTCCGCTCGATATGACACCGAGGACGAGGACAATACCGGCCTCGTCCGAAATCACGCTGAAGCGACCGGCGGCCACGCCGCTGTGGACGTCGGCGCGCACGCCTGAGTTGATCGGGGCGTCGGGGTCGGCGAAGTGGGGGCTCATCCTGAGCACCGTCCGCGCTTTGATCGGCTCGGTCAGCGACCAATCGAGCATCGCTGCGAATGCACGCGCCACCCGCGCGGCGGGATCGGAAACGTTGGCGTTACACTCGGCGATGCGCTGCTCGAGTTCGCCGCGCGCCGACGCTTCCGCCGCGCGAATCAATGCGTCTTTGTCAGTGAAATAATTGTAGAAAGTGCCTTTGGCGACATCCGCCAATTCCGTAATCTCGTCGACGTTGATCACCCCCGCCGCGCGTGTCGAGAGCAGCTCCTGCGCAGCTTTTAGCAATGCCTCCCGTGTGCGCGCGCGGCGGCGTTCCATGCGAGAGGAAACGGGATTGGGAGAGGTCAACGTCGATCTCCGGTGAAGCGTGCTGCTCTGGGATTGCATTCAGAGAGCGGTGGGTAGCCGATGACAGGATCGGCGAAACGCGTCCTACGTCAACGGCATAATGGTGTCTGTCGGCTTTTCTGCCCGCTACAAATCGTGGCTGCGCCCTTTATCCTCACTAGCTAGCCGAAGGAAGGTTGACCGAGAAGTCCAATTGTGATTGGATCGTCCAATAATATCTGACATCGGCTTGGTTTGCCCGAGCGTCCCGGTCAGGTTCGTCCGCTCTGCGGTCGCGGCCAGGCCTCACACCAAAATCGGGGTGACGCCAGGCGTCGAACAGTGGTCAATCGGGTTGAGAGGGATAAAGCGCGATGAACATGCGTGAGGCCGCTGCGCAGCTGTATCGGACAGCCGTCAGTACCCAAATCCGCGAAGTGGCCTGGGTCATTCCCACGGTTCAGAGCATCCACATCGTGGCGATCGCCCTTGTCCTTGGCTCCGCTATCGTAACCGATCTGCGCCTTGCGGGCGTGCTCGCGACCGACGAGACCCCCCGAACGGTTGTGCGCCGACATTTGCCGTGGATGTGGGGCGCGCTGCTCGTTCTCCTCGCCACCGGGATCATCATGACCGTCGGCGAACCGAACCGCGTGCTGATGAACAACGTCTTCTGGCTGAAGATGAGCCTCGTCCTCTTCGCCTTCGTGCTGACACTCCTGTTCCGGTTGCCAATCCTCAACCCTGAGTTTCGTATTGAACATGGGCGCTGGGCGAAAATGGTCAAGCCGATGGCCTGGGCATCGCTGCTGATATGGATTGCCGTGGTCTACTGCGGCCGCTGGATCGCCTACGCGATTTAGCCCGTTTTGATTGGATAGATGAATGACGTGGAACGATTTCCTCGAGAGCGTCAGCAACTCGGCTCTCGGAACGGCAATACGCGAGGGCGCGACGACCTTCGCCTGGATTGAAGGCACGCATGTGCTGATGGTCACGACAGTGCTCGGTACAATCGCGATCGTCGACCTTCGATTACTTGGCTATCCCGCGCATCGCCGTGGCGCAAAACAGCTGATCAAAGACATGCTGCCCTTTACCTGGGGAGCATTCGTGCTGGCGGTGATCACGGGCTTGGCGCTATTCGCATCCAACGCGCTCAACTATTGGGACAGCAATCCCTTCCGTTGGAAGATGATTGCCCTTTTTCTTGCCGGCCTCAACATGGCGGTCTTTCACCTCACGGCCTACCGAAGGATCGCGGAATGGGACGATTTGCTGCCGCCGCCCATCATGGCGCGGGTAGCCGGGATCACCTCTCTCGGACTTTGGATCCTCGTTGCCTTCTTAGGCCGGTGGATCGGCTTTTCTGCTCCGATGGTCTGAATATCCCCGGCACGGTTGATGTTGTCGAAAAGTCCCTCCCAATGCCAACGTGGGATCGACGGCATGAATATCCAGACTGCTAAAGCGGAAGCGTAACCCGAGCGCGCAAGCCGCCGTCGGGCAGATTGACCAGGTCCACGTTGCCGCCATGCGCAAGAGCGATGGAGCGCACAACCGAAAGTCCTAACCCGACCCCGCCAGTGTCGCGACTGCGCGATCGCTCGACGCGGTAGAAGGGTTCGAACACGCGCCCGAGCTCCTCGGTCGGAAGGCCAGGGCCAATGTCGTCGATCTCGACAACGGCAAAGCTGTGTTCCGCAAAGACGCGGGCGGTCGCCGACACACCATATTTCACGGCGTTCACGAGGAGGTTGGAGACAAGATTGCGAACGGCAATCGGGTCGGCCTGGATGAGGATGGAGGGACCGGGCTCCATTTCGACCTCTGCCCCTGTCTCGGCCATATTGTCGACGACGCTCTCGACAATCGAGGTAAGTTCCAATCGGCAGCGCTGGGTTCGCGTCGCGTCGCGAACAAAGGCCATCGTTGCATTGAGCATGGCTTCCATCTCGGCGATATCTGCGCTTGCCTTTGTACGCAGGTCGCTCGGTGCCGCCTCAAGCCTGAATGCCAGCCGCTGCAACGGCGTGTAGAGGTCGTGGGCGATCGCGCCGATCATTTGCGTGCGGTTCTCGACGTAGCGACGCAGCCGCTCCTTCATGTCGTTGAATGCTTGAGCAGCGACACCGACTTCGGCTGACCCCTCGATCGCCAGGGGCGCCGCACGCGGGTCTCGTCCCAACCGCTCGGCTGCTTCCGCGAACGACCGCAGGGGGGCGGTCAAGCGACGCGCGGAGAAATAGCCGATGCCAATGACGAGCACCGTGCTCGCGACCAGCCACTTCACGATATTCTGCCGCCAGGCGATGAGGAACCCGTCATCACTCGGCTCGGCGGTCAACCAGGTCCCATCGGGCTGTCTGACGGAGATGTAAAATGGTGCGACGACGAGATCGCTGACATTCACCAGGCGCTGTGACCGCGAACTGGCTGAGACGGGCGGCTCCGGCGCTCTTGGACCTGTAACCAGCGAGAGCCACGGTTTGCCTGGATGCCAGCCAAGCGTCACCGTTACCGCATGCGACGGAAGTGAAAGCGCCCGCGCGATGCGCTCGCTCGTCGCTCGGGCGTGCCGGTCTTCGGACTGCTCATAGGGCGGCGCGGTGTCAGGGCTGACCTTCAGCCTGTGCTTGGCGGCTTCTGTCGACGGGAATCTCAGCGATGCGACGATATCAGGGACGGCGTACAGTTCGGACGCTGGCGGCGGTGAGTAGAAGAGCAGAACGAGGCTCAAGGCCTGGGTGACGAGCGTGCTGATGAAAAGCAGCCCGACCACGTGAACGAAGAGGGGCAGACCCCGCAGCTTCGCAAGAATCTTCACCGTCGCAAAACCTTCGCCACCAACACGTAACCTTCGTGCCGGATCGTGCGGATCAGCTCTTCGCCGCCCTCGATTCCAAGCTTGCGCCTGAGACGGCTGACCTGGACGTCGATGGCTCGATCCATCGACTCGGTATCTGGACCTTTAAGTAGTTCCAGCAGATGATCTCGGGTGAGGACTCGATTGGGTCGCTCGGCGAACGCTTTCAGCAACCGGAATTCACCATCCGACAGATTGACCACGGTGCCATCAGGGCTCGTGAGGTCGCGACGAATCACATTCAGCTGCCAGCCCTCGAACTCGAAGCTCGCCCCTGTGTCCGCGCCTTCATTGGCACCGTGCTGCCGACGGAGTACGGCGCGAATGCGGGCGAGCAGTTCGCGTGGGTTACAAGGCTTGGCGATGTAATCATCTGCACCAACCTCAAGTCCAATGATCCTGTCGATATCCTGACCTGTGACAGACAGCATGATGACCGGCGGCCCGCCTGTCGCAGCAAGACGACGGCAGGCGCTCAATCCGTCTTCGCCAGGCATCATCACGTCTAGGACGACTAGGTCGAACTGCCCCCGCGTGAGCTCGCGGTCCATCGCCTCAGTGTCCGCAGCGGTAACCACAATGTGCGAATGCTGAGTCAGGAACTCGGCCATTAATGTCCGAATGCCGGGATCATCATCGACGATCAGGATGCGCGAATGGTTCGACATGTCGGAGCTTTCGGAGTCCATTGATAGAATATGCCGAGCGAAGGTGCCGGCGGGATTGCGCTCGAGAATCCGCAAGCGCCGCGACGAGAAAACCGCCGGCCAAATGCCGCCACAGGAAACATGCCTTTCTGCAGTACACCTCTCCCCATCGCTACCCCCCGGCGATTTCGCCGGTTCCGCCATCCTCGATACGGGTTGATCGCGGTGCGCCCTGCGGCGACGATTGCTCGACCGGTCAGAATCCGGGCTTCAATCTGCCCTTGACCAACAAAGCTCAACCGCCGTCACGTATT
>Ga0070662_100002319_pt1 | contig 11690 bp, 10 predicted proteins | sample KBSC53metaG_FD_65648 | JGI IMG/M metagenome (GOLD analysis project Ga0070662, IMG submission 65648) | Corn rhizosphere microbial communities from Kellogg Biological Station, Michigan, USA - KBS C5-3 metaG | ecosystem: Host-associated > Plants > Roots > Rhizosphere > Soil ...
TGCTTGTTTGCGTTTTTCTCGCCGTCCCTGCCGCAGCTCAACAGCATCAGCTCGACACTCTTAGTCCGGCGCAGGCCGTCAGCCGGGCGGCGGCCGCTTCGCCAAAATCCGTACGAGCCGTATTCGAGTTCAAGGTGCAGAACGCCGTCAGGTCTCATGGCGGCTATTATCTGGACAGCGAGCGGGACTTCCATTCCGCGAGCAACCTCGGCGTGATGATCCGGCCGTCCGCGATGCCGGGCCTTACGAAGAAATATGGCGAGGACCTCAAGTCGGCTCTAGTCGGCAAGACCGTGAAGATCATCGGGCAGGTCCGCCGTAGGGTCGTCGCCGGCGGGACGGCGACGGCAACCCAGATCGAGGTCACCTACGCCGGGCAGATCCTGTCGGTCAGCTAGCGTAGCGGCGGCTCGTCGAAGCTCCTGAGCTTGCGGCTGTGCAGGCCTTCGCCTTCCCGCTGCAGCAGGTTCAGCGCTTCGATGCCGATGCGCAGGTGCTGGCTGATCGCCCGTTCGTAAAAGGCGTTGGCCTGGCCCGGGAGCTTGAGCTCGCCGTGCAGCGGTTTGTCCGAGACGCACAGTAGGGTGCCGTAGGGGACGCGGAAGCGATAGCCCTGCGCGGCGACGGTGGCCGATTCCATGTCGATCGCCACCGCCCGGCTCTGGTTGAAGCGAAGCGCGGAGGCGGCGTAGCGCAGCTCCCAGTTGCGGTCGTCGGTCGTCACGACGGTGCCGGTGCGGAGCCGCTGCTTGACGCTGTCTTCATCCTCGCCGGTGACGGTGAGCGCCGCGTCGAACAGCGCGCGTTGCACCTCGGCAATCGCCGGAAGCGGGACCTCGGGCGGAAGTACGTCGTCCAGCAAATGGTCGTCGCGCAAGTAAGCGTGAGCGAGCACGTAATCGCCAATCCGCTGCGTCGGCCTCAGCCCCCCGCAATGCCCGATCATCAGCCAGACCTCCGGGCGAAGGACGGCGATATGGTCGCACACCGTCTTGGCGTTGGCTGGGCCGACGCCGATGTTGACGAGGGTGATGCCCATCCGGTCCTCGGCCATCAGGTGATAGGCGGGCATCTGGTGCCGCCGCCACTGGCCCGCCGCGATCTGCGCCTCGGCATCGGTCAGCTCGCCCGGCTCATAGAGCGCCCCTGGCACCGACAGGGCCGTGAAGCGCGAGTCCTTCCGCCGCAACGTATCGATGGCCACGCCTACGAACTCATCGACGTAGCGGACATAATTGGTGAACAACACGAACTGCTGGAAATGCTCGGGCGGCGTGCCGGTGTAGTGGCGCAGGCGTGCCAGGCTGAAGTCTGTACGAGGCCCATCGAAGAGGGCCAGCGGCCGCGGCTGCTCGGGGCCGCTGATCCAGACGCCGTCGGCAATCTCGTCGCCCAGGTGAACGAGCTCGTTTGACGGGAAGAAGCGCGACAGCTCCGCCGTGCTGATGTCGCCCACATGGATCCCGCTGTTCTCGATCACATAGGCGTAAGGGATTTCGCTGGCCGATGGGCCGACGTTGACCTCGACGTCATAGTCGCGGACGAGATGCTCGAGCTGCTCGACGAGATAATCGCGGAACAGCTCGGGCCGAGCGATGCTGGTGGCGTAGGTGCCCGGCTGGTTGAGGCGGGCGAAGGCGCGCGACGGCGCCGACGTGGGAAGCTTCCCGCCATATTCTATACGGAGCTCGGGATAGGCGAACGCCCCCTTCTTGCGAGCTCGCGCATCGGGCGCGCTTCCGTCCTCGATGTAGCGGGCAAGTGCCTGGCGGAGGTTCGCGACGGAGTCGTCGTAGATGGCTGCGAGCTGGTCGACGACAGCGTTGGCGTTGAACTGACGTTTCATGGCCCGCTCTAAGCCAGCGATCGACGAAGAGGCAAGGCGCCGCGGCCAATCGTGTAACGCGCAGGCGATTTGATCCGACCCCGAAACGGTACGCAGAGTACGGGTATTCGACGAACGGGAGGAGACCTCACTTGTCTCGCTGTCTCTCATGACATAGTACTAAGAGCACCACATTGTAATGCGGCTAGGTGTTCCAGTGCATCAGGTCTTGGATATCGGCTCGAAGATCGACGGTCCTCCGCAGATCGTATTGAACCTTGCTCCTGCGGAGCGGGAGATCGCCCTCCTCGTGTATCAGCTGGGCGGGTGCACCGCGAAGGAAGTGCAGGACCGCCTGGACAAGCGCGTTACCAATGCGACCGTCCGGACAGTGCTCCGACGCCTGATGAAGAAGGGTATCGTGAGCCGCCGCTCTGCAGGGCACTACAAGACGTTCGTCTACGTCCCGGCGATCACCACGGAATATGTCCGGCAGAGCGCGATCCTTCATCTCGCGCAGCAGCATTTTGCCGGCTCGTTGCCCCGACTGGCCGCTACCCTGGATGAGCTCCTGCACGTTAGCTCGGCGCAGGGCCACAACAGGATAGCGGCCAGCTAGCCTTCCCAAAAGTTGGTGCGGCGCAAAAGACACAGTCCGCGAAGAACTAATACCCATAGCTGTTCATCCGGCGTTCAATCCGTTGAACTGTCGGAAGGCCTAAGATAGCCAGAGTCCTTGGAGCACTACCCAGGGGAGCCACTACATGCGCCGTTTCTCGACCGCCACTCGGCTGGCGTTGACCTCGTCTACCATTGCGATTGTCGCGGGATTCCCCGGCAGCGCCTCGGCTAAAGGGGCGCCTGTCGAAACTACCGCCGCGCCGGTCACGACGGTCTCGTCGCAGGACGTGCAGAGCCTGCCGACCAATTCGAACAATCCGGCCGACATCGCCAAGCTGACCCCGGCCAGCTCTGGCCCCGGCATTACGGTCACGGGCTCACGTATTCGCCGCCCCAACCTCGAATCGGTCGTTCCCGTGACGTCGATCCAGGGCGAGCAGTTCTTCCAGAGGGGCAACACCAGCGTTGGCGACCAGCTCAACGACCTGCCCCAGCTACGCAGCACCTTTGCCGGTCAGAACCCGGGACTGGGCATCGGCATCGCCGGCCTGAATCTCCTCGATCTTCGCGGGCTGGGTCCAAAGCGCACGCTGGTGCTGGTCAACGGCCGCCGGCACGTGGCCGCGGACATCACCAACAACGCATCAAATCCCGACGTGAACACCATTCCGAATGATCTGATCGACCGCGTCGACATCGTGACCGGCGGCAACTCCGCCGTGTACGGCTCGGACGCAGTCGCCGGTGTCGTCAACTTCATCCTCAAGCGTGACTTTAACGGGATCCAAGTGCGCGGGCAGGGTGCTGCCTCAGGTGCGGGCTTCGGCACAAATTATATCGCCTCGGCCATGTGGGGCCACAACTTCGACGGCGGCCGTGGCAACGTCACCCTGGAGGCCGAGTACAGCCACCAGGATCGCATTTTCGCATCGGAAATCCCCTGGCTTGCGCGAAGCTTCGACTCTTTCGCCGTGGTTGACGTCGACACCGCTGGGCTGCCTCACGGCAGCGACGGGTTCCCGGACCGCACCTTCTTCACGGACCTGCGTGTCGCCAACTCGCACTTCAACGGCCTGATCCCGATCAACTACACCACGGCGACCGCGCAGTGCGGCATCGGCCTCTCGGCCTCCAACGGGGCCCCGGCAAACAACGGCACGCCGTATAACTGCACGTACATCTTCCTGCCCGACGGCACGATGGTCCAACAGACCGGAACCCGCTTTGGCAGCGGTCCGACGCCTACGATCACCGGCGGCAATGGCATGACCGGTCGCGAAGGCCAGTTGGTGTCCGTGTTCCCGCGGAATGACCGCATCAATCTGAACATGCTCGCTCATTATGACGTCAGCGACGCCTTCGAACCGTTCGTGGAAGCGAAATATTCTCGCCAGATCGTCCTCGGCAACAACGCGGGTCCGAGCGCCATCACCGGCAACTTCACGCAGTTCGATATCCGCGAGCGTATTCGCCTGGATAATCCGTTCCTGACAGGGGGCCAGCAGAACCAAATCCGCAATTTGCTGATTGCTTCCGGCTGCGCACCCAGCACGACCACCGCGTGCACGGCCGGCAACTTTGCTACGAAGAATCTGGGGACCTATGCGCCCACGCAAACGATCACGGGCCCGCTGACCCCCAGTGACGTCGCGCTAATCAATTCCGGCGTTTACCGCTTTGGAGTGGCCCGCACGCTTGCTGACATTGGAAACCGCGACGAGCACTTCACCCGCAACACCTACCGCGGCGTCGTGGGGGCACGCGGCACGTTCAACACCGACTGGAGCTATGAGCTTTCAGCGAACTACGGGCAGTTCGACGAGACCGGCCACAAGCACGGCTATGTCGACAAAACGCGCCTTATGCTTGCCCTCGATGCCGGCCGCGACCCTGCGGACGGCAAGATCAAGTGCCGGGCGCAGTTCGATGCGGCGGCTCGCATTCCGTACACGCAGGGCATGACGGCTGCCGATGCGGCAGCGGCTCAGGCTCGATTGGCAGCCGATATCGCCGCCTGCGTTCCGTACAATCCATTTGGGGCGGCGGATAACAGTGCGGCTGCCAGATATATTGAGTTCCAGGGCACGACACGTGCGAAGCTGACTCAGCTCGACTTCCTTGGCTTCCTCAATGGCGATTCCAGCCAGCTGTTCGAACTGCCTGGAGGCCCGATCAGCTTCGTGCTGGGCGGAGAATATCGCCGCGAAACGGCACGCTACCTCGACGATCCCTTCATCAAGAGCGAAGGGACCAACAACGTGATCATCGGCGACTTCGAACCGCCGGCGTTCCACGTCGCCGAGGCCTTCGGTGAGCTCAACGTTCCAATCCTCAAGGACCAGCCGTTCTTCCACGAACTGTCGATCAGCGGCGCGGGCCGTTATTCGCGTTACAAGGATCCGATCAAGGGCGTTTGGACCTACAACATCGGCGGCGAATGGGCTCCGATCCGGGACATTCGATTCCGCGGCAATTACGGCAAGGCGGTACGCGCTCCCAACGTTTCCGAGACGGCATTCCCGCAGGTTCCGAACTTCGCTCCCGGCTTTCTCGATCCGTGCGCATCGACACAGATCGCGAATAACCCCAACCGCCAGAGCAACTGCGCTGCACAGCTCAGTCCGGTCATTCTGGCGAATCTACCCACGGCCGCATATTCGCTGGGCGTGATCAGCGGCTCCAATCCGCTGCTGCAGCCGGAAGTCTCCAAGTCATTGACCCTCGGCGGAGTGCTCCAGCCAAGGTTCATCCCCGGCTTCTCCTTCAGCGCCGACTATTACAACATCAAGGTCGACAAGGTCATCGTGGCGCTCAACGCGCAGCAGATCGCCAACCTTTGCTATGACCAGCCATCGCTGAACAACCCTTATTGCGGCCTGTTCAGTCGCTGGATGGGTCCGGGGGTCGGCACGTTTGGAGAAGCTGCGGGCCAGATCCAGTTCAACACGCTGATCCAGGCTGGCGTGAACTTCGCCAAGCGGATTCGTCGCGGCGTCGATTTCAACGCCAACTACCGCTCGCGGCTGAGCAGCAAAGTCACGCTCGATAGCAGCCTGATCTGGGTGCATGCGATCAAGTCCAGCAATTACAACAACCCGACGCTTCCGGACTTCGAAGATCGCATCTTGAGCGAACTCGGCGATCCGTCTGACGAGGGCCGCCTGGACGTCGACCTCAAGGTAGGCAACGTAACCTTTGGGTATAGCGGGCATTACATCGCGCCGATGTACCTCAACCTCGCCGAGGACTTCGGGACGCTTCCGGCTGCCTGCACGGCGGCGGGCTGTCCGCCGAACAATGCCGACTGGGCGGATGTGCACAAATATCCGTCCATCACCTATCACAATGTCCGGATTCAATGGGACACCGGACCCGCGTTCGGTCTCAAGAACATCCAGGTGTACGGTGGCGTGGACAATATTTTCGATCGCCACGCGCCATTCGGCCTTTCGGCAACGGGCACCATCGGCAGCGATCGCAACACAGGCAACGCGTCGATCTATGATTATCGCGGCCGCGCATTCTACGGCGGCCTCAAGGTCCGCTACTAAGACGCGGCTATTGCCGACGAAACCTCAGAGCCGGGAGGAAACTTCCGGCTCTTCTTTTTGGCGCCATCGGTGTGCGTGACATCCGCGTGACAAAGGTTCCCTTTGGCCACGGAGTTCGTCTATGCCGCACCCGACGAAGGGGGACCCTAACTGCCTACCGGTACCGACAGCTTGGCAGACGTAAACGAGGCTGAGGGGTCAGTCCTCGGTCTCCTTGCGCGGCAACAGCCGCTGTCCCGCTATCAGATCCTCCGTTTCTTCCAGAGTTCGCCCGCTCGGTTCCAGAACGTCAGCAAGGGTAGCGTCTACCCGCTCGTCGCCAGGCTGCTCGATCGCGGCCTGATCGAAACCAAGGCCGGTGACGGCCCGCATGGCGCGCCCGTCTATTCGCTCACCGATCTCGGCCGGACGGCGCTTCGCAACTGGACCAAGCGCCTCGACAAGCGCGACCTGCTGCCCCTCGACGCGCTCGAACAGCGCGTGTTCAGCCTTGCCGAGTTGCCGCCGACCGAGCGCATCGCCTGGGTCGCCGAAGCGAAGGAACTGATCCTGGGCAAGAAGGCCGAGCTGCAATCCCACCGCGATCGCATCACCAGCTATGTCTATGGCGACATCGTCTACAATGCGGACCAGGAGCGCCTCGATGCCAAGCTCGCCTGGCTTGACCGCCTCCTCATCCAGATCGCGCGGGAGATCGGCCCGAAGGCCTGAGAAGCTAGTCTCGCAGGGATGGTGCCCAGGAGAGGACTCGAACCTCCACGCCCTTGCGAGCGCCAGCACCTGAAGCTGGTGCGTCTACCAATTCCGCCACCTGGGCACGGGAACGATATTTTGCGGTAGGCCGCGGCGCTTAAAGGGAGGGGCGTCAGCCTGTCAATCGGCTTCTGGGGACTCTGCGCCAGCCTCGCCAGGCTGGTATTCCAGGAGGTCGCCGGGCTGGCACTCCAGCCTCTCGCAGATCGCCTCCAAAGTGGCGAAACGGATGCCCTTCACTTTGCCCGATTTCAGTAGCGAGAGGTTGGCCTCGGTGATGCCGATGTCGCTGGCGAGCTCCTTCGAGCGGACCTTGCGTAGCGCCAGCATGACGTCGAGACGGACGATGATCGGCATTAGACGATCTCTCGGTTCTCTTGCTCGATCTCGCCCGCCCGCTCGAGCAGGCGAGAAAGGAGGAACAACAGGGCAGTGATCCCGATCAGCAGCAGGTCCCTGACGTCGATCGCGACCAGGACGCGGTGCGGAATGCCAAGCCAGCGCCCGACGCTCCCGAAGAATAAAGGGGCCGCGAAGCTGTAGAGCGCCATGATCAGCAGCCAGAGAGCAAATTGGCGGAACTGGCGGACGGTTCGGCGAGTGAACAGAGCGCCCTGGGCAACGCTCTTCAGTGCGGCGCTCAGCCAATAGATCGCAATCGCAAGCAGCAGCATGATGCCGTCGCCGAGATAGGCGACGCCTGGCGGTGCTCCCGGATGCGTGCGGAACAATACTCCAGCGCGACCAAGGTGAAGGCCGAGGCGACCGATCACATAGAGCGCCAGGATCAGGCCGAATATGAGGAGGATCCCGATCCGGAGCCGGGCAGCTGTCCGGGCAGTCCCATCGATCGACGCATCTTTTTCTGCAATATTTGACATAATTATCGTCTTTCGATAATTCATTTCTATCTTATTGTCGAGAATCAGGAGTCACAAGATGAAGAAACGCGCCTTCGGGTTCTTGGCTGGTGCCGCGTTGCTGGCTGGCGGCATCGCGCTCGCGCACCCCGGCCATCCGCCCCTCCCGACGCCGGTCGTGAAGGTTTCAGCGGCGGAGCAGGCCGTTCCCTTTGAGCTGTTCCGCGGCAACCGCATCGTCGTGCCCGCGCGGATCAACGGGCATGAAACCCACGTCATTCTCGACACAGGTGCGAGCTTGTCGACGCTCAATCTCAATTATGCACGCTCGATCGGCCTTCCCGCCGGGTTCAAGATCCAGGCGAAGGGAGCGGGCGGAAACGTCGACGCGGAGCTGATTTCCGGGCTGACGATGGATCTCGGCGGCTATCACGCGGAGAACGCCAGCGTCGCGGCCATGGACCTGGCGCCGATCGAGCGGTCCATCGGCATGCCGATCAGCGCGATCTTCGGCCGCGATTTCTTCAATTCCGCCGTGATCTCGATCGACTGGGCCAATTCGAAGCTGATCGTTCGCTCGCATGACGCCTTCAAGCCAGCGGCCGACGCAACTGCGCTCACCCTGAACAAGCGAGGACCATTCAACACGATCCAGGTGTCGATCGCCGGAGCCGGTCCGGTAGAAGCTCTATTCGACATGGGGAATGGTGGCGCGCTGGTCATGCCCGTCGCGTACTGGAAGGGGCGCCCGGAAATCGCCAACCTCAGGACGGCAGGTGCGATGGCCGGCGGGGTCGGAGGAATCCACCCTGCGCGTGCCGTGACTCTTCCTCAGGTCATGCTCGCCGGCCAAACCTTCGCCAATGTGCCGGCGATCCTTTCCGAGGGTGGCAACGACCAGGAGCCGGCGCAGATGACTAATGTGGGAATCGGCCTGTTGAAGCAGTTCAAGGTCGACCTCGATCTGGGTCGCGACCGCGTCTACCTGACGCCGCGTGCCGACAAGCCGGCATTCGTCCGCGACCGCGCCGGTGTTCGCTTCGATTTCGCCGGCGACCGGCTGAAGGCGAGTTTTGTATCGCCTGAGGGGCCGGCCGCCGCTGCTGGACTGAAGGCCGGTGACGAAGTCACTGCCGTTAATGGCCACCCGGTCACCGCCAACTATTACCGGGGCGCGGACTGGACGCGTGAGGCTGCGGGCACAAAGGTCGAACTTACCAGGGCCGACGGCAGCAGGATTACCGTGACGCTGGCCGACTTTTACTAGGAGCGCCAGTCGCCGCTTGTCGATGAGTGGAGGCGGGGTTAGTGCCCCGTTCCATGATCGATCGCAACGAAGAGCTCGTCACCGTCTTCGGCGGCGGCGGTTTTGTCGGCCGCTACGTCTGCGAGTTCCTGCTCAAGAGCGGGGTCCGGGTCCGCGTCGCCCAGCGCAATCCCAAGCAGGCCTATTTCGTCCAGCCACTGGCGCAGGTGGGGCAGTTCGGCTTCGTCACCGCCGACGTCACCAACCCCGACAGCGTTCGCCATGCGCTTCGCGGCGCAACGGCGGTCGTGAACCTTTGCGGCGCCTTCAAGAAGATGCAGTCGGTGCATGTGGACGGTGCGAGGAACGTTGCTGAATGGGCTCGTGACCTCGGCCTCGACGCCGTCGTCCAGGTGTCCGCTATCGGCGCCAGCGCGCAGTCCCAATCGACCTATGGCCGCACCAAGGCCGAAGGCGAGGAAGCGGTCCGCGAGGCTTTCCCAAGCGCAACAATTATTCGTCCGTCGCTGGTCTTCGGCCCGGAGGACGAGCTTACCAACCGGTTCGCGGCAATGGCGCGACTGCCCTTCCTTCCGGTGATCGCCGCGAAGCGAAACTTCCAGCCGGTCTACGTTCGCGACCTTGGCCAGGCGATCGCCATGGCTGCGCTCGATCCCCAGCGCTTCGGCGGGCAGACCTACGAGATCGGCGGTCCGCAGGTGATGAGCATGATCGGGCTTCACCAGGCGATCCTCGAGATCACCGGGCAGAAGCCCGAGATCGTGCCGCTGCCGGACCTGTTCGCGAGCCTCCTGTCCAAGCTCGGCTGGCTGCCGGGCGCGCCGCTGACCCGGGACCAGTGGCTGATGCTCCAGCGCGACAATGTGCCGTCGGGCCAGCACCCTGGCCTCGAGGCATTCGGCATCCGCCCGGCACCGCTTGCCGCGGTTGCCTACGAATGGCTCGGGCGCTTCCACCGGGGCGGCAAGTTCGCCGGCCGGCGGATTAATTTGACAGCGACCAACTGAGCCGCGACCCCAGCTAGATGCCAATCCTGCTGATCGCGATCATCCTCGGCATCGTCGAGGGCGTCACCGAATTCCTCCCGGTCTCCTCGACCGGACACCTGATCCTCGCCACCGAGCTCCTGGGTTTTGACGCGAACAAGTGGGCGGCGTTCAACGTGATCATCCAGCTGGGCGCGATCCTCGCGATCGTCGTCCTTTACTGGCGGACCTTCTGGGCAGTGCTCGAAGGCCTGATCCATCGCAACCCGGTCTCGCTGCGCTTCGTCCGCAACATCCTGATCGGCTTCCTGCCGTCGGCGATCCTCGGCTTCATCCTCATCAAGCATATCGAGGCGTTGCTGGGGAACGCCTACGTCGTCGCAGTCGCCTTCATCGTCGGCGGCATCGCCATCCTGGTCATCGAGAAGCTTGCCAGGCGTTCGGACGTCGTCGGCGTCGCCGAGCTTCCGGTCCGCACCGCCGTCGGCATCGGCCTCATCCAATGCCTGTCGATGGTCCCGGGCGTCAGCCGGTCCGGCGCGACGATCATGGGTGGCCTGTCGCTTGGCGTCGAACGCCGGACCGCGGCCGAGTTCAGCTTCTTCCTCGCCATTCCCACGATGGTCGGCGCGACCACCCTCGAGTTCCTCAAGCACCGGCAGGAGCTGCTCGCCGGTGCCTCCGGAGTGGGCTTCGGCGCTGTCGCAGTCGGCTTCGTCGTCAGCTTCGTCGTCGCGCTGATCGTGGTCCGTGCCTTCGTCCACTACATCTCGCGGCACGGCTTCGCGCCGTTCGCCTGGTACCGCATCGCGGCCGGCATCGTCGCCCTTGTGTGGTTAAGCCTGGGTCACTGAAGTTTAACTTGCATGGGCCAGATTGAAGTCCGATAATTCAGGGACTTAGATGGATAGCCGCCATGCGTAAGACCCTGATCGCTCTCCCTGTTCTGCTCTGCTCGAGCCCCGCGCTCGCTCAGCAGGCGCCGGTGATACCGCCCGAGCTCACCAACCCGGCGACGGTGCACCAGCTGTTCGGCACCCTCGACCAATTGACTCGGGCGCTGATGAACGTTCGGGTCGGCGAAGCGAAGGCTGCGCTCGAAGGCCGCGACGCGACCCCGCGGGAGCGCAACATGACCGTGGGCGACTATGCGCGGCGCGACGATCCCAATTTCGACCGTCATATCCACCAGCAGATTGCGAGCGCCGAGCCGCAGGTCCAGCGCGGCATCCAGTCGATGAACCGGGCGCTTCCAGCCTTAATGCAATCGCTCGACGACGTTCAGCGCGCAGTCGACCGGGCCGTCGCGAATATGCCCGATCCGACCTATCCTCGGCGCTAGACGCACCGCCCTTTCCCGCTAAAGCTGCCCCGCCATGTGGCAGCTCTTCCAGTTCCCGCTCTGCCCCTTTTCGCGCAAGGTCCGGCTGGTCCTCGCCGAGAAGGGCGTCGGCCATGAGCTGGTGCGCGAGAATCCGTGGGAGCGCCGCGACGAGTTCATGGACCTGAACCCCGCGGGCGAGACGCCCGTGATGGTCGAGCCGGACCAGGCCGTGACCCTCATCGGCTCGCAGCCGATCGTCGAATATTTCGATGAGACGGTCGATCGAATGCCGATGATCCACGGCAATGCCGCGCTTCGGGCCGAGATCCGGCGCATGACCGAATGGTTCGATCTCAAGCTATACCGCGAAGCCGTCGAGCCGCTGATGAACGAGCGGATGAGGAAGCGGCTGGTCAACCGCGAAAGCCCCGACACTCGGATCCTGCGCGAAGCGATGCGGACGGCCAGCGAGCATCTCGACTATCTCGACTATCTGCTCGACC
>Ga0070662_100002333_pt1 | contig 11667 bp, 10 predicted proteins | sample KBSC53metaG_FD_65648 | JGI IMG/M metagenome (GOLD analysis project Ga0070662, IMG submission 65648) | Corn rhizosphere microbial communities from Kellogg Biological Station, Michigan, USA - KBS C5-3 metaG | ecosystem: Host-associated > Plants > Roots > Rhizosphere > Soil ...
ATCGAGCGCTACAAGAAGGAGAAGGACGAGATCATGACCGCGGCGAAAAAGCTCGAGGACGCGGGCAAGGAGGCGAACAAGAAGAGCGCCGCCGCGATGCACGTCCACCATCGCTGGGCGCAGGCCATGACGCTGATCCAGATCGCCATCGCGCTTGCGGCGATCACCATCCTCACGCGCAACAAGGCGATCGGCATCGGCGCCGTGTGCGTCGGCATCGTGTCGATCGCGATCGGGGGCCTAGCGTTCGTCCACCTCTAGGGGCCTACGCGGCGAGGTTACGCAGCTCGCGCAGCGCGACCGAGAGCATCGATGCGTCCGCCGCCGGCGCGGCGCGCAACTCACCTATCAGCCGGCCCGCGCGGTCGGCGGAACGCCGGTTGCGCTCCTGCCAGGCCGCGAGCAGCTCGTCGCGCGACGAGATGTCGCCGGCGCCGGTGAGCACCTCGCCCGCGATGGCGCGCTGCACGGCGGAAAGGTCGTCGTCCATTGCCGTGCGCGCAAGAATTTGCCAATGGGCTCCGCCCGGCAGGCCGGCGATCGTTTCGCGCAGCCACGGCAGCCCGAGCCGCGTCGAGAGCTCGAAGTAGATTTCGGCGACGAGCTCGACCGGACGCTTCGTTGCGCCGGCCACTTCGACGATGTCGAGCGTGAGGTACAGCGCATCGAGCGTGACCGTGCGCGACGCGAGCGCCTCCGGCACGCCGTTGGCCACGTAATCGGCGACGGCGACGCGCATGCGCTCGCGGCCAGCCTCGTCGAGCAGCGTCGGCAGCCTTGCCGCGAGCGCTTCGACACGAGGCGCGAAGTGGCCAATCGTCCCCGCCATGTCCTCACCGAGCCGGCGCGAGCGCAGAAACCACGTCGTGCCGCGCTCGAGCTCGCGGCTCATGTCGATGAGCATCGCCGCGGCCAGCGCATCGTCGATCTTGTTGTCGAGCGCTTCGATCGCCTTCCACAACTCGACGAAACCGAACACCTCGCGGGAGAGCAGGTACGCGCGCACGACTTCGTGCGAGGCCGCGCCAGTCGACTCCATCAGCCGATGGACGAACGTGCTGCCGACGCGGTTCAGCATGCTGTTGGTGACGTGCGTCGCGATGATCTCGCGCTTCAGCGGATGCCGGTCCATATAGCTCGCGTACCGGTCCTGCAGCGCACGGGGAAAATAGCGTGACAGGGCGGTCGCGACCCACGGATCGTCGGGGAGGCTCGAAGCCAGGAGCTCGTCGTACAGCCACATCTTCGCGTAGGCGAGCATCACGCAGCGCTCGGGACTCGTGAGTCCCAGGCGGCGCGTGCGGAGCTCGGTGAACTCGTCGTCGGTCGGCAGGTATTCGATCGCCCGTGCCAGGCGGCCCTCCCGCTCGAGGAACTGGATGAAACGCTGCTGTGCGTCGAGAAGCGCGGGCGCGATGCGTCCCGTCACGGACAGCACTTGCGTCTGGAAGTAGTTGTCGCGCAGCACGAGCGCCGCCACCTCGTCCGTCATTTCGACGAGCAACGTGTTCCGCTGCTTTTCGGTGAGCTCGCCGTCCGTGATCGCGAGGCCGAGCAGGATCTTGATGTTGACTTCGTGGTCCGACGTGTCGACCCCGGCCGAGTTGTCGATCGCATCGGTGTTGATCCGTCCGCCCGCCCGCGCGAACTCGACGCGTCCGAGCTGCGTGCAGCCCAGGTTGCCGCCCTCGGCCACCACCTTGCAGCGAAGCTCGCGGCCGTCGACGCGAAGCGCGTCGTTCGCGCGATCACCGACCTGCGCCTGGGTCTCGCTCTTCGCCTTCACGTAGGTGCCGATGCCGCCGTTGTACAGGAGATCCACCGGCGCCTTGAGGATCGCGTTCACGAGCTCGGTTGGCGTAAGCGCGTCGGCGGAGATGCCGAGCGCGGCCTTGACCTCGGGTGTGATCGCGATCGATTTCAGGCTGCGCGGATGGACGCCGCCGCCCGTGGAGATGAGCTTCGCGTCGTAATCGCCCCACGACGAGCGCGGCAGCGCGAAGAGACGCCGGCGCTCCGCGATCGACAGTGTCGGGTCCGGATCGGGATCGAGGAAGACATGGCGATGATCGAATGCGGCAACGAGCTTGATGTGGTCCGACAGCAGCATGCCGTTGCCGAACACGTCGCCGGACATGTCGCCGATGCCCGCGACCGTGAAGACGGCCGCCTGAGTGTCGATCCCCATCTCCCGGAAATGGCGCTTGACCGCTTCCCACGCCCCTCGCGCCGTGATGCCCATGGCTTTGTGGTCGTAACCGACCGAGCCGCCCGACGCGAAGGCGTCGCCAAGCCAGAAGCCGTACTCCTTGCTCACGGCGTTCGCATAGTCGGAGAAGGAGGCCGTGCCCTTGTCCGCAGCGACGACGAGGTAGGAATCGTCAGGATCGTGCCGGCGCACCTGCGGCGGTGGGACGATCTTGTCGCCCACGCGATTGTCGGTGAGGTCGAGCAGTCCGCGCAGGTAATCCTGGTAACAGGCCACGCCCTCTTTCATGTAGGCGTCGCGATCGCCCGGCGATGGCGCGCGCTTCAGCACGAACCCGCCCTTCGACCCCACGGGAACGATCACTATGTTCTTGACCTGTTGCGCCTTCACGAGACCCAGGATCTCGGTGCGAAAATCCTCGGGCCGATCCGACCAGCGCAGCCCGCCGCGAGCGGCCGGGCCAAACCGCAGGTGAACGCCTTCGAAGCGCGGCGAGTAGACGAAGACCTCGTACATCGGCTTGGGCTCGGGCAGGCCGGGGACCTTCGCCGGGTCGACCTTGAACGACAGGAACGTGCGCGGCTGACCCTGCGCATTGCGGCGCCAGAAATTCGTGCGCGTCGTCGCGACGATGAGCGCGAGCATCTGCCGCAGCACGCGGTCTTCCGACAGGTTCGCGACGCTTTCGAGCGCCGACTCGATGTCCTTCAGGCGCGCGTCGACCCGAGGGTCCGCGGCGTCCGCCTCCGGGTCGAATCGCGCGCGGAACAGTGCCACGAGATGGCGGGCGACGTGCGGATGTGCGGCGAGGGTCGTCTCTATGAACGCCTCCGACAGCGGAAAGCCGACCTGGCGCATGTACTTCGCATACGCCCGCAGCACGACGATCTCGGCCGCGGGAATGCGCGCGGAGACGACGAGTCGATTGAAGTCGTCGTTCTCGACTTCGCCGCGGAAAATGCGAGCGAACGCATCCTCGAACACGGCGTGCAGCTCGTCGATGTCGACGTCGGCATCGGCGGCCCTCGTCTGCATTCCGAAGTCGTGCAACCAGACCGGCGGTTGCTCCGGCGGCGAGATGCGATACGGACGCTCGTCCAGCACCTTGAGCCCCATGCGCTTCAGCATCGGCTGGCTGTCGGACAGCGGGACCGGCACGCCGAGGTGGAAGAGCTTGAAGCGGAGCATTCCCGGCTCCGCCTCGAGCGGCCGGTAAAGGCTCATGCCGAGCGGATTCGCGGGCGAGAGACGCGACATCATCTCGATGTCGGGCACCGCCGCGCGGGCGGCGAATTCCTCGCGATAGGCTGCGGGCAGCGCCGCCGCGAAGCGGCGCAGGAGCTCGTTGCCGCGCGCCTCGCCTGCAGCGTCGAGCAGCGCATCCTTCAAGTCGTCGTCCCAGCGACGCGCGGCGAGCGCGAGCTTCGCTTCGAGCTCGCGCACGTCGAACGGCGGGATCTTCCCGGGCTGCGTACGCACGGTGATCATCACCCGGGCCAGCACCGATTCCGAGAAGTGCACGTTGAAGTCGCTGCCAATTCCGTTGAACGCCGCGAGCAGGATCGCCTGCCACTTCTCGCGCAGCTCGGTCGTGTAGCTCTCGCGCGGCGAGTAGATGAGGCATACGAGGAAGCGCTCGAAGGGATCGCGGCGGACGAAGAGCCGGAAGCGCTGCCGCTCCCCAAGGTGCAGGATGCCGGTCGTCGTCCGCAGGAGGTCGTCCTCGGACGTCTGGAAGAGCTCGTCCCGCGGATAGGTCGCGAGGATGTTGCGCAGTGCCTTGCCGGCGTGGCTGCCTCGCAGCACGCCGGCCCGCTCGATCACCTTCGCGGTCTTGCGGCGCAGAAGTGGAATCTCCGCCGGGCTCGCGTTGTACGCCGTCGACGTGTAAAGCCCCAGAAAGCGATGCTCGCCGCATACCCTGCCCTGGCCGTCGTAGCGCTTGATGCCGACGTAGTCGAGATAGCCCGGCCGATGCACGGTTGAGCGGGCATTGGCCTTGGTGACGATCAGAAGGTCGGGGAAGCGCGCATACGCGCGGACTTCCGGCGGCAACGCGGAGAAGCTCGACGCGACCTTCTGCCCAGGCTCCTCGCGCAGGAATCCGAGCGAGGATCCGGGGACGATCTGCAGCGCGTCCTGGCCGTCGACGACGACGAGGTCGTGACAGCGATACGCGAGGAACGTGTAGTGCTCGTTGGCGAGCCACGACAGGAACGCCTTGCACTCGGCGATCTCGTCGGCCGGCATCGGCGGCGGACTCGCGTCGATCTCCGCCACGACACCGAGCAGCTTGTCGCGCATCTTCTTCCAGTCGGTCACGGCGAGCCGCACGTCGTCGAGCACGCGGGCGAGCTCCTTCGCGAGCTCGGCGAGTTGCGCCGGATCCGTCACGCGGTCGACCTCCACGTGCATGAACGATTCGCGGATCGCCTCGGGCGCGCCTTCCGGCACCACGTCGGCCAGGATCCCTTCCTTGTCGCGCAACACCGTGACGAGCGGATGCACGATCAGATGCAGCGTGAGGCCGTGGCGATTGACTTCCATCGTCACCGAGTCGACGAGGAACGGCATGTCGTCGTTGACGATCTCGATCACCGTATGCGTCGACTGCCAGCCGTGCTCCTCGATCGTCGGATTGAATACGCGGACGCGGGCGTAGCCTTGCTCCCGCCGGCGCGCGAAGTTCCAGTGCGACAGCGCCGCGCCATAAAGGTCGGCGGGCGAGCGCTCCGCCAGGTCCTCGGGATCGACCTGGCCGAAATAGCGAAGCACGAAGCGCTCGAGCACGTCGCGCTTGACCACCGTCGTCCGCGTGCGCACGAGCCGCAGCACCTGATCGAGCTCGCGCGCTCGCCCGTCACCTGCCTGGTCGTTCATAGCTTCCTCCGCTTTCGCCGCGACGATCCTACTCCAGCTTCGTGACCGGATCACCAGATGCCGATGTGGATGCCGCGCTTCCGATGGTTGTCCGTGTGGCTTGCGACTTCCTCGTCGGTAACCGTCGACCGTCGCTTTTGCGTCGCCATCCAGTCGAAGAGGCGCTCGCGCATCCGCGCTCGCTCGGCACCGAAGCGCGCGTGGTCTCCCAGATCGAGGAGCTCGTGCGGGTCGGCGCCCACGTCGAACAGCTGCGGCCGGAAACCTTCCCAGTGCACGTACTTCCACGCCTCGCTTCGCACCATGAAGCCCCGGCATTCCCGCACACCGCGCCGAAGCACCTTGCGCGCGCGGCGAAAACTGTAATCGAGCTCGCTGTAGACGCAGTCGCGCCATGCAGCCGCGGCGCCGCTACTTGACGGCGCGCGCGTCAACGAAAGCAGTGACCGGCCTTCGAGCCGATGCCTCGGCGGCGCGATGTCGAGCGCGTCGAGGATCGTCGGCACGACGTCGATGCCCTCGACGAAACGCTCTTCCACGCCGCCCCTCGTCGCGTCGGCGCGCGGATCCGGATCGCAGACGATGAACGGCACGCGCACGACCTCGTCGTAGAAGAGCTCCTTTTCTCCAAGGCCCCGATCACCCATGAACTCGCCATGATCGGACGTGAACACGATCAGCGTGTCCGCCAGCCGGCCCATCGCCGCGAGCGCATCGAGCACGCAGCCGAGGTGAGCGTCGACCTGGGCGATGAGGCCCATGTACGCCGGCCGCACGTGCCGGGCAACCGCTTCGTCGCGGAAGCTCAGGCATTCGTCGTGCTCGCGATACGCGCGCACGATCGGGTGCTCGTCGGCACCGCCGTCCTGCGCGCCATGCAGGATCGGGCCGCAATCGGCGTCGCGGAACATCGAGTGATACGGCGCGGGCGCGACGTACGGCCAGTGCGGCTTGACGTACGAAAGATGCAGCACCCACGGCGTGTCGCCCTGCGCGCGGAGCCAGTCGAGCGCAACGCCGGTCATGTACGCCGTCTCGGAATGCGGCTCGGCAACGCGCGACGGCAGGTGCACGTTGCGCATCTGCCAGCCCGATGCGAAGCGCCCGCCGCCCACGACGCCGATCACATAGTCGCTCCACGGATCTTCGCTCGCGTAGCCATGTGCTCGCAGGAAGTCGGCGTAGCCCGATTCGGGTCCTGGCGGCGCGTGGCCGTCATACCGATCGACGACGGTGAAGCCCCCTTCACGCAGCAGCGCGCCTCCCTCCGACTCGATGTCGATGCCGAAGCGCTCGATCGCATCCAAGTCGGGCGTCACATGCGACTTGCCGGCAAGCGTCACGCAGCGGCCAGCGGCCCGCAGATAATCGCCGAGCGTGTATTCGGCGGCGGACAGCGGCACGCGATTCCACGTCGCGCCGTGCGCGGAAACGTAGCGGCCGGTGTAATACGACATGCGCGCCGGCCCACAGACGCCCGACTGGACGTAGGCGTGATCGAACCGCACGCCCAGCTTGGCCAGCCGGTCGATGTTCGGCGTGGGAACCCGCGAGGAGCCGTAGCAGGACACGTGATCGCGCCGCAGCTGGTCGCACATCACGAACAGCACGTTGCGGACCGCGGTCATCGGGAGGCGCGAATGGGGAGAACGGCCGGACTCCGGCGCTCGAAGAAAGTGCCGCGCCGTGCAAGGGATGCGGCTTTCCGCGATAATGCCGCCTTTGGGTCAGCGGGGCAACGCGCCGTCGCGCGATCCGAATGCCCAAGGCCGGGATGGCGGAACTGGTAGACGCAGCGGACTCAAAATCCGCCGGTGGTGACACCGTGGGGATTCGACTTCCCCTCCCGGCACCAATAAAAACAAGTGGTTATGTAGTGCGCTAGACACTCAAGCTCCATTCGTGGGACAGTGTTGGGACAGCGAACCCAAGAGCGTCCAACAATGGCAACGATTGAGAAGCGCGGCGACGGTGACAGCGCGAAGTATCGCGTCAAGGTGCGCATCAAAGGCGAGAAGCCGCGCACTCGCACATTCAAACGTCTCACCGACGCGAAGGCTTGGGCGAAGGCCGTCGAGACCGATCTCGGGCGCGGCACTTTCGTTCCGACGACAGTTGACCGCCGACGCACCGTTGCCGAGCTCATCGACAAATACACCGCCGAGGAGCTCCCGATCCGGCGCCACAACGCCGATCGGATGCTGCGATCAAATCTCGGATGGTGGAAAGATCACGCGGGATACCTGACGCTCGACAAGCTCACCGCAAACGCAATTGCGGGCCTTAAATCGGAGCTCAGGGCGCGCAAGACTAGAGCCGGTGCGCCCGTTACCCCCGCGACGGTCAATCGCTACCTAGCGGCCCTTTCCGCGGTCTGCAAATGGGCGTGGAAGGAACTCCGCTGGCTGCCGGCGAATCCGGTGCTGAGCGTCAGCAAGGGCGCAGAGCACGAAGGCATCGTTCGCTATCTATCCGACGCCGAGCGCAAAGCGCTATTCACCGCATGCAAGGCGAGCGACGATCCCAACATCGCCACGGCGGTCGCGCTCGCGCTCGCGACCGGCGCGCGGTATGGCAACCTCCGCAATCTGACGTGGGCTGACGTCGACCTCGAGCATTGGCGCCTGCGTTTCACGCACACGAAGAACGATCAGCCGCGGTTCGTCCCGCTCGTCGGGCCGGCGCAGGCAATCCTGCAAGCGCACTTCGATCGCGATCCGACGCAAAAGGGATGGGTGTTCAAAGGTGCGCGCAACGATGCACCGGCGGACCTTGACCGACCGTGGCGCGCGGTTCGCAAGGCCGCGGGTCTCGTCGGCGAGAAGCATTGCCGCTTCCACGACCTGAGGCATACGACAGCGTCGTACCTAACGATGAACGGCGCGAACCTGGCCGAAGTGGCGGAAGCACTCGGGCACCGCACGCTAACCATGGCGAAACGGTATTCGCATCAATCCGGAGAGCATGTACGCTCGACGTTCGAGCGAATCTCCGGACGATTGGGAGGGGAGTAACAACCGCTGCCTGACGGTTTCAGGCAAGCGGGCGCCGTCGGGCAAATGGAAATAACCGAAGATGAAGTCCAGACCTGCGAGCGCGAGCTCTACGGCTAACTGAGAGAGCGGCAGCCGCGCCCAAGGCATCGGGCGCGGCGATTCCAAAAGCATCCCATGACAACGCCGAAGAAGCCCCCGGCGCGCAAGAGGCGCGGACCATCGAAGAAATACGCCCCGCCTATACCAGCCGAGCAGATCGACGCAATGATCTGGGCGCTGCATTTTCATCGCTTGCCTATAGGCGACCAGGATCATCAGTCCCTACCTTATGAGGCCGCCCGCGCCATCGCGGCGTTGCTCTACCTGATCCGGGACGGGCCGCTACCTAAGTCATCGAAGCGGAATACGCACGACGAACGCAAGGCGCTTGTTGCGCGCGAGCTCATCGTCACCTTCCGCCTGGCCAAACCGGATGCGATCGGAGCCGCGTACTTCGATGAAATCGAAGCCGCCCGCAAACGCGATGACCCTACGAAGGTAATCGAGGCGTGCACTAGGCGATTCGAGCGACACGCGGCAGCGATTTCTTCCCTCGAAGGGCGACGACAATCCGCCAACCCTGCGTCGGCAAAATTCCTGGTCAACGTCGACCCGATCTTCTCGCTGGCCATCGGGGCCGCGAAGCGAACGGAGGCCGGCCGCGCTGCCCTGGAAAAACTGCGGCGACAGCAAAAGCCCCATTTCGTGTCCTAGGTAACTGCGTCTCTGCGGGTGCATCCTCGTCAACGCGTGCCAATCAAGGCACGCAACAGCGCGAGGATCGGACGATGCAACGCAATCTTAAGACGGTACCCAACTTCGCGGCGGAAAGCCCTTTCACCGAAGGGCAAATCCGCTGGTTCATCTTCAACGCGCAATCGAACGGACTCGCCGCTGCGGCGGCCGTTGTTCGCGTTGGCCGGCGCGTCTATCTTGACGTCGACAAGTTTGAGACCTGGATCGATCGCCAGAACCAGCCGGCCCAGGCCGCCGCGTCATGAACGCGCAGCCGTTCGTCGTCATCGTCGACAGCAAAGTCCGCACCCGCCACGCGACGGCAATGGACGCGGAAGTCGAGGCAGGGCTATTACGCTCGTTCGGTTGGCGCGCTTACGCCGCGAGAGAGGTGAAGCGCGAACGCCAGCTGCGAGCGCGGGCAGTGTCATGAGCGCAGACCGCAAATCCGGGCCCTTGGGACGCGCAAGCCGTGCTCCTGCTACCCAGGCACCAAACGAAGCCGCCGCGCGTCAGGGCGCGCCCGTAAAGCGGTTCCGCGTTGAAACTTGGAAGGTAGCGGCCAACGGCTTTCGTCTTTATCAATGCTACTCGGACGAGGGCGCTGCACTCCATGTGAAGGAGCAATTGGAGTGGGTCGGCGCGCGCGTCAGGATCGTCCGCGGGTGAGCGGTAAGCGCAGCCGGCGCCCGGGACAAGCGCCCGGATGGAGGGTTCGTTCCGCTCCCACACATCGTGCTGCGTTCGGCACAGTGGGCGAGCCTCTCACCGTTCGCGGTAAAGCTGTTGATGGAGTTGCTCGGGCAATACCGCGGCGACAACAACGGCGATCTGACCGTTGCATGGACGCTGATGAGCAAGCGCGGGTGGAAGTCGAGAACATCGCTGGCGAAGGCGATGCGTGAGCTCGAAGCCAATCGTTGGATACAACGCACGCGTCAAGGCGGGCGCCATGTCGCGACCCTCCTGGCAATCACGATCTTCGCCCTCGACGACGACAATCCGAAGGTTAGGGCAAAGCTCGGCATTCCCTTGAACGACTACAACCGCAACGCGTGGGCGATTGGTCCTGTTGGCCCACGCTGCGTACCTAGGCGCCGCTTTGGTGGCACGCCGGTTGGGCCAATTGCCCCTCAATTGACACGCGGGCTGGGCCAATCGCGCAGCACGAAAGAGGCAATTGACACGCGGGCTGGGCCAGTCGAGGGGGTTTCGCAGAAGTCATTGGCACGCCCGCTGGACACCTCTATAGATATGCCATCTATAGGGCCGGGTCTTGCACCCCCCTCCCCGCCTACTTTGGTGCGGACGACCGCGAAAACACTTGCTCCGAAACAATTTGGCGCAAAACCCGCGGAGACCGAAGCGGAACGCATCGAGAGGCTAGAGCGCAAGAAGGCAGAGGCACGCGCCTACGTCGCAGCAGCGGGAGCGAAGCGATGACGAACTGGGCGGGCCGAGGGAACAGGCACGAGCGCGGATATGGAAACGCGTGGGACAAGCTACGCCTGCAAATCCTTCGCCGTGACTGCTACCTCTGCCGGTGCTCGGAGTGTCAGCCTATCGGCGCTCCATTCCCTACGCGCATCCGGCCGGCGACGGAAGTCGCGATCACCGAATTCCGAAGGCGCGCGGAGGCAGCGACGATCCGAGCAACTTGGCCGCTATCGGAGAACACAAGCCGAAGCGGGAGACAGGGACGGACGGATGGCCCCTCCGGGGGTGATCGTGTCCGACAGCATTTTTGCCCCAAGTACCGCTGCGTGGTCTCGCGATATTGAAGCCCGCCCCCGTTCAAATTGAAGGATACCGATGGACGCACCTAAACACTTGAAGGCGAGCACCCGGCGATGGTTTCGGGACGTTCTCGCCGAGTACGCCCTGGAAGCGCATCACGTCCGTCTGCTGACGCTCGCGGGTGAGGCATGGGACCGCGGGGTACAGGCGAGGCAGGCAATCGACGTTAACGGGCTCACATTCGTGGACGCAAACGGACTGCCCCGCGTGCGGCCCGAAATCGCCATAGAGAGCGATTCGAGGCTCGCCTTTGCCCGTTTGCTGCGCGAGCTCGACCTGGATGTTGTCCCGCCCTCTGAACCGGCACGGCCGCCGTCACTGCGCAGTAACCGAAGGGGAATCTGATGCCCGTTAAGCGTCGTGCCGGAAAGGCGAAACTCGAGTTCACGTCACTAGCTGAGATCCACCTAACGATTGGCGATTGCCTCATGCCCGCCCTTGATAGTTGCGCCTGCGGTCTGAGCGATGCGGCCGGCGCACTACGCGAGGATCGGGCGCGGGCAATGTGGCGCATCCACCGGACGGAGATTCTTGCCGCGTGGAACAAGGTGCAGCGGTCGACTGGTACCGGCGGATGGACAATAACCACGGATTCGGCCAGTACGGCATTCCGTGTTTCGCGGAGATTCTTTTCGATGGCCGCGTACTACCTCCGTTCCATGAGGCTTGGCCCCAGAGTGTTCGGAACCATTACCACTCCATCGCGGCCGCGGTTGACGGCGGATTGCCGCGTCCCACGTGGCGGAAGTAACCCCCGCAACGGATGCGTGACTCCGACGACTTGGGCTTGCTGTCGCAACGCGTCCCGCGTCACGTGTCGCGCGCCGGCCGCGTGCTCCTGGTATCGGAAGTCGCCGAGCAATTGTCCCGCGGCTCGTTACCCTCCCCCGAGGCTCGGATGTTCGTCGCATCGGCGCTGCTGGCATGGCTGTCGGCCGGCGGCGATTTGGTGAAGGACCATCTGCGAATTGCGGCACCCCGCGGCTCGCATCATCGGCCGGAAGTGTTGTA
>Ga0070662_100002340_pt1 | contig 11653 bp, 8 predicted proteins | sample KBSC53metaG_FD_65648 | JGI IMG/M metagenome (GOLD analysis project Ga0070662, IMG submission 65648) | Corn rhizosphere microbial communities from Kellogg Biological Station, Michigan, USA - KBS C5-3 metaG | ecosystem: Host-associated > Plants > Roots > Rhizosphere > Soil ...
CTGGGCGCCCGCTTCGACGGCATCCTGCGCGCCCACATGCGCATGCCCAACGGCACGCTCCGCGACACCGCCGTCTACAGCGTGATCGAGAGCGAGTGGTCCACGATCAAGGCCCACTTGCAATGGCAGCTGGAGAAGCCGCGCGACTGATGCCGCGCCGGGCCGGAGCAAACGGCGCTCCCGCAGCGGCGGCGATGCGAAGACCCGGCACCCGCCCAAACCGCCCGCGGCTGGTTAGCATTGCAAGATGCTGATCAACTTCTTCTACACGCTGCGGGCGGCCAAGCTGCCGGTCTCGGTCAAGGAGTACCTGACCCTGCTCGAGGCCCTGCGCGCGGAGGTGATCGGCCCGTCGGTGGACGAGTTCTATTTCCTCGCCCGCACCACGCTGGTCAAGGACGAGGCGCACTTCGACAAGTTCGACCGCGCCTTCGGCGCCTACTTCAAAGGCGTGGAGCTGCTCGCCGACTTCACCAGGGAAGTCCCGCTCGACTGGCTGCGCAAGACGCTGGAGCTCGAGCTGTCGCCCGAGGAGAAGGCGGCGATCGAGAAGATGGGCTGGGACGAGCTGATGGAAACGCTGAAGAAGCGCTTCGAGGAGCAGAAGGAGCGCCACGAGGGTGGCAGCAAGTGGATCGGCACCGGCGGCACCAGCCCCTTCGGCGCCTACGGCGTCAACCCGCAGGGCATCCGCATCGGGCAGGACAAGGGCCGCAACAAGAGCGCGGTGAAGGTCTGGGACCAGCGCGCCTACAAGGACTACGACGACACCAAGGAGCTCGGCACGCGCAACATCAAGGTCGCGCTGCGCCGGCTCCGGCGCTTCGCGCGCGAGGGCGCCGCCGAGGAGCTGGACCTCGACGACACCATCCACTCCACCGCCGCCAACGCCGGCATGCTCGACATCAAGTTGGTGCCGGAGCGCCACAACAAGGTGAAGGTGCTGCTGCTGATGGACGTGGGCGGCACCATGGACGAGCACATCCACCGCGTCGAGGAGCTCTTCTCCGCGGCGAAGAGCGAGTTCAAGCACCTGGAGTTCTATTACTTCCACAACTGCGTCTACGACTTCATGTGGAAGAACAACCGCCGCCGCTTCAGCGAGAAATCACCCACCTGGGACGTGATCCGCAAGTACAACAAGGACTACAAGCTGGTCTTCGTCGGCGACGCGACGATGAGCCCCTACGAGATCCTGCAGCCCGGCGGCAGCGTCGAATACAACAACGAGGAGCCCGGCGCCGAATGGCTGCAACGGCTGACGCAGGCCTTCCCGAAGTTCGCATGGATCAACCCGGAGCCGCAGGGCGTGTGGCAGTACCGCCAAAGCATCGCCATCATCCAGCAGCTGATGAACCAGCGGATGTTCCCGCTGACGCTCGCCGGGCTCGAAGGAGCGATGCGCCTGCTGAGCAAATGAGGCGTCTGCGACGCGTCTCGGCCTGCGGTGCCGCGCTGCTGATGGCGCTGGTGCTGCCCGGCTGCGCGCTGCTCGGCCGCGACAAGCCTGCCAGCGGCCAGCCCGCCGAGCCCGACGGCGCGCCGACCGTGGCGATGGTCGAGCTCGAGGTCGACGCGCCGCGCGAGCTCAAGCCGCTGCTCGAGAACAACCTCGACCTGGCCCGGCTGCGCCGCCTAGCCGGCCGCGAGACGGTGAGCGACACCGAGCTGGCCCGGCTGGTCGCGGCGGCGCCGGCCCAGGTGCGGGAGCTGCTGGAGACCGAGGGCTACTTCGACCCGGTCGTGCAGGTCACGCGCACGCCCGGCGACCCGCCGCATGTGCGGGTGAACGTGGAGCCCGGGCCGCGGGCGTCGATCAACCGCGTCACCTTCGAGATCGAGGGCGAGCTGGGCAGCGCCGCCGAGGCCGGCGACGAGCGCGCGCGGCTGACGATCGCCGCGTTGCGCGACGCCTGGACCCTCAAGCCGGGCATGCCCTTCCGCAATGCCGCCTGGAGCGATGCGAAGAACGCCGCCCTGGCGCAGATGCGCGCCGAGGGCTACGCCGCGGCCACCTGGAGCGGCACCGCGGCCGAGGTCGACGGCCAGACCGACAAGGTGCGGCTCTTCATCGTGGCCGACAGCGGCCCGCTGTTCCATGCCGGCGCGCTGCAGATCCAGGGCCTGGAGCACCAGGACGAAACCTCGGTGCGCAACCTCGCCGGATTCAACACTGGGGCGCCGGTCACCGATCAGCTGCTGCTCGACTTCCAGGAGCGGCTGCAGACCTCGGGGCTGTTCGACCGCGCGAGCGTCGTGATGGATCCGAACCCCGAGCATGCCGGCGCTGCGCGCATCGAGGTCAAGGTGCACGAGCTGTCGCTGCAGCAGGCCGTGCTCGGCGCCGGTTTCAGCACCAATGCCGGCCCGCGCGTCTCGCTGGAGCATTGGCACCGGCGCATCTTCGGCTGGCCCGCCACCGCGCGCAACAAGGTCGAGTGGGGCCGGGACCGCCAGGCACTCGACGGCGAGATCAGCTCGCACGCCAAGCACGACCTCTGGCGCAACCTGGTCGGTTACTCGCTGGAGCAGCTCAAGACCTCGAGCGACACGGTCACGTCGGCACGCGGCCGCGTCGGCCGCAGCCAGGACACCCCGCGCACGCAGCGGCTGTACTACATCGAGGCCGAGAACGCCCGCCGCGTGGCCGGCGAAACGCACGAGCATTCGCACGCGATCTCCGCCAACTACCACTGGGGCTGGCGCGAGCTCGACAGCAACGTGCTGCCGACCAAGGGCTTCAGCGTCATGCTGCAGACCGGCCTCGGCCAAGCCAGCGACAACACCGGCCGCAGCGGCGCCTTCAGCCGCCTCTACGGCCGGCTCACCGGCTACGTGCCGCTGGGCAACAGCTGGTTCGGCAACGCCCGCATCGAGCTCGGCCAGGTCAGCACCGCCAACGAGGTCGAGATCCCGGACACGCTGCGCTTCCGCGCCGGCGGTGACGACTCCGTGCGGGGCTATTCCAGCCGCGCGCTGGCGCCCACCGAGAACGGCGCGCTGATCGGCGGCAAGGCCTTGTTCACCAGCAGCGTGGAGCTGGCGCATCCGATCTCGGCCAAGCTGCCCAGCGTGTGGTGGGCCACTTTCTTTGATGCCGGCCGGGCGGCCACGCGCTTCGCCGACCTGAAGCCCGCCTACGGCTACGGCGTGGGCCTGCGCTGGCGCAGCCCCGTCGGCCCGCTGAAGGTCGACGTGGCCCACGGCAACGAATCCAAGGGCGTGCGCCTGCACCTGAGCGTGGGCATCGCTTTCTAGATCACGATGGCACCGACACCTCCGCCCCCTGCCAACGCACCGGCCGACCCCGCTCCGCCGATGCGGCCGAGCCGGCTGCGCCGCTGGCTGGTCGGCTCGGCCTTCGCGCTGGCCGGCCTGATCTTCGTCGTCGCGGCGCTGCTGGTCGCCGGCTGGCAGGCGCTGCGCACGGATGCCGGCACCGCCTGGCTGCTGTCGCAGGTGAGCGGCCTCAAGATCAGCGGCTCGCGCGGCAGCCTGCAGGGCGGGCCGTTCGAAGCCGCGCAGGTGGAGTTCCGCCTGCGCGACGCGCCAGTGTGGGTGCGTATCGACGGCCTGTCGTGGCGCGATCTCCACTGGCGGTGGCGGCCCTATGCCGGCGCCTGGACCTCGATCGCGATCGACGGGCTGCGCGCGCGGCGCGTCGAGGTGCACAAGGTGCCGAGCGACAAGCCGTCGCAGGCACCCACGCAACTGCGCCTGCCGCTGGAGCTCGAGGTGCGCGATGCCGAGGTGCAGGCGCTGCAGATCGACGACCTGCCGCTCGTCAGCGATGTGCGCACGGCGTTGCACCTGGGCGCCGAGCAGGGCCGGCTGCACCGCATCGACCGCCTCGGCTTGCGCTGGGACAAGCTGCAGCTGCAGGCCAGCGGCCAGGTGCAGGCAGTGGCGCCGATGGCCGTGCAGGCGCAGGCGGGCCTCGCTTCGCTGCAGTTGCCCGGCGCCCATGGCCGCACGGCATGGCAGGCGCAGGTGCAAGCCGGCGGCACGCTGCCGCGCCTGCAGCTCGACGGCTCGCTGCGCTCGCAGAACGGCCCTGCCCGGCTGGACCTGCACGGGATCGCGACACCTTTTGCCAGCTGGCCGATCGCCGCACTGCAGGCGCAGATGAAGGCGCTCGACCTGTCGGCGCTGGCCAGCGGCGCACCGGTGACCTCGCTCGAAGGCCATGCCCGGCTGCAGTCGACCGGGCTGGACCAGCCGGCGCAGGTCGACCTGCAGCTCGCCAATGCCAGCCCGGGCCGCTGGGACGAAGCCCGGCTGCCGCTGCGCCAGATGCAGGTCGACCTGCGCGGCCAGCTCAACAACCGCTCGCGGCTCGAGCTGCACGCCTTCGATCTGCAGCTGGGCAATGGGCAACGCAGCGCCGGGCGCTGGCAAGGCAGCGGCCAATGGGCGGGCGACCGCTTGCAACTGAAAAGCACGATCAGCGGGCTGCAGCCCTCCGAGCTCGACCGCCGCCTCGCCGCGATGACCTTGAGCGGCCCGGTGTCGCTCGACCTGCAAGGCCTCGCCGCCAACGGCACCGCCCCCGCGCACTGGCTCGCCGCATTGCAGGCCCAGCTCGACGGCCAGCTCGCCGCACCGCGCGCGCCGGCGGTGCGCGTGCAGCTCGAAGGCTCGGCACAGGCCACCGACACCGGCCCGCGCATCGAGCTGCACCAGCTCAGCGCCAGCGCCGGCGGCGCCCGCGCGAAAGCCACCGCCAGCGCACAACGCCAGGCCGACGGCCGCTGGCAGGTCGCCAGCCGCGGTGATCTTTCCGACTTCGATCCGGTGCCATGGTGGCCCGGGGCCGAGGGCTCGGCCTGGCGCGAAGGCCCGCACCGGCTCAACGGCCGCTGGGATGTCGACTTGGTCTGGCCGGCCCCCAGGCCCACGCCGGCCGCGAGCCCCTGGCACGACCTGCAGGGCCTGCGTGGGCGCGCCGAGCTGCAGCTCACCGACAGCCGCGTCGCCGGCGTGCCGGTGCAAGGCCAGCTCAAGCTGAATGCCGATGGCCGCACGCCGTTGGCAAGCGTCGCGGCCGACCTGCAGGCCAGCGGCAACCGCCTCAAGCTCGATGGCCAGCTCGCGCTGGCCGACGACGGCGCGGCCGACCGCTGGCAGGTCGACGCGCAGGCCGGCACGCTCGCCGCGCTCGCTCCGCTGGCCAGGCTGGTGCCGTCGCTCGAGGCCTGGGCACCGAAGAGCGGCAGCTTCAGCCTGCAGGCCAAGGCCCAGGGCCGCTGGCCCGCGCTGCGCAGCGAAGGCGACGCCCGCCTCGGCGGCCTGAAGGCCGGCACGCTGAGCATGACGCAGGCGCAGGCGCACTGGCGCTTCGGCGGCGGCGTCGACGCGCCGCTGGAGATGAAGGCCACCGCCGACGGCATTGCGCTCGGCCACCAGCAGGCCGACCACCTGCGCGCCGACCTCAGCGGCACCGGTGCCGCGCACAAGTTGCTGGTCGAAGCGAACACCGGGGCCCGCCCACCGGCCTGGGCCGAGACGCTTTCGGGTGCCGCCGCGCCGCGCGGCACCCGCTTCGAGCTGCAGGCCGACGGCAGCTGGCAGCCTGCGCGCGACGGCGGGCGCTGGCGCGGCCGCGTGCAGCGGCTGCACGCCGGCGCCGGCGAAGGCACGGCCGGCAAGCCCTGGATCGTGGCCGACGGCCTGCAGGCCGAGCTGCAGCTGGACGGCGCGCTGAACCCCACCCAGGCCCGCCTCGAGCCCGGACGCCTGCAACTGCTGGGCGCCGCGGTGCGCTGGACCGAGATGCGCTGGCAGGCGCCGGCGCCCGGCGGCGCGCCGCGCATCGACGTGCAGGCCGAGATCGAGCCGCTGCGCGTGGCGCCGCTGCTGGCGCGGCTGCAGCCCGACTTCGGCTGGGGCGGCGACCTGACGATGAGCGGCCATGTGAGCCTGCACAGCGCCAATGCCTTCAATGCCGACGTGGTGGTCGAGCGCATCGGCGGCGACCTGAGCGTCACCGACGAAGGCGGCACGCAGATCCTCGGCCTGACCGACCTGCGCCTCGGGCTCGTCGCCAACAACGGCATCTGGCACTTCACCGAGGCGCTGGCAGGCAGCACCGTCGGCGTGCTGGCGGGCGCCCAGAGCATGCGCCTGCCGCCGCGAGCGGTGTGGCCGGCGCCCGACACGCCGCTCGAGGGCCTGTTGGAGCTGCGCGTCGACAAGCTCGATGTCTGGGGCCCGTGGACGCCCCCCGGCTGGCGCCTCGTCGGCACGCTGCACGTCAGTGCCACGCTGGGCGGCCGCTTCGGCGCCCCCGAATACACCGGCCGCCTCGAAGGCCACGGCCTGGGCGCGCGCAACCTGCTGCAAGGCGTGAACGTGACCGACGGCGAGGTGGCCATCGCGCTGCGCGGCCCGACCGCCCACATCGAGCGCTTCACCGCGAAGGCCGGCGACGGCACCCTCGCGCTCGAAGGCGGCGCCAGCTTCGGCGAGAAGCCGCGCGCCGACTTCAAGCTGAAGGCGCAGCGCTTCCAGGTGCTGGGACGGCTCGACCGCCGCATCGTCGCCAGCGGCGACGCCCAGGCCACGATGCAGGCCGATGCCATCAAGCTCGACGGCCGCTTCGTCGTCGACGAGGGCCTGATCGACTTCAGCCGCGGCAACGCCCCCACGCTCGACGACGACGTCACCGTGGTGCGGCGCCCGACCGCCAGCGCTTCCGCGGCAGCCTCCGAAGCCGCAGCCGAACCCCCGCCGCCGCCCAAGCCATCGCGCCAGGTCAGCGCAGCGCTGCAGGTCGACCTCGGCGAGCACCTGCGCATCCGCGGCCGCGGGCTCGACGCCTTCCTTCGCGGCGAACTGAAGATGACCACGCCCGGCGGCCGCTTGGCCGTCAACGGCACCGTGCGCACCGAAAACGGCACCTACGCCGCCTACGGCCAGAAGCTCGAGATCGAGCGCGGCCTCGTCAGCTTCAGCGGGCCGGTCGAGAACCCGCGGCTGGACATCGTCGCGCTGCGGCCCAACCTCGACGTGCGCGTGGGCGTGTCGGTGGCCGGCACCGCGCTGAAACCGCGCGTGCGCCTGTTCTCCGATCCCGACATGTCCGATGCCGACAAGCTCTCGTGGCTGGTGCTGGGACGCGCGCCCGAAGGCCTGGGCCGCAACGACACCGCGCTGCTGCAGCGCGCGGCGATGGCGCTGCTGGCCGGCGAGGGCGAATCGACGACCGACCGCGTGATGAACGCGCTCGGCCTCGACCAGTTCTCGGTGCGCTCCGAGGGCGAAGGCGACGTGCGCAGCACGGTGGTCACGCTCGGCAAGCAGCTCTCGCGCCGGCTCTACGTGGGTTACGAGCGCGGGGTGGCCAGCACCACCGGCACCTGGCAGCTGATCTACCGCATCGCCCAGCGCTTCACACTGCGGGCGCAGGCCGGCGAAGACGCCGCGGTGGATCTCATCTGGACCTGGCGCTGGAACTAGCGGTGGCCGCGGCGCAGGCGGTGGTGCTACGCGACCACCTGCGCGGCCTCCAGCGCAGCGAGGATCTGCTGCGTCGAGCGCACCCGCCCCAGGCGCGGGAAGATCTGCTCCACCGCGAAGCGATGGTTCTCGGCGCTCTGCCCGCTCATCGCATCCTCGGCGAGCACCATCGCGTAGCCGAGCTCCCAGCCGGTGCGGGCGGTCGACTCGACGCCGATGTTCGTGGAGATGCCGCCGAGCACCACCGTCTTGATGCCGCGCCGCCGCAACTGCAGGTCGAGCTCGGTGCCGTGAAAGGCGTTCCAGTGGCGCTTGACGATGCGCAGGTCGGTATCCGCAGGCGCGAGCGCCGCGGGGATCTCCCACCAGTCGGCGGGCAGTTCGGGCGGCAGCGGCGGCGCACGATCGACCGGCTGCGACGGCAGGTCGCCCCGGTCTGCCGACCAGCCCACCCGGACCAGCACCACTGGCGCGCCGAGCGCGCGGAAGCGCCGGGCCAGCGCCCCCGCCCGCGCGAGCACGTCGTCAGCGCTGTGCGGGCCGCCGGCGTACCTCAAAATGCCTTGCTGAAGATCGATCAGCACCAGCGCGGTGCTGCGGATGTCGAGTGCGTCCATGCCGTTTCCTTTGCGTCCTGCAGGTCAGAATATGAGGAATTCCTCATGAATCAAAGTATATGAGGAAACCCTCACAAATCCAGGAAGACGCACCGAAGCAACCCCAGCGCGAGCGGGGTCGTGCGCGCGTCGCCGCGCTGCTCGACGCAGCGGCGGCGGTGTTTGCCGACAAGGGCTACGAAGCCGCGACGATGACCGAGATCGCGGCGCGGGCCGAATCGTCGATCGGCTCGCTCTACCAGTTCTTCCGCACGAAGGAGCTGGTGGCCGATGCGCTGATGGCGCGCTACGCCGAGGTGCTGCTGGCGCGGCTGGCGGGCTTCGAGGCGGAAGCGGCGGGCTGGAGCATCGAGGAGCTGGGGAGCCGGCTGGCGGGCGCGTTCATCGAGTTCCGCGCCGAGCACCCCGCGTTTGCCGCGTTGGCCGAGGCGCAGGGCGCGCCCACCGCCACGGTGCTGGAGTTCCGCGCCCAGCTGCGCCGGCAGATCGGCGCCATCCTGCACCGGCTGGCGCCAAGCGCGCCGGCGGCCGAGCTGGAGATCACCGCCTCGGTGACGCTGCAGATGATGAAGGCCGCGGTCAGCGTCAACGCCGAGCCCAACCTGCCGCGCAAGCGCGCGGTGCTCGACGAGCTCAAGGGCCTGCTGCAACGCTACCTGCGGGAGCGCCTGCCGAGCATGTCAAAATGACAGCTTCGTCCCGCCGTAGTTCAATGGATAGAACGAGCGCCTCCTAAGCGCTAGATACAGGTTCGATTCCTGTCGGAGGGACCAGCCGAACCCGGCCGCAGGTGCTACTCGCGCACCTGCACCCCCTTCCAGAACGCCACCCTCCCCCTGATCTCGGCCGCAGCCTCCTTGGGCTCGGGGTAGTACCACACCGCATCCGGGTTGGCGTCGCCGTCGACCAGCAGGTTGTAGTAGTGGGCCGTGCCTTTCCACGAGCAGGTGGTGCGCGTGTTGCTAGGCATCAGGTATTCGCGCTTGACCGCGCTCTCGGGGAAGTAGTGGTTGCCTTCCACGACGACGGTGTCGTCGCTCTCCGCAATCACGGTGCCGTTCCAGATGGCCTTCATCGGGTGTCTCCTGCTTCCAGTCGGAGGGACGATGGTAGTGAAATCACGCATGGGGCACTGTCGACAGGGCCAGCCCCTCGAAAACCCTGCTTTGCACCGCGCAAATCCACGAATCGGGGTGCAACTTTCCGCTTGTTGTCCCCCTCAAAGGCCGAGGGCGGGTTTTATACTGAACCGGCCGTCGTTGTTCATCGTCTGGCAAGACGTTTTCGATCGAAAGAAGCAGTGAATATGGGTGCCAAACTGAAAGTGGCTGGCTGGGTTGCATTAGGCGCGGTGGCAGGCGCATTGACGACGATGCAGTTGCAGGCCTTCGCGCGCAACTCCTCACTGGCCCCGCTCCCGCTCGAAGAACTGCAGCAGCTCGCCGCAGTGTTCGGCCTCGTGAAGGCCGAATACGTCGAGCCGGTCGACGAGAAGAAGCTGATCTCCGACGCCATCTCGGGCATGGTCTCCGGCCTCGACCCGCACTCCCAATACTTCGACAAGAAGAGCTTCAAGGAATTCCGCGAAGGCACTTCGGGCCGCTTCGTCGGCGTCGGCATCGAGATCGGCATGGAAGACGGCCTGGTCAAGGTCGTTTCCCCGATCGAGGGCTCGCCCGCCTTCCGCGCTGGCATCAAGGCCGGCGACCTGATCACCAAGATCGACGACACCGCCGTCAAGGGTCTGAGCATGGACCAGGCGGTCAAGCGCATGCGCGGCGAGCCGAACACCAAGGTGATGCTCACCGTGTTCCGCAAGAGCGAGAGCCGCAGCTTCCCCGTGACGATCACCCGCGAAGAGATCCGCGTGCAGAGCGTTCGCGCCAAGGTGCTCGAGCCCGGCTACGCCTGGCTGCGCATCACCCAGTTCCAGGACCGCACCGTCGAAGACTTCGCGAAGCGCCTCGAAGAGATCTACAAGCAGGACCCGAACCTCAAGGGCCTGGTGCTCGACCTGCGCAACGACCCGGGCGGCCTGCTCGAGGGCGCGGTGGCCGTGTCGGCCGCCTTCCTGCCCACCGATTCCGTGGTGGTCACCACCAACGGCCAGCTGCCCGAATCCAAGGCCTCGTTCAAGGCCTCGGCCGAGAACTACCTGCGCCGCGGCGGTGCCGACCCGCTGAAGAAGCTGCCCGAGGCGGTGAAGAAGGTGCCGCTGGTGGTGCTGGTCAACGAAGGCTCGGCCTCGGCCAGCGAGATCGTCGCCGGCGCGCTGCAGGACCACCATCGCGCGATCGTGATGGGCGCCCAGACCTTCGGCAAGGGCTCGGTGCAGACGGTGCGCCAGCTGAGCGGCGATACCGCGCTGAAGATCACCACCGCGCGCTACTACACGCCGAGCGGCCGCTCGATCCAGGCCAAGGGCATCGTGCCCGATGTGATGCTGGACGAAACCGCCGAGGGCAATGTGTTCGCCGCGTTGCGCCTGCGCGAGGCCGATCTCGACAAGCACCTGTCGAACGCCGACGACAAGAAGGACGAGGCCCGCGAGAAGGCGCGCGAAGAAGCGCGCAAGAAGCTCGAGGAGCAGCTGGCCAAGACCAAGGAAGCGCCGAAGCCGCTGCCCGAGTTCGGCACCTCCGACGACTTCCAGCTGGCCCAGGCGATCAACCGCCTGAAGGGCAAGCCGGTGCTGGTCAGCAAGACCATGACCGAGCGCAAGGCCGAAGCCGACTCCGAGAACTGACACTCCCCCCCACCAAGAGAGCCCGCCCTGCGCGGGCTTTTCTTTTTCGTATCCTCGCGCGATGGACGACCAACAGCTGCTGCGCTATTCGCGCCACATCCTGCTCGACGAAATCGGCATCGAGGGCCAGCAGCGGCTGCTGGCTTCGCACGCCCTGGTGATCGGCGCCGGCGGCCTCGGCTCGCCGGTGGCGCTGTACCTTGGCACGGCCGGCGTGGGGCGGCTGACGCTGGTCGACCATGACAACGTCGACCTGACGAACCTGCAGCGCCAGATCGCGCACAACCTCGCGCGCGTCGGCACGCCGAAGGCGGAGTCGGCAGCGCTGAGCATCGGCGCGATCAACCCCGATGTGGCGGTGCAGCCGCGGGTGCAGCGGGCCGACGCGGCGCTGCTGGATGAGCTGGTCGCCCAGGCCGACGTGGTGCTCGACTGCACCGACAACTTCAAGATCCGCCACCAGATCAACGCGGCCTGTGTGCGGCACCGCAAGCCGCTGGTGGCGGGTGCCGCGATCCGCTTCGACGGGCAGATCTCGGTCTACGACACACGCGATCCGGCCTCGCCGTGTTATGCGTGCCTGTTTCCGCCGGAGTCGGGCTTCGAGGACGTGGCCTGCTCCACGATGGGCGTGTTTGCCCCGCTGGTGGGCATCATCGGCAGCCTGCAGGCCGCCGAGGCGCTGAAGCTGCTGGCGGGCATGGGCTCGTCGTTGGCGGGGCGGCTGCAGATGCTGGATGCCCGGAGCATGGAGTGGACGGAGATCCGGGTGAGGCGGAGTACAGAGTGCAGTGTGTGTTCGGGGCTGCGTGCTGTTGAGTGAGAGGGCAAG
>Ga0070662_100002351_pt1 | contig 11631 bp, 5 predicted proteins | sample KBSC53metaG_FD_65648 | JGI IMG/M metagenome (GOLD analysis project Ga0070662, IMG submission 65648) | Corn rhizosphere microbial communities from Kellogg Biological Station, Michigan, USA - KBS C5-3 metaG | ecosystem: Host-associated > Plants > Roots > Rhizosphere > Soil ...
CCTTTCGAAAACCGCGCCCCGGTGGCCGTGGGTTCCCGCGCCCTGCGCCTGCTCACCGCCCAGGATGGCATCAGCGATTACGCCGCCGTGGGCCTGGTGCGCATCAAGGAAAAACGTGCCGACCGCGCCTTGGTGCTCGATGACACCTACATCCCGCCGGTATTGGATGTGGCCGCGAGCAAACCGCTCACCGCCTTTCGCAGCGAACTGCTCGGCCTGCTGCACCAGCGCGGCGAAGCCCTGGCGGGGCGGGTGGTGGCATCGGGCGCCGGTGGCGCGTCGGAGATTGCCGACTTCATGCTGCTGCAACTGGTCAACCGCGCCCAACCGCTGGTCCAGCATTTGAGCCAGTTGAGCCCGTTGCACCCAGAGCGCTTCTTCAGCGAGCTGGTCAGCCTGGCCGGCGAGTTCTCGACCTTCTCCACCTCCGGTCGTCGCCCCCAGGAATACCCGCAGTATCAGCACGATGACCTGGCCCTGAGCTTCGCGCCGGTGATGGCGGCATTGCGTGAAGCGTTGTCGATGCTGATCGACAGCAAGGCCACACCGATCCCGATTGTCGAGAAAGCCTATGGCGTGCACGTGGCGATGCTGGCCGACAAGACTCTGCTCGACAACGCCAGTTTCATCCTGGTGGTGCGCGCCGATGTGCCCGGCGAAACCCTGCGCGCACGCTTCGGCCAGCAGAGCAAAGTCGGCTCGGTGGAGCACATCCGCGACCTGGTTAACCTGCAACTGCCGGGTATTGGCCTGTTGCCTCTGCCGGTGGCGCCACGCCAACTGCCGTACCACGCAGGCTCGACGTATTACGAGCTCGATCGCGGCAGCGAGCATTGGCAACAACTGGGCAATTCCGGCGGTTTTGCCTTCCATATCGCCGGGCAGTTCCCGGGCTTGAACCTGGCCTTCTGGGCGATCCGAGGATAATCCGCGATGCATCCCAATGATGATGACCGCACCCAGTTCATGCCGCGTCCGGGTGGCCGGGCGCCGGAGCCTGTGCGTGCCGAACCTTCGCCCCTGGCCATGCCGGCCGCACCGATGCTCACCGGCAAGAGCCACGGCCTCAACCCGCTGGAAAGTGCCGCCGGCCCGCTGTTGGCGCTGCTGACGCGCCTGCGCAACACCATCGCCCACCCGGCGCCGGCCAGCTTGCGCGCACAATTGCTGGCCTACCTGCGCCAGTTCGAAGAGCGTGCCGAAGCCGCTGGCATCGCCCGTAACGAAGTGCTGCTGGCGCGTTACGCGCTGTGCACTGCGCTGGATGAGGCGGTGTTGAGCACGCCCTGGGGCAGCACCAGTGACTGGGGCAAGCAGAGCCTGCTGATCACCGTGCACAACGAGGCCTGGGGCGGCGAAAAAGTCTTCCAACTGTTGGACCACTGCCTGCAAAGCCCACGGGAACGCCTGTACCTGTTGGAGCTGTTGTACCTGTGCATGTGCCTGGGTTTCGAAGGCCGCTACCGCGTAATGAACGACGGTCGCAGCCAGCTGGAGACCCTGCGCGAACGCACCGCCGCGGCCATTCGCAGTGCGCGTGGCGAGCATGAGCGTGAGCTGTCGCCGCACTGGCGCGGCGTGACCGTGGCGCGCGATCGCCTGGCGCAATTCATGCCACCCTGGATCGCCGTGGCCATCGGTGTCGCGTTGCTTCTGGCGTTGCTGTTCGGCCTGCGCCTGAAACTGGCGGCGGATGCCGAGCCGGTGTTCAAGAATATCCATGCCCTGGGCGAGATTCCGGTGCAAGCCATCGACCGTCCGGTGGCGCAGCCCAAAGTCATCGAGCGCCCGCGTCTGGCGGGCTTCCTGGTGGAAGACATCAAGGCCGGCCGCGTGGCGGTGGAGGATGCGGTCGACCGTTCCGTGGTGACCATTCGTGGCGATGAGCTGTTCGCCTCCGCCAGTTCCAGCATCGTCGACGACTACCAGCCGCTGATGCTGCGTATCGCCGACGCCATTCGCAAGGTCAAGGGCCAGGTGCGGGTGACCGGGCACAGTGACAACCGCCCGATTGCCACGCTGCGCTTCCCGTCCAACTGGGCGCTGTCCGAAGCGCGGGCCAAGTCGGTGCTGGAGATCCTGGCGGCCAAGACCGGCCAGGCCGAGCGCTTCAGTGCCGAGGGCCGCAGCGACACCGAGCCGGTGGCGACCAACGCCACTGCCGAAGGCCGTGCCCGCAATCGTCGGGTTGAAATCACCGTATTGGCGGAGGGCGTCGAGTGAAGGCGTTTTTCAGTTTCATGATTCGCTGGGTGATCCCCGTGCTGGGTTTGATTGCCCTGAGCCTGATCATCTGGTTTGTCGGGCCGTTGCTCGACGTGCTGATACCGGAAGGCCGGCGCTGGGCGCTGATCATCATGGTATTCGCGGTGTGGCTGGCCTACCGCGTGTTCCGTATCATCCAAGCGCGCCGTCAGGCCGCCGAAGTGATGCGCAGCCTGGCCGCCGAAACCCCGGCCGACCCCAACAGCGTCGCCACCGCCGAAGAACTCACCACCCTGCGCCAGCGCATGGACGAGGCCCTGGCCCTGCTGAAAAAGGCCAAGCTCGGTGGTGATGAGCGCCGCAACCTCTACGAGCTGCCGTGGTACGTGATCATCGGCCCGCCGGGTTCGGGCAAGACCACCGCGCTGGTCAATTCCGGCCTGCATTTCCCGTTGGCCGCGCAACTGGGCGCCGGCGCCGTGCGTGGCGTCGGCGGTACGCGCAACTGTGACTGGTGGTTTACCGATCAAGCCGTGCTGCTCGACACCGCGGGCCGCTACACCACCCAGGACAGCAACTCCACGGTGGATAAGGCCGCATGGCTGGGCTTCCTCGACCTGCTGAAAAAACAGCGCTCACGTCGCCCCATCGATGGTGCGTTTATCGCCATCAGCCTGTCGGACCTGCTGCTGGGCACTGACGCCGAGCGCGCCGCCCATGCCGCTGCCATCCGCCTGCGTATCCAGGAGCTGTACACCCAACTGGGCGTGCGCTTCCCGATCTACCTGATGCTGACCAAGCTCGACCTGGTGCCGGGCTTCATGGAGTTCTTCGACAACCTGAGCAAGGAGGAACGCGCCCAGGTGTGGGGCATGACCTTTGCCCTGGACGATGGCAAAAACAGCGACAGCCCATTGGCACACCTGCAAAGCGAGTTCGCCGGGCTGGAACAGCGCCTCAACGAACGCCTGGTCGAACGCCTGCAACAGGAGCGCGACCCGGCGCGGCGCGACCTGATCTATGGCTTCCCGCAGCAGTTCGGCGCCTTGAAGGATTGCTTGCAAAGCTTCCTCGAAGGCGTGTTCAAACCCAATGCCTTTGAAGAGCGCGTGTTGCTGCGCGGCGTGTACTTCACCAGCGGCACCCAGGAAGGCAGCCCGATTGACCGCCTGATCGGCGCCATGGCCCAGAGCATGAACCTGGACCGCCAGCACCTGGCGCGCCAGAGCGGCACCGGGCGCAGCTACTTCATCGAAAAACTCTTCACCGCCGTGGCGTTTGCCGAGCGTGGCCTGGTGGGGGTGAACCCGAAGGTCGAGCGGCGGCGCAAGTGGATTGCGCGGGGTGTGCTGGCCGCCACTGTGGCATTGGTCGTGGTGGTCAGCGGCCTGTGGTGGGTGAGTTACCGCGCCAACCAGGCCTACATCGCCCAAGTCGACCAGAAAGTCGCGCCGCTGGGCCAGACCGTACAGAACCTGAGCCCGGCGCAGCGCGAAGTGCTCGCCGTGCTGCCGTTGCTCAACGCCGTGAAAAACCTGGCGGGCGATTCGCCGAGCTGGTCCGAAGGCCTGGGGCTGTATCAGGGCGATATGCTTGAAGCCGAGTCCGCCAGCGTCTACCGCAAGCTGCTGATCGCGGTGTTCGCGCCACGCCTGGTGACGCGCATCGAAGAACAACTGCACGGCGGCGGCAATTCCGACTTCCTCTACGAAGGCCTCAAGGCTTACCTGATGCTGGCTGACGCCGAGCATTACGACCCGGACTTCATCAAGGCCTGGATCGCCCTGGACTGGGACCGCAACCTGCCCCGCGACCTGCCGGCGGATCAGCGCCAGGCATTGGCCGGGCACTTGCAGTCGCTGTTCGAACGCCACCCGCCGAACGCACGCCTGGATCAACGGCTGATCGACGACCTGCGCCGCCAGTTGCAACAACTGCCAGTGGCCCAGCGCGTATATGACCGGGTCAAGCGCCAGAAACTGCCCGAGGGCATCCCGGACTTTCGCCTCAACGAAGCCGCCGGCCGTGACGCCGCGCTGGTGTTCAGCCGCAAGAGCGGCAAGCCGCTGGGCGAGCCGTTGAGTGGCTTCTTCACCGCCAAGGGCTATCGCCAGGCGTTCCTACTGAGCAGCCTGAACCAGACCGGCACCCTCGCTGAAGAACAGTGGGTGTTGGGCAACGAACAGGCTGACCAGCAGAACGTCGTGAGCCTGGCCGCCGATGTGCGGCGCCTGTATTTCCAGGATTACCAGCGCCAGTGGGATGCGTTGCTGGCGGACATCGACTTTGTGCCGATCACCAGCGTGGCCCAGGCGGCCGATGTACTGCGGGTAATTTCCGGCCCGACCTCGCCGCTGAAAAAACTGCTGGTGGCGGTGGCCAAGGAAACCGACCTGCAAGCCGAAGAGCGACAACTGGCCGCCAAAGGCGTGCCGGTAGAAGGGGGCGTCGACAAGCTCAAGGAGCGCCTGGGCAGCCTGCTCGGCCAGGAGCAACCGACGGCCAATGCGCCTGCGGCGGCGGAGGATCCGGTGACCGCGCACTTCGCCCAGCTCAACAGCATCGTCAGCAAGAACGAAGGCGAACCGGCGGCTATCGACGGCCTGCTCACCGACATGAACGCGCTGTATGTGCAGGTCAGCGCCATGGTTGGCGCCAGCGGCGATGCGTTGCTCGGCGAGGCGAAGAACCAGGCGGCGGCTGCGGCGACTCGGGTCAGTCTGAATGCCGAGCGCCAGCCGCCGCTGGTGCAAGGCATGGTCAAGTCGGTGGTCAACTCCACCACCAACAGCATGATGGGTGGTGTGCGTAACCAGTTGAACGCAGCCTGGGTCAGCGAAGTGGTCAACGTGTATCGCCAGTCCCTGGCCGGGCGTTACCCGATGTCGCCGGGCAGCGCACGGGATGCCACCCTGGATGACTTCGGCCAGTTCTTCGGCGTGGGCGGAGTGATGGACAACTACTTCCGCAAATACCTGCAGCCTTACGTGGACACCTCGGCGCAGACCTGGCGCTGGCAGCCGGGCGCGGCACAGAAGCTCGGCATTGCTCCGGGCGTGCTGCAAACCTTCCAGCGAGCCGCGACGATCCGCGATGCGTTCTTCCGCTCCGGTGGCACCCAGCCAATCGTGCGGTTTGAACTCAAGCCGGTATCGATGGACCCGACCATCACCCAGTTCCTGCTGGACCTGGACGGCCAGCAGTTGAGCTACGACCACGGCCCCAGCCGCCCGGTGGCGATGCAATGGCCGAACCCCGGCAGCATTGGCGTGGTGCGGATTTCCATCATGCCGCCCTCGGCCAGTGGCCGTTCCGGCGTGACCCTGGACGGGCCGTGGGCGTGGTTCCGCTTGCTGGAGCAGTCGGACCTCACCGCCGGCAACTCACCGGACCGCTTCAACCTGCGCCTGCGCGTCGACGGTGCGAGCATTGCCTACGAGTTGCGCGCCAACAGCGCCTTCAACCCGTTCAAGAGCCGCGTGCTCAGTGGCTTCAGCCTGCCGGAGCGGCTATGACGACGCTGGGCTTCTACGGCAAGTTGGCCAGCCGTGGCGACTTTGTCAGCCGCGCCTTGCCCCAGAGCTTTATCGGCCCGTGGGACAGCTGGCTGGCGGCGGGTTTGCTGGCCAGTCAGAACAGCCTCGGCGGTGAATGGCTCAATACTTACCTGGTCAGCCCGCTGTGGCGCTTTGTGCTGGCGCCGGGCGTGTGCGGGCCGGATGCGGCGGCGGGCGTGGTGATGCCGAGCATTGACCGGGTGGGGCGCTACTTCCCGCTGGCGGTGGTGGCGTTGCTCGATCACGACACCAATCCGGCCTCCCTGGTGGGCGGGCCGGACACTTGGTTCGAGCAGGCCGAGGCGCTGTTGCTCAGCACCCTGGATACCGGTGCGACCTTTGAAGGTTTCAACGAAGGCCTCGATGGCCTGGGCTTGCCGGCGAGTGAGCCGCGTGCCGTGGACAGCCGTTTCGCCGGCCTGCAGCGGGTGGCCGCGACCGTGCCGCAGCAGCGCATGACGGCCCTGGCCGAACAGGCCTGCGACGGCGCGAGCCTGTGGTGGGGGCGTGGTTCGCAACGTATTTCCCCTGGTTTGCTGCGGTGTCAGGGCCTGCCTGCCGCCAGCGATTTTGCGCAGTTTTTGCTCGGACAAGAAGGTGTGGTGTAGATGGGGTCGACGTACAAATCCGCGAGCAAAAGCCATGTGGGCATGGTCCGCCAGGTCAACGAAGACGCCTGCCTGGACCTGCCGGAAAACCGCCTGTGGGTGGTGGCCGACGGTATGGGTGGGCATGCGGCGGGCGACTATGTCAGCAGCCTGATCGTCGACAGCCTGCGCAGCGTGCCGGTGGGGCGCTCCCTGGATGAATACACGGCAGCGCTGCGCAATGACCTGCTGCGCATCAACGCAGCCGTGCGCGAAGAAACCGCCAACCGTGGCGTAACCATGATGGGCAGCACCGTGGTGGTGCTGGCCGCCCGTGGCCTGCGCGGTGTGTGCCTGTGGGCCGGCGACAGTCGCTTGTACCGCCTGCGCGACGGCGTGCTCGAAGGCATCTCCCGCGACCACAGCTACGTCCAGGACCTGCAGGACAGCGGCCTGCTCAGCGAAGCCGACGCGCGTACGCACCCGCGCGCCAACATCGTCACCCGTGCGATTGGTGTGGAAGCCCACTTGGACCTGGCGGTGGTCGACCTGCTGATCGCCCCCGGTGACAGCTACCTGCTGTGCAGCGACGGCCTGAACAAGACCGTCGAAGACCATGAAATCCGCGATGTGCTCAGCCACGACGCGCCGGATGAAATCGTGCGCAGCCTGGTGCACCTGGGGCTCAACCGGGGCGCGCCGGACAACATCACCGCCCTTGTCGTGAAGGTATCGCCATGAACATCGTCATCCCCGGTTATGACATCGAAGGCGAGATCGGCGAAGGCGCCATGGCCAGCGTGTACCTGGCGACGCAGCGCTCGCTGGAGCGCAAGGTGGCGTTGAAGGTGATGGCGGCGGCGCTGGCGGCCGATCCAACCTTCTGCGAGCGCTTCCTGCGCGAGGGCAAGACCCTGGCGCGCTTGTCGCACCCGCACACGGTGACCATCCATGACATCGGCAATGTCGGTGAGCTGTACTACATGGCCATGGAATACCTGCCCAACGGCACCCTCAAGGAGCGCATCGCCGCCGGCATGACACCGGAGCAGGGCGTGACGCTGATCCGCCAGATCGCCTCGGCGCTGGGCTATGCCCACGCCCAGGGCCTGGTGCACCGCGATGTGAAACCGGCGAACATCCTGTTTCGTGCCGATGGCACGGCGGTGCTGTCCGACTTCGGTATCGCCAAGTCGCTGGATGACCGCACGCAATTCACCCAGGCCGGGTTTGCCGTGGGCACCCCCAGCTACATGAGCCCGGAACAGGCGCGGGGCCAGGAGATCGATGGCCGCGCCGACCTGTATGCGCTGGGCGTGGTGCTGTACGAGATTCTGGTCGGCAAGCTGCCTTACACCGGCACCGATGCACTCTCCACGGCGCTGGCGCACCTGACCGAACCGCTGCCGGAACTGCCGGTGCACCATGGCCGTTATCAGGACGTGCTGCGCAAGCTGTTGGCCAAAGACCCGGCTGAGCGTTTCCCGGATGCGGCGGCGCTGTTGCGCGCCTTGGACAACCTGCCGGCGGACTCTCCGGAAGCCACCCTGGTGCGGCCGTTGCCGATTCCGATGAGTTTCGACCTGGCGGGCATTACCCCGGAGTCCATCGAGATTCCCAGTGATAAACCCCAGCCGGTGCGCCAACCGGTGGTGCCGCCGACCCAGCACAGCGAGCAGCGCCGTGGGCCGGTGTTGGCGCTGGCGGCGGTTGCAGTGGCGGTTGCACTGGCGATTGGCGGTGCGAGCTACTGGTGGTTGAGCGGTAGCGACGAGCCGGTGGTCAAACCGCCCGCTGCCGAGGTGCCGAAAGTCACGCCACCGCCGCCAGCGGTCGCCGAAGCGGATGGCGGCCAACGCCCGTTGCTCATGGCCGGCAAGAAGACCCTGTTCCAGCGCGTGCTCAGCAAGCCGGGCGCAAAGCTTTCGACCGATGCGGGCAGCGCGCCAGGCAAGGCCCTGCCGGCGTTTTCCGTGCTCTATGTGTACCAGCGCAAGGACGTCGACGGCAGCCCGTGGGTGCGTGTCGGCGCCGCCACCGATGGGCGCAGCGACGGTTGGTTGCCTGCGTCTCAAGTCAGCGACTGGAAGCAGAGCCTGGTGCTGAAATTCACCGAGCGCTCGGGCCGGGCGCCGGTGATGTTCCTGCGCCAATCCGGCGAAGTGGAAAAACTGCTGGCTGACCCTTCCGCCGCCAAAGGCGTGCTGGCCAAGGCGCAGAAAAACAGCGAAGACAACAGCCAGATCCTCGCGTTGGAGCCTGCCGCCAGCGCCGTCCCGCAGAACCAGTTCTACCTGTTGCCGATCTTCGACTCCAAAGAGAGCTTCGACGAAAACGGCCAACCGGTGCAGTTACTCAATGTCGCCTCCATCGACCCCGGCAGCAGCGCGGCCGCCAAACCCGCGACGCCGGTGATGAATGCCAACGCCGATGCCTTCCGCACGGCCGTGGTGCTGGTGGTGGACACCACCGTGTCGATGCAGCCCTATATCGACCAGATCCGCGATGTGGTGCACGAGTTGCAAACCCGCATCGCCGAGCGCGGCGAGTTGGACAGTGTCAGCTTCGGCATGGTCGGTTTTCGCAGCAGCATCAAGAAAACCCCGGGCCTGGAATACGTGGCCAAGACTCTGATCAGCCTCGATCAGGGCCGCGATCCGCAACGCTTCCTCGACATGGCGCGCCAGGTCAAGGCGTCCACCGTGTCCAGCCACTCCTTCAACGAAGATGCGTTCGCCGGGGTGATGCAGGCGGTAGACGGCATGGATTGGTCCGGTTATGGCGGGCGCATCATCCTGCTGGTTACCGACGCCGGTGCGCTGCGCAAGAATGACCCGTTCGCCGCCACCCAGATGAACGAAGCCGAAGTGCGCCAGGCCGCGCTGGGCAAGCAGATCAAGATCTACGCCTTGCACCTGCGCACCGACGCCGGCAAGAAAACCCACGCCGGTGCCGAGAGCCAGTACCGCATTCTCACTGCCGACGCCAACCCGCAGATTGGCGACCTGTACACCGCGGTGCCCGGTGGCGATGTGCGCAAGCTCGGCGAGCGGGTGGATGAGATCGGCACGGTGTTCGCCAACCTTGTGCATCAGGTGCGCAGCAACACGCCGCAGCCGGTCCCGTTGCTGAGCAGCGCACCGAGCCTGGCGGATAAGTCCGCAGCGGTCGGCTATGCCATGCACATGGATTTCCTCGGCCGCAAAACCGCGAGCCAGGCGCCGCAACTGGTCAGCGCCTGGACCGCCGACCGCGACCTGACCAACCCGGCACTGCCGGCGTTCCAGGTGTGCGTGATGCTGACCAAGTTGCAGCTCAACGATCTGCAGCAGTCACTGAAACTGATCGTCGACGCGGCGCGCAAGACCCAGACCTCGCCCAAGGACTTCTTCCAGGAAATCGCCAGTGCCTCGGCCTACATGAGCCGGGACCCGCAGGCCCTGCGCAAGGGCGGCAATCTGGCCGACGGCGGCATTCTCGGCGAATACCTCGAAGGCCTGCCGTACCGCAGCAAATCGCTGAACATGACCCAGGACCTGTGGTTGTCGTTGAGCGTGGCCGAGCAGGAAGACTTTATTGACGAGCTGGACTCGAAAATCCGCCTCTACGAAACCTTCCACAATGACCTGGCCAACTGGGTCCGTTTCGGCGATGCCGAGCCGGGCGATGCGTTGTACCGCGTTCCGTTGTCGACGTTGCCGTGATGCTCACCCTGAACGCGGTGCACAAGAGCCGGGGCGTCGGTAGCCAGCGCTATAGCCTGGTGATCCCGGCGCTGGCGCTGCGTGCGGGCGAGCAAGTGGCGATTGTCGGGCCCAGCGGTTGCGGCAAAAGCACCTTGCTCGACCTGCTGGCGCTGGTCTTGGCGCCGGATCAGGTCGGGCAGTTCGAGTTTTATCAGCAGGACATTGCCGGGCTGTGGCGCACTGATCGGCAATCCGCATTGGCCGCGCTGCGCAGCCAGCACTTGGGCTATGTGCTGCAAACCGGCGGCCTGCTGGGCTTTCTCGATGTGCGCGGCAATATCGCCTTGTCCCGGCAACTGCTGGGCTTGAAGGACGATGGCAGCGTGGTGCGCCTGGCCGAGCAATTGGAGATCAGCGACCAGTTGGCCAAGAAACCGGCGGCGCTGTCGGTGGGGCAGCGCCAGCGCGTCAGCTGTGCCCGCGCCCTGGCCCATGCGCCGCAACTGGTGCTGGCGGACGAGCCGACGGCGTCCCTCGACCCCCTGAATGCCGAGCGCGTGATGCACGCATTGCTGGCCCAGGCCCGTGAACACCGTTCGGCCTGTGTGATCGCCACCCACGACGAGCCCCTGGCCCGCGCCAGTGGCTTGCAGGTGCGGCGCATCAGTTGCCGTCGCGACACCGATGGCGGCGTCACCGCCACCCTCGGGGAGGTGTGCTGATGCGCATCGGTCTGGTGGCGTCGCTGGCCTGGCAGGATTACCGCAACGATGCCTGGCTGTCGGCCTGTTCGGTGCTGGCGCTGGTGGCGGTGATCGCGCCGCTGCTGGTGTTATTCGGCCTGAAATTTGGACTGGTTAGCAGTTTGACCGAACGTTTGCAGACCGACCCCGCCACCCGTGAAATTATTCCGCTGGGCGGTGGTCGATTCAGCAGTGCGTTTATCGAGCAACTGGGCGAGCGCAGTGAGGTGGCGTTCGCCATACCGCGTACGCGGCAGATTGCGGCGACGGCGCAAGTGGGCACGTTGGCCCTGGAGATGCTGCCGACCGCGTCCGGTGACCCACTGCTGGCCGGCCTGCCGGTGCCCAAGGGCCTGGACCAGATTGTGCTGAGCCACACCGCCGCCGAAAAGCTGGCGGCGCGGCCTGGCGATTGGCTGGAAACCAGCTTTGCACGACAAGTGGCCGGGCGCGTCGAAGCCCAGCGCACGCGCGTGCAGGTGCTGGCGGTGTTGCCGCTGGAAGCCTTTGCTCGTGACGGTTTGTTTGCCGACCTGGGTTTGCTGGAAGCGGCGGAAGATTACCGCGATGGCCGCGCAGTGCCAGCCCTGGGTTGGGACGGGGAGGCTGTAGGCGTCAGTGAGCAGCGCGTGTACCCGGCGTTCCGCCTGTATGCCCGCAACCTTACCGATGTGGAGCCGCTGCGGGTGTACTTCGCGGGGCAGAACCTGTTGGTGTCGACCCAGGCGCAGACCATCGCGCAGGTGCAGTCGTTGAGCCGCAACCTGTCGATCGTGTTCTGGGTGATCTGCGGGCTGGCGTTGGCGGGGGCGTTTGCGGCCATTTTTGCCGGCGCCCTGGCCTGCGTCGCGCG